>ERZ1645192.2201-NODE-2201-length-16205-cov-5.627926_pt1 | contig 16205 bp, 12 predicted proteins | sample MGYA00575354_ERZ1645192 | MGnify/ENA primary metagenome ERZ1645192 (study PRJEB40844, sample SAMN11349763) | freshwater sediment metagenome | isolation source: river sediment | host: Sediment | place: India: Faizupur Khadar , New Delhi | collected 2017-02-21 ... | reverse complement strand
GAGCCCTCTTTCAGCAAGAAACGCGCAGTAAGGGTCTTTGTGACGAACTATGGAACGCCGATGGTCCGATAGTATTCCTGCCCCGGCGCATTGGTCAGGTTGCGCGTGCGAATGAGATAAATGGTGCCTGAGGGGTCGAAGACCTCCAATGTGGCATTGGTAATCCACGGCGCCACGCCCATGTTTGTCGAGGATAGAAAATGGAAGAATTGATCAGGCATGCCTCCAAAGAGAAACAGTTCGAAGGCCGCGCTGTAAGCATTCGTGCCGATCCCTGAAATCCCAACAGTCCTGTCGTACCCCAGTATTTGAACGGGAGACGAAATTGGCTCGATTTGATTGCGCAGAACCACACCTTCGACGCCAAGGCAAAGCAGCTTTCCCTCAAAAGTTGTGGCAGCGTACAGCGACTTGACCGTCGGAACAGGAACCGTAGTCCAGTCAAACAGATCGGAACTTGACAGCAAGAGGCCTTGAGTGCCAACGATCCACCATTTGCCATTCATGTAGGTCGCATCGTTGAGCCACGCCTTGGTGCCGCTGCTTCTGGATGTCCAGGTTATGGAGTCAGTGCTTGTGTAAATGGACCCGTTTTGGCCCAAAGCGACAAAAGCGCCTCCCACGTAACGGACTCGATAAAGCCAGTTGGTCGTTCCCAGCTCCATCTTTGTCCAGGACACTCCATCCACAGACCGCAGAAGTGTCCCCCGTTTGCCCACGCAAACCCAACCGACAGGACTGAAAGCCACACCCGACAGGAAATCTGTCGTGGGAGCCACGCGGGAAGTCCAATTGGTGCCGTTTGGGCTGGTAAAGATGGATCCGCCATCCCCGCAGACAAGGTATGAGCTGGAACTGGCAGCAACACCCTGAAGTGTATTTGTCGTGAACGGAACCACCTTTGTCCAGATCATTCCCAGAGTATTGAAGGTAGTGTTGGTGATGACAACATTCGTGCCGACATAGTTGGTCACCGTCATATTCGTCATCCCCGCGCAGCTATAGAAAAGCGCGCCTCCGTTGCCTGCAGCAAGCAGCAGGTTTGTATTGCCTCCCACGCCCAGCAGCACCAGGTTCGTGTAAGTCCCGGGCACCGCTTCACTGGCCCATAGAATCCCGTCGAGGCTGGTTTGTATGGTTGCCAGGTCGCCTGCGGCGACGCAGATGCCCTGCTGGACGGTAACGTCCCAAAGCCAGGCGTGAGAGGAAGTTGGCGAAACAGTCCACGTATGAGTGGGGACCCCGTTTGTCATGCTGCCCCCGACAAGCAATCCCGCACGGCCTGCCACAAGCCATGAGCTGTTTGTGCCGAATGCCGCATAGTAGGTCCACGCAGGTGGGGCGTTTGTTGGGAGATCCGTTATCTGGTTCGTCCAGAACCCCTCTGAATTGCGAAACCGAATCTCCTGATCGCCTGCCAGAAGCAGGCCGTTTGAATTGGCCGCAACGTCGAAAAGAGTGTTTGAAGTCCCGGAGGACAGGCCTTGCCACGTACTTCCTGCGCTTGTGCTGTATATGGCGGTGCCCCGCATTCCAACCGCAACAAACCAGTTTCCTCCAGAGGTTGACAAGTAGCGCACACGGTTCAAATGGCTTGTGACACCCGTTGTATTTGTGCTCACACGACTCCAGGATGTTGCGGAACTGCTGCTCTTCAAGATCGTCCCATTCTCTCCAACCGCAATGAAAGTCGAGGCGCCAAACGCAACGCTGCGCAGCCATTCCGTGGTGCCTGACGCTACTCCGGTCCATGTGATGCCGTTTGTGCTCGTGTAAATCGAACCGTTATCCCCCACTGCAACAGCCCTCTGCCCTGATGCGGCCACCCCCTCAAACCAATTGTCGGTGGTCGTCGGCAGCAAAGTCCCCTTCTGAAAATTTGCGCCGTCATCTGACCACAACACACAGCCATTCTCCCCAACGACGATATAGCGACTCCCCAGCACAGCAACCCCTCTAAGATAATTCGTCACTCCTGTATTGCACGGCGCCCAGCGTTCTGTTTCATCCTGCACATACACACTGCCACCGTCGCCGACCTGAACAGCAATCCTCGAGCTGACGAACATGTCCATGACGTTATTCCCGTGGGGAAGTGGGTTCGACCAGCGCCAGCGCTCAAACCTGGCCTCGGCAGCAAAAAAGGTTGGAACGCACCCAACCAAGAGCGTGCAAATAATAATCTGAGAAAAGTGGCGAGTGGGGCGAAAAAGAACGAGAAACGTTTCGGCTGCCATACAACTCCTGACCTTTTGCTAAAAAAGATCCTCCAGGCAGCCGGTCAGACTGGCCTGGAGGGGGCACCAAGCATGCTAAACCGTATTACTTGGATCCGTCGCGATCGCGCGCTCTTTCACGCGCCTGTTCCATCACCTGCTCATGGGTGGGCACACATTCACGCAGTTCCTGCAGGCGCTCACGCAACTGGGCGCGATCCTGTGCCTGCTCCTTAATAGCGTCACGCAACTGGTCACGCAGTTGTTGGCGCTCCTGGTCGGTGCAAGCTGTCAGCTCCTTTTTCTTGTCCCGAAGCTGCTGCTGGTATTGCTCCTGAGCCTGCTTCATTTCCTTAACCCCTTCCTTGAGCTGATCCGGCAGGCATTCATGCGCCCGGGTGCGGTCCTGATCCATCGTCGGACTGCAGGTTTGCAGCCGATCCCGATCCCGATCCTGTTGTCCTACGCCGCCCGGCGTGCCCTGCTGAGCCGTTGCGCTGCAAACCACAGACAGCGCCACGCTCACAATCAGTCCTGTCATTATTCGTTTCATACGTAGTTCCCTTTTATTCTCGACGGCTTCTATGCCTGAATTCTCCCTTTGCAAGCCTCGTGCCAACCCGGGAAACAAGCAAAAAGCGCGGTTTTCGGCGTGTTTGAGGACCATAGTCAACCCGCACGGTGCCCGCAGTGGGCGGAGACGCCCATAACGGACTGGAATGGACGGGCGGAAACGCCCAATGGTTTCAGCCGATCTGTTCATGCCCGTTTCAAATCCTCATGGCCCGACTGCTCGTCAAGTGGAAGTTTCAGAATAAGCACTGAGCCTGCTTCCGAGGTCTCGATCAGCTCAAGTTTTGCTCCGAGGTGTTCGGCAATCTGACGGGAAATTGCCAGCCCCACGCCCGCCCCTCCCTGGCGGGTGGAAGTGCACGGCAGAAAAAGCGAAGGGCGCAGATGCTCAGGAAACCCACAGCCTTGATCCCGGACCGAGAACAGCACGAAACCATTCTGAGACTCGCCGGTAATCGAAACAGATTTGCCAGCCGGCGTTGCCTCAATGGCGTTATCCCCAAGGTTCACAAGAACCAGCCTGACAAGATTGGCTGTTCGGCTCGGCAAGGAAACCTCGCATTTCGCCTGGATATCCAGGAGCACAGCCGGATTGGCATGCCGCTTAGAAAGTGCTCTGGACACGGTCTCCAAAAGCTCGCTCACTGTGGTTTCATAGCCGGGTTCGCCGCGGGCATCTGAAATGACTTCCAAGGTCTCCTCTACAAGCGCCTGCATTCGTCTGGCTGCGCTCAATGCATCATGGCTGTCCCCAGCCTCCACTGGGTCTCCCGGAGAACCAACACGCTCACAAAGGTATTGCGAAAGGCTTGCCAGGGGATTTTTGAGCCCGTGCATTAAGTGGGCTGATACAGCTCCTAAGGCGGATGTTCGAGCTGCAAGCGCCAGTTCCTGATTTGCTCGAAGTAATCTTTCACTGCGCAGGGCGAGTTCAGCATTGGCGCGCTCAAGCCTGCGAAAAATAGGCCACAAGAGCAGGATAAGGATCGCGCCAGCCAGGAATATCGCCAGAGCGGCCATCACCGCCAGATTCCGGTCGAGTCGGGCATATTCCTCTGCAATGCTTTGCCCCTCGATGACAAACTGAGCCGATCCAACAATGTTGGTCGAATCGCGCTTGAGAAGCGGGACCACGATTTCCAGGATCGGAACTCGCGCTATCTTCCCTGATGCAAATTCAGGACGGTAGATAAACACCTGGTCCAAGGGCATTTCAGGTGCGAAACTACTTGATGGTTTTCGGCGGGCCAGAGGTTCCCGTGCCCAGGCAGCCAGCTTTTTCGGTTGAATGTTCGCAGGAAACGAATCCTTAAACTGCCCGTCTTCATCAAAAAAACGAATTCCCAGAACGCCCTTTAGCCTGGAAGCGAGCAGCGCCGCCTCGAAACCCACTTGCTCGTCGCCCAGATCTCCTTCAACCCGGGAGCGCGCGTCCAACTGTTGCATGAGAGTGGTGGCATACAGACTGTCGGCATCGCGACTTGCAATCTGTACGCGAACTATGCCGCGAAAGTATAAAACACCAGCCAAAACCGTCGCGAGCAGCACGGAAAGCACAAACACAAGCCCCAGTGCGAACGCCTTTCGAGAAGCGGGCACAAACCGGTCAATCGTGATGTCCACCGTCATGGTTCAGCCTTAAAATTCAACGCCAACCCCTGCGCTTGCGCTCCAGTCACGATACTCATCCAGGGGGTCATTGCTGAAATCCCACTCCCGCTCGGCGCTGGCAAACACAAACAGTTTCCTGGTGATGCGCCTCTCAATTCGAAAGTCCAGGGCAAAGTACGACCGATCGCGAGAATCGCTTCCGACCTTCTGCGTGCGGTATCCGTACCAGCCGATGCGGGCGTTTGCCTTAATGTCCCACGCATCGTTTCCCCACCTTGCCTGTTGTGACAGGAGGAAACGGTCGTAATCGTAGTAGCCCGTGCCATTGTCCTGGTTCCAAAGGTAACTGACTTTGGTAGTGGTGCGCCAATGCCGCCGGGCATCCCAGAAATGGCGAACCTGCGCCCCAATTTCCGGCCGCCAGTAACTGAGGCTCGAGTTGGTGCTGATGGATCCGGATTTGTCCGCTTGTTCCCGTGAATCGAAGAAGCGATGCGTGGTTTGAATGCCTGCGGAGACCTCTGAGCGATTACCGTATTTGTGTGCCACGCTCACACGCACGGAAGGCTCCCAGTAATCGTCCAACTCATCGTTGCCGAACAACTGCCGAAGCGCAGTGCCTTCAATTTGACAATACCAGGCAGAATGCCAGTTCCACCTCCACCGCGGCCGGGCCCAAAATCCGTGACCCTCGATCAGTAACCGCCGAAGATCAGCGTCATTTTCTGATGCGTCAACCACCTGCTTTTGATAAATGTACTGCAATTCGCCGCCCGCTTCGAATTCGTTGCCCAAAATCCACGATCCCTGGGCCATTGCCGACGCAAGCTGTTCGTACCCCACAGATGAAGACTCGAGGTAGCGCCAATCCTCCCCGAGCAGGAACAGGCTCAATTGGGAACCTGTATCTGCAAGTCTGATCAAGGATACCTCGGCAGAGGAGTGAACGAAGGGACTGCTTTCCGGTTCAACACTGGTGCGCGACACATTGTCGCGGTAACCAACGTCAGCCGCTCCCCGAAACAAGCCGTCCCACACAGCAATAGAAGCCGCATTTGTAAGACCCCCATAACTCCCGGCGGCTCCGAAAGCGTTGAGTGACCAGAAGAGAAACACAATAGCCGTCCGCAGCAGGAAGACCCTGGCCAGCGCCAAAGCGGCCTGTGGCCTCAAAGCGAATCTCAGGTTTGAAAAAAGTATTCGCACCCTATGATTTCCCATTTTCTTCATCCGGCCGGCCTTTTCGATCTCCATACAGACGGTAACGGATAAAATCTCTGGTAGTCCCCAACAGACGGGCGGCCTGCGATAGATTCCCATCAGCTACCTTCAGCGCCAGTTGGACCAACCGGTTGATGGCGTCATCCAACTGGAATCCGCCTTCGCGAAACTTGAAGGCGGGATTTAGCCATTCATCAGGGGTAAGTGTATCGATCTGCGATTCAGGCTTTCCGGAAAGATGGGCGAAATCGAGAGTCGCGGATTCCTCGAACACGAGTGCTCTCTCCAATTCATGCTCCAGCTCCCGCACATTCCCGGGCCACCGGTAGGCGGCGAGCTTTTCCATGCCCATTGGGCTGATCTTGCGCGGAGGAATCCTATGCTTGCGGCACAGATCGGCAAGCAACGTCTCCGCAAGCCTGACCACATCAACCCCGCGATCCCGCAAAGGAGGCAGAAAAAGCCTGTAAAGATCCAGCCGGTGCAACAAATCTTCCCGGAACTCGCCGGACACCACAGCCTGGCGCAAATCCCGGCTCGTGGCAGCAAGGATACGCACATCCACCTCAATCTGCCGATTACCCCCCACCCGCCTAATCCTGCGATCCTCGATAGCCGTCAGCACTTTCGCCTGAATGGCCGGTGAAAGACTCGGAATTTCATCAAGAAAAAGTGACCCGCCATGAGCCGCTTCGAAAAGCCCCTGTCGGGCGGTTTTGGCGTCGGTAAATGCGCCCCGCTCGTGACCGAAAAGCTCCGATTCCGCAAGACCCTCCGGTAACGCAGAACAATTCACCTCGATCATAGGCATGTTGGATCGGGGCCCATTCCGATGAAGCCAGCGAGCGATGCACGATTTGCCGGCGCCTGTCTCGCCAATAATCAGCACAGGCGGCAATTGCTGTTGCATTCTTCTGTCTGCGGACAGAATCTTCTCCAGCTGCTCCCGCAGGGGTGCCATCGCCTGACCAAAAAAGAACCCCGTTTTGGCCTGGGCATCCCGGTTGTGCTCCGCTATTCTAAAGCCCTGCCGAATCTGCCGTGCTCTTCGCATGACCAGGGGTAAAATCCCCGGATCGAACGGCTTTGAGAGGAAATCCGCCGCGCCGAGCCGCATTGCTTCAACAGCTGTCTCAACGCCACCGTCAGCAGTCATTACGACAACAGCTTGCTCAGGATGAAATACACCATCCCGCAACAAGTCGGTGCCTAGACCATCCGGGAGCTTCACATCTAAAAGCACAAAATCGAAGTCCAGACTCTTTATGAAGTTGCGTCCAGACTGCAGAGTCTCGGCCAAGGTGACATCAGCTCCAAGACTCTCCAGATGAGCTGCCAATCGCCTCCTTAACAATGGCTCGTCCTCCACAACCAGGACGCTAAGACCAGATAAGCTGCTCTCTGAACCGCATTTCATCTTCGAAATAGAAACGGTCACGCTTTGCCATCTCCTAGTTTAACTTCCGAGCTGGTTCAAGACTTTTCAGACAACTTTTTGGGCTCGCAAGTGTCGTTACGTTGACAGTCCACTAAGAAAACAGACCACTGCCAGATGAATAGATGCCCCCCTCAAGGATTACAGTCTTTTAATATTTCGCGTCGCCAATAGCAGCGGAGTCGCAGTTCGACTAGTCCGCCAGGCCTTGTGCCCACGTGACTGAGCAATCTGCCTGACACGCTCCTGCCCGCCCCAAACCAATCAGATCGAGTCACCTTGGTCCCAGGGCTTGGCCTTGACGAAGGATTCATTTGTCAGCACCTTGCATTACAGGGTCGTCGGGGTGTGCATTGCCGACACCTGAATGGAGTAAAGTTATATGGAAATGATCATCAGGCGATTCGCCGGAGTCTTTATTCTTGTGAGCATCGCACTAGCGCATTATCACAGCCCCTATTGGCTGTGGTTCACTGCGTTCGTAGGGTTCAATTTGCTGCAGTCCTCCTTCACGAACTTCTGTCCGCTGGAAATGATTCTGCGGAAGATGGGCGTGGGCGGTTCCTGCTGTTGCGGCGAAAAAGTATGCAAGCCCGGCGAGAAATGAGCGCACAGACGCATGATCCGCAACTCCGGCATAACTGAGAAATGAAACGCCTCTTTTGGATGGTTGCTTCCTGTGCGCTGTTCGGAAGCATTGGAACCTACGCTGAGCCCTGGACGCTGGAACGCGCCCTGAGTCACGCGCTTTCCCATAATCCAGACGCACGGATTGCCAGGCAGCGGGTCACCGCCGCGCAGGCTGGTTTTGACCAGGCAAACGCGGCTTTCCACCCACGGTTTCAATTCCAGTCCAGTTACACACGTTCAGACAATCCAATGATGGTCTTCGGAAGCATTCTCAACCAGCGGGCGTACTCCTCCCGGTTGGATTTCAACGACGTGCCGGACGTGGACAACATGAACGCAAAAGGCCTGGTCACCCTGCCCGTGTATGCGGGAGGAAAGAACAAAGCGGGCCGCGAGGCAGCCAGGGCGAACGCGGAGGCCGCCAGGGAAGAGATGGAAGCCGTGCGGAATATCCTCGCATTTGAAGTGTCACGCGGTTTTTATACGGTCCAGAAGACCCGTAACTTTATAAAAGCTGCCGAAGCCGGAGTGAAATCCCTCGAAGGCAATTTGGAGGTGGCCAGAAAAAGACTGGCGGCCGGTTCTTTACTAAAAACAGACCTGCTCGACATGGAAGTTCGTTTGGCAGAGATCCGGGAGGATCTTATGAAAGCCCAAAACGCCAACGCTCTGGCACATCGCACGCTGAGGAATTTACTTGGAATCGAGGAGGGCGATTTTGCTGTGGTGGACTCGTTATTGATGACCGGGAATGCCCCCGGCACCGATGACTTCTCGGGACGAGCGGAACTGGCTGCGGCGCGGCATCGCGAACTCGCGGCTGAAGAGCAGGTGCGCGCCCAAAAAGCCGCTTATTTGCCTCGCGTAAACGCTTTTGGCAGCCTCGATTACGACTACGGGTGGAAATACGAGGAAGGCGGTGGAAGCTATGCCGCTGGCTTGCTTCTTCAATGGGACTTATGGGATGGCCAGCAAACCCGTGCCAGAGTCCGTGAGGCCAAAGCAAACCTTGAATCCGCGCGGGAGGAGCAACGCAAACTCCGGCTTGCCCTGGACCTGGAGGTCGAGCAGGCGCGGCTTGGTCTTAAAAGCGCAAATGATCGCCTGGCTGTAACAGAATTGGCCGTCTCAAGCGCCGCCGAGAGCGCCGATCTCACCCGGGCACGCTTCGACCAGGGTGCCGCCCTATCCACTCAACTGATGGACGCCGAGACAGCTCTAATAAATGCCCGTGTGCGCCACGCCGAAGCCGAAGCGGATCGGCAAATTGCGATTGCTGCCTTGCGCAAGGCTCTAGCTCTGCCTCAACTGGATCCACAACCGAAATCTGAAAACAAATGAAAATATTCCATGTGCTGGCTCTTGCGCTCTTCCTGGTTCCGGGATGCGGCCGCAGCCCTGCGAAACTCTCCGAGCCGATGCCGCGCCTGCCAACCGCTCGTGTGGAGGTAAAGGCTGTGGAGAGTGTGCGGCGCACAAATACCGAGGAAGTTGTCGCCACCGTACGAAGCAGGCTGCAGGCAACGTTGGAAGCAACGTTGAGCGGACGAATCGAGAAACTGCCTGTCCGCCTCGGCCAAACAGTGAAGGCTGGCCAGTTGGTTGCGCAACTGGATGCCCCCGAAGTCAAAGCGCGCTTGCAACAGGCAGAGGCTCGCCTTCGGCAAACCGAGCGGGATTGGACTCGCATTTCCACTCTTCTCGCGCAGCAGGCTGCAACCCGATCCGACGCCGACACAGCAGAATCCATTTATCTGTCCGCAAAAGGTGTCATGGCGGAGGCTCAGGCCATGCTGGCCTATACGGAACTACGTGCTCCATTTGAAGGTGTTATCACAAAGAAGTGGGCCGATGTTGGTGATCTGGCCAGCCCGGGCAAGCCCTTGATCACCATGGAGGATCCGTCAATGCTACAATTGGAATCGGACATTCCCGAGGCATTCGCCTCACGCATCCGCCTTAACACCCCGATGATGATCCGATCCGACGCGACGCGAGACGAAGTTACAGCCACGGTAAGCGAAATCGCGCCAGCAGCTGATCCCGTCACTCGAACCATTCGTGTTAAACTCGATCTGCCAGAGGACTCGGGGCTGCGGTCCGGGCAGTTCGCAAGACTGCTTGTGCCGGTGGGCGAAACGGCGTCCGTCCACGTGCCCGCCTCATCTGTAATCCGCCGGGGCCAACTTGATATCGTGTTCGCCGTTCTTGGCGAACGAGCCCAACTGCGCATCGTGAAAACCGGACGCATATCAGCCAGGGAAATCGAAATTCTTGCCGGACTTGATGCCGGAGAATCCCTCGTCGTAAGTGGGATGGATGAATTGGTTGACGGCCAGCCCGTGGAGACGAAATGAATTCTCGATCTGACGCTTCACCCGGCGGAATGGGCCTCGCTGGACGTATCGCTCACGCATTCATTGACTCAAAGCTTACTCCGCTGATTATCATCACCTCGGTTCTTCTTGGAGTCGCATCGGTGATCATGCTCCCGCGCGAGGAGGAGCCTCAAATCAAGGTTCCGATGATTGACGTACTCGTATCGATGCCCGGCTTCAGCGCCAAGGAGGTCGAGGAACGAGCGACACGCCCCATGGAAAAGCTGCTTTGGGAAATCCCAGGGGTCGAATACATATACTCGACCTCCAAACCGGGTGCATGTCTCGCTATTGTGCGCTTCAAGGTCGGTGAGGATGTCGAGGACAGCCTTGTTAAGCTCAATCAAAAGCTGCAATCCAATTTCGACCGGATTCCATCGGGCGTCTCTTTTCCAATGATCAAGCCGCGGTCCATCGACGACGTGCCGATTCTCGCCTTGACATTTCACAGTCCGCAGTATGACCACTTGACCCTGCGCCGCCTGGTGGCGCAGGTGGATGACTCGGTCAAACAGGTCCCCCTGGTCGCCGAAACCACAATCATTGGCGGTGCACGCCGCCAGTTGCGAGTTCTGCTGGACCCTGCAAAGCTCGCTTCTCGAAATCTTAGCATCGCAGATGTCGCTCCGATGCTTGCCGGAGCGAACCGCCAGGTCATTGCCGGTGGTCTGACCACCCAAAACACGGAAACACTCGTTGAAACTGGAGGCTTCCTGACCGACGCCAATGATGCGGGAAATGTCGTCGTGGGAGTCTTCGCCGCAAAACCGGTTTACTTGCGCGAAGTGGCTGAGATTGAAGACGGCGCTGAGGAATCCTCGCAATATGTCTTCTTCGGCGCAGGCTCTGCCCGCCCGACCACAACAGTCGAACAACCGGCAGTGACCCTCACGATCGCAAAGCGTCCGGGCGCAAATGCAATCTCTGTAGCAAAAGATGTCCTCAGAAAGATTGAGACACTTAAAGGGCGCATGATTCCTGCGGACGTGCAGATCGCAACAACCCGCAACTACGGTGAGACTGCATCAGAAAAATCCGACGAGTTGCTTCTCCACATGGGAATCGCAGTCCTTGGTGTTTCGTTGTTGATATGGCTGACGCTGGGTTGGCGCGAATCCGCCATCGTGGGCATCGCAATTCCAGCTACCTTGGCGCTTACTCTCCTGGTTTTCTACCTCTACGGCTACACTCTTAATCGGATCACTCTCTTTGCCTTGATATTCTCGATCGGCATTCTCGTGGATGACGCGATTGTCGTGGTCGAAAACATCGTCAGGCACTTCCATCTTCCACAGAACAAGGGCAGGAAATGGTCCGCAATCGCTGTGGAGGCTGTCAGTGAAGTCGGCAATCCGACGATTCTAGCGACTTTTGCCGTAATTGCAGCAGTCTTGCCAATGGCATTCGTGGGGGGGCTCATGGGACCGTACATGCGCCCCATTCCGATCGGTTCCAGCGCAGCAATGGCCTTCTCGCTGGCAATTGCGTTCATCGTCACGCCTTGGGCGTCCATCCGCATCTTGAAGTGGGGCAAGAAGTACTCCTCGCTCACTTTGGGCAAAGCCTCCCCTCCCGACGCACATCATTCGCATTCGGAGCATCCCGAAGATTATTTTACTCGGGCATATCGGCGGTTCATGGATCCGATCATCCAGCGGCGGCGCGGGCGCTACGCGTTCCTCGCCAGCATTGCTGTACTGCTGCTGCTCTCGATGGCGCTCGTGGGTATTGGCTACGTTAAGGTCAAAATGCTGCCCTTCGACAATAAGAGTGAGTTTCAGATTATTTTGAACATGCCGGAGGGCAGTTCGCTGGAACGAACCACTCGTGTTGCCCGGGAAATCAGCGCTTCTGTGCGCGTTGAGCCGGAGGTCACTGATTACCAGGTTTATTCCGGGATAGCTGCGCCATTCAACTTCAACGGGCTGGTAAGACATTATTTCATGCGGAAAGGCCCAAACGTCGCTGACCTGCAAATCAACCTTGTTCCTAAAAGCGAGCGCAAGGCTCAAAGCCATGATATTGCAAAGCGTGTCCGACCGCGCGTCGCAGAAATCGCTGCCCGGCACGGTGCGCGCGCCGCGGTCGCGGAAGTTCCCCCTGGCCCACCGGTGCTTCAGACCCTGGTTGCCGAGGTGTATGGGCCGAACGAGGAAGGTCGGCTCGCGCTTGCCCGCAAAATTATCAACATCTTTCAACGCACGGAAGGCGTCGTGGACACGGATTGGTACATCGAGGCTGAGCAGCCCAAGGCCAGGTTCGTGATCGACAAGGAAAAGGCGGCTCTGAACGGAATCTCCGCTGAAGTTGTTTCCGAGACCCTCCGAATCGCCGTGGGGGGCGGACAGGTCGGGATCCTCCATGTCCCGCGCGAAAAAGAGGACCTGGACATTGTGCTTCAATTGCCGCAGAGCAGCCGATCCACCCCGGAAGACATCCTTGCGCTCCGGGTGCGGCCATCGGGCAGGCAGGCCGCCCCTTTAGTACCACTGCGCGAAATCGTGAAAATTGAAAAGACGACAGTGGAGAAAAGCATTTACCACAAAAACCTCATGCCGGTGACTTACATCATCGGCGATGTGGCGGGTGTCGTCGAGAGCCCGGTATATGCCATTCGTCAGATGAACCGTGCTCTGGCAAAGCTGGACACGCGCGAGTTTGGCGGAGACGGCGCTCCCCTTAAGATTCATAATGCCACACAGCCGTTTAGTGACCATCAGCCCTCCGTAAAATGGGATGGCGAATGGCACATCACCATCGAGGTATTCCGCGATTTGGGGACCGCGTTTGCCGCGGTGCTGATTCTGATTTTCGTTCTGATGGTGGGCTGGTTCCGCTCGTTCATCACGCCGCTGGTAGTGATGGTGGCCATCCCATTCTCATTAGTCGGCATCCTCCCCGCCCACGGCCTCATGGGGGCCTTCTTCACCGCCACGTCCATGATCGGCTTCATGGCCGGCGCAGGAATTGTCGTCCGCAACTCGATCATTCTCGTGGACTTCATTGAGCAGCGGCTTGCCGAGGGCATGCCTCTTGACCAGGCCGTGGTGGACGCCGGCGCCGTTCGATTTCGCCCCATGCTGTTGACCGCCCTGGCTGTCGTCGTCGGCGCAAGCGTAATTCTGGCGGATCCCATTTTCCAGGGGCTCGCCATTTCACTCATGGCGGGAGAAATCGCCTCGCTCCTGATCAGCCGCATGGCGGTGCCTGTTCTCTATTTTATGGCTTACGATCGCAAATCAGACTCCGCCCCGGATCCCACGCCCTCATCCACATGAAAGTTCTGGTCGTTGAAGACGAGAAGAAGATCGCCTCACTCATCCGCAAGGGTCTGGAAGCACAGGGATTCGTCGCAGATGTCACATACAACGGAACAGAAGGCTTTCACCTTGCCACGTCCAGACCGTACGATGCAATCGTGCTGGATATCATGCTCCCGGGCCGTGATGGGCTGAGCATCCTGCGCAATTTGCGGGAGCGCAGAATAGCCACCCCTGTGCTGCTGCTCACAGCACGAAGCGATCTCAACGAGCGCCTTGAGGGGTTAAACCTCGGTGCGGATGATTACCTGACAAAGCCTTTTCACATCGAAGAACTTGTTGCACGATTACACGCCGTCAACCGACGCTCCCTGGGAACCGCCCAGAGCATCATTGCTGTTGGCGAACTCTCCATCAATCTGTTGACCCGTGAGGTACGGCGCGGAGAAAGGCGCATTGACTTGACCGCCCGCGAGTTTTCCTTGCTGGAGCACCTCGCCCGGACACCGGGACGGGTGCTTACCCGAATCGAGATTTGCGAGCGGGTTTGGGACTACAGTTTTGATCCGGGCACCAACCTCGTGGACGTTTATATTCAGCGTTTGCGAAAAAAAGTTGATGGCGATTCCCCCGTCAAGTTGATCGAAACCATTCGTGGCGTGGGTTACCGAATTGCTCCCCAGGCATGAAGCCGATTCCGTCACGACTCAAGATCGCTCTTCTTTCCGCTGGTTTGTCCGGGTTGGTGCTGGTTGTCTTTGGTGCTTTCGCATGGATCACCTTTTACCGTGCGAGAATTGCGGCTGTGGATCGCGAAATCAAGGCTCTATCCACCCGCCATCCGGGGCTGTTTGCCGGTCGCGGCAATTACGAACGGCTCGAGTCATCCCTCGCATTCACGTTCGGAGAGAATTACACGAATGAAGTGTTCTTTGTCTTGAGAGACGGCTCCAATCGGATTCTTCACAAATCCTCCTATCTGCCGGTGGAAGTCGATATGCCGCTCTCGACCCCTGTGTCGCCTCCGGCACAAACGCCTTCTCTCCAGCCAGTTGGTGGGTACGATACTGAGGATTCACAGCCCCGTTCGCCCGAGTCTGGCCCAGGCCGCGGCCGTGGCGGGTACGGTCGTGGCGGGCCGCCACCGGAGGTCGTATTTTCCTCCGCCGAGTTTGTCACCGTGCGAAAGGGCGACTCGGCTTGGAGGGTAGGTTTTTTGAGTGGCGACGGCATCAGACTGACCTTTGGTATAGGTCTGGCGGATGTTCATACCGAGATGCGTCAGGTGCGGGCAGCCTTCCTCGCAACGGCACCTATTGCCCTGCTGCTCATCGCAAGCTTTGGCTGGATGATTTCCGGACGCGCTTTGCGGCCACTCGGCAGCATTGCGATGACTGCTGAGGCCGTTACCGCGCATGGCCTGGACCGCAGAATTCCGGAGTCGAGTGAAAGCCCAGAGATTCGCCGCGTGATCACCCTGCTCAATCGCATGATGGATCGGCTGGAAGCAAGCTTCAGGCAGGCAACGCGGTTCAGCGCCGATGCCTCCCATGAGCTGAAAACCCCACTGGCTATCATGCAGGGCGAGCTCGAACTGGCTCTCCAAAATGCGGAGCCCGGCTCGGATCAACAACGACTCTGCAACAGCCTCATGGAAAATGTTCAGCGATTAAAGACCATTACCCGCAGCCTGCTGCTGCTCTCCCAAGCCGACTCCGGAGCACTTAAGCTTGCGTTGGAAGATCTGGACATCACAGGAGAATTGGAGGAGTTGCTGGAGGACGCCCGCGCACTTTCCACCGGGAAGAACCTCCATTTTGAACCGCAATTGGAACGGGGCCTGATGCTGAAGGCTGACCGCCCCCTTCTGAGAATGGCGCTTTTCAACCTCTTAAGCAACGCCGTCAAGTACAATGAGCCAAATGGCACAGTCGAGCTTTTGTTGCAAAACGCCGGTGATTCCATCTCTTTGCTGGTGACCAACGCAGGCCCAGGCATTCCGTCCGACGAACGATCAAAAGTCTTCGATCGCTTTTATCGGGCCCGCCCCCGGGACTCCGCACCGGTCGAAGGTCTCGGGCTTGGTCTCAGTCTCTCGCGTGAAATTGTGCGAGCACACCATGGCAATCTGCAACTTCTGGAGAGCAAGCCTGGCCGAACCTCTTTTCTGCTCACGCTTCCCAAAAAGTGATGCGCCGGTTGAGTTGTCTCAAACCGGCGCAATCCTGATTCCTGAAAATGCGGAACCTACCGATTCCCGCCCCGAAACCCTTGACGCTTCCCCTGGCCTTTAGGGCCAGTGCCGTCGCAGGCGCCCTTTCCCTTCCCCTGACCCTTACCCTGTCCAAGACCTTGGCAATCCTTGCGAGGTCCGCCCTGTGGGCAAACACCGCCGTTTTTCTCCAGGCAAGCAGCCTGACGATTGAGACGGTCCTGCTCCGATTGCGGCGGTCCGCCGTACGCTTTGCCCTGTCCGTTGCCTTGCGCATTCTGAGCCAAGGTTGTGCCTGCTCCGGCAAGCATGAGACCCGCAACGATCAATCCAGCTATTGTCTTCATATTCTTTTCACTGTTGTTTGTTTCCGGGAGCCTATGCCCCCTTTGTTCAACACATCAGACACTGCGAACCTTAATAGAACCCTCACGTCTTCATTACAAATCGTTCATGTTCAGCAAGTCCCCGCAGCCAAACACCTTTTAAGCAACACAGGTTTGCACCAATCATCCGTTTTCAAATACGGGTCCTAAAGCCAGCGTGAAAAGGGGCCTGGAAAGCGACGCGTCTTCGCAGACGATCCCGGCGGACGCCTGAGATCGGTGGAAAAGTGGTCGGGGCGGTGAGATTCGAACTCACGACCTCTTGTACCCGAAACAAGCGCGC
>ERZ1645192.2200-NODE-2200-length-16208-cov-12.127097_pt1 | contig 16208 bp, 13 predicted proteins | sample MGYA00575354_ERZ1645192 | MGnify/ENA primary metagenome ERZ1645192 (study PRJEB40844, sample SAMN11349763) | freshwater sediment metagenome | isolation source: river sediment | host: Sediment | place: India: Faizupur Khadar , New Delhi | collected 2017-02-21 ... | reverse complement strand
CCTTCCAGCGCGCTGTAAAAATCATCTTCTGAATGAAACACGGAATCTCCCATTAAAGTAATGGACGGCATGAGCGATAAGGCGAATGTTTCAAAATTTCTCTGGTAGCCCAAAGCAAAGGTCCCGTCAAAAAAAGCAGACGGAGTAATGAAAAATTCATTTCTGTATCCCAGATCCCGAACGGGTCCGTAACTTTGTGCAAATGCGCTGAAACTCATTAGTAACAACGCAAAACATAATACCATTCTTTTCATATTCAAATATTCAGTTTGTTTATAATCCAAAAGATCTCTTCTTATATTCATCTATACAGGCATTCAGCCGCTCCATAGCCGTTGTGTCACCCGGCACGTTGTGGGACGGGTGGATAAATAGCTTCACGCCCCGGTCTGCAAGCATCTCGGCACAGGTGGTTACCGTCATCCATACCAGGGTGATAAAACACATGGTGGACACAGGGCCCACTTTGTCAAAATGGTTTTTCAGAGGAACCGAGGCATCTACCAGCGGTGCACAGGAGTCAACTACCACATCGGCCAGTTCAAACAGATTTTTTCCGCTGGAATGCCGGGGCTTTTTACCTTTTGTTTCGGCAGCCGAACCGAATACCACCACTTTCATGCCCCGTTTTCTGGCTTCTATGGCCACATCTATATTCACCGCATTGATGCCGGTATGGGAGAATATCCACATGGTGTCACGGGCATCGAAGTTCCATGAGCTCATTATGGCGTTGCCATAACCCTCGGCCCGTTCGAGGAACAGGAATTGCTGTATCCCGCTTTCTCCCGTTATACGGGTAAAGAAAGTAAGTGGCTGTTCAATAAGAGGATGAAAGCCCACAAAACCCCCAATCCGGGGGTACATTTCTTCTATGGGCAGCGTGGCATGTCCGCAACCGAAAGTGTGGACCCACCGGTCGCATTCTATGCTGTCCGCCATAAGCCGGGCGGCTTCTTTAATATTATCCAGCTGCGTTTCCTCGATCTTTGTCTGTAACGCACGCACATTATTCAACCATTCTAACGCCAACATGATTACTTCAATTTTAGTATTGATTTACCTTCAACTTTGAGCATTATTCCGTACAACAACGTCATAAGAGCCCAAACGCCTAACAAATATAATGGAAAAACACGAATGGAAAGAAAGCCTACCAGTGAATTCAACAGGGTGTTTCCTGCCAGGGCAATCACCAGTGCCATACCTATAGCCGTTCCCGAAAGATTTTTGAATTCCTGACCAATATAGGATACAATAATGGGAAACGTGGCGCCGAGGCCAAATCCGATGAAAAATGTAGCCATCATAGGGGGTAATCCCAGGGCCAGCGAACCAAAACCCAACGCCGAGATACCCAGAAAAATCCACAAGACCTTATGCGGAGCAAACTTAAGCAGGACAAAACTGAGAATGATACGGCTTACCGTAATACCTATAACCACAAACATAAGCACGAACAGGGACCGCTGGGAAGAAAGCCCGTATAGCGGAACATCCTGAAGGTACGTCGGGATCCAGTTACTGCATAAACCCTCCAGGGCAGACTGAAAGAAGAGAATGAAACTGAAGAAAAGCAGCACGGGCTTTTTAACAAGCGCCAGGCCGTCTTTAAGGGAGATCCGTTGTTTTGCCTTTTCCGCGGGGAACCGGATAATACTGAAGTACACAAAAGCAATGAACAGAATAAAGGACACATACCGGAGAATAACCGTATAGGGTATCCGGTCAAAAACGCCCAGTAACAAAGGCATGAAAATAGCACCCATTCCATAAAAAACTCCCAGAATACTCAAATTCGAACTTCTTTTGCGATCATCCGACGCATCGGCCACAATGGCATCGCTTGCCCCGTTAAGCATGCCTCCCCCCGTACCGATAAGTAAGATACAAACCACAAGCCACGGCATAGTTCGGAAATGAACCAGCCCGGTCATACCCAAAATCACCAGAGCGGCTGCCGTCTGGAAAGGAAGTTTATAACCGTAACGATCACACCAGGGTCCAAAAATAATTGACCCCAAAAGGACACCAAAAGGCAATACGCCGGCCAACGTTGAAGCCTGCGCCATATCCAGGCCCAGAGATTCCCTAAGTGAGGGCAGAATGGAGCCCAGGGTAAGGAAAGAGATTCCAAAAAAGGTCATTCCCAGATACCCGGCCCAAAGAGCTTTACGAGATTCCATATTTATTGTTTGAATGAATCGATCGCCACTTTACCCGCGCCGTAAAGGCCGGCCAGCTGCGACAATCCGGTTTGAGTGAATGTGCATTGTCTGATGCTTACAGGCTGTGCCCATTTGCAGGCTTCATAATATATTCTTTCCAGAAAAGCGGCAGCAGGTCCGAATACCCCGCCTCCCCAAACAATCATGGAAGGATTGAACAGGCTTACCAGGTTGGCCGAGGCCATTCCCCAACATTCAATAGCCTTGTCTATTACCCTTAATGCCACCGTATTTCCGCGTTCATAAGCCTCAAAAACAGATTTGGTATTTTTATAGACTCCCGGCTGTCCCGACAATTTGCGAGCCTGGGCGGCAATGCCGGTCCCGGAAGCATACGTTTCAAAACAACCGCAAAGCGAATATTCTTCAGAAAAAGGAGAATGGAGGCCCATCCATCCGATAGCGCCCACGACGTCTGCATTTCCGTGCAACACCCTGTCATCAATGAGGATCCCGGCCCCAATGCCCGTTCCCACTGACAAATAAATGGCATTGTGGCAGCCTTGCGCCACCCCCTTCCATACTTCGCCCAGAATATAACAGGTCCTGTCACTTTCAACAAGAACACGGGTATTTGGAATGGCTTCTGCCAGAAAATCCTTTAAAGAAAAATTTTCCCAGCCGGGAATATTGGGAGCCCAAATCCTGTTGGTTTTGCTGTTTGCTATGCCGGGTACACAAATGCCTATGCACTTCTCTTCCTGCATATCCAGGTTAAGGTCTTCGAGCAGCGCAGAACAAAGATCCGCAATTAATGCCGCAACATGAGTTCCGGTTCTGCCTTCCAGCAGAGCCGACCGTGTGCCTGTCATTTCTCCGTTTTCAGAAAAATGTGCGGCAACCACCTTTGTTCCGCCAAGATCAATACCAATGACCTGCATAGAGTATCCTAAATTAACTTAACACCCAGGTTTTTCATGTTTTCTATAGCTGCCCTGTGTTCTTTCTGGCTCACGTAGCCCAGCCCTTCCAGCAACACCTGAACCTCGAATTCTGCCTCTACAAGATCCTTAACGGTCTCAAAAACACAGAATTCGGTGGCAACTCCACTTACTATAACGGATTTGGTCAATACGTCTTTTAACCTGACCCCGTCTGCACGAACCGCATTAAAGGCCGAATATTCCTCCTTGTCTGCCTGAGTTCCCTTTTTGAAGATCCTGGTCAGGTGCGGTCTGTGAGAAGGTTCGTTAAGACGGGTATAATACGACAAATGTATTTCCTGGCCCAGGGTATTCACAACACAATGGGCAGGCCAGACGCCTCCGTTTTCGGTAAACGAGCAATGATTGGCCGGATGTGCATCGCAAACGTAAATAACCTTATCGTTCGGATGCAAAGTAATATAGTTAATACTATGATTCATTGCATTTTCCGCATTAAGACAGGCCATGGGGCCAGAAATAAAATCATTGAGCATATCCACCACTATATGGGTCTTCTGATTACCGTACATAATCCAATTCTTCTTTAATTTTATAAATCAACTTCATTTTCAGATCATACAAACCATCTGAAATATCCACTTTATGATAATGTGGATTAATTATCCTGCGTTCGGTCGGATTCATTTTTGAAAGCGCCCTCAGGTAACAGTCCCTCTTTTCCTGTGCCGTATTGTCGGCAATGATACGGACCCCGTTTTCCATATATTTCTTCTGCAGTATCTCGCAGGTATAGGTTCCTTGACGGTAGGTAGTGGTACGCGTCCTGTCGTTTTCATCCTGCAATACAATGGTGTGCCCGGCTTCAATGTCATCGGTCATCCGGTCGCCACGGAGGCAGGTAACATCGGCCTTGTTCTCATCATCTACAAAGACCCGGTATGTGACCTGAAATCCCGGGTTAATGACCTTAGCCTTATCCTCCGAACGTTTTAGCACAGGGGTATCCCCTATCTGAACCATTTTGTATACATTCCCGAAACAGGGATTGTCCCGGCTCGTGGCAATGGCATCGCCCACGCCATAGAAATCAATGGCAGCATTCTGACGTTCCAGATCGGCAATCAGGTATTCATCCAATGCATTGGTAGCAAAGATCCTGCACTCAGAAAGACCTGCTTTATCCAGCATTTCCCTGCATTTACGCGAAAGATAAGCCAGGTCGCCGCTGTCGAGCCTTATACCGTAAAAAGGCTTGTAATCATTATTAATACCGTTCTCTTTAAAAGCTTCAATGGCATTCAAAATACCGGATTTAAGCGTGTCGTATGTATCTATCAAAAGAATAAGGCCTTCCCCTAAATGGCTCGCTACATAGGCATTGAAGGCTTCGCGTTCGCTTTTTACACTGCAACCGAATGCCGTAACAAAGCTGTGTGCCATAGTGCCGGAAGAAGGAATCCCGAATTCAGTGGTAGCCAGAATATTTGAGGTATTCAGACAACCCCCTATATACGCTGCTTTGGCCCCGTGCTGTGCCGCCCAGGGGCCGTGAGCCCGCCGGGAACCGAATTCGCTCACAGGCTTTGAGGTACTGCGAGTGACACGCGAAGCCTTTGTCGCCACTGCCATTTGATGATTCATTATACATAAAAGAGGCGTTTCAAGCACCTGCGCTTCCAACAGTGGGGCTCTGACAGTTATAACGGGTTGGCCCGGGAAAGCTATCTGGCCTTCATCCATGGCATAGATATCGCCTGTAAAACGCATGGTGGCAAGAAAGTCACAGAATGGAGCGTACTGCGGTTCCGGCAGAAATTTCTTAAAAAAAGAAACGGGTTTCGACCCGAAACCCCGGACCATTTCCAGCACTTCGTTAATACCGCTGACGACAGCCCAGTTATTATTATCGGGCGCCTTCCGGTAGAACATATTGAATATGGCCGGCACCTTATCCAACCCCGTATCCCTAAAGGTTTTCCCCATAGTATACTGGTATTTGTCAGAACAATAAGAATGGCACATAATCATAATTTGTACAAAGGTAGACAAATAAACCGTATCTTTGGGCGTTTTCATCAATGAAACTATGGGAAGAGTTTTTGACAACAATAATACTAAATACGCCGTAATCGGGTCCGGCAGTTGGGCGACCGCTCTGATCAAAATACTGCTCGACACCCAGTCAGAGGTAGGATGGTTTGTCAGGGAGCAGGATATGATAGATTCGATCATGGAAAACAACAGGAACCCGAAATATCTTCAGGCAGCCGAGCTCGATGCCTCACGGCTGTATATGAATACCGACATTAACAAAGTGGTGGAATACGCAGATGTTCTGATCTTCTGTATCCCTTCCACTTATTTTATCAGCGAAATGATCCGCCTGTCGGTATCGCTGGAAAATAAGTTCATTGTCACGGCTATCAAGGGACTGATTCCCGAGAGGAACATATCCATAACCGAGTATTTTAACCGTATCCACCAGATCCCCTATGATAACATTGGGGTAATAGCGGGACCTGTCCACGCAGAAGAAGTCGCTATGGAAAGACTCTCCTACCTGTGTGTAACCTGTAAAAAAGAGAGAACTGCCCTCAAACTGGCCGAAGCTTTTAATTGCAGCTACATGCGTACCAGTATAGGGACGGATATTTACGGACTGGAATACGCCGTAGTGCTAAAAAACATCTATGCCATTGCCACCGGCGTAAGCAGGGCATTGGGCTACGGAGACAATTTTCAGGCGGTACTCGTCTCCTGTGCCTACCAGGAAATGAGGTTATTCCTGAACCGGACCTATCCCGAGAAATCACGCAACACCGCGCAATCTGCCTTTTTGGGCGACCTGCTGGTGACCTGCTATTCTCAGTTCAGCCGGAACCGTTCGTTCGGGAACATGGTAGGTCAGGGTTATTCCATAAAAGCCGCTCAGCTGGAAATGAACATGGTGGCGGAAGGTTATTATGCCACCGCATGTATTCATGAAATAAACCGCAAGTACAACCTGCATATGCCCATTGCAGAAGCCATGTACAAAATTCTTTATGAGTTCCGTTCTCCGGCTATAGTGTTCAAAGCCTTATGTCAACATTTAAAATAAACAATCTATGCAATCCATAAAAATAAATACAAAAGCGACACGTTCCTTTATTCCTGACGCCGAGCTGGAAAACTGGACGAATCGTTCGCTTCAGGCCTTGTCCCTGCTGCATTCGGGAAAAGGAAAAGGCGCAGATTTCCTGGGATGGATTAACCTTCCCTCCTCGGCCACTCCCGCTCTTGTGGGGCAGATTGAAGAAATATGCAGCGACTGGAACAGGGATATTGACCTTGTCGTTGTTATTGGCATTGGGGGATCATATCTCGGAGCCAAAGCTGTCATAGAGGCATTGTCTCATTCTTTTGCCGGACTTCTGAAAACCCCGGGGCCGCGTGTGGTTTTTGCCGGACAGAATATAAGTGAAGATTACCTGGCCGAACTGGAGGATCTCATGAAAGAACATTCAGTAGCCTGCGTAGTAATATCCAAATCGGGAACAACCACCGAACCTGCCATTGCGTTCAGACTTGTTAAGAAATTTATTATAGACAAATACGGCATTGAGGAAGCCAAAAGACGTATTGTAGCTGTAACCGACAAAGCCCGTGGAGCCCTTCGCACCATGGTCAACGGGGAAGGGTACCGCAGCTTTATCATACCGGATAATGTGGGAGGCCGGTTTTCCGTATTCACCCCGGTGGGCCTGCTTCCCATTGCCCTGGCAGGTATTGACATCAAAGAGCTTCTCTCCGGTGCCGAAAAAATGGAACAGATTTCTGCTGAACTTTCTGCCGGTAACCCTGCCATAGAATATGCCGCCATCCGGAATGCATTGTATGCTAAAGGGAAGAAGGTGGAACTTCTTGTTAATTATCATCCTAAGCTGCATTATGTTACTGAATGGTGGAAGCAGTTGTACGGAGAAAGCGAAGGCAAGGGACATAAAGGCATCTTCCCCGCCGGTGTTGATTTTACAACCGACCTGCATTCCATGGGCCAATACATTCAGGATGGTGAGAGACACCTTTTCGAAACCGTGCTTAGTATAGCTGCGCCAGAACGTTCATTGACCATTGGTCGTGACGGACAGGACCTGGACGGGCTGAATTTCCTTGCGGGAAAACACGTAGACGAATGCAACAAAATGGCCGAATTGGGTACACGTCTTGCCCATACAGACGGAGGTGTACCGAATATCCTCATTGAAATCCCTTCGCTAAACGCTTTCCATCTGGGAGCCCTGCTTTATTTCTTTGAAAAAGCCTGTGGTATAAGCGGATACGTTCTTGACGTAAACCCGTTCGACCAGGAGGGTGTGGAAGCTTACAAAAAAAATATGTTTGCGTTACTCAACAAGCCCGGTTTTGAGGCCCAGGGTGAAGCGCTCCGGAAAAGAATCTAGTGTCGCTGTCAGTTTTACAGTGCCCTGATATCTGGAGAAGTGCATAAACACTTTCTTAGGGCATGATTTTTATTATTTGTTCGGAACCGTCATAATCAACGGAATAAGATGCTTTCACATCCGGATCTGCCGCAATCGGTTTTTCGGGAGAGATCACTACTACGCGGAACTGGCGTTCTTCCGGCATGCCGGGGAAAGAACCTTCCCTTGCCCCTATCCGCAAAGTGCCCTGGTTCTGGTTGAATTCCAACGGGATTCTGGAATAGGCGCCTTTTTCATAATTATAGTTTACTCCTTCGTCTTCGTACAGGCAGAAATGCGCATCGGACCCGGTATAAACAAAGAGTGTCAAAGGTCCGTCGTTTTTCTCACCGGTATATACGATATCCGGACCCACAGGCAAAATAGAGCCCGCTTTTACGTACAAAGGCATACGTTCGTACGGAGCGGCAGCCTGCAGCAACTGACCTCCGGTAAAGTAAATGCCGGAATAAAAATCGTACCAGCCCGAGACGGATGGCAGGTAAACATTTCTCGAACGGGCTTTGTATTCATACACGGGGCAGACCATAAGGGCGTCGCCGAACATGTACTGATCCTGGATTCCCGTCACGTTGGGATCGTCATCAAAATCCATCACCAGGCCGCGCATAATGGTATAATCGTCTAACCAGGTCCTGCCTGCCAGGGTATAGATATACGGCATAAGCCGGTAACGCAGCCGGTCGTAATAGACCATGCTCTTATAGGCGGGATGAGACTCGGGAGCAATATTATATATTTCCCTGTATGGATATTGTCCGTGACTTCTGAATAACGGACAGAAGGCACCAAACTGAAACCATCTGGCATTCAGCTCACGCCATTCTTCCCTTTCGGGGGATCCTTCTTTGGCCCGTTCAAAACGGCCTTGTACACAAAAGCCGCCAATATCCATAGTCCAGTATGGGATACCTGAAAGGCCAAAATTGATGCCGGCCGGGATCTGTGCTTTCATATCTTCCCAACACGTACCAATGTCTCCGCTCCATGTAGCTGTGGAATATCTTTGCAGACCGGGAAATCCGCTTCGTGTGAGCAGAAACACCCGTTTATCGGGATCGTCGCCCCGTTGCCCGTCGTAAATAGCCATGGCATTCACCAGTGCATAGGCATTCAGGTAACGTGTGGATGGTCCCAGGGCGGTAGGCGTAGACAAGGTCTTCCTGTATTCGAGGTTTGCGTTGGAAAGGATATCGGGTTCAGACGCATCCATCCACCAGGCATCGAACCCCTGCGAATACAGATGCTCTTTCATTTGCTCCCAGAACAGCTTACGTGCACCCGGGGCATAGGCATCGTAGAAAGAACCTATGTAACCGGGATATATCCAGTCACGTATACTGTCCTCTACCGCACGCTTATACATCCAGCCGTTCTGTTCAAACTCCCTGTAATGTTCCGTAGTGTGATAGAACTTGGGCCAGACCGAAATCATGATCTTTGCATTCATGGCATGTACACTGTCTACCATGCCTTTGGGGTCCGGAAACCGTTCCGCATCAAACTCATGGCTTCCCCATGCATCCACCGGCCAGTAAGACCAGTCCAGAACAATGTTGTCGATGGGAATTCCCCGTTTGCGGTATTCACCCAGGGCGCCCAGCAATTCGTCGGCCGTTTTGTAGCGTTCACGGCTCTGCCAGAAGCCCATGGCCCATTTGGGCATGATCGGAGCCTTGCCGGTGAGGGTGCGGTATCCGCCAATCACCTCATCTGCATTCCCTCCGTAAACAAAATAATAGTCTATCATGTCGGCCATTTCCGACCACCACGACTGTTTTGCCTGTTCCACAGGATCGACAGGGGTCAGCAGACTTAATCCAAGATACGAAACTCCCCCGTCAGGGATCCATTCAATGCGCAGAGGGTAACTTTCGCCGGCTTCCATCTCGTATTGGAATTTATAACTGTTAGGATTCCAGGCAGTGCGCCAGCGCTCACCAACCACTTCCTGGTCGTTTAGGAATACTTTGGTATATCCTGCATAATAAAGCAGGAAACGGTGGATCCCGCTTTCTTTAGCCCCTATTGTGCCTTCCCAGGTGATTTTGGTATCGTAAAAGGGAATGTCCCCGGGGAATTTCTTTACCTTTTCCAGGTCTACGTAATCTATATCCGATTCGCGACGGGAGAGGTATTCCTTCTTTCCGTCCCTGCTAGTATATACTGCTGTCAAAGCCCCTTCCTGACCGTCGGCATCGGTAAGCGCCAGTTCGCTCAAAGGCATATAATCCCTGGGATCGCCGAATTTTGACAAGGAATAATTATCCCAGAGCAAACCGTAATTCCTGTTTGACACAATAAAAGGAACAGAAACTTTTGTGTTGTATTGATACAAAACTTCGTTCTTGCCCTTGTAATTGAACTCATCGGACTGATGCTGCCCCAGGCCGTAAAACGCTTCCTCATCCGGCGACTCAAAAACCTGACGTACCGTATATCCCCGATCACCTTCCACTTCAATGGGAACGAATGTTCTTCCGCCTCCGTTGTTTTCCTGCAATAAGGCGCTGCCGTCCTTATTAAAGAAAGCAACACGTCCGGTGGACAGTTCAACGGTAACCGTAAGAGCGGCTGTGGCCAGACTGACTTTTTCCTCGTCCCGTGAAACAGCATAAGCTGTCTTTTTTTCAGGTGACGGCACACGCATCAGGCTCGGCTTATCAGAAAAAGAGCTTCCCGCAGGAACTGCGGAAATTCTTATGATACTGTCGGTTACCGGTTCGATGCGAACTATCTGTTTCACATTGCCCTTTATGGCAACCGTAACGCTTTTCCCGTTGTCGGTAACCTGATGACTGCACGAGGCAAGCAATATTCCTGATAGAAGGAAAACTATGATCTTTTTCATGTATCGGGTTTTAGGATTAATTATTCAAAGATAAGACATTTAGCAGATTTAATATAACTTTGGGTTCATGAAAAAATGTCTTGTCATAATAGTTTTTGCCTGGCTATCCTGCGGCGGGTGTAATAAAGAAAAAGGAGGTACCCCCGACCCCGGAATGCGGGAAATCACATCCTGTGAACTGGCAGCACTTATGGGTGTTGGATGGAACGTCGGGAACACGCTCGAAGCAACCGGGGGCGAAACATCCTGGGGAAATCCAAAAATTACGAATGAGTTGTTCAGGGCGGTCAGGGCTGCAGGATTCACTGCCGTACGGATACCGGTCTCCTGGTCTGTCCATATTACGGATCAGAAAACGTATAAGATAGATAACGCCTGGATGCAGCGCGTGGGGCAAGTGGTCAATTATGCACTGGACAACAATCTGTACACGATAATTAATATCCACTGGGACGGCGGCTGGATGAACGAACCCACCCCTGCCCGGCAGAAAGCCGTGAACGAGAAACTTTCAGCCATCTGGACACAGATTGCCAACTATTTTAAGGCCTACGACGACCGGTTGCTTTTTGCCGGGTCCAATGAGGTTCATATGGAGAACGACTGGTCGTCCCAGCCTCCAAAGGAATATATTGCCGTCCAGAACTCTTTCAATCAGACATTCGTAAATGCGGTACGCGCCACGGGGGGAAGAAATGCAAAACGCCATTTGATTGTACAAAGTTACCTGACCAATATTGAACTGGCCTGTACTTCGTTTCAAATGCCGCAGGATCCGGCGACTGACCGGCTGATGGTAGAAGTCCATTATTACGACCCCTACGAATTTGCCCTTAAGGAAGATGAGCCTTACAATACGCAATGGGGAGCAGGATCAACGGGCGATGTATCGGCCTGGGGGCAGGAGAACTGGGTGGACAGTTCGTTCGGCAAAATGAAACAGCATTTTACTTCAAAGAAGATCCCTGTTATTTTGGGTGAATACGGAGCCATTTACCGGTCTTATCTGCAAGGGGAACGTTTGACGCAACATGCTGCAAGCCGGGTTCGTTACCTCGATTACGTCACCCGGGCTGCCATAAATTACGGGATGGTTCCGTTCTATTGGGACAACGGGGCAACCGATTTTCGTCTGATTGACCGGCACAGTTACCAGATTGTACACCCCCAGGTACTGGAGGCTATTGTGAAACACAACCCTCATCGACCCTGAGTTCGGATTCCGGCGCCGATGCTGCTGCAACGGCCAGGCGGTCGCATTTTTCATTCTGCGGATGCCCGGCATGCCCCTTAATCCACACAAAATGAATGCGCTGACCCTCTGCAGCTCTCAGATAACGCATCCATAAGTCAGTATTTTTTTTCTTATTGAATCCGGTTGCCTGCCATTTGGCCAGCCACCCCAGTTCTACCGCTTTGACCACGTAAGTGGAATCTGAATGAATGGTCACATCAAGTCCTTTCTTTTTCAAAGACTCCAGGCCGGCAATAACGGCCATCAGTTCCATCCTGTTATTGGTTGTAAGCTTATAACCCCGGGATAATTCCTTATAATGGGTTCCGCTCTGAAGAATAACACCGTATCCGCCAGGTCCCGGATTTCCGAGGGCCGAGCCATCGGTGAAGATGTTAACCTGCATAGAGTTGATTGGCCAGCAGGTCTTTGTTTCGTTCCCGATGCCTGTAAATGTCGCAAGCCATAAAAATGGCGTTCATCATAGATTCGGCAGAAGCCTTGTCTTTACCTGCCAGGCCATAGGCCGTACCGTGATCGGGGGACGTCCTGATAACGGGCAGTCCGGCGGTAAAGTTGACGCCCTGCTGGAAGGAAAGGGCCTTGAACGGGATGAGCCCCTGATCGTGGTACATGGCAAGAACGGCATCGAAGCGTCTGTATTCTGCCGCAGCAAAGAAACCGTCGGCAGGAAAAGGCCCAAAAGCCAGGATCCCCTCACGGGAAGCTTCCTCAATGGCCGGCGCAATGATATTGATTTCCTCACTGCCAATAAGACCGTCATCTCCCGCATGAGGGTTCAGTCCCAGCACAGCAATTTTAGGATGACGCACAGTAAAATCGGTTTCAAGTGTTTTGGCCAGAATTTTGATCTTGCTTACAATGGCTTCTTTGGTGAGGTCTGCGGATATCCGGCTGACGGGAATATGGCCTGTAACCACACCCACCCTGAGATCGGGGCTGCAAAGCAGCATAAGCGATTCGGCTATTTTAAAAGCATCTGAAAGGTATTCGGTATGACCCGGAAAAGAAAATCCTTCCCGGCTCATATTGCTTTTGCTGAACGGAGCCGTAACAAGAACCTGTATTTTTCCTGAACGAAGGTCCTCAACGGCTCTCTCCAGAGCCTGAAGTGCAGCCTTGGCACCTTCCTCGGTCATTTTCCCCGGTTCGGCCACATAGCTGTCCGGCACACAGGGAACAAGATTTACCATTTTGTAATGCAATTCGGACGCCGACTGTGTCACATGCACATTGAACTGCTCCACACCGCTGCATAATTTTTTATAAAAGCCCAGTAAACGGGAAGAACCGTAAATGACGGGTGTGCACAACTCGTTTATTCTACTGTCTGCCAGCGCTTTAATTAGTACTTCATAGCCTACGCCGTTCGTATCACCCTGGGTGATGCCCACAATTATTTTTTTCTGCATAATGATTACTTATAAACGATTTCCCTGCCAAAGGGAGTAAATGCCAGTGAGACCATCTTGAAATGCTGTTTCCCGAAAGGTATGCCGATGATAGTAATACAAAGGACTACACCCCAGAATAAATGAGTAAGTGAAATCCAGATACCGCCCAGAAAGATCCAGAGAATATTCATAAACGTATAGAGGCAGCCCGATTTAGTATCGGCCACTCTGGTAGTCTTTCCAAACGGCCATATGGCCAGCCCTGCCAGTTTAAAGCATTGCAGACCAAAAGGGATTCCGATTATGGTTATACACATAAGGAAACCGGAAACCACATATTCAAGGGCGATCATAAATCCCCCGAACAACAGCCATAAAATATTGCCAAGAATGTTCATGACACAAATATACACAAGATATTTTATTTGGTTGATGTATCTTTGTGGTATGAGTTCCATCTGGGATACTAACATCCAGTTTATACCGGGAGTGGGACCCAAACGGGCCAAAGAACTGGAGAAAGAACTGAATGTAACCACATTCGGCGAGCTTATCCGTTATTTCCCCTTCCGTTACATTGACCGGACACGCTTCTATGCGGTAAACGAGATGAGCGCCGATCTTGCGTACATTCAGCTGCGCGGAACCATCTCGGACATGAAGATCGTAGGACAGGGTCCGCATAAACAGCGTCTGGTAGCCATATTCTCAGACCCAACGGGATCGGTTGAACTCGTTTTTTTTAAAGGAATCAAATGGATTCAGCAAAAGATTAAAACCCAGACAGAATATATTGTTTTTGGGAAGCCGTCTGTTTTTAACGGGAAACTGAATCTTGTGCATCCGGAACTCGATTTACCTTCTGATCAGAGTCTTATGGGCAGCGCAGGATTACAGGCCGTGTATTCTTCATCCGAGTCGCTTAAAGACAAAGGATTTACACAAAAAGCCTTTTCAAAACTCATGGCATCTGTCCTTACCCGGGCAGAGGGACAGATTCCCGAGTCGCTACCCGAGTGGCTGGTCAGGCGCTTAAAGCTCATGCCTCTGCCCCTGGCATTGGAACAGATCCATTTCCCTAAAAATCTTAAAAACCTGCAGGCTGCGCAGACACGTCTGAAATTCGAGGAATTGTTTTATATCCAGCTTGGATTACTCAAGCAACGGGCCGTACGTCTGAGGGCAGATAACGGGATTCCTTTTCTTTCTGTGGGGAAGGATTTTAATACGTGTTACAGGAACCTGCCCTTTGACCTGACCAATGCACAAAAACGGGTCATCAAAGAGATCAGGGCCGATTTGAAAAGCGGACGCCAGATGAATCGCCTTTTACAGGGAGACGTGGGCAGCGGAAAAACCCTCGTGGCACTTTTATGCGCACTTATTGCCGTTGATAACGGATACCAGGCTTGTATTATGGCCCCGACAGAGATCCTTGCTCAACAGCATTATGCCACTGTTTCAAAGTTTCTAAAGAACACCGAAGTGCGTGCCGGATTACTTACCGGGAACACTAAAACTTCCGAAAGAAAAATCCTTGCGGAAGGATTGGAGGACGGGACCCTGAATATTCTCATAGGAACGCATGCCCTTATTGAAGATACGGTACTTTTCAACAATCTTGGATTTGTTGTCATTGACGAGCAGCATAGATTTGGTGTGGAGCAACGCGCCAAATTATGGAGAAAGACCCCTGACAAACCTCCGCATATACTTGTTATGACCGCCACACCCATTCCCCGGACTTTGGCCATGACTCTTTACGGAGATCTGGATGTTTCGGTCATAGATGAAATGCCCCCGGGACGACAACCCGTTAAAACGCTTCATTTTTCTGCCGGCAGAAGAAACGGCGTTTACTCTTTCATGCGTGAACAGATTAAGGCCGGAAGACAGATCTATGTAGTGTATCCGCTTATCCGGGAATCCGAGAAGATGGATTATGAAAACCTTGAAACCGGATACCGCGATATTGTAAGCGCCTTTCCGCCGCCTCTGTATACAACGGCCGTGGTACACGGGCAACAGAAACCTGATGACAAAGCATACGATATGGCCCTTTTTGTTAAAGGATCCGCCCAGATCCTTGTGGCTACCTCCGTAATAGAAGTGGGTGTAGATGTCCCGAATGCTTCGGTAATGGTTATAGAAAGCGCCGAGCGTTTTGGGCTTTCCCAGCTGCATCAGCTCCGGGGACGGGTGGGCCGGGGTACCGGTCAGTCTTTCTGTATTCTTTTAACCGGCAATAAATTAAGCAAAGAAGCCCGGGAAAGGCTAAAACTCATGTGTACCAGCAATAACGGATTTGAAATTGCCGAAGCCGATATGCGACTCAGAGGTCCCGGAGACATGGAAGGCACCGCACAAAGCGGTCTGGCGTTTGATCTGCGAATAGCCAACCTGGCAAAGGACGGACAAATACTTGAATGGGCCAGGCAGGAAGCCATGAAGATTCTTGACGAAGACCCGTTACTGGAATCGCAAAAATGCACCATTCTGCGTCAGCAGCTTCAATGGTTGGGAAAACACGTTATCGACTACAGCACTATTTCCTGACACCGCGCATCAGAAGGGCAATTCGGGATCTATCTGCGTGGCTGCTTTCATGATAAGGGTGTCCTTCAGAGAATAATAATGGTCCCTTACAGACGTGTCGTCATCATTTTCGTAGGTAAACCGGAGTACTGTGTCACGGTACTTCTTTGAAAAATCTTTAAAAGAAACAACAAACATGCGCTGCATGGACTGGATTTTCATGGAAGCGGTATACAAACCCTGGGCATCTGTATATACAGTGTCTGCTTCAATAAAAGTGGAGTAGGAACGTTGCATAATCACCCGAATCCCCTGAATGGGCTGATTTACCAGGTTACGCACCTTCCCTTCAACCACGTAAGTATATGTATGTTCTTCAGGCCTGACACACGAGGCCGTTAATAAACACAGCAGCAAAAAATAACTGATTTTTCTAAAGCACATTTAAGACCTGTTCTTTAATTTTTTCCAATTCATCTTTCATCATAACTACGTACTGTTGCATGCCGGCGTGCCCTGCCTTGGAGCCCAGAGTATTGATTTCCCGGCCCATCTCCTGGGCAATAAAGCCCAA
>ERZ1645192.2199-NODE-2199-length-16210-cov-7.573321_pt1 | contig 16210 bp, 4 predicted proteins | sample MGYA00575354_ERZ1645192 | MGnify/ENA primary metagenome ERZ1645192 (study PRJEB40844, sample SAMN11349763) | freshwater sediment metagenome | isolation source: river sediment | host: Sediment | place: India: Faizupur Khadar , New Delhi | collected 2017-02-21 ... | reverse complement strand
AATCCCAAATTCGCATCGTAATCTATTTTCTCCTGTACACACGCCTTGAGTGCCGGGTCCTCAAATTCTCCCGGTTTGAGTTTTTCGTTGTCGCAGCCGGTGCAGGCGGTGAGGAGAATCAGGATAGTCAACAGGTACGGTGTTCTTTTCATCTCCGGTCTCCGTTCATGCTTCCCGCCCTGTCAAGGGAGGGCAAGGGAGGGTTTTTCGGGAAATATAAAACCCCCTCACTCCCCCTTGACAAGGGGACGCTTTGTTGTTTCTCATTGCATCGCATTCATGATCTGTCCGAGGGTGAACAAGTTCAAATCGAGCGGTTTAATGGGTATGATGTTTCCGTAGTCTCTGTCTATCAGTGGCTTGAAGTTGGCGAAGGTCTTCCGGTAGGTCACCGGGATGCCGATCACCTGCGCCTGAACCTTTACCTTCAACGAGGCATCGAACAGCGTCAACTTCGGCGTCAGGCTCGCGTTCAGGTACAGTTTAGCCGCCAGATCACCGTCGACGAATTCGGCCCACGCGGAGCCGAGCCTATGCTTTTGCGTTTTCCGTCGAGAGATTTTCGACGAGGTCGAGGCGTGATGAGGAGGAATAGGAGCACCTATTCGTCCGAAGAACAACGATGAGATCGACGAAAAGATCCGGAGGAAATAGCACTGGTATCGGCTTGGTTTCGCGTTATGTGCCTGTATCCGAAGCGGCGCTCTGAAGTTCACAAACATCACTGGCACTTTTCAGGATGTTGCGCCGCTAGAACAGCCCCACTGACACCAGCGTTAGGTAATTGTGTTTGTATATCCTCAAATTGCTTCTCATCCGTGATGCAATTGCCATTGATTGACAACATAGTTATTTTCTTACAACCATACAACGGAGTTATGTCCTCGATATAATTGTCTATTAAAGAAACATTGTTCAATTCCGTCAATCCCGACAAGGACTCCAACTCTTTTATTTTGTTGTTGCTAAGCTTCAGAAAGGTCAATTTTGCCAGAGTGCTCAGTGGTTCCAACGATTCAACTTGATTGTCAACGATAGCAAGCCAATTAAGATTGGAAAGATTCTCGATTCCTTTGAGGCTTTTTATTCCGCCTCCATAGCAGTCCAGCGTATCAATCTTCTCATATTTGTTTGGATCGTCTGCCTTCATAGTTCCAACACCGATCGCGTAATCTATTAAATCTTGTACACACGCCTTGAGTGCCGCATCTTCAAACTCGCCCGGTTTGAGCTTTTCGTTGTCACAACCGGTACAGGCGGTGAGGAGAATGAGGATGGCCAACAGGTACGGTGTTCTTTTCATCTCCGGTCTCCATTTTTAAGAGGGCGTCCCGCTGGGAACGCCCCTACGATTCGGTTCTCGTTTCATTCCCGTCATTGCATCGCATTCATGATCTGTCCGAGGGTGAACAAGTTCAAATCGAGCGGTTTAATGGGTATGATGTTTCCGTAGTCTCTGTCTATCAGTGGCTTGAAGTTGGCGAAGGTCTTCCGGTAGGTCACCGGGATGCCGATCACCTGCGCCTGAACCTTTACCTTCAACGAGGCATCGAACAGCGTCAACTTCGGCGTGAGACTCGCGTTCAGGTACAGTTTAGCCGCAAGATCGCCGTCAGCGAATTCGGCGCCCAGTAACGCCTGTATCCGAAGCGGCGCTCTGAAGTTCACGAACATGATATTGCCCTCCACGCCGAGGAAGAAGCCCACGAATCCGAGGTCAAGCCCCAACCCGCCCGCGATGTACCCGTCGCATTTCACATGCGGGGTCACGCCCAGTCCGGCGGTGAGCCCCAGCGTCTGTTGCCCTCCCTTGGCATCGTTGGCGACCATACCATAGTCGGCGTAATACTTCAAGTAGACATCGACGGTGAGATGTACACCCCACTGAAGCATGACGGGAACGATACCGATCATGTTCCAGTAACTGTCTTCATAGGGAAGGTCGACCAGAGAGTGTTTTTCTCCCCATTCTTCGGGGTTGTCGCCGGCGCCGGTACTGTTCTCGGTGCTTTCGGGGTCGCCGAACGCAAGACCTCCTTCACTCTGCGCTTTCTCGACGAGCGCCATTATCTCTTTTTGCGCATCGACGAGCGCTTTTTCGATATCCTTCTGCACTTTTTCGAGATCGAGTCCCGCTTCGTTGGCGGCCACTTCCGCTATCTTCTTGTAATCGCCCGATCCATAGGCCGCCAGAATCATCGACACCTCTTCGGGCAAGAGGTCGTCGAGCAGTCCTTCTATCCCCGTCACTTCCAACAACTTCTGTTTCACGATGTCGAGTATCGCATCTTCAATACCGAGATTGATGCTCTTGGCATAGAATTTCTGATAGAGTTCGAACTGTTTCAGTTTCGTGTTGCCGTTCGTGTCTTTCGTGTGGTCGAGGAACCAGTTGCGGGCTTTCTGTTTGGCGCCGTCGAGGCGAGCATACTGGCATAGCGCCGGATCGCCGGAGGGACCGGTGCATTTCGGGTCGTCATCCGGCAAGACGCTTTGCGGGAATCGGGTGCTGATGAAGTTGGTGGCTTCGAAGATATTCTCTTTGCTGTTGAAGTACTCCACATCGGCGCGGCTGTGCATCACGAATTCGCCGTAGGGGAGCATCATCAGTTTTTCAATGATGATCTCGGTCATGCGGGCCATAACGCCGTTCATGAGGCTCATGCCGAGGTCTTTGGCGCGGTCTTTCAGTATTTCCGGATTTTCGGCTACATTGCCTATGCCCTCGACAACGGCCTCGAGGCTGTCGACCCGGCTCCCGAGTGTACAGGTCCCGGTGCAATTGAGCGCCGTTTTCAACGCTTCGCTCTTGATCTCGCGATTCTCTACATGAGTTTGGATACAATAATCGAGAGAATCCTCTATGAACGATTTGTAATCGAAGTTGCCGCTGAGGATCTCGTTGAGGACCTCGAAGTTGAATTGTTCGGCTACGGCGGAGATATATATCTCCATAAGGGTGGGTATATCGAGCATGGAGTTACTGAGCGCGGCGGTAAGCGCAGTTGAAAGGTCCCCGGCATCCAGAGTAATGCTGGAATTTTGAAGGTCATTGATCGCGGCAATCGTTTCGAATTCGTCGTTGACCAGAGTGGAAATATCGCCCGCGGTTATTGTGTTGAGCGCTGTGGTTAGAGTGGCGAATTTGTCCTGGAAGGAAGCTTGGAATTGGTTCGCTTTGCGTTCAAGCAATCTCATGAGGGCGCGTTGGACGAGAGAAAGATTTATAGAGGGAAGGGTTAGGTTACTGCTACCAGTTGCGCTATATGTAATGGTTATCGAAAGCGAGCCGGAATTCTGATAAGCATCGGAAACACTTCGAGCAACCTGAGTTTGAATCTGCGAGAAAAGGGTTTGAGCAAAGGTTGTGTTTGATCCTATGTGTCCGTCCGGATCCAATAATTCTGAATACATGCTTGAGTTAATAGTGGTCCACTGGGGAATTGGTATAGAGCGGGCCATTTCAAGGACATTTTGGTAATTGAAATATTTTGCTGGATCGTTGGGATTCTTTATGACCGTTTGTATGGTCGTTATTATTTTATCTCTTACATTATCTCCGCCTATCGCGCCACTAAACCATGTCGCAAAACCAGAATTTGCATCATACGGATTTTTTGTAAGATCATAGAACAACTTGAGTAAAGGATCACAATTTGTACCACAAGACAATGCGCCCGAGGTATCGAATGTAAGCGGTTTTGCGTTCTTGATGAGATTTTCAACCAACTCGCGATTCATCATAAACTGCTTTTCAAGCGTTGGTTTGTCGGGCAATCCTTCGGGAATCGTGCCATTGAAGGTCACCTTGACATTCATCGTTATGAAATCGATGAGTACCTCTTGTGCCATGAGTCCAAAAACCTCTTTGGAGAGAGCCTCTGCCTCTGCTGATGTAATCGTCCCCGTCAAATTGCCCGATTTTAATCCTTCAATCAGTTCTTTGATGGTCGATACCATCTCACCGACCTGTTTGACCTGCCCTTTCACCTTGGCGACATCGTTCTGTATCGCCTTCTGGACACTCTGCGCCCGGGCAACCGTTTCATAGGCGCCGGTTGTACTTAACGCATTCTGAAGCGCCTGTTTCACTACCCGTTCTGCAAGAGCATAGAGGAAATCCTCCGGATCGACATCGGGCAACATCGACATCGCCCCCTTCTTCATCCGGTTCGGATTGAAGCCCTTGAACATGTTTATGAACTTCTGTACCGCCGTGATGAGCCGCCGCGCCTCTCTGCCCGCCTCGTTCTCGTAAAGCATACAGGTGGGCACTTCCTTGAGTCCTTCCATCACCTCGCGATACAATTGCGCCATAAGCGCCGGATCATCAACGAAAGTCTGCGGATCGATCATACGGCAGGCCGCGACTTCTTCATCGGTAAATTCCGTGTCGGGGTCAGTCCCTATGACGCAGAGCGTCGTGATGAGTTCGTTCAGCACCTGCGCGACGAGCGGCTCGAACTTGCGCAGATCGGGTATCGGATTGAGTTTGTCCCAATCGACATCGATCTGATAGATGCCGCCGCCCGCGATGTAAGAGTACTCGATGCCAACACACTTGTTGTTGCGGATGGTTTCATACTCCGAGAAGTACTTCTTGATGCTGTCTTTGCGTTTCTTCTTCTGAGTCGTAGTCTGCGTCCCCGGCGCGCTCGGCTCCATCTGCATGACGCGGGCAAGTTGCGCGACCTTGAGCTTTTCCTTGTTTTCGGCAAGTTGTTTGGTCACCTCCTTGACGCGGCGCGTGATCGTCCCCTGTTCCGCTCTCCACGCATCGTTGAGCATGATGTAGGCTTCGAGACAACGGGCACCCTTATCGGTGAAGTCGGCGGGCCATGTCGTGTTGCTTCCACTGTTGAAACAGCGCGAACCCGTTTCGGCCTGAATTGCCCCGACGGACGAGGAATCGTAGGCGTTCCATGACTCCGTTTCGGCGTTATAGCATTTCAAAACGCTGCCATCCATTTTCAGATCGCATAGGTTGGCGCCATAGTGGAAAAGGGTGGCAGCCACATAATCAGTAGCATTATTGTCACCAAAATGAACACCCAAATCTATGGCTCGTTCTTTCGTCGATTTGGGGTTGTGTGTAGTATCGGTAGAGACCTCTTCCGGAGGGTCTTTCTTGAAGGCAGTGTAGGCATCGACGAATGCCTGCACATTGTAAATATCTTCCTGCGCAAGATCGAACGAGAGGGCGAAACGGGCGTCCCGTTCGGCGGCAAGAGAGCCGGTCTCATGCGTCGCCTGCTTGTAGATGGTGAGCCGTTTCATTCTACCGGCCCACTTGTGATCGTAGTTGCCGTCGCCGTTGTAAAGAGCGCCGATGACGAAATAGTGTCCGTCGGTATTCGATTCATGGACCGGGTCGGTGAATTTTGTGTCGACATTTCCTTCGCCGGTCTTGATGCCGTTGCGGTATATCGTTATCTTTGAGCCCGAACTTTGCTCTTCGACGACGACCACCAGATGCATGAAGTCATTTGTCCCCGGCAGAGGGGGAAGTGGTCGTTCGTCTATGACCGTTTCGTCAATCTGATTGAGCATGGAGATTGTCTGTCCATTATGGAGAGGACTATTCATACGAACGAATAGTTTGGGACTTTCCTGCGAGGAGAATTTGGCGCAACCGATCTCGAACTTGACATTGTCGTTGTTGTCGCTGCCGATCGATTTCGAGAAAATGGAACGATAGACCTCATTGGTGGTATCGGTGTCGGTAAGCGTGGCGCAATCGCCGGGCGTCAGATACATATCGATGGTAAATGAATTTTTGACCGCATTCGGGATGGTATCTCCCGACCACGTCCACAGTTCGCTCAATGCCAAACCGCCTTTCAATATCAAGGCACCGCTCGCTATGCCTATCCCGGTCGTCTGATTTTCGATATCGGAAGTATAAGGCGAAAAATCCATTTCGCTCCCCGACACGCCGGATACCGATTTGCCCCGGTAATAGGAGGAAGTGATCTCTTCCAGCCCGAAGGTGTTTTGATATTCGAAATTCCAATATGCTTCTATGGTCTCTCCCAGTCTGGTCACGACACTCGGGGGCAAGGTGCTTCCCTCTCCTTTTGCCCGCGTGTACAAGGTTCCCATCGCCATGTTCTCATAGCCCGGATAGACGCCGCCATATACGGCCGCCCATTCGGGATGGAATACCGTGAATTCCGGTACGTCGGTAAGATTCGACGAGAATATCGCCGCGTCGCTCCGGAAATAGTCCATGCATTTCTTGTAATCGCGCTCCATGGCCGTCGGCGGAATGAGTGTGGGCAGTTGATCTGCGAAGCTCTCAGCGTCAAGATCGCACGGGGTCGTCGTGGTAGAGGTGGTGTTCAAACAGTCGAGCGTAATACTCGTTCCCTCCGTCCCCGCCGCATCAACCGGAGTAATGACCAGATCCCCCGCCGCTTGTTGAAGCGTCCACTCTATCCGGTCGTCGATCTCTTCGAGTACCTGTTCCAGCAACTCTTCAGTATCGCCGCGGACATAGGCTTCGCCCGGAGCGGCATGTTCATTCTGGTAGGCGTCCTTGCCGTAATGATAGCGGCTCCAGAGTTTTTGGGCCTTTTCGGTCTCGAGGAAACGGTTGTCGCGGATATCGGCTTCTACCGTTTTCCATAGCTGTTCCCGTTCGACCTCGGTCGCCGCTTCGACGGTTTCCAGATAGGCGACGGCAGTGCCATTCGTCGCGGGATTGTACATCGCCCGTATTTTCGGGTCCAGAATCTCTTCGAGTTTGGTCACTGTCGGCTTGTAAATACTGAGATTTTTAAGAAGTGTGGTCGCGGCAGGGGTGATCTCGGCAACATCGTAGTTGATGGGACCGTCGTTGGGGAATTTAGGAAGGCTGCCATGTTGGAACTGTTTGACGAATTCCCGCTTTTCGTTCCACAAGATTTCGGCATTGGCGCGGTATTTCAGAAGTTGCAACAACCGATCTTTCAGTTTCTTCGAATACTTGAGTTGTTCGAGCGCCGATTCATCGTCCGCGATATCGCTCTGATAGTCCGCCGCCTGTGTCTTGTAGTACTGAAGATCGGCCCGTTGATAGTCGGGAGCGCCCAAAAGGACATCGGTAGTGCCGAGCGACAGTGTGGTGGCGATATTGCGGAGCATGCCGTTCACGATATGAGGTCTTCCTTCGTCATCCTTCAAACTCTCTTGCTTCTGATCTATTTGGTAGATAACCTCCCAGAACAGATTTTTTCCTTTCGTCAGACGAAGAATATCCGAGCCATCGAGGTTGCTGTATTCCTGCCAGATATCGTTCGCGCTCAGCACATAACATTTCGTGTTGCTTCCGAACAACGGATGACAGGTTATGTTGCGGTAATCGCCGAAACGGTCTCTTTTGTTCGCGGCGGAAAGTTGATTGCCGGTCCCTAACTCGGCAAAGGAGATCACCTCTTCCCCGAAACTTTCCGGCCAATACGCCTCATCGTTGTTGAAAAGCATCCCCATGAATTCTTCGGGGTACTTCTCATAGGCGGCGAGGATATCCATCGATCGGGTAAAATCGAAATACTTCTGATAGACGTACTGTTCGCACGAACGGATCGGTTCGGTGGGAGACCAATCGGCTCGAGGTATAAGATTGACCTGCATCTTCGCAAGGACCTTGCTGAAGATCGAGCGATTCGTCTGGAACAGCGCTTCCGCGGATATCGAGACCGGTGCGGCGGGCAATCTGTTGGTGAATGCGTTCTGGATCGTATCCTGTAACGAAGTTTCTCCTCCCACCAATTCGATCGATTGCAATCCTTGGAGATCGAGCATGCCGACATTGGTGACCGAAGTATATGTGCCGGGGACATAGACGATATTTGCGGTGGAAACGCTTTCGGGGACCATGGTTACCTTATGCAAAGCCACATTCTCTAGAGAACCTTCGCCATAATACTGGACGGCGCCGATGTTTCGGATATCGGCGGTCAAGCCGAACATGTCGGAGGACATATACGGGTCGCCCGGATAGACCACGGCATCGGAAAGTTCCTTGAATTTCAAGTTCACGGGACGGATGAAATTCTGGATGACGGCCTGAGCCCGGTTCATATGCCCGACGAATGTGCTGTGGCTGCCATAGCCGCTCATCGCCGGTTCCGGCAAATCGATATAGCGGACCGCTTTCCCGTCGGGGCCGATGACCTCTTCGGTAAGAACTCCTTTCACTTGCTGCAATGCGGCGTATTTTCTTTCCGCCGGATTGCTCGATGTAACTACATTCGTGTCGGATTGGAATGCATTCGCCGGAAGGTTTCTTATCCGCTCGCAATCGTCCCGATAGGCACGATAACAGGGCGACTGAATGAACCGGTCGACATAACACCACTCAAATATGGTGTCATTGTCAGTTGTCGATCTACATTTTCCGTCAAGGCACCAAGGGATGTTCGCTGTTTCGGTCGTGGTAAGATTCTCGGAGGAGTTAATGCAGTCGAGAGTGGAGGGATCGTCAACATCCATTGCCGACGCGATATCTTCCTCTTGATCCCTCACACAACGCCAAGTCGTTTCGTCGCTGATATTGTAGTAGACAGCATGACTCCCCTCTCCGCATCTGCAGTATGGTTGGTTGTTATAACTTCTTGGCAGAACACCAGAAACCAATTTACACTGCGCGGAGCGCGGGATATCGGCATCATCGCCACTGGAGCCAGCCGATCCCATGTCATCGGTGTCATCAAGCAATGTGTCTTCATCGGTCAAAGGATCGTCGGTGAGCAACGAGTCGTCGTCCGGCGTTTCCAGCTCGACACATCCCGAAACATCGTAACTGAAGCCGTCTTCGTTACAGTAGGCCGTACCGGAACCGTAACGCGCGTCGTACAGGGAACAGGCGATCGTCTCGGGCGTCGGCGTGAAGGCGCATATCTTATATGTCGTGCATACGGTGTTGCAGAGATTCGGCTCACGCTGAGATAGCGAATCGTCGCCGATGATGTGTTCGTTCAATAACGAGGTCAGCTTGTCGGTGGCGGGGATACAATTGTTCGCCAACCGTGCATAACCTACCATTTCATGCGTGAGCAACGGTTCAGGGTCGGTGATGCAGGCGTTCTCGGCGATGAGCACCTGAAGATTCGGCATTTCTTCAAGCATGTCAAGAGACCCGACTCGGAGACCCGAAATATCGAGCGTCCTGAGATTTATAAAGGCCTCCAGATCACTTTCGTCGCTTAGTTGGGCGGGCGCTGTTTGCGGTGTAGTCAGTTTCTGATGAAGGACGAGATAGCGAAGACTGGAGATATCCTGTAAGGGCTCAATATCGACTACAAACGATCCGGTGCCCGTGCGACGGTTCGACAAATCGAGATACTCCAAAAATTCCGGATAGCCCTGCGTGTCGGCATGTCGCAGCAAGGTAAGAGAGATCATATTTGAGTCGCCGCTGAATGTATCCGACAATCCGATATCGAGAGAGCGGAGTTTGGTCAGCACGGGAACGCCCCATATCGTCGTCAAAGGATTGTCTCCTAAGTCGAGCCGTTCGAGGTTGATCAGATGGTTAAGCAGGAAATCATGCTGCCGAGGAGTTAATTCTGAGCAGGTCCCGCTTGATTCGCTGCAAAGACAAAGGTTATACACGCTACTGCACCCTGACTCCGTACAGGTGCAATCTTCTTCCGTTTCTCCCAGAGAAGAATTAGGATTTCCGATCTGGTTGCCGGCCAGATAGAGATAGATGAGTCCGGGAGTGTCCTTGAGCGTCAGGATATCGGTATCGTCCATGCCATTGTGGGAAAGATCAAGCGCCGTCAGATTGTTCAATCCGAAGAACGCGCCCTGCGATAAACCATGTAGCGAATTGCCGGAAAGGACCAGATATTTGAGCTGCGTCAACTTGTCGAGGCCTTCCAGAGAATCGGCCGACAGGACATTGTCCCCCAGATCGAGCACCTCGAGCGCGGGCGGATTGGCACTCCACGCGGACGGATCTTTCAGAAAACCGAACAAAAGCCTCGTCGGAGTAGTGCCTGTTTCACAGGACATTTCCGACAGGTATAACTGTTTCTCATACACGCTTTCATTCTCTGCGCCTGTCAGGAAAACATGCGACGGTTCTTGGGCACCATCGACCCTATCTAGGCAGAATATCTCATGCGGATCATCGATATTGAAAATGTTGGTGGCGGAATAGGAAATATACAGGCCGGCATCGAAGTTGATGCATTCTGATTTAACCGCATCGCAAGCCACATCGGGACATGGTTTCGAAAGGTCGTAGGAGAACGGCATCATATGGGTGATTGGTGTTGCTTGTTCACAGTAGCTCTTCTCGTAATGTAGTCCGTAGAAACTATTTTCGGAAAGCTTTGTGAGTGGCTTAAGATCGTGGACCGCATTGCCGCTGAGATAGAGTTCTTGCAAGTTCGTCATGTACTCGATGCCGCGAAGAGACTGTATCTTTCCGATGGTTTCGGGCTGATAACCGGGAACTTCTTTGGTGTTGTAGAGCGTGTTGTCGGGATCATAACTGCAATCGACGAGGAACAACCACGGATCGTCAAGCTCTTCCGGCGTAAGATAGTACCTCGTCGTGTGATCGATATTCTCGCCCCATGGTATGAACCGCCGCAGGCATAAATGCAGGTCCTTATCCTGGAAGTCGATCGCCCCGTAAGGAATACATTCGGTCAGCGGTTCACCAGCCTGTGAACGATAGGTGCCCGCTATACAGGGACACTGGCCGATAGGGCTCCATGTATCGTTTCCGTCGAGGTAATCGTCGGTACGGGAATACTCGACAACATTCCCGTTCCACTCCAACCGCCACCCGTGCTCAGTGGTGAAATGGAGCGTTTGCGACTGTTCGTTATAGACATGAAGTAGTTCGCTCGATGCGTAGCAATTGACGACCGTTTTTTCATCAATGCAGGCCTCGCCGTCGCGATCATAGTTTGTATCGCAGACCCATGGGCACTCGTCCGGATCGCTCCAGCCGATACCGGAGGTATAGGTTATGGTGACCATCGTCTCATCATCGATCACTTTGTAATTGGTATCAACCGGCAAAGTGCAATTAACCTGTTTGGAATGGATGCAAGCGCCTTCTTCATAGATGTAATTGGTATCGCAGGCATAGCGACACGCGGTGGAGCTTCCCGTTGCATTATATTCGGTCGTGTCATCATCAGCGGGCACCCATGCGGTTCCGCTCCAAGTCTGGTTATAACTCGACACGGTATTCCAAACGGTGCCGGTCGCCGGTTTTGCGTTACAGGTATAGGTCTTCGTACAAGCCGTGGTGACGAATGCGCTGCAGCCACCGTTACAGGAAAGTGTTCCGCCCGTCGCGCCGCTCACCTGCGTCGTACAGGTCTGGCTGCTCAGGTCGGTACCGTCGCAAGTTTCGTTCGCCGATTGCGCGACACCATCGCCACAATGGGGTCCGACAGCGACGCAGCCCGCCATGCATCCGTCATAGGAGCCATCGTTCACTCCGTCGTCACATACTTCGGAACCGTTGACCGTACCGTCGCCGCAGTACGCGGCCATTCCTGATTGACATCCCGCCTTACAGTGACCATATGTGCCGTCGTTGACTCCGTCATCGCAGTTCTCGTCGTTGGTCACTTGTCCGTCGCCACACCAGCGACAGGCAGCTATGTTGTAGCCCGCATTGCACCCGTTGTTGCAGGTGGCGTTGTCGCCGGTATAGTAGGAACTACTGTATGTATTGCAGTCTATCGTCGCTGAACCATAGGTTGAGCCTGTCTTCGTGGTGTCGCAATTCTCGAAGGCCGGGGTGTATATTCCGTCTCCGCAATATTTACAGTTGGTCTCACTGTAACTGCCGCAACCCGAGGCGCAAGTGGCGTTGTCACCGGTGTTCCAGTAGGCTGGAGAGTGGGAACGGGTCGTGCAGTTGACGGTAGCGGTCGTGCCGGAGGTGTCGCAGGCCTCGCTGTTGCTCACCTGCCCATCACCACACCAGCGACAATTAGCTATGTTGTAGCCGGCGTTACAGCCAGTGTTGCAACTGGCATCGGCACCAGTATAGTAGGAAGCATTATAGGTTTGGCAATCGATCGTCGCCGCGCCGTAAGCAGAGCCGGTTTTTGTAGTATCACAGTTCTCGCCGTTGCTCACCGTACCATCACCACAGTATTTACAGGCGGACACATTGTAACCGGAGAAACAGCCGGTATTACAGGTGGCGTTGGCGCCGGTATAGTAGGAAGCATTGTAGGTTTGGCAGTCGATCGTCGCTGAACCGTAATTGGTGCCGGTCTTGGCGATATCGCAGTTCTCGCCGTTGGAAACCAATGAGTCCCCACAATTCGGCCCTTGACCGGTACAGTCTGTACTGCAATGACCATAAGTGCCGTTAAGTGTACTCCCGTCATCGCATATTTCCGAGCCTTCTATTTCCCCGTCGCCGCACATCACACACATTTCGGGATACACCATATCGCGGGAATATCCTATCGGACAGGAGAAACCATAGTACAGGTCTTGGATCTCATTCAAATCGAGAGTTCCCTTATGGACCCGGAATTCGTCGATCAACACTGCCGTGGCGGGCTTACCGATGAGATACCTTTTTATGGCCGCCGGATCGGTCGGTCCGGACACATCGCCGATATTATAGGGGGATCCCACCAATACCCCATTAAAGAATATCTTCAAATAGGAATGATCTATGAGTTCTATGCCGACATGATGCCATCCGCTAATCCTCGACGCGATACCGCTGACATCGAAATCATGGTCTTCGGTAGTCCACGCGCTTGTGACTTTAGTGACGATTATCTTCCCCGTATCGTACGAGACCTCAAAGATTTTCTTCTGGGGATACACATCGCAATATTCAGGTTCGCCGAGACAATATCTCCCCAACAATGTCTGTATGGGTTGCGCGGTATTTGTCGTGTGGAACCATAAACTGAAGGTGAGATCGTCCGATAGCGGAAGGTCGGTATATGTCGTATCTTTCGCGGAGATTCTTATGTAATCCAGAGCATCGTTTATTAAGTATGAAGAACTATTGCTGCTGGGAACCGGGCTGTCGGCATATTCCATACCGGTTTCGTCACGCCCATACCACAAACCGCAGGTAGGTACATTCGTGCCGGATCCGCACGGCGCCAAGTTGGGTTCGTACTGAGTTGATGCTCTGTTATCGAAAGAATATCTTACCAGCAGAGAAGCCAATTCATGGTAATCTTTAATCCAGAATATCGGGACGGATATCCTCCCAAGGAAAGAAGCAAGAGTTTCGCCATACGAGCGCTCAATAACAATGATGGAGTTATCTTCCGTGTCCGTCAAAGTGACTTTGACTAGGTCCTGTAAACTGTATAATACTGAAAGGCTATCAATTGCATTGCCTGAAATATTGATCTCGGTCAAGGCCGCGCATCCCTGCAAACCATCCAGCGTGATCAAATTGTTGTTCGATACATTGAGCACATGCAGATTCGTGAACGCCTCTATACCATCCAGACTGGTGAGGCCACGGTTGCTGAGGTCAAGCGTGGTGATAGCTGTTTTGTTGGTCATGGCGAGGATGTCACCGGGGGTCTCGCAGGTGTAGACGAGCTTCACCGATGAGCTGTTGCAGGCGAGGTCGTTCCACTTGTTGTTGGTCGTTGTCGCTATCTTGAGTTCTCCGCAGGCTTCGGTGGCACCGGTCGGTTCGTTGCTATCCCAGTTGGTGTATGTGCTGTCGGTGCCGTCTATCCATACATAGGCGTTCACGCCGCGGTCGCTGGGCGGCATGATGTCGAGCGTATAGGCGCCGTAGTCGCTCGTGCTGTATTTGTCGACCACGACGGTATAAGTCTGACCCGCCGTCAGGCTGTAGGTCATGGTATCGGTCGCATTGGCGTAGTTATAGTCCTCGCAATCAAGATAAGAACCACAGGAGCCGCTGTAGAGATCGATGACCGCATCAAAAGCCGAATAGACCTTGAAGGTCCAGGTGCCGCTCACGGCGGCGGTGAAACGGAAGAAGTTCTCTTTGCCGGGCATGTCGCAGTCGCCGTAGGGATCGACGGTACCGGTACCGGCGCCGATGTAGCCGCTGTATTTGCGGCCCATACCGGGGGCTATCCACGCGGTGGAGCAGGATTCGTTGCCCGAGACGGCGGTCGCGGTCACGCCATCCAGCCCTATCCATGTGTTGCCGTTGTAGGCTTTGGTATATTTGACATAGTTATAGACGAAATCGTTCTCGGCTTGAGTACCGAGAGTCGCCAGGGTCGTATTGTTGCCGTAGGTCGTGGGACAAACATCCTTCGACTCGGTCCAGGTCTTGGTCGCGCCGACGCCATACAGGTTGTAGCATTTGCCGGTCGCGGTGTTGTAAGCCCACCCTGTCGGACAAGGATAGGTGCAGTCGTTGTTGCAGGCGTCGAGGTCTATCACATTGCCGTCATCACACTGCTCGGTGCCGGTCACGCGGCCGTTACCACAGCCGGTCGGGCGGCAGTTGGCATCACAGCCGTCGTTGTCGGTAAGGTTGCCGTCATCGCATTCTTCGATACCTTCCACGACATTGTCGCCGCAGACGGAGGAGATGTATTCGCAGACATAGGCATGGAGGGCACTACTGCTGTTACAGGGAAGATCGTTCCATTTCCCGTAGGTGGTGCTGCCGATCTTGAGTTCGCCGCAGGCTTCGTTCCCGGCACTGTTGCTCGGTTCGCCGCTGTCCCAGTTGGTATAGCCGTTGTTGGTGTCGTCTATCCATGAAAAGGCGCGTTTGCCGTTGTCGGTCGGCGCCATGATCTCAAGGGTGTATGTCCCCGAATCGGTGGTTTTGTACTTGTCGACCACGACGGTATAGGTCTGGCCCGCCGTAAGGCTGTAGGTCATGGTATCGGTAGCGTTGGCGCCGTTGTAGTCTTCGCAGTCGATGAACGAGGTGCAGGCGCCGCTGTAGAGATCGATGACGGCGTCGAAGGCCGAATAGACCTTGAAGGTCCAGGTACCGCTCACCGCCGGGGTGATGCGGAAGAAGTTCTCCTTGCCGGGCATGTCGCAGTCGCTGTAGGGATCGACGGTGCCGGTGCCGGTCGTGATGCTGCCGCTGAATTTGCGGCCGAGCACCGGTACGACGACGGCGTTGGAGCAGGTCTCGTTACCGCTCACCGGATAGGCATCGTTCGCTTCGAGGCCGATCCAGATGTTGCCGTTGTAGGCTTTCTCGGTCTTTACATAGTTATAGACATAGTCGTTCTCGGTCTGGTCGCCGAGCGAGACCAGCTTGGTCCGCGCATTGTAGGCGGCACAGGCCGCTTTCGCCTGCACCCATGTAACCGGCGACGCGGTCGCTTCGAGGTTGTAACAGTGGTTGTTGGCGCTGTTGAACTTCCAACCGGTCGGACACGGTTCGGCGGCAGAAAGGCTCGCGGTGAAACAACACGCGAGGACGAACAATGCGACGGCAAGACGACTCATGATCTTCTCCCCAAAGATATTATTTATACCATAAAAGACTTGTTGGATAGACGGGAAAGAAAGCGGAACGATCCTTCTTGAATAGATGAAGAACCCTCTCCTCACCAGACCAACCATCCCCCGATAGTGGATTAAAGTAATGATATAAAGAAGTAGATGGAATGCAAGAAAATCTCTATACTGCAATTTTATACCATTTTTTGCAGCGGCTGTCGCGATGTCGAATGCCGGTTCGAGCCTGAAATAACCTGAATTTATAATATGTTGTGCTGTTGTTTTTTCCAGTCCGCGTCATTTCTTATATTTTTTTGCACTAAGGTGAATCCTTTTTCGCTCTCGAGGTATCATAGGGGGAGAGAGGAGAAAGTATTCTTTAACGGAGGGGAGCATGTTTCTGTTAACCAAGAAGACCAAACTGACGATGGACGAAATGCCCAACAAAGACCTTCGGTTGGTTGCAAAGAAATGCGGGCTGGATGTGGCAACGAAACTGATCCTGCACCTGCAGGGGGCGAACATCCGTGTCCCGCGTCGGGCACTGAAAAAAGTTGCCGATAAATACATCCGGGAAAACTATGATGGTCGGAACGCAAAGGACCTTGCGGCCGTATGTGAAGTCAGCATCCGGCATGTCTACGGGGTTCTCAACGGAGGAAAGAAGAGCCGCCGGAGACCGAAAGAGTAGTGCATATCGAGGCCTTCTCATAAGATGCTTTATGTAAACTTGAAACTTTTTGAGGATAAAGCAACAATTCTTCTGTAAATTAGGATTGCAAGTCATTTTCAGCACCTA
>ERZ1645192.2198-NODE-2198-length-16210-cov-7.864624_pt1 | contig 16210 bp, 7 predicted proteins | sample MGYA00575354_ERZ1645192 | MGnify/ENA primary metagenome ERZ1645192 (study PRJEB40844, sample SAMN11349763) | freshwater sediment metagenome | isolation source: river sediment | host: Sediment | place: India: Faizupur Khadar , New Delhi | collected 2017-02-21 ... | reverse complement strand
ATTCCGACATGCATGGACAACGGCGACGCATAGTGCTTCTAACTTTACTGGTTCTGTTGGCTGGCGCCCTGCTGACCTTTGTGGCCATCCAACGGACCGACCGTTCCCTGCGCACCGATCTGCTGCAAAAAGCCAGTCTGGCCGCCCAGGGGATCAACCTCGAACGCCTCACCACCCTCACCGGGACCGAGTCCGATCTGGACACCCCCGAATACCGACGAATAAAAGAACAACTGGCCTCAATCCGCGCCGCTCATGCCCGTTGCCGTTTCGCCTATCTCATGGGCAGGCAGGCCGACGGTACCTTTTTCTTTTTCGCTGACAGTGAACCCCCGGATTCCGAGGATGCGTCACCAGCCGGCCAGACCTACGACAACCCCTCCGAGGCCATGATCCGGGCATGGGCAACGGGAGCCGCCGAGGTCGAGAGCCCGGAAACCGACCGTTGGGGAACCTGGATCTCGGCCCTGGTTCCGGTCGAGGACCGGCCAACGATGCAATCCGGCGATGTCACCCCCGCCGATGCCCAGGAGCTGGTCCGGCAGGCTGTCGAATTTTACCGCGCCAACGGCCGGGCCCGGTTGCTGGCGGAGATCGCCACGGCCCGAGGTGTTTTTCACCGGGGCAGTTTGTACGCCTTTGTCTATAACCGGGAAATGACCATGCTGGCCCATCCGGTAAAACCGGAGCTGGTGGGCCGTCATCTGATCGACCAGCCGGATCGGTCCGGCGGAAAGCTGTTTCGCCGGGAAATTCAAGAAGTGGCGCTTACTAAAGGCAGCGGCTGGGTCGATTACCACTACGAAAACCCTGCCAACGGCAAGCTCATGCCTAAGACCACCTATGTGGAACGGGTGGACGACCTGATCATCTGTGCCGGTGCCTACAAGGGCAGCGGCCAGGTTGTCGCCCTGTTCGGCATGGATGTGGATGCCAGGGCCTGGCAATGGGAAGTGGCGTCCCAGGCAGCCCTGCCGGTCGGGTTGATGCTGTCGTTGCTGATTGCCCTGATAGCCGCCCTTGTCGCTGCCCGTCGGGTGACCGTTTCACCCAAACCGGTGCTGCGCCGCTTGCTGCCATGGCTGACGGCGATGGTGGTTCTGCTGATCGCCGGCGCTGGGGCCCTGCTGTGGCGGCAGCATCGCACCAACCTTGACACTGTCATTCAAGAACGGCATGCCGCTTCGGTTGCGAGCCTGCAAGCGGCCGTGGCTAATCAGGCCGCCGGCCTGGCAGCAGCGGCGCAGACCATCGGGGCGGACAAGCGTGCGCAGGAGGCGCTTGCCCAAAGCGATGCCGACCGGTTGCTGGCCGACTGGCGGCCGGTGTTCGAGACGCTGCGGCGGGACAACGGCCTGACCCATTTCTATTATTACACCACCGGTCGCGATTATCTGTTGCGGGTGTACAACCCCGGCAAGCACGGTGGTCGCAACGACCGCTTCACCATGATGGAGGCTGAACGAACCGGCAAAACGGTGTCCGGCCTCGAGCTGGGCTCCCGGGGCACCCTGACCCTGCGGGTTGTGCAGCCGGTCCGCATTGATGACAAGTTGGTCGGGTATCTCGAATTGGGCAAGGAAATCGAAGAGCTTCTGCAAACCTTGCCCGGCCAATCCGGCCAGCAGGTGGCGGTAACGATCCGCAAGCAGTTGCTGGAGCGTGCCGCCTGGGAAGAAGGAATGCGTTTGCTGGGCCGCGAAGCCAACTGGGATAGACTGTCCCGCAGCGTCCTGGTGTATGCCTCCCAGGGCCAGCTTGCCGATGGCTTCATTGCGATCGCCGATCGTGATCCGGCGTCCGTCGGACCGCGCGAGGGCATTGTCGGCGAGATCTCCCACAGTGGCATGGACTGGCGTGCTTCGGCCCTGCCACTCAAGGATGCCTCGGGCAAGGAGATAGGCGATCTCCTGACCATAAGCGACATCAGTGCCGAACAGTCGGCTTTTCGCCGCCTGGCGATGCTGGCCTGCGTCAGCGGGGGCGTGCTGCTGGCCGGGCTGCTGGCATTGGTGTTTGTGCTACTGCGCCGGACTGACGAGGGCATCCTCGCCCAGCAGACCCTCCTGCAGCACAACGAAGAGCACCTCGCCGCCACCTTGCGATCCATTGGGGATGGGGTCATCGCCTGCGATGCCGAGGGGAGGATAACCAGCCTTAACACCGTGGCCGAAACCCTGACCGGATGGTCCAGCAACGAAGCCATCGGCAAGCCGATTATCGAAATTGTCCGTATCGTCCAGGCCGCATCCCGCCTGCCGGTTGAACTGCCGGTGACGCAGGCCATCAACGAAAACCGGATTCTCGGCCTGGCCAACCACACGCTCCTCTTGGCCCGCGACGGCCGGGAGTATCAGATTTCCGACAGTTGTGCGCCGATTCATTCCCTGGACGGGACCGTCACCGGAGCAGTGCTGGTGTTCCGCGATGTCAGCGAGGAGTATCGGCAGCGCACCCAACTGCTGGAAAGCGAGGAGCGGCACCGGGTACTGTTCGAGCACTCGCCCGATGCCTACCTGCTGCTGGATCGGGGTATCATTACCGCCTGCAACGGGGCTGCGGAACACCTGCTTCGGGGTCGCCGTCACCAGATTGTCGGTCTCACGCCGGTCGATCTGTCGCCGGAATGGCAGCCGGATGGTCAGCGCTCCGCCGAGGCCGCCGCTGTCCGAATAGCCGAAGCCCTTGACACCGGTGCCCACGGGTTTGAATGGCGGCACCGCCGGTTCGACAACACCGAATTCTGGGCCGCCGTGTCGCTCAGTCAGACCAGGTTGGCAGGGCGGCCGGTGCAGTTCGTCACCCTGCGGGACATCACAGCCCAGAAGGATGCCGGCGACGAACTGCTGCGGACCAAGGAGGAGGCCGAATCAGCCAGCATCGCCAAGTCCGAATTTCTTGCCGGCATGAGCCACGAGATCCGCACGCCCATGAACGGAGTCATCGGCATGACCGGTCTGCTCCTGGATACCGATCTCGACGACGAACAGCGGCGCTATGCCGAAACGGTGCGAGCCAGCGCCGAATCCTTGCTGGGCCTGATCAACGACATCCTCGACTTTTCCAAGATTGAAGCCGGACGGCTTGACCTGGAAGTGCTCGACTTCGACCTTCAGGTGCTGCTCGACGACTTCACCGTTACCCAGGCGCATCGCGCCCATGACAAGGGCCTGGAACTGACCTGCGACATCGACTCCCCGGTGCCCCTTGCCCTGCGGGGTGACCCCGGCCGGCTCCGCCAGGTGCTCACCAACCTCACAGGCAACGCTATCAAATTCACCGAACAGGGTGAAGTGGCGATACGGGTTGGCATGGCCAAAGATCCGCAACCAGTGCCCGAAACCGTGCTTCTCCGCTTTTCGGTGCGCGATACCGGCATCGGCATCCCCAGGGACAAGCGTGATCAACTGTTTGAAAAATTTACCCAGGTGGATGCCTCCACCACCCGCCACTATGGCGGCACCGGCCTGGGACTCGCCATCTCCAAACAGCTTGCCGCTTTGCTGGGCGGCGAGGTCGGGGTGGAGAGCGAGCCGGGCAAGGGTTCTGAGTTCTGGTTCACCGCCCGTTTTCCAGTCCAGGGCGATGGTGCCCCGGAGGCAGTCTCCCCGGTGGCCGATCTTGCCGGCGTTCGGGTGCTGATTGTGGATGACAACCGCACCAACCGCGAGATTCTCACCAACCGGCTAACGGCCTGGGGCATGCGCACCGCCGAGTTCGAGGACGGAGCCGGCGGGATCGAGGCCCTCCGCTGGGCCGTGGCCGAAGATGATCCGTTTCGGATCGCGGTGATCGACATGCAGATGCCGGGCATGGACGGTGAAGCAATGGGCCGCGCCATCAAAGCGGATCATGCGCTCGCCGACACCCGGATGGTGATGCTGACCTCCCTCGGCACGCGGGGAGATGCCCGCCGGCTAAAGGACATCGGCTTCGCCGCCTACGCCACCAAGCCGATTCGAACCGAAGAACTCAAGGCGGTACTGGCCCGGGTTCTGACATCAACAGATGGGACAGGTCCCATCGTTACCCGGCACACAGTCAGGGAATCAACACCTCGACTCAACGGCCGTCGGGGTCGCATTCTGCTGGCCGAGGACAACATCACCAACCAGCAGGTGGCTCTGGGCATTCTGCGCAGATTCGGGCTTTCCGCCGATGCCGTGGCCAACGGGGCCGAGGCGGTGGCGGCCATCAGCTCCATTCCCTACGATCTGGTGCTCATGGACGTGATGATGCCGGAGATGAATGGCCTGGAAGCAACCCGCAGAATCAGAAATCTTGAGTTAACCCAGGAGCGGGAGCCGGGCGTTCCACCACCGCGCATTCCCATCGTCGCCATGACCGCCAATGCCATGGTGGGGGACAGGGAACGATGCCTCGATGCCGGAATGGATGACTACGTGCCCAAACCTGTTTCACCTGTCCTCCTGGCGGCGGTGCTTGAACGATGGCTGCCGGAAGGAAATGATGAAGGCGGAGCGATGAAGGTGGAATTCGGAACGCGGACTGATGAGGACGCCATATTGCAAGCGGAATCAGAGTCTGATTCTTCACTCACCATCTGGGATAGGCCCGCCATGTTGGCCCGGCTGATGGACGATGAGGAACTGGCCGGCATCATCCGGGAAAGCTTCCTGGACGATCTTCCCCGCCAGATCGAGGCGCTCAGGCAGGCGCTCGATGCCGACGACATGACCGTGGCAGTCCGTCAGGCCCACACTATCAAGGGGGCGGCCGCCAATGTCGGCGGCGAGCAGTTGCGGACCGAGGCCCTGACCATGGAAGAGGGGCTTAGGCGAGGCGAGGCTGCCACCGCCCGGGAGAGGCTTCCGCACATTGAAGCGGCATTCGCTCGCCTGCAGGCGGCGATGACTGCAGAGGCATGATCCTGATAGCCTGCACATGACAAACACACCCATCGCAAGGACAGAACATGAATATTCTGATTGCCGAAGATGACCTAACCTCCCGCAGCATGCTGGCCGCCGTGCTCAAGAAGGCCGGCCACGAGATCACTGCCACGGTCAACGGGGTTGAGGCCTTGGCCGTCCTCGAACAGCCGGGGGCGCCCCGGCTGGCCATTCTGGACTGGATGATGCCGGAGATGGATGGCCTGGAGGTGGTGCGCCGGATTCGGGCCAAGTCATCCCCCCAGCCCCCTTACCTGATCATGCTGACCGCCAAAGGCGAGAAGGCCGACATCATTGCCGGCCTCGATGCCGGGGCGGACGATTACCTGGCCAAGCCCTTCGATACTGGCGAACTGCGGGCCCGGGTCGAGGTCGGCCGGCGGATTGTCGAACTCCAGGAGGCACTGTTTGAAAGCCGGGAAATCCTGGCCCACCAGGCCAGCCATGACACCCTGACCGGCTTGTTGAATCGCAGGGCCATTCTCGAGCGACTGCACGAAGAATGCGCCCGAGCTGCCCGCCATGGCAGTCTGGTGGCAATCGGCATCTGCGACATCGATCATTTCAAGCAGGTCAACGACACCCACGGCCACCAGGTGGGCGATGATGTTCTTATCGGTCTGGCTCAACTCCTTACGCAGGGGGTCAGGCCCTATGATGCGGTGGGACGGATGGGCGGCGAAGAATTTCTGGTGGTGGCCCCCATGGAAGCCGGCATCGACCCGCTGTCGCTTTTTCAACGGCTCTGCACCCGGATCGCCGATCACGCCATTGGCACCCGGGGCGGCCACCTGCGGGTGACCGCCAGCTTCGGGATTGCCTGCGCCGGCACCACCCCAACGGAGGCCCTGCTGGCCGCCGCCGACCACGCCCTCTATCAGGCCAAGTCCCAGGGCCGCAACCGGGTGGCGGCGGACGACAGCTTGCCCAGGCAACCTTTTCCTGAACGTTCTGGAGCGGAGCGCCCATGACACCTGCACCCGCCAGCCCCCTTGCCTTCGTCGTCAACGATGACCAAACCCAGCTCATCCTCCTGGCCGGACTGCTGCGCAAAGAGGGGCTTGAGGCTCAAACCTTCCCCAGCGCCGCCGACGCCCTGGCCGCCCTGGAACACAGCCCGGCACCGGATCTTATCGTCACCGACCTGTATATGCCCGGAATCGATGGCTGGCGTTTCTGCCGGCTGCTCCGCTCCGCCGACTATCCTGCCTGCAACCAGATCCCCATCCTGGTGGTTTCCGCCACCTATGCCGGGGATGAGGCCGACCGGATCGCCGCCGACCTGGGCGCCAACGGCTTTCTGCCGTCCCCGGTGGACGGCAAACGCTTCCTGGCCATAGTCCGCTCGCTGTTGGCGGGCGAACAGGCCAAGCAAGCGCTGCGCGTGCTGATTGTCGAAGACAACCCGGCCCAGGCCAAGCTGTTCTGGAAGGCCTTCGCGGATCGCGGCTATCAGACCGATGTCGCCCCAACGGTCGCGGCGGCGGTCGAAGCCTTCAGCGCCGAAGTCTATGACCTGGCCATCCTCGACTACCATCTGCCCGACGGCGATGGTGGCATGTTGCTCGATCGGCTCAAGGAGATGCAGTCGCACTGCGTTTTCTTGATGATGACCGCCGAGTCATCGCCTGAGCTGGCCCTGGACCTGATGCAGCGCGGGGCCGCCGCCTTCCTGCGCAAACCCTTTAACCCGGCCTACCTGATCGAGGTCGCCATTCGCGCCCGGAGAGAGCGGACCCTGCTGCGGGTCGAGGATCTCCTCGAAACCCGCACCCGCGAGCTGCGGGCCAGCGAAGAACGGTTCCGCTCGATCGCCCAGAATGCCTTTGACCTGGTTTGTCTCATCGACGATCAGGGACGTTATCTGTTCTGCAACGACGCCTACCAAACCATCCTCGGGTACGACCCGGCAGATTTGGTCGGCCGGAGCTGTTTCGACCTGGTTAGCCCGCAGGACCGCGAAGGCGCCGTGGAACTCTATCATGCGCACAAAGCCGCCAACGCGACGCCTGCCCCCTTCACCTTGCGGATCCTGCACCGCCAGGGCCAGGAGCGCACGATCCATTATCAGGTCAAGCTGCTGCAGGAAGGCAACCACCTCAAGCGGATCCTGCTCAACGGACGTGATATCACCTCTCAACAGCAGAACGAACAGGCGCTGTTCCGCCGCACCGCCCTGCTGGAGGCATTAGCCGAGGCAACCACCATCCTGTTGCAGGAAAAAAATGTGCTGGTGGCCCTTGACCGTGTCATTCAGATCATTGGTCAGGCCTCGGGTCAGGACCGCGCCTACCTGTTCACCATCACCGCCGACCCCGCCACCGGCGAGGATCTCGCCTCCATGAGGCACGAATGGGTGCGACCAGGCGTGAGCGAGGAAATTAACAACCCTCTGATGCGCGACCTCCCCATGCAGCGCCAGAGCCCCTTTCTGTATGACCGCTTGCGCGCCGGTCTGATGGTGAGCTGCCGGGTTTCGGACCTGCCTTCCACTGAACAACGCCTCTTCCTGGACCAGGGTATCGTCTCCCTCCTGCTGGTTCCGATCTATATTGGCAGCCAACACTGGGGATTCATCGGTTTCGACAACTGCCGGACCGAATACGGCTGGACTGAGGGCGAGCAATCGGCGCTGGTTAGCCTGACGACCTCCATCACCAGTGCGGTGCAGCGCACCAGGGCCGAAGAGGAGCTGCGATCAACCCGCGACCGGATGACCACGGCCTTTGACAGCCTCGACGCCTCGATCCATGTCACCGATGTTGCTTCCCGAAATATTGTCTATGCCAACGAAAGCTGTAAACGCATTTTTGGCGACGATATTCTCGGCCGACGGTGCTGGGAGGTTTTCCACCATGCCGCCGAACCCTGCCCGGACTGTCCATGCGAACAGCCCGCTCCGAAGAAAAGAAACAGCCGGGTCGAAGATACAACCGACTTGTTCAGCACGGCGAATGGCCGCTGGTATGACTGCCGCACCAAGCCCATCCTCTGGGAAGACGGACGTCCTGCGCTCCTGAGGATCGCCACCGATATCACCGAGCGCAAACAGACCGAATCCTTTAACCAGTCCCGTATGCGCCTGCTCGAATCGGCCTCTGACCTGTCGCTGGAGGCCATCCAGGTGGCTACCCTCGACGAAATCGAGGATTTGACCGGCAGCCGCATCGGCTTTTTTCATTTTGTCGGCGACGAAGAAGCCAGCCTGTGGCTGCAGGCCTGGTCAACCCGAACCAGCGAGCTTTGCCGGATCGAAGGCAAGGGGTTGCGCTACAGCCTGGAGGAGGCCGGGGTCTGGGTGGACTGCATCCGCCAGCGCCAGCCGGTCATCCACAACGAGTATCCAACCCTGGCCCATCGGAAAGGGATACCTCATGGCCATGTCGAGGTGACCCGGCTGCTGACCGCCCCGGTGACGCGCAACAAGCGCATCGTCGCCATCCTCGGCATCGGCAACAAGCCCCAGCCTTATTCCGATGCCGATCTCGACATTGTGACCCGCATGGCCGAACTGGCCTGGGACCTCTGTGAGCGCAAGCAGGCGGAAATGGCGTTGGTTGCCGGCAAGGAGGAGTATCAGCGCCTGTACAGCATGCTCCGGCTGATGGCCGACACCATGCCGGACATGCTCTGGGCCAAGGACAACAACAAGTCGTACCTGTTCGCCAACAAGGCTCTCTGCCGCGATCTGCTCAACGCCGCCGACACCGAGGAGCCCCTCGGCAAGACCGATATCTTCTTTGCCCAGCGGGAGCGGGACAGCCACCCGGACGATCCCCAATGGCATACCTTCGGCGAACTGTGCATAGACTCCGACGCCGCCACTCTTGAGGCGATGCACCAGATGCAGTTCGACGAATACGGTACCGTCAAGGGAAATTTTTTGCATTTAGACGTGCACAAGGCGCCGCTGTTCGACAACCAGGGCGAATTGATCGGCGTTGTCGGCTCGGCGCGGGACATCACCGAGCGCAAACGAGCGGAAGCAGAACGGGAGCGGCTGGTATTGGCTATTGAACAAACCTCGGAAACCATCGTCATCACCGACACCACCGGTGCCATCGTCTACGCCAATCCCGCCTTCGAACAGGCCACCGGCTACAGCCGTGAGGAGGCTCTGGGCCTGAATCCCCGCCTTCTCAAGAGCGGCAAGCACGACAACGCCTTTTATACTGAAATGTGGTCGACCCTGCAGCGCGGTGAGGCCTGGAGCGGCCAAATCATCAACAAGAGAAAAGATGGAACTCTCTTCACCGAGGAGGCAGTGATCTCGCCGGTGCGTGACCGGTCCGGGGCAACGGTGAGTTACGTGGCGGTGAAGCGGGATATTACGGACAGCATCAGGCTGGAGGAACAGTTGCGCCAGGCCCAGAAGATGGAATCCATCGGCCAGTTGGCCGGCGGCGTGGCCCATGATTTCAACAACATGCTGGGCGTCATTCTCGGCCGCGTCGAAATGGCCATGGCCAGACTGGAGCCATCCCATCCCGTCGGACACCATCTTAAGGATATTCGCCAGGCCGCCGAGCGCTCCACCGAGCTGACCCGGCAGTTGCTCACCTTTGCCCGCAAGCAGGCCATCACCCCCAAGGTGCTCGACCTCAACGAGGCCATCGCCGCCATGCTCAAAATTCTGCAACGGCTGATCGGCGAACGCATCGAGCTGGTCTGGCAACCCGGGAACAACCTGTGGCCGGTGCTGATTGACCCCACCCAGGTCGATCAGATTCTGGCCAATCTCTGCGTCAACGCCCGCGACGCCATCAAGGGTGTCGGCACCATCACCATCGCCACCGGCAACATCGGCGTCAGTGAGCACGACCCGTGCGGTCTGCACGGCCTTGAACCAGAGGGCTATGTGCGGCTGTCGGTCTGCGATGACGGTTGCGGCATGGATCAGGAGACCATCGCCCATATTTTCGAGCCCTTTTTCACCACCAAGGCGGTCGGCGTGGGCACTGGTCTGGGGCTGGCCACGGTCTATGGCATTGTCAACCAGAACAAGGGATACATCGACGTACAAAGCACCCCCGGTCAGGGCTCGACCTTCTCCATTCTCCTGCCCAAAGCCCCCGGAACGGCCGGGGAAGACAGCGAGAAACACCAGGGCCACACCCCTGAACGCGGCCAGGAAACCATCCTGCTGGTGGAGGATGAACCGCTCATCCTCACCATGGCCCAAAGCATGCTGGAGATGCTTGGCTACACCGTCCTGGTGGCGCAAACCCCGGGCGAGGCCATGCACAAGGCCACCAACCATCCGGAGAGGATCGACCTGCTGCTCAGCGATGTCATCATGCCCGAGATGAGCGGGCTCGATCTGGCCCAAAGAATGCAGCTGATTCGTCCGGGACTCAAGTGCCTGTTCATGTCCGGGTATACCGCCGATATTCTCGACCGGCAAACCGGAGGGGACGAACCTGTTGATTTGATCGAGAAACCTTTCATGCTGCAGGACCTAGCCGCCAAGGTCAGAGCAGTTCTGGCCAGAATGTGAACCGAATCAGCTCGGTTTATCGCCGATATTCTGCGGGCGGGAAGGTCTACCAGCAGAACAGGCCCATTCAAGCCCGGCGAACGGAGAGGCTGCATGGACAAGAAGCGAAGCTGGGTCGAGATCCCCTCGCTGGAGGGGCTGAAGGTCGATTGGGAACATCAGCCGGAGAGCGCCATGGACAGGCGGGCATCGGTCCGGATGAGCATGAAGGCTCTTGCCAAATTGTTTGCAACCAAGGAGATGCATGTCCAGGTGTTCGTCCCGGGACAAATGCACACAGCCCGACTGCGCGATCTCAGCGAGGGCGGGCTTTCCCTGGAACTGTTGGTCCGGCAGGCTCCCGGCGCTCGGATTCAGGTGGGTTTTTTCCTTGGTCAGCGAAAGGTGATTGCCTCGGTCGAAGTATGTCATGTTCGGGAGGTCGACAACGTCTTTGTTACCGGCGTTCGTTTCTTGGGCCTGAACAAGGAAACCACCCTCTTCATTCGGGAGTTGTATGCTGCGCTGGTTCTTTCCCGAGCGTTGTAAATCCGACAACGTCGACCCGCAAACACTATTTTTATACCACAAACAGGTGGCGACCGCTTGAAAACGATCTTTATTACTGAGAAAGAATCACATAAATTCGTTAAGTTATGATTGGCAATGCAGCCAACTATAGAAAGGCACAAGAAGAGATGAGGATGTCCAGGAATCTGACGCCGAGTACCAAAATGATGGCCGCCTTCGGCCTGGTGAGAATTATTGCCTTGAACGACATGACGGAGAAGCGTAACCCATGAGCGATAGAAAATCCGCAGCACGGGTTCCTCTGGTTTTGATCGTCGACGACGATTTCACGACGGCGCTCACGCTCCAGGGCCTTCTCCAAGGCGCCGGCCTGGCAACCCTGCTGGCGGGCAGTCTGGCCGAGGCCGATGCGTTGTTCCATGCGCAGCCGATCGCGCTGGTCCTGCTCGATGTCCACCTGCCGGACGGATATGGCTTGGATCTGTGCCGGAAGCTCACCGCCGTTTCTCCGGTCCCCATTCTCTTCATTTCCGGCGACGGCGATGTCGCCACCAAAACCGGGGGATTCGCCGCGGGCGGGGTCGACTACATCACCAAGCCGCTCGCCGGGGCCGAAGTTCTGGCGCGGGTCCGCACCCACCTGCGTCTGAGCGCGGCCCGGGAGTCGCTGGCCGCGCTGCACGCGGAGCGGATCGCCCGGCTTTCGACCGCGCAGCAGTCGCTGATGGCCCGGCCCGAAGACCTCCCCCAGGCCAGGTTTGCGGTCAGCATCCGGCAGGTGCTGCAGGCCGGCGGCGATTTCTATGACGTCATCCCCGTGGGCGATCGCATCGTCGACTATGTCGTCGCGGACGCCAGCGGCCACGATCTGGGCGTGTCGCTCTGGACGGCTTCCTTTAAGACCCTGCTGGCCGAGTACGTCTCCGCCGTCGATGCGCCGCTGGACACCTGCCGCGCCATCAACGATTCACTCCGGCGCGTGCTGCCTGACGGGGCCTACTTCACCGTACTCTATGCCCGCCTGGAACGCGGCGCCAAGCGTCTGACCCTGGTGTATGCCGGCCATCCTCCGGCCATCCTGGTGAGCGGCCGGAACGATGAGGGACGTCTGCTGGAGCAGGACGGCGACCTCCTGGGCATCTTCGCGGATGCCGCCTTCGGCGTCATGACCGTGCCCGTGCAGGCCGGCGACCGCCTGTACCTGTACACCGACGGTTTGATCGAGATGCACGGTTCCCGGGAGGACGGCTGCGAGCGAGCGCTGGCCGCATGCCGTCCGGCCGCTGCCCTGCCGCTGCAAGACGCCGTTATGGCCGTTGTCGACACCATCTGCGGCGGCCTTGAGCCGCAGGACGATATCATCCTGCTGGGAGTGGACGTATGAGCGAGCCAAGGGCCTACCGCGCAGCCATTCCCTCCGATCTGGCTCAGGTGGATGACGTCTGCCGCGCGGCCCGGGATCTGCTGGAGGCCAGCGGCCTGACGGACCACGTCTTTGCCGTGGACCTGCTGTTGCGGGAGTTCCTCAACAACGCCATTCTGCACGGCAACCGTCTGGATGCCTCCAAGCTGGTTCAGGTGGAGGTGCGGGTCGGGCGGAGGGTGATTGTCCTGTCCGTGGCCGACGAAGGGCCGGGGTTCGACTGGCGCTCCCGGCGGTGCCATAAATCCGGAGCAACCGATACCTCGGGCCGCGGACTGGAGATCGGGCGGATCTACGCGGACCGGATACGATTCAACCGCGCCGGCAATCGGGTTATCCTGGTTGTGGGCAAGACATAACACATGGAAATGGAGGCACACTGTTCATGGAGAACATGAAAATGACACGCAACGGTGCGGAACTCAAGGTAACGCCGGGGCTGAAGCTGACCTCGGCGGAGGCGCCGGAACTGCAGGCGGCGCTGAAGCGCGAGATTGCCGACGGAGCCCGGGATCTGGAATTCGACCTGAAAGACACCGCAACCCTCGACTCGACCGGGATCGGCCTGCTGGTGGCGGCGGGCAACAGCCTGGCCGCCGTCCAGGGCAGTCTGCGGCTGATCAATGTATCCGCTGATATTTACAAACTGCTCCGAAGTATGCGACTGACCGACCGACTGCATGCAACGCCCAAAGAGGGGTAAGCACACGATGATGATTGATGATGATGATCTTCTGAAGGAATTCGTCAACGAATCCCGCGAGCACCTGGCGACCATCGAAGCGGACCTGCTGACCATTGAGGAGGGAGGTGCGGACATCGACGAGCAGCTCGTCAACAAGGTCTTCCGGGCCGCCCACTCCATCAAGGGCGGCAGCGGCTTTTTCGGTCTTGAGAGGGTGAAAGAGCTGGCTCACAAAGCCGAAACCGTGCTCGACATGCTGCGCTCGCGCAAGATAGCGCCCAACGCCGAGGTGACCAATATCCTGCTGGCCGCCTTCGACAAGCTGCGCGAGATGATCAACGACACGGCGGGCAGCGCCGAAGCCGACATCGCCGACCTGGTGGTCAGCCTTACCGGCCTGGCCTCCTCCTTCCTGCCGCCCGAGCAGAAGGCGACCCTCCGGACCCAGGTGACGCTTGAAGGCCCTGCGGACCTTGGCCGGGTGACGATCCCGCAGACCGATCTCGATCGGGCGCGCCGCCAGGGACAGTATGTCTATTGGGTCGATTGCGACCTGATCCACGACATCGAACAACAGGGACAGAGTATCCTCACCCTGTTCAAAGAGCTGTCCTCGGCCGGCGAAGTCCTCGACTGCACTGTCGACTATGGCGCCGTGGGCACCCTCGACGACCCGTTCGGCAACCGGCTGCCGCTGCGGCTGGTGCTGGCGACGGATCTCGCGCCGGACCTGGTCGGCAACCTGTTCGCAACCATCGCGCCGGAGCGCATCCACCTGCTGGTGAATCCGTCTGAGCAATCGCCGGAAGCGTGCGGAGCCGTCACGCCGCTACCCGAAACGGCCTTCTCTCCAGCCGCGCCGCCCGAGGCGCAGCCACGCCCTGAGGCGATCGCCGCGGCCCCGGTCACCGCCGCACCCGCCGTCAAGGCTACGCGCCCCGCTGAAAGTGCGCCTGCTTCCGGTCCGGCTGCCGAGGACACGCTGCGCGTCCACGTGGGCCTGCTCGAGACCCTGATGAATCTGGCCGGCGAACTGGTGCTCAGCCGCAACCAGCTCCGCGCCGCCGTGGCCCAGGACAACCGCACCCTGCTTGCGGCCGTGGACCAGCGCGTCAACCAGGTGACCTCCGAGTTGCAGGATGTGATCATGCAGACCCGTCTCCAGCCCGTCGGCAATGTCTTCTCCAAGTTCCCCCGGGTTGTGCGCGACCTCTCCCGGGCCCTGGGCAAGGAGATCGAACTCGACATCCGGGGCAAGGACGTGGCCATGGACAAGACCATGATCGAGGGCCTCTCCGACCCGCTCACCCACATGATACGCAACGCCGTGGACCACGGCGTAGAAACCACGGAGGGGCGCATTCGGGCGGGCAAGAAGCCCACGGGGCATGTCCGCATCGAGGCCTTCCACGAAGCGGGCATGGTGGTGGTGGAGATCGCCGATGACGGCCGGGGCATCGATGGTGACAAGGTCGCCGAGGCCGCCGTACGCAAGGGCCTTATCTCGGCGGAAAAGGTGGCCGGCCTGTCCGAACGCGACAAACAGGCCCTGATTTTCCTGCCTGCCCTTTCCACAGCGCAGCAGGTTTCCGATGTCTCCGGTCGCGGGGTGGGCATGGATGTGGTCAAGACCAACCTGGACCGCTTGGGCGGCCTGGTGGAGATCAATTCCGTGGTCGGCAAAGGCTCAACCTTCCGTATCAAGTTGCCCCTGACCCTGGCCATCATCCCTTCTCTCATCGTCTCCCTGGGCAAGGAGCGCTTCGCCATCCCCCAAACCAACATCGAGGAACTCCTGCGCCTGCGCCCCGAGGAACTGAAGACCCGCATCGAAATCGTCGGCGACTCAGAGGTTCTCTTACTGCGCGACCGCGTGCTGCCCCTGGCCCGTTTCGCCGACGTTATCGGCGCCGTGCCCACCTACACCGACCCGGTCACCGGGCAACGCGAGATCGACCGTCGCACCCGCCTGGCCGACCGTCGCTCGCCCAGCCGCGGGCTCATTGAAACGGCCGTGGCTGCTGCAGAACTGCCGTCCGCACCAGTCCTTCAGCGCCGGCCCGGAGATCGCCGCCGGCGGGCCGCCTCGGCCCTCGAAATCGCCGTGGTGACCACCGGGACCATGTCCTATGCGCTCGCGGTCGATGCCTTTCATGACACCGAGGAGGTGGTGGTCAAACCCCTGGGCAGCCGCTTCAAGAAGCTGCGCGAATATGCCGGGGCCACCATCCTGGGCGACGGAACCGTGGCCCTCATCCTCGACATGGCCGGTCTGTCGGCCAAGGCGGGGCTCAGTTCGGTGGACGCCTCGGTTCGGGCCGCCGAGTTGGAGGCCGCCGCCGAAGCCCAGCGCCTGCAGGACCTGCATTCCCTGCTCTTGTTTGAAAACGGACCCGGGGAGCACTGCGCCGTGCCGCTGGACATGGTCCAGCGCATCGAGCGGATCACGCCCGGTCAGGTCGAACGGCTCGGCTCAAACCGCACCATGCGATACCGGGGCGACTCGCTGCCCCTGGTGACCCTCGCCGACGCCGCCTCGGTGGCTCCGGTGGATGAACGCGAAGATCTGGTGGTGCTGGTGGCCAATGCCAGGGGGCGCGAGGTCGGGCTCCTGGGCGCCATGCCCGTGGACGTGATCGAAACCCCCGCCGCCATCGATCCGGTTACCCACCGCCAGAAGGGCATCGCCGGTTCGACCATCATCCGCGATACCACCACGCTCATCGCCGACCTCTACGAGCTGGTGGACACAGTCCACCCCGACTGGGCTTCGACCGCGGCCGAAGTGCGTGGGGCCTCTCCAGCCACCCCGGGCGCCTGCGTCCTGCTGGCCGAGGACTCGGACTTCTTCCGCACCCAGCTCAAGAAATTCCTGGAAGAGGAAGGCTACACCGTTCTGGCCGCGCCCGACGGCGAGGCCGCCTGGGAGGTACTGGTGAAACATCTCGACAAGGTGCGGGTCGTGGTCACCGATATCGAGATGCCGCGGCTGACCGGGCTGGGGCTGGCCCAGCGCATCCGCGGCGACGCCCGCACCGCCCACCTGCCGCTCATCGCCGTCACCACCCTCGCCGGCGACGAGGATATCGAAAGAGGCATGGCCGCCGGCATGAACGAGTACCAGATCAAACTGGACAGAGATGAGCTGATGGCCAGCGTCAGGAGAATGATGGGGGATGAGG
>ERZ1645192.2197-NODE-2197-length-16223-cov-7.171697_pt1 | contig 16223 bp, 10 predicted proteins | sample MGYA00575354_ERZ1645192 | MGnify/ENA primary metagenome ERZ1645192 (study PRJEB40844, sample SAMN11349763) | freshwater sediment metagenome | isolation source: river sediment | host: Sediment | place: India: Faizupur Khadar , New Delhi | collected 2017-02-21 ... | reverse complement strand
CGATAGTGTAACATCGTTTCTGTAAATTCGGTTTTGATGAGCCGGAGGGGCAAAAATTTGCCAAGAAGGGTCATATCAGCATCTTCGTAGTGCTAACAACGGAGGATGCGACATGACCCAAGAGAATGGTAGCAAGATTTCAGAGGCTGTCCAGTTAGTTATGGATTACGGCTTTGACGGGATGGAAGAAGCGGTACGGATCCTTCTGAACGAGGCGATGCGACTTGAGCGGGAAAAGGTGCTCAACGCCCGCCCTTATGAGAGGACGGAGGCGCGCCAAGGGTATGCGAACGGGTACAAGCCGAAGCAGGTGAAAAGCCTTTTGGGGGAGATGCGTCTTTCGGTACCGCAAGTGCGCGGAGAAGTAGAGTTCTATCCGACCGCATTGGAGAAGGGTCTGCGCAGTGAACGAGCCCTCAAGACGGCGATGGCGGAGATGTACATCCACGGTGTCTCGACGAGGAAGGTCCGTGACATTCTGGAAAAGATGTGCGGGCTGGAGGTAAGCAGCACCGATGTGTCGCGGGCGACTAAACTGCTGGATGAAGAATTGGAGAAATGGCGGAACCGGCCGCTCGGAGAGGTGCCATACCTCCAAATGGATGCCCGTTATGAGAAAGTGAGAGAAGGCGGTTCGGTGGTTTCCGGCGCGGTGTTGGTGGCCGTCGGCGTGCTGGCGGATGGCCGGCGGTCCATTCTAGGCGTGAGCATATCGCTCAGCGAGGCGGAAGTACACTGGCGCAATTTCCTGCAACGCCTCAAGGAGCGTGGCATACACGGCATTAAGTTGATAACGAGCGACGACTGCGAAGGGCTGAAGAAGGCACTGAAAACGGTTTTCGGCGGCGTCCCGTGGGTGCGTTGCCATGTGCATCTTCAGCGGAACGCGCAGGCCTATGTCCCGAGACAGGATATGCGCGAAGAGGTCGCCCAAAGCATCCGCGAGATACTGACGGCGCCCAACCTAGACGAGGCAGAGCGCCTTCTGGCGAAGGCGGTGACAAAGTACGAGAAAAAAGCGCCGAAACTCGCCCGGTGGATGGAAGGCGCCATCCCCGAAGGCTTCGCCATCTTCTCGGTGCCGCATCGGCTCCGCAGGAAACTGCGCTCGACCAATCTCGTTGAGCGGTTGCAGAAGGAGATCAAGCGAAGGACAGCGGTATGCACGCTCTTTCCCAACGAGGGCTCTCTGCTTAGGCTGGTGAGCGCGATCCTCATGGAGCAAAGCGAAGAATGGGAAACCGGCTCGGTTTATATGGCGTTAGGTGCTGAAAATGACCCGCAATCCTAATTTACAGAAAGAAAGTTGCTTTATCCGGGGAACGAGGATATCGTCGTGGGCGGCGGCCGACGGCTCGAAGAGGGACAGAAGGTGACCGTCATCGCGCCGCAAGAGTTGTAAAAGTGAGGTAGCCCATGAATTTCTCAAGATTCGCGGTCAACCGGCCGGTCCTCGTTTCCATCATATTCATCATGATGGGGCTGTTCGGGATATACTCGCTCACCGACCTTCCGATAGATCTCATGCCCGAGATAGAGGCGCCCTACATCTCGGTGATCACCGTCTATCGCGGCGCCGGTTCGGAGGAGGTGGAGGAGAAGGTGACCAAGGTCATCGAGTCGGCCGTTTCCTCCACCGCCGGCGTGAAGAATGTCTTCAGCCGCTCGCTGGAGAATGTGTCGACGGTCACCTGTGAATTCGAGTACGGGGTCAATCTGGACGAGGCGACCAACAACATCCGCGACATCCTCAACATGACGGGCAGTTTTCTTCCCGACGATGTCGACGATCCCATCATTTTCAAGTTCGATATGTCCATGATGCCGATAGTCTTTCTTTCGGTCACCTCGTCGAAAGAGGATATCCGTTATAAGGCCGAAGAGATAGAGAACCTGATAACGAACCCCATCGAGCGGATCCCGGGGGTCGGCGGCGTCATCGCGTTCAACCAGATGGAAAAGCAGATCATCATCTCGGCCGACAAACAGCGGCTTGCCGCGCTCAATCTCTCGGTGGCCGACATCACCAACACCGTCCGCGCCGAGAACCTCTCGCTCCCCGCCGGCAACATGGAGATCGGCAATTTCGACTACACCATACGGGTCCCCGGCGAGTACGAGAATATCGACGAGGTCAACGAGACGATCGTCGCGAGCACCCCGTCGGGACTCATCCGGATAAAGGATGTGGCGCGCGTTTTCTGGGGGAGCGAGGACAGCCGTCAGTTCGCCCTCAAGGACGGCGAATACATGGCCTTCATGATGGTCCAGAAGCAGTCGGGCGCCAACACCGTCGCCATCGCCGACGCGATGAAGGATAAACTGGTCGAGATACGGCCGCGGCTTCCGGAGGGTTTCGAGGTGGAGGTGCTGCTGGATACCTCCGAATTCATCGTGAACATGGTGGGCAACCTTTCCGATGCGGTCCTGACGGCCGGTTTCTTCGTCCTTCTGGTCGTGGTCTTCTTCCTGCGGCGTTTCCGGTCGAGTTTCATCGTGCTTCTTTCGATCCCGGCCTCTCTGATCATCGCCTTCGCCTTCCTGTACGGGTTCGGCTACACGCTCAACATGGTCTCGCTGATGTCGCTGTCGCTCGCCATCGGCATGGTGGTCGACAACTCGATCGTCGTGCTCGACAACATCACGCGGCACCTCGAAGAGGGAAAGAGTAAGATCAACGCCGCCATCGACGGGACCTCGGAGGTCGGCGGGGCGATACTCGCCTCGACGCTGACCACCATCGTCATCTTTGCGCCGCTCTTCTTCATATCGGGACTGGTCGGGATACTGTTCGGCCAACTTGCGGGGGTGATCATCCTGACCCTTTCGGCCTCCCTGCTGGCGGCGATGCTGCTGACCCCGATGGTGAGCGCCCGCGTTCTCACCCTCGAAAAGGATAAGCATCGGGACAACTGGTTCTTCCGGCTCGGCGAACGGTTCCTCGCCTTTGTCGAGGGGGGCTACACCAGGATCATCGTCTTCACTCTCGCGCACAAGAAAAAGACGCTTCTGACCGCGGCGCTTATCTTCGTGCTCTCGCTTTTCCTTATCCCGATCATCGGGGTCGATTTCCTTCCCGAAGGCGACGAGGCGATGATACAGGTCGAGTACGAACTCCCGCTCGGTACGAAGGTGGAAAAAACGATCGCCACCGGCCAGCACATCGAGCGGATCGTCCGGGAAGAGATCCCCCCGGCGTATCTCCTGCGGACCTTCCTGCGGGGCGGCCCCGACGATTCGGGTTTCGCCCAGAAGATACAGGACACCAACAGCGGGACGGCCGGGGCGCGTCTGGTGCCGCAGGATAAGCGCGACCATAATGTGAAGTACTATGTGAACAAGATACGGAAACGGGTCATCACGGAGGTGCCCGGCATCGAACAGATGGACATCAAGACCTCCTCCGGCGGGTTGACCGGCAGTAACGAGAAACCGGTCACGCTCAAGTTCGCCAACCGCGATTTCAAGAAGGCGAGCGCGGCGGCGATGAGTTTCCAGAACGAACTGAAGAAGATCGAAGGGCTCAGCGATATATCGAACGACGCCGATTCGCTCAAACCGGAGATAGAGGTGAAGATCGACCGCATCCGCGCCAGTCAGGTGGGACTCAAGACCGCCATGATCGCCGCGGCGATCAGAAGCGCCTTTTACGGCGACACCGCTTCGGTCTACCGCAAGGACGGCGACGAATTCGAGATCATGGTCAAGTACAAGAAATCGGACCGCTCCAATCTCGAACAACTCAAGGAACTCGAGATCAAGACCATGTACGGCACGGTGGTCAAACTCAAGGATGTCGCCGCGGTGAAGGAGGGGCTGACCTCGCTGGTCGTGAACCGCCAGAACCGGGAACGGATCGTTACCGTCGGCGCGCGGCTGACCGACAACACCGCCATCGGGAAGGTGGGGGTGGAGGTCAAAAAGGCGCTGGAGAAGGCGCAGATACCGACCGATGTCGAAGTGATCTACGGCGGGAGCCTGAAAGACCAGCAGGAGACCACCGGCGACCTGCTGAAGCTCCTTCTGTTAGGCATCATACTCGTCTATCTGGTGATGGCGGCGCAGTTCGAATCGTTCGTCGATCCCTTCGTCATCATCTTCTCGATACCGTTCGCGATAAGCGGGGTCATTCTCGGCCTGCTGCTGATGGGGCATACACTTTCGGTCCCGGCGTTCCTCGGGATGATCATCCTCGTGGGCGTCGTGGTCAACAACGCCATTGTGCTGATCGACTACACCAATATACAGAAGGAGAAGTTCAAGTTCTCGATGGACGAGGCGCTCATCTATTCGGGATCGCGGCGTCTGCGTCCCATCTTCATGACCGCCGCCACCACGATCTTCGGCATGGTGCCGCTCGCCTGGATGCGCGGCGAAGGTCAGGAGACCTACAACCCGATGGGGGTCGCGGTCGTTTTCGGACTCACCTTCTCGACCATCGTCACGCTCATCATCGTTCCCTGCGCCTATTCGGCGGTCGACGCCTTCCTGAGAAAACATAACTGGAGAAAGGATAGTACGGAGACAGTATAATGCGGAGATTCGACATGATGAAACGGATACTGCTGACAATGCTTATGACGGTAATGATATCGCTGATGGCCGCCTGCGGCAGCGGTAATGCCGGTGAACAGCCGGCGGCGGCGGTCCAGCCGCGCAAGGAGGTGACCAAGGAGGTACGGCTGGTAGAGCCGCTCCGGAAAAAGGGGGCGGTGACCATCCGCGAGTCGGTGACGCTCGCTCCCGAGGAAAAGGGGGCGGTCGCTTCCGAGGTGGGCGGCACGGTACTCAAGTTCCATGTCGAGGAGAATCAGCGGGTGAAGAAGGGGCAGATCGTCGCGACGCTCGACGCCACCGACTACATACTCGGCCTCGAACAGGCGCGGGCGGGTGTGGCGGCGCTGGAAGCGCAATACGCCGGGCTCGGCAACGACTATCAGCGGCTCAAGGGACTCTATGAGAAAGGAGCCGCCTCCAAACAGCAGCTCGACGGCATCGAGACGCAGTACAATGCGCTGGAGAAACAGATAGAGGCGAACCGCAAGGCGGTCGCAATGATGGAGAAGAATGTCGCCAAAACGCAGGTGCGCGCACCGTTCGACGGGGTCATCACGCGTAAGAAACTCGCCGTCGGCGCCAAGACGGTGACCATGATGCCCGACAGCGCCGATGTCGCCTTCATCGAGAAGCTGGACCGGCTCAAGGTGAACATACAGATCAGCGAACTCTACTTCGGCGAGATCGGGCCGGGCGATCCGGTGTCGTTCTCCATCCCGGCGCTCGGGCGGAGCGTCGAGGCGAAGATCCATTCGAAGGGAAGCACGCTTAACGACATGAAGAAATTCAGCATCATCGTCTACATCGAGAATAAGGATATGTCGATCCCGTCGGGCATCTCGGCGATCGCGACCATCAGGACCAGAGAGCGGGAGCGGATCATCGTCCCGCCGACCGCGGTCCGCACCACCGGCGAGAGGAACGCCGAGCTCTACACCATCGACAACGGCGTGGTCGCGGCGCGGAGCGTCATTACCGGATTCCCCTTTGAAGAGGGACTGGAGGTGAGCGGCGACATACCGGTGCAGGTCGTCAACGACGCATCGCTGGTGAAGGCGGGCGAAGCGGTCTCGGCAAAACAGTAAGGAGGCGCCATGTTCCTCGCGAATCTTTCGATACGCAACCCGGTCTTCATCGCGGTCATCACCGCCGCCATCATCGTCTTCGGACTCATGGCGTATCAGTCGCTCGGTGTCGGGCTGTTCCCCAACGCCGATCTGCCGATAGTCACCGCGGTCGCGGTCTATCCGGGGGCCGATCCCGAAACGATAGAGAAGGATGTCGTCGAGAAGATGGAGAACGCCGTCTCCTCGATATCGGGCATCAAACACATACAGGGCTATGCGCTGAGCAGCGTCGGTCAACTCGTGGTCACCTTTGACGACAGCATCGATATCCGCATCGCGTCGCAGGATGTCCGCGACAAGCTGGCGACCATTCAGTCGACCTTTCCGGAGGATGTCGAGACGCCGATCGTCGAGAAGGTCGATTTTCAAGCGCTCCCGGTGCTGTCGCTGGTGGTCAACGGGCCGGCGGGCGAAAAACCGAGCGAAGTGACCCGCATTACCGAGAAGCAGGTCAAAAATCAGATACAGACGCTCTACGGCGTCGGCTCGGTCAACATGTACGGCGGCCGCAAGCGCGAGATCAAGGTGTTGCTCGACCCGCTCAAGATCGAGGGGGTGAACATCCCCGCCTTCAGTTTCATCCAGATGCTCAAGGGGACCTTCCTTGAGGTGCCGGCGGGCGGTGTCAAACTGTTGGGCGACCGCGAGGAGATAACCGTCAAGACCACCTCTGAGCAGAGCGATATAGAACAGATACGCAACACGCCCATCATGGCGGCGGGGGCCTCCAAGATATTGGTCCGCGATATCGCGAAGGTCGAGGATGGCCTACAGGAGGAGAGTTCCGCGTCGTTGCGCGATCTCAATCCGACCATCGCGCTCCAGATACAGAAACAGGGAGGCGTCAATGTCGTCCGGATGGCCGACGATATCAAGAAGGAAGTCGTGAAGATACGGGCCAACCTCCCCGTGGGCTACACCATAGATATCGTCTCCGACAACAGTCCCTTTATCAAAATGTCGGTCGATTCAGCGGTCGAGGATATCATCATCGGTGCCTTTCTCGCCATCATGATCGTGTTCCTGTTTCTCCGCAACGGCCGTGCCTCGTTCATCGTCGGGATAGCCTTGCCGGTATCGGTCATCGGCACCTTCCTCGCCATCAGCGCGCTCGACTATTCGCTCAACATGGTCACGACAATGGCGCTGTCGCTCGCCATAGGGCTTCTGGTCGATGATGCCATTGTGGTCATCGAGAACATCTTCCGTCACATGGAGATGGGGAAGAACCGTATGCAGGCGGCTCTCGACGCCACCAAAGAGATAGGGTTCGCGGTCCTCGCGATCACCCTTACCATCGTCGCCGTCTTCGGTCCCATTGTCTATATGACCGGCATGGTCGGCAAGATCATGCGGCAGTTCGGCGCCACCATCGCGATATCGGTCATGATCTCACTGCTGGTCTCTTTTACCGTCACTCCGCTTCTGTCGTCGCTCATGCTCAAGGAGGAATCGAAGAAGTTCTTCCTCTATCGCGGGATGGAAGCGCTCCTGGTGTGGCTCGAGAACGGTTACTCGAAGGTGATAGCACTGGTGCTGCGCAACCGTCTGACCAAGGTGACGGTCTTCGTCACCGGTGTGCTGCTGTTCGCCGGCGGACTCATGCTCGTTACGCTACTCAAGTCGAACTTCATGGACAAGATGGATCAAGGCGCCTTTGACATCAACATCGAACTCGCGGGTGAGGCCTCGATAGACCGTTCCAAGGAGGTTGCGCAGGACGCGGTGCGGGTCGTGACGAAAAAGCCGTGGGTCGATTTCACCTTCACCACCATCGGCGGCGGCCAGCGCAACGAGAAGAACAAGATCGTCCTGCGGGTCAAGATGGTCGATCTGCACCAGCGCTCCGTCACGCAGATGGAGGCGATGGATGAGATGCGTACCGATCTTAGCTATCTCCGGGAAAAGTATGGCGCCATCTTGGGCGTGCCCGAGAAGAACGATTTCGGCGGCGGCGGCATGATGCCGATCATGTTCAACATCATTGGTCCCGACTACGAGGAGATACGGCGCGACGCGGCGGGGCTCATCTCGTTCATGGAGCACGACGGCGGCTACACCGACATCAATACCTCCGATAAAGGGCAGAAGAAGGAACTACGCATCAAGCTGGATCATGAGAAGGCGGCCGAATTGGGGGTCAGCCCCTTCGAGACCTCCATGGCGCTGCGGTATCTCTTCTCGGGAGAGAAGATCGCCAATTTCAAAGATGGGGGTGACATGTACGACATCCGGGTCTATCTCGACCCTAACTACAAGTCGATCGACTACATCCGCAACCTGCCGCTCAAGGGTGCCGACGGCAGGATCGTCCGCGTCGCCGATGTAGCCGAGGTGACCTACGGCGCCTCCGAGGTCATCATCACCCGGCTTGAGCGGAACCGGCTCATCACCGTAACGGCCGACTATGCCTCGTCGACCTCGCTGGGTGTGCAGGTGGAAAAAGCGAAGAACTACGCCACGGCGAACTTTTCGCCCAAGAACCGGCTGACGATGGGCGGCGAGGCCGAGATGATGGAGGATACCTTCGCTTCGCTGCTCCGGACGATGTTCATATCGGTGTTTCTCATCTACATAATCCTCGCCTCGCAGTTCAACTCCTTCATCCACCCGCTCACCATCATGTCGGCGATCCCCTTCGCCATCACCGGCGCCTTCTTCAGTCTGTGGGTGACCGGGATGTCGCTGTCGATGATGAGTTTCATCGGCGTCATCATGCTCATGGGACTCGTGACGAAGAACTCGATCCTGCTGGTCGATTTCTCCATCGAGCGGATGCGGCACGGTATGACGGCGGCACAGGCGCTTGCCGAGGCGGGGCGCATACGGCTGCGGCCCATCCTCATGACGACGCTTGCCATCATCTTCGGCATGATACCGGTCGCCATCGCCACCGGCGAAGGGGCCGAGATAAAACACCCGATGGCGTGGTCGGTTATGGGAGGCGTCATCTTCTCGACGATCGTCACCCTGTTCATCGTTCCGGTGATATTCAGTTTCTTCGATCTGTTCACCCGCCACGGGAAGAAGGAAGAAAGTTCTTCAGAGATCAGCCAAGAAGTTTGACGACGACGATCAACGCGGCTTTTACTTCTGCGCGTTGAATATCTCTTTGATGCTCCCGATGCTGGAAAGGACGCCGGTCGCTTCGTAGGGCATGAAGACCACCTTGTCCTTCTGGCCGTCGGCGATGTTGCGCAGGGCGTCGATGTATTTGAGCGCGACGAGGTAACTGCCGGCGTCCATCTTGGTCGCCGTGAGCGCGTCGGCGACGAGTTTCAGCGCCTGCGCCTCGGCCTCGGCGATGCGGATCTTCGCCTGCGCCTCGCCCTCGGCCTTGAGTATCCGGGCCTGTTTGTCGCCGTCGGCCTGATTGATCTCCTTCTGCCGGTAGCCTTCCGATTCGAGTATCTTCGACGACTTCTCGCCGTCGGCGGTCAGGATGATGGCGCGGCGATCCCGCTCGGCGCGCATCTGCTTTTCCATCGCCTCGCGGATGTCGTGCGGCGGCTGGATGTCCTGAATCTCCACGCGGTTGACCTTGACGCCCCACTTGTCGGTCGCTTCGTCGAGGATGTCGCGGAGCCGGTGGTTTATCTTGTCGCGGCTGGAGAGCGTTTCGTCGAGGTCCATCTCGCCGATTATGTTACGGAGCGTGGTCTTGGTCAGTTTCTCGATGGCGTCGGGGAGGTTCTGTATCTCGTAGACAGACTTCATCGCGTTGGTGATCTGGTAGTAGATGATGGCGTCTATCTCGATGAGGACGTTGTCCTTGGTGATGACGTTCTGGCGCGGGAAGTCGTAGACCGCTTCGCGCAGATCGATGAGCGTTATCTTGCGGTTCTCGACGATGGTGCGGCCGTCGAAAGTCTTGCGCGACGCCTTCCAGTCCATGTCGCGCGGCTGATCCATGATCGGGATGATGAAATTGATGCCGCTCACGAGCGTTTCGTGGTAGCGGCCGAGCCGCTCGATGATCATCGTGTGGGCCTGCGGGACGATACGGATGCCTTTCGCGCCGATGACGATGACCAGAACGATGATGACCAGCATAATGAAGCCGACGGTTCCCATAGGTTCCTCCCTATATTCTTTTGACGGTTGCTTTGGCCCCGTCGATCGATACGATCTCGACGACGGTGTCTATCTCGATGATGCTTTCGTCGGCGCTGACCGCTTTCCAGTCCTCGCCGCCGAACGGCTTGATGCGTCCCTTCGAGCTGGCGTTGTCGATGGTCTCTATGACCTTCGCCTTTTTACCGGTCAGCGCGTCGGCGTTGGTCGGCAGGTCGGGACTCTTCTTGAAGAAGTATTTCTTCGCGAAGGGGCGGACGAAGACGTAGGTGAGGGTGGTGGTGACGGCGAAGAGGAGCATCTGGATATTGAAATTGTCGGTGAACAGGGCCGTCAGCGCGGCGCACAGGGCGCCGATGGCGAAGGTGGCGAGAAAAAAGCCGGGGGTGAATATCTCGATGATGAACAGCACCACCGAGGCCACCAGCCAGAACTGCCACGTGTTGAAGATGACGTTGCTGAAGAATTCCATGGATCATGCCTCCCTAGTGAACGATGTCCCGCCCTCGGGACGAAGGCGATTATAGAGATTTAGCGAAGGTAAAGCAACTTTTAGGGAAGGGTGGGGGAATTACTTACGGAACGGTGACTTAGACGATACCGGCGGCAAGCATCGCGTTGGCGACCTTGACGAAGCCGGCGAGGTTGGCGCCCGCCGCGTAGTTGTCGGCCTTGAAGCCGTAGGTCGAAGCCGCGTCACGGCAGGAGGCGTGGATATTCTTCATGATGCCGTGGAGTTTCTGGTCGACCTCTTCGCGGGACCAGCTGAGACGCATGCTGTTCTGCGACATCTCGAGCCCGGAAGTGGCCACGCCGCCCGCATTGGCCGCCTTGGCGGGACCGTAGAGGACGTTGTTTTCCAGATAGACTTCGATCGCTTCGGGGACCGACGGCATATTGGCGCCTTCGGAAACGCAGTAGCAGCCGTTCTTGACCAGCGCGACGGCGTGATCCTTGCTGATCTCGTTCTGGGTCGCCGACGGGAAGGCGCAGTCGACCTTGAGGCCCTGTTCCTTCACCACGTCCCACACCGACTTGCCGTCGTAGTACTTCGCGTTGCCGAACTTCTCGGCGTATTCCTTGATGCGGCCGCGGCGGTTGTTCTTGAGATCCATGAGGAACGCCCAACGGTCGCCCTTGATCCCTTCCATGTCGATGATCGTGCCGTTCGAATCGCTGGCCGATATCGCCTTGCCGCCGAGGTGGTTGATCTTCTCGATGGTGTACTGGGTGACATTGCCCGAACCCGACACGATGCAGAGCTTGTCCTTGAGTTCCTGTTTGCGGGTCGAGAGCATCTCGGCCGCGAAGTAGACCGAGCCGTAGCCGGTCGCCTCGGGACGGATGAGCGAGCCGCCGTAGGAGAGGCCCTTGCCGGTCAGCACGCCGGTGTGTTCGTTGACGATCTTCTTGTAGTAGCCGAACATGTAGCCGATCTCGCGGCCGCCCACGCCGATGTCGCCCGCCGGGACGTCGGTGTCGGGACCGATGTAGCGGAACAGTTCACGCATGAACGATTGGGTGAAGCGCATCACTTCGCCGTCCGATTTGCCCTTCGGATCGAAATCGGAGCCGCCCTTGCCGCCGCCCATCGGGAGGGTGGTCAGCGAGTTCTTGAAGATCTGCTCGAAGCCGAGGAACTTGATGATGCCGAGGTTGACCGACGGGTGGAAGCGCAGGCCGCCTTTGTAGGGCCCGATCGCCATGTTGAACTCGATACGGAAACCGCGGTTGACCTGCACGTTGCCCTCGTCATCGACCCACGGGACGCGGAAGATGATCTGACGGTCGGGTTCCACGATCCGCTCGTAGATGTTCGCGGCGACGAATTCGGGGTGCTTCTTGACCGTCGGTTCAAGAGAGAGCATCACCTCTTCGACCGCCTGAATGAATTCGGGCTGGCCGGCGTTCTTCGCCTTCGCTTTGCTGATAAGATCCTTCATGTAAGAAGCCATCGGGTTCCTCCTCGGATGTTAATGATGGGGACACCCGCAATGTATAGCACCACTCAAAAAGAGGTGTCAAGTCAACAAGTTGGCACTATCCGAATCCTAACAAAGCAAGCGGGTAAGCGGTCGAAAAGGCTGGCTCCCGCCGTTTTCGCTAATAATACGCTAATCTTTTGCCGGGCGTTAGCGGCGGCCGTTTCAATTATGTGCCCGGCGGTGGTCGAACTTGACTTGAGGGCCGTTCGGTGTAGAGTGGCAGGCATGAAAGTGGTCATCGTAGGCGGTGGCACGGTGGGCTTTGAAACGGCCCGCCAACTTATCGTCGAAAAGAAAGATGTCGTGGTGATCGAGCGGGACGCGGAGCGGGCGAAGTATATCTCGTCGCACCTCGACTGCATGGTGCTCGCCGCCGACGGCGGCGATCCCGATACGCTGCGGCGGGCGGGCGACGGCGATGTGGCCTATTTCGTCGCGGTCACCGACTCGGACGAGGTGAATCTGGTCTGCTGCGGTATCGCCGCCTCGGTCTTCGAGAAGGCGAAAAGCATCGCCCGGGTCCGCAACCTCGGATACGCCAAGGCGACCCTGCGCGGCAAAACCTTCCTCGGCGCCGATTTCGTCATCACCCCCGAGGTCGAGGCGGCGCGCCAGATACTCGACACGGTGACGCGCGGCGCGGTGAGCGATGTCCTGCGGTTCGAAGGTACCGGCGTACAGGTATGGAATGCCCCGGTCGATCGTAAATCGCCGTTCCGCAACCGCAAACTGGTCCAATTGCGCAAGGAGATACCGGATCCCTTCCTCGTGGTGGGGATACTGCATGACGGGGAGATGCTCATCCCGACCGGCAACACCGTCATCAAGGAGAACGACCGCATCTATCTCGCCGGCAGCGAAGATACGCTCCAGCATCTCTTCGCCAAGACGGGACGGCGTCAGACCCGTATCGAGAAGATACTGCTGGTCGGCGTGGGCAAGGTGGGGCGCTATGTCGTGAAGTATCTTGCGCAGCGCGGGCTGACCCTCACGATAGTCGACAGCAACTATGAAAAGTGCAAACAACTTTCCACTGAATACCCTAATGCGCTGGTCCTGTGCGGCGACATCTCCGACGAATCGCTCCTGCAGGATGAACGGCTCGACCGGTACGATCTGGTGATCGCCGCCACCGGTAATCAGGAGCTCAATATCCTTTCGGCGCTTTACGCCCGGTCGCTCGGCGCGCGGCATGCCATTGTCCTGATCAACAGCGCCAATTATCTGCGGCTTGCATCGAAACTCGACATCGACTCCACCGTCAGCCCCAAGGCCGGTTCGGTCGCCGCGATACTCCGTATCCTGCGCCGGGGGAACGTCAAGGCGATGTACAGCATCTTCGACGGCGCGGCCGAGGTGCTCGAATATGTCATAGACGCCGCCTCGCCGGTCGTCGGCAAGCCGCTCATGCAGGCCGGACTGCCGGCCGATACCCTTATCGTCGCCGTCATCCGCGACGGCAAGGACCTCATGCCGCACGGCGGCTTTTCCCTGCAGACCGGAGACACGGTCATCGTCATCACCAAACGCGCCTCGATACCGAAAATAGAGGGCCTCTTCACCGGAGCGGCATGAACGTTCCCGCGATAACCACCATTCTGGCGGCGCTCCTCGCGATCGTCGTCTCTTTCATGCTCCTGCCGATAACGGTCGGGTTGTGCTACGGCGAATACCGCGAAGCGCTCCTGTTCGCCGGGGTCATGGTCGGGACGATGCTTGCCTGCTGGGGCGCCTACCTGTGGGCGCGCCGTTCCATCGACGCGCTCCGTCGGCGCGATCTCACGCCGCGCGACGGGTTCATGGCGGTGTCGCTCAGTTGGGCGCTTGCGGCGCTGGTCGGATCGCTCCCGTTCTGGCTGGGCGGCGCGATACCCTCCTTCACCCACGCCTATTTCGAGACGATGTCGGGGTTCTCCACCACCGGCGCCTCGATACTGACCGACATCGAGTCGCTGCCGCGTTCGATACTCTTCTGGCGGGCGCTCAGCCAGTGGCTCGGCGGCATGGGGATCGTGGTCCTGACCGTCGCCATCATCCCTCTTCTCGGCATCGGCGGCATGCAACTCCTCGAGGCCGAAGCGCCCGGCCCAACGGTCGACAAGTTGACACCGCGGATCAAGGATACGGCGAAACTGCTCTGGTTCATCTATCTCGGATTCACGGCGGTGGAGACCGTTCTGCTGATGGCGGGTGGACTCGATCTCTACGAGTCGTTGACCCATACATTCACCACCCTCTCGACCGGCGGGTTCTCGATCAAGAACGCATCGATCGGGTTCTACCATTCGGCCTATGTCGAAGGGGTCGTGACCTTATTCATGCTGATCGGCGGCGTCAACTTTGCCCTGTTCTATCTTCTGTTCCGTGGCCGCCTGCGCGATATCTGGCGCAGCAGCGAGTTCCGCGCCTATATCCTCATCGTGGTCGCCACAACCCTGTTCATTGCGTTCGAACTGACCCGGCGCGGGATGCATGAAAGTTTCTTCGAAAGCATCCGTTTCGCCGTTTTTCAGGTCGTTTCGGTGGTGACTACCACCGGGTTCGCCTCCGAGGATTTCGGCCGCTGGCCCCACTTCTCGCAGATCGTCATCTTTTTCCTGATGTTCGTCGGCGGTTGCGCCGGTTCGACCGGCGGCGGCATCAAGGTGATCCGGCTGGTGACGCTCCTCAAACTCTCTTTCAACGAGATGCGTTATCTGCTGCACCCGCGCGGCGTGTTCACCCTGACGGTCGACGGCCGCCCGGTGAAGAAAGACAGCGTCTACCTGATGACCGGCTTCTTCTTCATCTATATCTTCTTCGTTCTCATCACGACGCTGGTGGTCGCCACCGCCAACTACGATCTGACCACCTCGCTGACCACCGCGCTGGCCACCATCGGCAATATCGGCCCGGGGTTGTCGCTCATCGGCCCGATGGCCAATTACTCACACTTTCCCGATTATGTCCTGTGGTGGCTGTCGTTCGCGATGATGGTGGGGCGTCTCGAGGTCTATACCGTTTTCGTGCTGTTCAGCGCGTTCTTCTGGCGCCGCTGAGGCGCTCCACGGCGGCAAGGAAGCCCTTGATGTCGGCCTCGGTCGTGTTGAAATGGCACATGAGCCGCGCTATCGGCGCCGTTTCATCCCACAGATAGAAGAAATATTCCTTTTGCAGCGGTTCCACGATGGCGGCGGGCAATTTCACGAACACGCCGTTGGATTGCGTCGGCCATGCGAGTTCAAAACCGGGGAAGCGAACTATCTCCGTGGAGAGCAGTTGCGCCATCGCGTTGGCGTGGCGGGCGTTCTTAAGCCATAGGTCGTCGGTGAGAAAAGCGTCGAACTGGGCCGCTGAGAAGCGCATCTTTGAGGAGAGCTGCATCGACTGTTTGCGCAGAAAGAGCATCTCGCCGGCGAGCGTCGGGTCGGTGACGACCACCGATTCGCCCGCCATGAGGCCGTTCTTCGTGCCGCCGAATGAGATAAGGTCGGCGCCGGTCGCCGCTTCGCCAAGGGTTGCGTTCAGCGTTGCCGCCGCGTTGGAGAGCCGCGCGCCGTCGATGTGGAGGTAGAGGCCGTGTTGGTGGCAGAATGTGCTGAGCGCTTTGAGCTCGGTCGGCGTATAGCAGGTGCCCAGTTCGGTCGTCTGCGAGATAGAAACGAGGCGCGGCTGGATGCGGTGTTCGTCGCCCCGGCCGCCGAGCCGCCGCAGGGCGAGGGCGGGGGTCAGTTTGCCGTCGGGCGTCGGTACCGTCAGCAGTTTCACCCCGGCGATCTGTTCGGGGGCGCCGCATTCGTCGGTGTTGATGTGGGCGGTCTCGGCGCAGATGACGCCTTGATGGGGACGGCAGACCGCCCGTATCGAGATGACATTCGCGGCGGTGCCGTTGAAGACGAAGAAGGTCTCGGCCTGCGGGCCGAAGAGCGCCGAAACTTTCTTGGCGACACTGACGGTATAGTCGTCGTGGCCGTAGGCGTGGACATCGCCGTCGTTGACGCGCCGCAGGGCGTCGAATACGGTGGGGTGGACACCGGCGTGGTTGTCGGAACCGAAACTGCGTGTGGTCATCGTCTCCTCCGCGGACCGTTCGAGCGATAGTAGCACCATCGCCGGGAAATGCAAAAAGGAAAAATTGCATCGCTTCCGGCGGTCGCTTGACACGCCTCTGTCGATGGGGTATTATCCGTTTGGGATGTTCCGGCGCAATGGCGATGTCTTATGGGAGATGCGCTAATTGGTTAAATATTATTTGTTGATAGCTGTATTCCTCTTTAGTGCGGGATTGTCGGCTACGGAAGAAGCGGTACCCGGTGTTCCGGCAGTTCCAGTTCAGGAGGGGTACACTTTCAGAGATTTTTATGCCTGTACCGACAAATATAGTGTCCCGGCATTTCTTGGCTGGTGCCATTACGGTGATTTTTACGGGCCGGTTCATGCTGGAAGCATCATTAAGGCCGAAACCGACAACAGCTTTTACGGATTGGTGCAGGTGAGCATA
>ERZ1645192.2195-NODE-2195-length-16230-cov-10.544049_pt1 | contig 16230 bp, 14 predicted proteins | sample MGYA00575354_ERZ1645192 | MGnify/ENA primary metagenome ERZ1645192 (study PRJEB40844, sample SAMN11349763) | freshwater sediment metagenome | isolation source: river sediment | host: Sediment | place: India: Faizupur Khadar , New Delhi | collected 2017-02-21 ... | reverse complement strand
GGTTCGAAGAACAGGGATTCAGTTGGGCCTACTGGGAGTTCAGTGCCGGCTTCGGTATTTACAATCCCACGACCCGGCAACTCTATACCCCCCTGGTCGATGCCCTGCACCATAATCCCATGCCTGCTCCCACACCGGTACAACTGACGCCCGTTTATGCCAGTAACTTCATGACAACCAATGACGGATGGAGTTTTTATGCCCAGGGCGGAGCCTCAGGAAGCCTGTCCCGTACCGGGGGCCGTCTTGTCATCTCCCTGACCAACGGAGGAACCGAAGCCTGGCATGCCCAGCTTACCCATGGTAATATCCGCCTGGTCAAAGGGAGGAAGTACCAGGTCACCCTGAAGGCCTCCTCCCCCTCCTCACGCCAGGTCACCGTTTACATCGGCAAATCAGGAGGCGACTGGGCTGCTTACAGCGGCTACACCTCCTTTACCCTCTCCCCTGCCGAAGAGGATTTTATTTTTGCCTTTACCATGAGTGGCGAGAGCGACAACACAGCACGAATGGTCTTTGACCTGGGGAAAAGCGCTGCCGGCATGACCCTCTCCTCAGTTAAAATCGAAGAGGTGACGATTCTTACGGCCAGCCCCATCACCCAGGCACCACTTTTTAGAATTTATCCCAATCCGGTGGCTGACCAGCTTTTTATCGCCGGCAACGGAACCAGGGCCAGGGCAGAGATCCTTAGCCTGGCCGGACAAACCCTGCATAGTTTTGAAGTTGAGAAAGGAGTGACTTCGGCAGAAGTGAGCCATCTACCCCGGGGCACCTACCTGATGGTGATCCGCGGAGAACACCACACAGAGTCCCATAAGATAATCATACACTGATTCTTAAGAAATTGTTAATCATCATTTGATATTCTGTTTACTCAAAGGACCGGCAATCCAGCTATTTTTGCCAGAAAATTTGCATGATGGGATTACAAGTGAATCCAAAAGCCAGAGCGTTGATTTTCGATCTTGACGGCACCCTCTCCGACTCGCTGCCGGTGCATATGGCCACATGGAACAAGCTGGGCAGCTCGATTGGTTTTATTTTTGAGGAGCGGTTGGTCTATGAAATGACAGGGATGCCTACCATCGCCTTTGCGGAGAGAATCATCGAGGAAAACGGATTACGGCTCTCGCCCGGAGAATTGGTCCGGCTTAAGCAGGAAGCCTTCTGGGAGGCTGTTCATCTGGTCAAACCGGTAGAGTTGGTCGTAGAGATCGTCAAAGCCCACCATGGGCTTCTGCCTATGGCGGTAGGGACCGGTGCCAGCCGCCGCAGTGCGACCCTCCAGCTCAATGAATTGGAATTAACCCCCTATTTCGACTATATCATCACTGCTGATGATGTCACCCGCCATAAGCCGCATCCTGACACTTTCCTGGAATGCGCCCGCCTGATGAAGGTAAACCCTTCTGACTGTCAGGTATTTGAAGACGGCATCCTGGGCATGGAAGCCGCCCGTTCGGCAGGCATGATGATTACCGACGTTCGCCCTTACATCAATTATGGCTCCTGGGCCCTCTCCTGACTCCCGACTCCCACATCCAAGACTCAGGATTCCCGATTCCCGACTCCCACATCAAGACTCAGGATTCCCACATTCAAGACTCCAGACTCCAGATTCCCCACTCCCTCATTCAAGACTCCCGACTCCCCTGACCGGTTACCAGGCAAAGAGGGGATAATCGCGCATCAGGCGGTTCACCTCTGCCCTGACCTTAATAGCATAGGCCTCATCGCTGGTGTGAGCGATGACATCGTCGATCATGGCAGCGATCACCGGCATCAGATCCTCTTTGACCCCCCGGGTAGTAATGGCTGGGGTTCCGATACGGATTCCCGAAGTCTGGAAGGGTGAACGGCTGTCAAAGGGGACCATATTCTTGTTGATGGTGATGTCAGCCACTCCGAGGATAGCCTCTGCCTGTTTACCGTTGATATCAGGATATTTGGTGCGCAGGTCAATCAGCATGGAGTGGTTTTCGGTGCCTCCGGAGACCACCTTGTAACCCATATCGGTAAAAGCACCGGCCAGAATAGTGGCATTTTTCTTCACTTGCGCCTGATAATCCGTGAATGAAGGATCCAGGGCTTCGCCGAAGGCCACGGCCTTGGCAGCAATGACATGTTCCAGAGGGCCTCCCTGCTGGCCCGGGAATACCGCCGAATCAAGCAGCGACGACATAGGTCTGATCTCCCCCTTTTTGGTGGCTACCCCCCAGGGATTTTCGAAATCCTTGCCAATCAGGATGATCCCCCCACGGGGCCCCCTTAAGGTCTTATGGGTTGTCGAGGTAACGATATGCGCGTATTCCAGAGGATTGTTCAACAAACCAGCAGCAATAAGTCCCGCAGGATGGGCCATGTCGATCATCAGGATGGCCCCCACCTTGTCCGCGATGGCTCTCATCCGGGCATAATCCCAATCCCGGCTGTAAGCTGAGGCCCCGCCGATGATCAGTTTCGGTTTCTCCTTCAGGGCCAGCTCCTCCATCATATCGTAATCCACCAGTCCGGTATCCTCTTTCACATGGTAAGCCACAGGGCGGTAAAGGATCCCCGAGGAATTCACGGGTGAGCCATGCGAAAGATGGCCCCCATGCGCCAGATTAAGTCCTAAAAAAGTATCTCCGGGTTGCAGGACGACACTCAACACCGCCTGGTTGGCCTGGGCTCCTGAATGGGGCTGCACATTGGCCCACTCTGCCCCAAAAAGCGCCCTGATCCGGTCAATGGCCAGCTGTTCCGTCTGGTCTACAAACTGACAACCCCCATAATACCGCTTCCCAGGGTACCCTTCAGCGTACTTGTTGGTCATCACCGACCCCATCGCCTCCAGTACCTGTTCACTTACAAAATTCTCAGAGGCAATCAACTCAATACCACTCAACTGACGGTCTCGCTCCTTGCTGATGATGTCAAAAACAACCTGATCCCTTTTCATGATGCTATCAATTTTAACCTATTATTATTCAACCCTATAAATACCGAAATGTGCCCAGATTCCGCTGAACGGCCTTCCCGGCTTCCCGGCGACCAAATGTAACATTTTTTAGGGCCCTTCAAAACCGCCTATCTCCATATTTCTCTATTTTTAGCTCCGGAATGGCAATGCAGGATAGAACACCCTCCCCGAAATTGAAAAACAGGCCTCCCGGATTGGAAGCGCTCTCTCTTCTCTCCTACGCCGGTAGCGGCCTGGGCTTTCTTCTTTATTGCGCGGCGGGACTGTTTTTTGAGAAAAGCCTGGAAATCGTTGAGCTACACAGTGCCTGGGACTACCCCGGGCTCCTCTCCCCGTTGTATTTTTTTCTAATGGGAGGTCTCAGTATGCTCTCACTGATGGGTGTGGTCCTGATGTGGAACCTCCGGAAGCGGGGTTTTCTTCTTTACACGGCGGCACAAACCGCCCGCCTTGCTTTGCCCTGGCTGTGGCTGGGAGCCGGGGCTTTCTCCTCCGTTGTGCTGGTGTTTACCCTTCTTTTCGTCGCAGGGTATGCCCGGTATTTCATGGGCAGGGGTGCATCCGGAAATCATGAACCCGGTTCCGGGAGAAAGAACCTTTAGTCTTTTAAGCCGGAAAACACAACAAACCCTCTCTGGGATTGCTTCCCTGATGAGGGGACAGAGCTTCTGGTCCCTAATCGCTTGAGGCGTCACGGATGTTCTCGCGGTAATCAGAAAAGACCGTTGCCCGGGAGAGAAAACCCACATATTTTCCCTCATCGATAACGGCCAGGTTATAGCGTTGCGACGACTCGAAAATCCTGACCACATCTTCCATGGAGTCATGGGGTGAGACGTAATATTTGGGCATGTACATCAGTTCACTGATTTTCACCGTATCATAAAGTTGGGTCTGAAATATCAGGGAGCGTGTTTCGCTCAGTTTGACCATGCCCTTCATCATGCCATTGGCGTCGACCACGGGAAAGAGGTTCCGGTGTGACCGGGAGATCGCGTTGACCAGGTCGCGCAGGGTAGCTTCAGGACGGAGCACCTCGAAATCGGTTTCTATCAGGTCGCGGGTATTCATCAACAAGAGGGCTGCTTTGTCCTTGTGGTGAGTGATCAGTTGTCCCCGTTCGGCGAGTCTTTTAGAATAGATGGAGTGGGGTTCGAAGCGCATGATGGTCAGGTAGGAGACCGTGGAAGCAATCATTAGGGGGATGAAAAGGCCATAGCCGCCGGTCACTTCCGCAGTGAGGAAGATAGCGGTCAGGGGGGCGTGCATTACCCCGGCCATGAGCCCTGCCATGCCGGCCAGGGCAAAGTTCTCCTCCGGAAGGTCTAGCCCCAGGAAGAGGTTCAGGGACAGGGCCAGCCCATAACCGGTGAGTGCCCCCATGAATAGGGTCGGGGCAAAGATCCCCCCGATGCCCCCTCCCCCGGTGGTGGCTGCCGTGGCCACTACCTTGAAAAAGAGAATCACCACGATGAATAACACCAGCAACTGTGGTTCCTCCCGCCAATCAAAAAAAACCGAATTATTGAGGAGCTCCACCCCCTGTCCGCTGAAAATACGGGTGATGCTGGCATACCCTTCGCCCCAAAGTGGGGGAAACAGAAAAACAAGCAGACTGAGGACGCTTCCCCCAACAACCAGCCTGACCAGCGGATTCTCAATTTTACGGTACTGTTTTTCCTGCCACATCACCGACCTGATCAGATAAAAAGAGACCAGTCCGGCCAATACGCCCAGCAAGATGTAATAACCTATATTTTTCACCGAGAAGGCATTGACCAGGTCGAACTGAAGCACCATAGCGCTGCCCATGAAGATATGGGAGAGGGAGGCGGCTGTCACTGAGGCGATGAGCAGGGGGATCAGGGAGGCCATGGTCAGGTCCAGCATAAGCACCTCCAGCGTAAAGACCAGTCCCGCGATAGGTGCCTTGAAGATGCCGGCGATAGAGCCCGCGGCCCCGCAGCCGATCATCAGGATCACATATTTGTAATTCATCCTGAAGAACCGGGCCAGGTTGGAACCGATGGCCGCGCCGGTCAGAACGATGGGCGCCTCGGCCCCCACCGAGCCCCCCAAACCGATGGTCATACTGCTGCTCACCATGGAACTCCAGGTGTTGTGCCGCTTGATCCGCCCACTCTTTCGGGCTATTGACCATAGGATTTTCGACACCCCGTGATTGATATCGGCCTTGACGATATATTTTACAAAAAAATAGGTGATGGTAATCCCTAATAGGGGAAGAGCCAGGAAAAGAAGGTTATAGGTATTAACAGGCAACATGTTGATCACCAGATGCTCCACCAGGTGGATCAGTTTTTTGAGGAGCAGAGCGGCCACCCCGCTGGCCAGGCCAACCACCAGACTGAGGATGTAGATAAAATTCCGCTCACTGATGTGAGCCATGCGCCACATGATGAACTGGTTAAGCCAGATCTCCGTCCGTTGGCGGATCATTCGTATGCCTTTCTGAAACATCACCCGAAATTAGCAACTTTTCAGGGATGCGACTCCCTCAGTTCTCTTTCTTTTTAAAGATCTTCCTGATGATTTCCCAGGCGGGTTCCTTTTCACCGGGGGACTGGCCAGGTCGGGCCTCCTCCTGGCCGGCTTCCTGGCCGGCTTCCTGGTCCCTCTTGTCTTTATCCTTTTTCCGGAACAGATCGAAGAAACCGAAATCATCTTCCAGCTGTTCGACATGACCGGGGAGGCCATTCATTTCCGCAAGGAAGAGGGAGTCAGGGGCATTGAATTTATTTTCGGCGAGTTTTCTGAAGCGGTTATCGCTGTAGCTCTGGCTGAAGAAGCGGCCTACGACGGGCAGGGCGGAATAGGCCCCCTGGCCGTAAGTCATACTCCGGAAGTGAATGGCTGGGTCATCGGCGCCCACCCTGCAGCCCGCGGTCCAATCGGGTGAAAATCCTATAAACCAGCCATCGGCATTGTCCTGGGTTGTGCCTGTTTTGCCGGCAAATGAACCAGGAACCTGAAACCGCGTTCGGATGGCATGGCCGGTGCCCTCATTGACCACAGCCTCCAGCATATCGGTGAGAATGCGGCAGTTCTCAGGATCCACCTTACTCCGGCCAGCCTGCGGTACCTCAAAAAGATCGAGTTGGTTGCCCTGGCTGTCCTCAATGGACAGCAGAGCATACGGTTGAACAGGGTTTCCCTCATTGGCCAGTGTTGCATAGGCGGCCACCATCTCCAGCAGGGGCAGGGAGGCCGCTCCCAGGGCCAGCGAGGGCACTTCCGGCAGTTCACTTCGGATACCCAGGTGGCGGGCGGTCCTGACTACCTCACCGACTCCCGTCTGCATCATGATGTCCACCGTCACCGTATTGATGGATCTGGCCAGGGCTTCCTTCATCGTGTAATAGCCCGTATAGTGATGACTGGCATTACCTGGCGTCCACCCGTCGTATTCATCATAGGTCTGGGTCTCCGCCGAGTAATAATCGGCAGGATCCAGCCCCTCCTCCAGGGCAGCCAGGTATACCACGGGTTTGAAGGTGGATCCCACCTGACGCGACGCCAGACACTGGTCATATTTGAAAAACCTGAAATCATTGCCCCCCACCCAGGCTTTGATGGCTCCGGTGTGGTTTTCCAACACCACAAAACCAGCACTCAGCATCGACAGGTAGTACTTCACAGAATCCAGAGGAGTGGTCTTGACCACTTTCGGCCCGTTCCAGGTGAAAAGCGTGGCCTCGATGGGGGATGAAAACTCCTCCATCAGTTGTTTATGGCTTTTTCCCCAGGCTTTACCCCGTTGATAGCGGTCGGTACGCTTGATCGCCCGCTCCAGAACCGACGCCTCTTTGCCCCAGGGGTCCCTCCCCTTCCAGTGCTCATCAAAAAGATCCTGAAGGTGTCTCATCTGCTCACTCACCGCTTGCCGCGCATTGCGCTGAAGGTTGTAATCGATGGTCGTATGTATCTTCAATCCGTCGTTGTACAAATTATAGGGTTCTCCGTTGGCTTTGGCATGGTTGAGACACCAATCGGTCAGGGCAGGCCGAATATACTCCAGAAAATAGGGCGCCGGCCCCTGGTTGTAAGTGATCAGGCTGTACCGCAGGTTCAGGGGTTCTGCCTTGTAGCGCTCTCCCTCTGCGGAAGTCAGGAACTTCTCTTTGACCATCTGGTCAATCACCGTATTGCGCCGGTCCATGGACTTGTCGGGGTGCAGGCGGGGATTGAAAACATTGTTGGCCTTGAGGATCCCTACGAGAACGGCGGCCTCCGGAATGGTAATCGCAGCTGGTGTTTTGCTGAAGAAGCGTTCCGCAGCTACCCCGATCCCATAAATATTCTCCCCGAAGGGAACGCTGTTCAGGTAAAGGGTCAGGATCTCCTCCTTGGTATATATCCTCTCCAGACGATATGCAATGATCGCTTCCCTGATCTTATTCACCGGAAGGGAGAGCATACCGTAATGGCCGCGGGGAAAGAGATTCTTGGCAATCTGTTGGCTTAGGGTGCTCCCTCCTCCCGAACTGCGGTCCGATTGGAGAATGGTCTTAAACAGCACCCGCAAGAGGGCGATCTCGTCAATCCCCCGATGCTTGAAGAAACGGGCATCCTCGGTCGCGACAAGGGCGTGGATGATCGAGGGCGAAATCTCCTCATAGGCCACATAGCTGCGGTTCTCGGTATAGTACCGGCCCAGGAGCTTCCCGTCGGCCGAGAAAACCTCGCTGGCCAACGGTGTTTTGACCCTGACGAGCTCCTCCCGGGAGGGGAGTTTACCCAGGAACCCCAGGTAAACACTGAATACCAGCAGGAATAAAAGAATCGCCCCGGCCAGGGAAAACTTCAGAAAAAATATCCACCACCGGAACTTCCCCGCTTTCCTGGAGGAAACGCTTTTTTTCCCGGCTGTGTTATTCGGCTTTTTCAGATCACTCACAGATCAACAGTTACAGCAGCAGTTTAAACCTTAGATCAGTCCCGAGAATCCCATGAAGGCCATAGCCAGAATGCCTGCCGTCACCAGCGCGATGGGGGTTCCCTTCAGTCCGGCAGGCACTTCCATCAGTTCGAGGTGTTCCCTGATGCCGGCAAATAAAACCAGGGCCAGGCCAAACCCCATAGCGTTGGAGAAGGCAAAGACCACGCCTTCCAGCAGGTTAAACTCCTTCTGGATAGTGAGGATGGCTACCCCCAGGATGGCGCAGTTGGTGGTGATCAGGGGCAGGTAAATCCCCAGCGCCTGGTAGAGGGAGGGACTGACCTTCTTAAGAATGATCTCTATCAACTGTACCAACGCTGCAATAATCAGGATGAAAGCGATGGTCTGCAGGTAACTGATGCCGAAGGGATCCAGCACCCATTTCTGAACCAGGTAAGTGACCAGGGTGGCCAGAGTCAGCACAAAAGCCACAGCCCCGGCCATGCCCGCCGCCGTGGAGATCCTCCGCGATACCCCCAGAAAGGGACAAATACCCAGAAACTGGGTCAACACGATATTGTTGACCAGTACGGCTGAAATAAATATCACCAGGTAACTCATGACGGCTATTTTTTGGCTTTATTGATTTTCTGAACCATGGCAATCATATACCCCAGCACGATGAAGGCACCTGGGGCCAGGACGAAAAGAAGGGTGGTGTAATTTTCGGGGTAGAGACGGATGTTGAAAAGCGTTCCGCTGCCCAGCAATTCACGGATGCTTCCCAAAACCACCAGGGCCCCGGTGAATCCCAGCCCCATACCCAATCCATCCACAATGGAGGAGAGCGGGCCGTTCTTGGAGGCAAAGGCCTCGGCCCGCCCCAGCACAATACAGTTGACCACGATCAGGGGAATAAAAATCCCCAGACTCTTGAACAAACCGGGGGTATAGGCCTGCATGACCAGTTCCACCACCGTCACAAAAGCGGCAATAATTACAATAAATGAGGGGATCCTCACCTTATCCGGAATCTGGTCTTTGACCAGCGAAATTACCAGGTTGGACATCGCCAGCACAAAAGTCGTCGCCAGGCCCATCCCCAATCCGTTGGCCGCGGAGGAAGTCACCCCCAGGGTGGGACAGGTCCCCAGAACCAACACCAGGATCGGATTCTCCCTGAGCAGTCCCTTGGTAAAGTTTTTTATCTGATTCATAAAGTTCTTCTTTCTCTGAGTGAATAATTTCTACAGAAGGATCGCTTCACTGTGGCATCCCGGTGGGTCCCGCCGCTGGCAAGGGCATTTTCTCATCCGGACTATTCTCCCGGAGGAGGGTCACACTCTGGTGCGCCCGGCGCAGGGCTTCCAGGAAAGCCCGGGAGGTGATCGTAGAGGCGGTGATCGCATCAATGTCTCCCCCATCCTTGCGGACGGTAAAATTCGCTGAGGCAGGATTCTTGCCAATCACGCACTGGCCTTCCTTCTCACTGTTTTTAAACCACGCTCCCATCTTGGACCCCAGTCCCGGCGTCTCCTTATGTTCCAGCACCTCATAACCCGTGAAATTGCCCAGGGTATCCACGCCAGCCATCACCGAGATAAACCCGCTGAACCCGTTGAAGGAGTAACTCTTCACGGCGTATCCCACCACTTTTCCGGCACTATAGGCCGGAAAGATCTCCACACTATCGGCACCCTCCTCCGGAAGGATTTTAATGGACGGCGCAAGTTCATCAAAGGAAGGAAGGACACTGGCAATGGCATCGCTCTGGGCTTTACTCCGGGCCTGTTCGATGGCCTCCCCGGTCATCTGGTGGACAAATCCCAGCAGGGCCCCTGAGACCAGGGTGACCACCAGCAGGACCACCACCATATTTGTAAAGGTCGATTCACGCTGTTTCATGAGGGAGTTCCTCCGAATCTTTTGGGTTTAATCACACTGTTGAGCAAAGGAGTGACGGCATTCATGATCAGGATGGCAAAGGAGATCCCTTCAGGATAGGCTCCGAAGAGACGGATGGTCATGGTGATGATACCAATGCCGGCGCCATAAATAAGCTGCGCCTTAGCGTTCATTGGAGAGGTCACCATGTCAGTGGCCATGAAGACGGCGCCCAGGATGGCCCCTCCTGCCAACAGGTGGAACAGGGGATCCATATATTTCTCCGGACTGATCAGCCAGAAAATTCCGGCATAAATCAGGATGGTCACCAGGATGGAGACGGGAATATGCCAGGTAATTATTTTGCGGACCAGCAGATAGATGCCTCCAACCAGCAATAGCAGGGCGGAGATCTCACCCAGGGAACCGCCCATGGTGCCCAGGAAGAGATCGGTAGTATCGGGGAGGCTGCCCTGGATCTGACTCAGGGGTTTGCCGCTGATAAGTCCTTCCTTGAGCATCCCCAGCGGGGTGGCTGCCGTGACGGCATCGGGGGCGGCTCCCCGCCCTACGGGCCAGCTGGTCATATGCACGGGAAAGGAAATCAGCATAAAAACACGGCCGGCCAGCGCCGGGTTGAAGATGTTGGCGCCCAGGCCCCCGAAGGAGACCTTGGCAATCGCTATGGCAAAGAAAGCACCCAGGATGATGATCCACCAGGGGAGCGATGCCGGTACGTTAAATGCCAGCAGCAACCCGGTGAGCGCGGCTGATCCATCGTGGAGGGTCGGGGTCACCTTCAGCACAAACCGTTGCAGCAGGTACTCCACCCCTACACAGGCCACCACACTGATCAGGGTCACCCTGACCGCATCGAACCCAAAAACGAAAACCGACCAGAGAAAAGCCGGCATCAAAGCCAGGATCACCCGGTACATGATCTTCCTCACCGAATCGTCGGTATGGACGTGAGGCGAGGGAGATATCGTTAATAATCCATTCATTTACTGGTTATTATTAAGTTAATTCTTACGTGAACGGACGATCTGTCCCACCCTGGCCTTGCCATAGCGGATATGATCAAGCAGAGGCCTGCTGGCCGGACAGGAATAGCTGCAACTGCCACATTCGATGCAGTCGAGGACCTTTTCCTTCTCCACCCTTTCCCAGAGTGATTTTTGCGTCAGCGTCATCAGCAGGAAAGGTTCCAGTCCCATCGGGCAGGCGCTGGCACATCGCGAACACCGGATGCAGGGGAGTTGCGGCTGACGTCCCGACTGCTCTCCCGGCATCAGCAAGACTCCGGACGTCCCCTTGGTCACGGGCACCTCCAGGGATGCCACGGCTTTACCCATCATGGGCCCCCCACTGATGACCTTACCGGTCCCTTCAGGCAGGCCCCCTGCATAGGTGATGACCTCCATTAGAGAGGTCCCAATCCTGACTTTCAGGTTCGAGGGTTGCTTCAGGTCCCTGCCGGTGACGGTGACCACCCTTTCAAGGAGTGGTTTATTCTTCTGGACTGCCTCATAGACGGCAAAGGCGGTACCCACATTGCTGACAACGCAACCTACCGCGACCGGTAACGCCCCCGGGGGAACCTCCCTGCCCGTGACCGCCTTGATCAACTGTTTCTCCCCTCCCTGGGGATACTTGACCTTCAGCACCTCCACGGTGATTCCGGAGAATCCCACAGTCGCCTCCTTCATCTTAAGGATAGCCTCCGGCTTGTTCGCCTCGATTCCGATACAAGCTTTCTCCACGCCCAGGGCCTTCATCAGCAACTCCGTGCCAACCAGGATCTCCCGGCTTTTTTCAACCATCAGCCGGTTGTCGGCGGTGAGCCAGGGCTCACACTCCACCCCGTTGATAATCAACAGTCCGGCTTTCATCCCCTTGGGAGGGACCAATTTGATATGGGTAGGAAAGGTGGCTCCCCCCATCCCGACAATCCCTGCTGCCTGAATTTTTTCTACGATTTCGTGACCGGCAAGAGAACAGGCCCTGACCAATTCCGGCGACCGGTCTATCTCTTCGGCCCATTCGTCCCCTTCCACCTTGATGACCACACCGGTTCGGGGATAACCCGAGGCATCTGGCACCTGATCTACCCGGGTGACGGTTCCCGAAACAGAGGAATGGATATGGGCAGAGACAAAACCTGAAGCTCTGCCGATCAATTGACCGGTCTTAACCTTGTCGCCCTTCTTGACCAAAGGGGTGGCCGGAGCGCCTATATGCTGCCCCATAGGAATGGAAACCACGGCGGGAAGCGGCAACTCCCTGATCTGCGCGTCGGCAGAAAGTTTGTTTTCCGGAGGGTGAACACCCCCGAGTTTGAATGTTTTCAACACGTTGATCCGGTTTATTGGTTAACTGTAGTGGTTTCGGTGACGGCCGGTTTGGCTTTGCGCGGCGGAAAACCTACTTCAATGATGGCATTGGTGGGACACACCTCCACACACTTGCGGCACAACTTGCACTTATCAGAATCGATGAAGGCCAGGTTGGTACCCATGGTGATGGCATCGTAAGCACACACATCAAAACACTTGCTACACCCTATGCAGGCTACCTGGCACGCCTTACGGGCCGGGCCTCCCCTCTCCTCATTGCGGCAGGCAACGTAAATCTTCCTGTCTTTAGCATTTTTCTTGCGCAACTCAATCAGGTTTTTAGGACAAGCGATCACACAAGCCCCACAGGCCGTACATTTCTCATCGGTCACCTCCGGAAGACCCGTCACCGGGTTCATGTGGATGGCATCGAAATCACAGACCACGCAGCAGTCGCCACACCCCAGACAGCCATACTGACACCCGGTTTCCCCACTGTACAAATTATGGATAATGGCACAGGTCATCACCCCATCATACCTGTTGACCCGGGGCCGGTGCTCACAGGTGCCATTACAGCGGACCACCGCCACCCGCGGATCCTTGCGCACCGCCTCCAACCCCAGTATGGAGGCCACGCCGGCCATTCCTTCATTTCCCCCTACCGGGCAGAAAAGATGGGCCAGATCATTCTCTTTCACGCAGGCCTCGGCAAACGCCCGGCATCCTGCATAACCACACCCCCCGCAATTGGCCCCCGGCAGAGCCTTCTCCACCGTGTCGATCCGCGGATCCTCTATAACCCGGAACTTCCGGGCTACAAAATAGAGAATCACACCCGACGCCGTTCCAATACCGGCCAATGTGACAATAGTATAAATCAAAGAAGCATTCATGGATAAGATCTATTGATTTGCATCTATGCTAAAACTAAAAGATTTCTTCATCCGGTCACGGATAAGATATAACAGCAGATAGTAAGGACCCAACATGGCCAGGGCCGACACCCCACCCACCAACTCATTGCCAGTAAGTTCCAGTACCACCACCAGAGTAAGAATCAGAATGAGAAAAGGAAGCAGATATCCGTAAAAGAGGGCTTTTATCCCCATGGATTCCCTCAGTACAACCGTCACATGCTGCCCCTGTATATAATCACCTTCAGGTCGGGGTACCTCTATCTCCTTCTCCTTCATGTCGGAGGCCAGGCATCCCCCCCGGGCATGACAGGCTGAACAAGCCGACTGATTGATAATAGTTACGACAAGATGGTCTGCGTATATGGCGGAAACTATCCCGTTATGCCTTATTTCATCCATTTTATCCGTCAAAGGGAAACAGCAAAACTACATATTTCGGGGTATGGACAAAATGACATCTGCCCATTTTTTGGAAAACGGGCCCTTATTTAAAGCTATTCTATTTAATTTCCACCACTAAAAATGGTCTGCTCTAACCACTTTTAGTCCAGAACCGGGCTCGTCGTGACTTCCCCCTGGCTGGCCCCACCCAGTTGATCTCCCAGGAAGCTCTTAAGAAACTCGATCGAACATTTTTTAGCCACTATTTTCTTTTCCCTGTCCAACAGATAGACCGAAGGAGTAGTCCTGGTATCGTATAGGATCTTGAACCGTGAAAGATGATGGGGATCCCACACATTAACCCAGTCATCAAGCTGGTTCTTGTCAACAAAATCCTGCCATTCCTCCCGTTTATCCAGGGTATAGCCGGCTACCACCTCCAGCCCCTTGTCACGAAATGGAAGATAGATCTCTTTGTAGAGCCGGGGAACATACTCATTGCAATGGGAGCAGTTGGGTTCGAAAAAGATAAGGACGATATACTTATTGTTTTGCTGGTAAAGGCGGAAGGGATGACCCTCCAGGGTTTCCATTCTGAGATCCCTGGCCACTTGCCCAATGAGGTTGTTCTCAAGGAAAAGGTAATTCTCCCTGATTTTGGCCATAGTGGTGGAATCGACCCAATTGGCTTTCCCCGAAAGATAATAGTCGCGGGCCACATCCACGAAGAGGCCATCCATCCCCATCACCCTGCTGGTCAGTCCCATGTTCAGCAGATGGGAGGTGACAAACCTGAAAGTCTGCGGGTTGGCCGAGGCGCGCCGGATCAGGTCGTAAGCCGCCGGCTTGACAGAATCATAAAGCTGGAGCAAAACCTTTTCCAGATAGGTATCCAGCCTGCTTTTATACAGAGGCGTATTCAGCAGCCGTGCGTCGGAGAGATCCATATGGTCAAAAAAATGGTTCTTCCTGAAGGTATATTCATAAACCCAACGCAGGGAGTCATTGGCCGTCCAGGCTTCCGGGATATCTCCGGGCCGGAGTTCCTCGGTGTAGTTGGCCATCAGAAAGGCCGCCAGCATACTCCCCGGGTATTCAGCGGCTTTCTTTTTCCAATAGTCGCTTACCGATGCCGACAAATCCCTGATCTGAGCGGTGATCTTTTCTTTTTCCTCCCCTCCGGCACGGGTCAGCGCGGTATCAAGTTGTGCCAGCTTCCGCTGTTTCTCCCTCAGCCATCGCATATAGTCCAGAAACTCCTCACTTTCCGTGGCCCCTTCCACCTCCAGACCATCGAGCGCATACCCCGGATTCGTAATGGTCAGGGTCTGATCAGCCCCCAGCAGAAAATCAAAATGGCGGTCTTTGTCGAGGTAGATTTTATAAAGCCCCTCCGGAAGCAAGCTATCCCGCTCAAAAACACCTTTACCTCCACTGTCGGTCATGGTGGTGTCACGCAGGTAAATATTAGCCCCATAATAGCCGGCCAGAAAAACCTGAGTCGAGGGAGAGGCCCCCAGCTTCACGACAATCCGGTATCCTTTTCCTGAAGCCGGCAGCATCACCACCAGCAACACTATCCATAACAGACTTCTCTTCATGCCATCCAGTTAAAAATAACACCATGGCCCCACAGGGCGCTGCAGGCCACCGTTCCCGTCTGGCTTGCTGACTGCAAAAATAATGCCCCTGACCATAATTTTACCTCCGGCCCACCCCGCGATATACTTTTTCTTCCTAAAATTGGTTTATTTTCAGGGATTTTTCCTTCATCCGATTTTATCGCACCATGATAACCGTTTGTGTACCCGTTTACAATACCGATGTCAGGCCGCTGGCCCGTCAGTTGTCAGAGCAGGCCGCAAGGGCCCCGGTTCCCGTGGAGATCCTCCTTTATGACGATGGATCAGAGGAGCATTGGCATCGGCACAACGGGGAGACCGCCACCCTGCCGGGCACAGTCTATCGCAGGGGAGAGAGCAACTTGGGCCGGGCCGCCCTCCGCAATCTGCTGGGCCAATCGGCCCGGTTTCCCTGGCTCCTCTTTCTGGATGCCGATTCGATGCTCCCCACCGGCGATTTCCTGATAAAATACCTGTCCCATCTGCCAACAGAAGGGGTCCTCTGTGGCGGAACCCTCTACCACGATGAGCCTCCTGAAGCATCCTCCCAGCTCCTGCGCTGGACCTACGGCAGTAATAGAGAACAACGCCCCGCCGCTATCAGGGAAAAGGAAAACGGATTCGCAATTACCGCGAACAACTTCATGATTAACCGGGAGGTGCTTCTGGCCCATCCCTTCCGGGAGGCCATCAAGGGGTATGGTCACGAAGATACCCTCCTGGGATATGACCTGCGGCAGGCAGGAATCACCATTCACCATATTGACAATCCCGTTTTTCACACCGGACTGGAGACCTCCGGTGAATACCTGGAAAAGAGCAGGGCTGCCCTGGCCAACCTGTTGTTTATCTCCCGGCACCTGGTTAGAGATCCCCGCTTTGATGAGACCTCGGGATTGCTGCGCGGACTGAAGCGTGCTGAGCGTTGGGGATTACGGCCCCTGGCGGCGGCTCTCTTCAGTCTGACAGAACCCCGCCTCCGGGCCCACCTCACCGGCCCTCACCCCTCCCTGCTCCTCTTTGACCTCTACCGTGCCGGTTACCTCTGCTCCCTTTCCAACCAGAAGCCGCTGACCCCCAAATAGAAATCCGGCCTTCAACAGGCCGGATCTCTCCACGTTTATTCCAGTATATTTTAAGGTTGCAGGGCCTTCCCGGATGATTGCAGGGTTCTTCCCGGATGATTGCAAGAGGCATCCCGGGGCCACCCGGGGTTATTTTA
>ERZ1645192.2193-NODE-2193-length-16234-cov-11.197046_pt1 | contig 16234 bp, 16 predicted proteins | sample MGYA00575354_ERZ1645192 | MGnify/ENA primary metagenome ERZ1645192 (study PRJEB40844, sample SAMN11349763) | freshwater sediment metagenome | isolation source: river sediment | host: Sediment | place: India: Faizupur Khadar , New Delhi | collected 2017-02-21 ... | reverse complement strand
GGGAGAGGTTGCAGTTTTCGCCGATAACCATCCTTCCGTTGGTCATGATTTCAGAAAGGCTGATCTCCCTTTGCTGCGTGTTTATTACTCGGTCAGCAGATTCTGATGAATCCAGTCGACAGTGCGTTGGTCCCAACGGTAGGTGTATGAGGTGCTGCCGAGGGATGGAATGTACGCGTAATCAACCGTCAGCAGCTCGTCCGGGAGTTGGGCGGAGCGAAGGTTGTCGAGTTCGAAATTGCGCAGGAAACACACACCCAAACTGGCAATTTGGTCAACCGAAAGATCAGTTAGAAAAGCACCCTTGAAATCGTTTAGCAGAGCAGGTATTTTTACCAGCGAGTCAGGCTGCATCAACTTTTTAAGGATCGCCTTGATCACCAAAGTCTGGTTCCCTACACGGAAGCTGTCGGAATAATTCGTGCGAATGCGCATCAGAGCCAAGGCTCGTTCGCCGTTCAGGGTCTGCAACCCAGACGGGAACGAACCTAACTCAGGGTTAGGATCCTCAACCCAATACGGCAGATTCACTTCCACCCCGCCGATCGCGTCGATGAAGTTGATCACGGTGTCAAAATTGACCACGGCATAATGTTCCGGTGTAACACCAAAGTTATATCGAATGACTTCCGCCAGTGAATTCGCGCCGATCCCTTCCCCCAGATAGCCTCCCCATCCCGGAGTGCCAAACAGGTACGCCTGGTTTATTTTCATCGGATTTTCTTCAGTAAAACGCCCCTCCGGCGCTTCCACCAGCAGATCACGAGGAAGGGCAACCATGCTGATCTTCATCTCCACAAAATCCACCCTCAGGACGCGGATCACATCCGCCAGCCCATAGGTATACTGCGGGTCACTATAATCAATGCCGACCAGTAATACAGTCCAGTCAGCTTCGTTTCCACATACTGGTCGCTTGCCTGCCTGGGCGGTTGGCTCAACGAAAACAGGCATTTTTTCAAGATTGGAAGGCGGTTGAAGCGTGGCTACCGCTTCCCCTTCCACTGGACCAACTACCATGGTCGGTAAGCTCAAAGGTTCTGAAATCGGTTTTTGTAAGGCTGGTCCAATCCATACCAGGTAAAGGAAGGCAAACAGAACCGTCAGACCAAGAACGACATAGAGGAAAACCTTCCAACCGCGCCGGCTCTTCTTGGCTGGCGGTTCCGGACTGACACCGTTGATGATAATTGGTTGTGTATCTTTCATGATATTTTCCTGTGTTACTTAGCTGCAGTATAGCACCAATAACGGATGGACTGCCATCTGCCGCCTAAGGGTTGAGCTCCAACGCGCCGGTCGGCAGCAGTATCTTGTAGCAAGGGAAGTGTTGGAATGCCATTTTCGCTGGAAATTCGGAGAATTATCGATCAAAACCCACGCCTGACCTGGTTTTATATACGCCTCCGCCTTTCCGACATGGTTTCCATCTCGGAAAGGAGGTTGTTTTTCTCATGTACCCCCGTTTTTTTCTATCTCAACCTGTTCTCACAGGCTTCCGACGCACTTTTTCAGCGGCAAGCTCCACACGCATCATGCTGCCTTGCATGATTTTCAAGAGCACTGCCACGCGTTCCTTGCCATTTACGCACTTCTCGAACACACCTTCCAGTTGACCAAGAGACTCATCTTCCACCAAAACTTCCTCGCCCGCCCTTAGCCCCGAGCGTTCGCGCCTGAAGTCAAAATTGCGTTGGGAAACCTGGCGGTGAACCGCTTCGATGATGTTGGTGGGGATGAATGCCGGGATGCCATCAAAGTGAACCAAGCCGATAACTCCCCGCATCAAAAAGACTTTCTTAGCGTAAAGGTTATCGGGGTTGTCGTTCACAAAAAGGTATCCCGGGAAGTATGGTTTTTCCTCGCGCGATCGTGGGTTGATTGGCTTAACCGCGTAGACTGGCAGGTAATTGGAGATACGTTTGGAGTTCAATTGATCGTTAACGATAAACTCCATGTTTGACTTACACCGCAAAGCATACCAGCGGTTACTGGAATCATCCGGGGCTAACGTTATAATCTTTAGGTCTTCCATCTCCCTTTACCTTAGCTGTTATTATAACTTGTGAATAGAAGTAGTGAACATTCGGAAAAAGATCCATCTGTGTTTCAATCGGAGTTCGGTAAAGAAAACCGGAAGTTGGGTTCTGGAATAGCGCTTCTTCGCGAGTCCACCGCCATGCGTTGGTTATGGCAGAATCCGCTGCTTCTACAGCCATCTGCCACTTGTCTTTCCCAACCAAGACAACCGAAGATTGCAGCGTTGCCCTGGCTGACTCAGAACGAGCCTGAAACGTACGGATTTACCGCTGATATGTGAAACATGTACGAACACCATTAAGAGACTTGTTTGGTATAAAATTATCTTAATGAAAGGTTACCCTATGAAAAAGAGTATTGTTCTGGCGTTAGGTGGTGGAGGAGTTAGAGGCATTGCCCATCTCGGGGCAGTTCAATGCCTCCTCGAAAATGGTTATGAAATCAGCGGTATTGCTGGAACAAGCGCCGGTGGAATGTTTGGCGCGCCCTTGGCTGCGCAGGTCGCGCCATTGGATATTCTCGCCGCTGTGACCGACTTTTTTAAAAGCCCAAATTTCCGCCGGGCGTCAACCGATCCGGCTTCATTAGCTGGAACCACTGGCTTGGAATACGTCCTGGAAAAGTTTCTGAGGGATAAAACCTTCGACGACCTGCCTATAAAACTCTCGGTCACTTCCGTCAGTCTGAAGACCGGAGAAGAAGTGGTAATTGATGAGGGCGATGTCATTTCCGCCGTCCTCGCGACAATTGCCATTCCTGGCGTCTTTCCCAGCATGGGAAGCGATGTGTTGGTTGACGGTGGTGTTTTGGACCCCGTGCCTGTTAGCCCTGCTCGCGCACTAAACCCTTCTGTTCCAGTCGTGGCGGTTACTCTTCACGCCAAGCCAGCCGGTTATTCTCCGATTGAGGATAATGCCATTGGGATTGAGCAATTTCCTGAACAAATCGTTGAACGGCTAGCGAAAACGAGGATCGGTGAATCCCTCAAAAACATGAGCATTGGTTATTCTCTCGTTTCAGATCAACTGGCGGAATTGAACCTTGAGCTGACCAAGCCGGACGTGGTCGTCCGCCCGATTGTTGGTCATTTTGGAACGCTGCAAAAAGTTGACCCTCAGGTTCTGTATGATGAAGGCTACCGGGCGATGGTTGAGGAGCTGCCAACACTGCAGGATGCTTTTTCGTACATGAAAAGCATCAAACGCATCTCAAAATATACGACAGCAAGTACTGATTAACTGTCTACCCTCGCCGCAGGATTGCAATCAGCGAAAGAAATAGCCCTAATCCTGCTAATGTGATAATCACGTACCCAATCGGTATCCCACCGGTGGCGGTTCCGCCGGTTTCAGCCTGGAAAGTTGGGATCTGCAAGGCTGGCGGTTCGGTGAAGGTGGGCAGCCGCGATGGTTGGGCGGTGATGATAAACTGCGCCGCCAGGGTTGGGTCAATCGTCTTAGTGATCGAAGGAGTCTCGGTTGGCGGAGCCTGCAGCATCGGCAAAGTTCCGCCAAACACCTCCACGCGATCAAGAACCACCCAACCTCGATCGCCTGGCGCGCCGGCGTACTCAATTTGGACGTAGCTGCCATAGTAGCCAAAAGCAGTTGCTTCCTGCCCTACCAAAAACACACCCACCTGGGATGAAGTCGCGCTTGGACCGCTTCGAACGTTCAATGGAATCGTCGGTTCGCCAATCGCCCGCACCCACAACCCCCGGGGTGTACCCGTAACGGTCGGCACCTCGAGCGTCGGAAATTGCCCCAATACTGGTGTGGTAATCCCGGGCATTATTAACGCCCCAATCGCGAGGATAATCCCAAGCGCCAGAGCGATGATTGTCGTGATATGTTTTGTTTTAGCAGCCATTCTTGTTGCCTCTTACTTTTCCCGATTATAATCTAAAGCTGAATGCATCATTGATAGAGAGACAACATGACAACACGCATTTATCATGGAGACATCCAACCGGAAGACATTGCCAGAAACCTGGTTGCATATTATAACCGCGGCAACTACCAGGCGCAGCGCTACGGCTCGGACGACAAACTCGCGGTTCAGATCGCAACCCGCAAAAATCGCAATTCAGGCGGAGCAACCGCCATGACCGCCAATATCTCAAGAGTTGAAGACGGCATCAGCATCACCCTGAGCAATCAGATATGGTACGGCTTGGCTGCCAGCCTCGGTCTGACGGCAATCAACGCCCTAAGAAACCCCCTTTCGTTAATCAACCGCATTGATGATATCGCGCAGGACGTGGAGTCGCTCCAATTGGAAGAAGCCATCTGGGAAGTCATTAACCAGACCGCCCGTCAGCATGGAACCGGAAAACGCCTCTCAGAACGGCTCAGCCGCACGGTTTGCCCGTATTGCCTCACAGCCAACCCCATCGCTTCCTTTCGCTGCCTAGCCTGCGGTGCGCCTCTTGGAGAAGTGCAGCCGACCACTTGCCAAAATTGCGGCTTCGTCGTGAACAAAAACGAGAAAATCTGCCCCAACTGTAACCATCCGCTGATTTGAGTGTTATTACCTTAACGGATTTATCGCTTTTGGATAATTCTTGAGTCCGCACTCGTCACAGAAAGGTTAGTTTATGATTAAGATCATCGCCGATACCTCCTGCGGTTTACCACTCGACACCCTGAATCAACTTGGGATCGAAACACTACCGCAGATCATCATTTTCCAATCTGAAACTTTCCGTGATGATACCGAAATGAATACCGCCAGCTTTCTTGAGAAGCTGCGCGCCTCAAAAGACCTCCCAGGCACAGCCGCCCCGCCCCCGGCTCTCTACACGCCGATTTACAAAAAGATCCTCGATTCCGGTGATACCGCGTTGGTAATCACGCCATCAGCCAAAGTTAGCGGCACCTTCCGCAGCGCCACAGTGGCTGCAAACGAGTTTCACACTGACCAAATTCACATCGTTGACAGCAACACAATTGCCAGCGGTTTGGGTTCGATCGTCAGGGCGGCACAATACTGGGTTGATTCCGGGCTGACAATCACCGAAGTGAAAGAAAAAATCGTTGAAATGTCTTCTCGCGAGCGAGTGTTCTTCCTCGTGCCGACCCTTGAATACCTTCACAAGGGCGGACGAATTGGAGGAGCCTCCAAACTCGTTGGCTCGCTGTTGCAAATTGTGCCGATTCTGACAATAAAAGACGGTCAGATTGAACCCTTCAATAAAGTCCGAACGGTCAAGCAGGCAGTTCGCATGATGGTCGACCTCACCGCTGAGTACTGCGCAAACAACCCTGAGCCTTATCTCACGGTGAGCGAGTGCGACTCCGAACCCTTGTGTACGCAGGTTTCCGAGGAGCTAACCACCGCCACTGGCATCCCCGAGATCCCCATCTACACCGTTCCACCGGCTATTGTCGTGCACGCGGGACCGGGTGTAATCGAAATCAGTGGTTTTATCGCACGGTCCTGAGCCATTGGGCGAGTCGCCAAAGCCAGACATCCGATGGATACGCAAGACCTTACCCAACAATCTCCGACACTTCCAGATTGGATCGTTTTTGCGGATGATAGCCTCGTGGTCATCAATAAGCCTGCCGGTTTACGTTCAGTTCCGGATGGTTACGACCCTTCCCTGCCCCATCTTCGAAGCGTGCTGGAACCTTATCTGGGCAGGCTTTGGATGGTGCATCGACTGGATAAAGACACCAGCGGGTTAATGGTGCTGTCGCGGGACGCGGACTCGCACCGGGAACTGAACCGCCAGTTTCGCGAGCATGAACCCGTCAAGCATTACATCGCGCGGGTCGCGCCATTGCCATCCTGGGATGAGATCAGCCTCGATGCCCCGCTGCGCGTCAATGCCGACCGCGGTCACCGCACGCATGTGGATTTTGCCATGGGCAAACCCGCGCGGACCGATTTTTGGGTTTTGCGGCGCGGTCTGGCTTGGGCGGAGCTTGATTGCCGGCTTTTCAGCGGGGTAACCCACCAAATACGCGCCCATCTATACCATCTTGGGCTTGGGATTCTTGGTGATCCCCTCTACCAACCTCCACAATTCAAAGCTGCTTCAAAGCCAGATGTAGACCGCATGATGCTCCATGCCTCCGAGTTGAGCTTTACGCACCCCAAAACCGGGTCGGTCTTGCGCTTTCAGGCACAAGGGCTCATGCCCACAATGATGGATGTTTCTGCCGAATAGAAGTAAAGCTGTTCATACCGATGACGACATGGTCCAAAACGCGGATGTCCAGCAGCTTGCCAGCCTCAATGATCGCGCGGGTCATGTTGACATCTTCCGGGCTTTCGGTCGGATCTCCTGAGGGGTGATTATGCGCCAGCATAACCGCGTTGGCGTTTTTGCTCACAACAAGCTTAAACACCTCGCTGACTCGCACCGTTGTGGCATCCTGCGAACCCTTATACAATTGCTGTGAGCCGCTAACCACATTGCGCGCGTTTAGCCAGACCACCCAAAATTCTTCCTGGTCACTCCCGCGCAAGTCATGCCCGAGCATATCAACCAGGTCTTGCGGGGCTTTGATTACCCAACTTTTTCCCCGTTCTTCCGTACTGAGGCGGTAACCAACTTCCACCGCGGCTTTGATGCGAGCAGCCTTGGCTAACCCAACACCTTTGATCTCGAGCAAGCGGGAAATATCCTCGCGATGAATACCACTGAAGCCGCCAAGGTCGATCAGAACTTGCTGCGCCAGGTCGATCGCGCTGACGCCGGTTAGCCCATTACCCAACAGAACCGCCAGTAGTTCAGCATCGCTGAGTGCCCTAACCCCCTTCTGCACCAATCGTTCACGCGGTCGGTCATCTTCCGGGAGGTCTTCAATCAGGAGGCTTGGACGAGGATCAGACATAGCCCAATTTTACTCGTTTCCGCATGTTATAATCGCCCTATTCAAGGAATCTTGCCATGCTCACAGCTATTTTCCCCGCGAGACACGATCAGTTAAAGGCAATTTCTCATTTTGTCCTGGATGCCATCAAAGACGCGCCTTTCGACAACCGCCAACGTTATGCCATTGATCTGGCGGTGGACGAAGCTTGCTCAAACATCATCGACCATGCCTACGAAGGCGCCAATACGGGGGAAATCCGAATCCTGCTTGATCTGAACGATCAGGGTGTTAGGATTACCTTTCAGGATGACGGAGCCCCATTCGACCCGGATTGTGTGGCTGAGCCAGACCTTACCAGCCCGCTTGAAACACGCTGCGAACGCGGTCTGGGCGTGTTTTTGATCCGCGAAGTGATGGATAAAGCCGCATATGACTTCTCGCTCCCGGGAATTAACCAGCTTATATTGGTGAAGTACTTCAACCCCAACCAAAAAGTCGGATGCTGATGAAAGACCAAAAGATTTCCCGGGCACAGCCTTCCCAACAGGATTACCTGCAAGTGATTGCGGAAGTTTCGCAAACGATCAACAGCATTCTGGACCTGGATCAACTGCTGACACGTGTCTCGGAATTGATTCGAACCAAGTTCTCCATTCCATATGTCCATATCTTCCTGAAGCAATATGTTCCCCACACCCTCGAATACCGTGCCGGCAGCGGCGACCGCGCCAAAACATACCGGGACCATCAAATTGCTTTCAACCTGGACGCGCCGCAAGGTTTGATCACCCTAACCGCCCGCACAGGTAAAACGCAGCTCGTGAACGATGTCTCCATTGACCCCCGCCCGCTGCCAAACCCGGTCACCGGCGCGAAGGTCGGCTCCGAACTCGCTCTACCCTTAAAGTTTGGCGGTATGACACTCGGAGTTCTTGACCTGCAAAGCGAGGTTGTGGACGCTTTTTCCGAAGCGGAAATTGCGGTTTTTGAAACGCTCAGTGCCAATGTGGCTGTGGCGGTACGGAACGCCAGCCTCTATCGTTCTGAGGTTTGGCGCACCAGAACCTCCGAAAAATACCGCGAAACCGCAGAGATGCTCTCTCAGTCCATCGCTTTAAACGACTTCTTCAACGCGAGTCTCGAAAACATTCTTGAAGTTCTTCCCGGAGATATCGGCAGCATTTGGCTGTTCCCTCCCCAGGATTTCAGCGCGAACGCGCTTACATCAGACCACCTGTTCCTCACTGCCATGAAAACACCCTATATGTCTTCTGTGCCGGAGTTGCAGATGGAGCTCGCGCCGCATGAAGCCTGGTTTTATCCCAGTGTCGAGCCAAACGGCGCCATTATTCGGAAAACCGGCGATACCGAAGACCCCATTCAACACGCATTCAACCTCCCCGCAAATTTTTCCGGTATTGCCACACCGATCACCGTCGCGGGGCAAAACGTTGGGGTGTTAATCCTGCATGAGGATACGCCCGGACGTTATGGAGCTGAGTCCGAAAGCATTTGTGCGGCTTTCGCCGGCTATCTGGGAAGCGCGATCGAAAAAGAACGCCTGGACCAGGAAACTCAGGCTCAGACCTACTACACATCGGTGATGCTTCAAGTAGCCATGGCAACCCGCAACCTGGTGGATGCCAACAGCCTCTTGAAAACTTCCGGTGAGTACATCCTCTCCCTGATTGGTGGGTCGTCTGTCGGGCTAATCCTGAAAGACCCAGAGACCAACGGCTTTCAGCTCCAGGCTGCGTTGGGCGAAGGAACCACAACCTGCAACCTTGACGAACCTTGCACGGTAAGCCAAACAGATCTGCTCAATCAGACGCTGCAAAATGGCAAACCCGTTGCCGTCCCCGCCCACCTTTGCTCGCCAGATATTGCCAGGAACCTGGTGCTTTTACCTGAGGACACCATTTTGTTGTTCCCCCTGATTGCGTACGAACGCCAGATCGGTCTGCTGATGCACAGCAGCCATGAAACCTACATCCCACGAGATCCGGAGTTAATCCTCGGCGGTCAGCGCTTCGCGCTTCTGGAAGGAATCGCCCAACAGACCGCCGTAAGCCTGCAGAATATTGAGTTTATTCGGGAAAAGGAAGCCGAAGCCGTCATCTCTAACGTCCTGTTTCAAATCACCAACCTGTTTGTGTCCTCCAACGATCTTCCTGAGACTCTCGGCGAGATCACCAGAGTTTTGCTTGACTACGCCAACGCGGAAGAGGTTGCTCTTATTCGTTTTGACCCAGTGGATAACCGGGCGGCGCTACGCTACCTTGCAACCAAACAGGGCAAGTTTTCTTATGATTTGGATAACCACGTGGCACTGAGCCAAATTCTCCCATCCCTCGAAGGGATCGTCCAGGCAGGTTACCTGATTCTTTCCGGCAATCTGTTGGCGACCAGCGGTTATGCCGCGCCATTGAGTGACCCTGACCTGAAAAGCCTGAACAGCATCTGCATCCCTTTGAGCGTGCCAGGAGAGGTACACGGGCTGCTGGTTGCTGTCGAGCTGGAGCGTCCCGGGCTCAGCCAGCGTCTTGAACTGCTCAAACAAGCTTCGCTGCAAATCGCGTCCGGCATCCAAAACTACATCATGCAGACCGTGCAGCATAAGCAAACCCTGCTCGACAGAGAATTGCAACTGGCAAGGCAAATTCAGAAAACCTTCCTGCCCGAAAAATTACCCACCCTTGCTGGCTACGACCTGGCAGCCGAATGGCAGACCGCCCGCCAGGTTGGCGGTGATTTCTACGATGTGTTTGAACTCAGCCCGGGGGTCTTTGGGCTCACAATCGCCGACGTTTCCGATAAAGGTTTGCCGGCTTCCTTGTATATGACGGTCAGCCGGACGCTTATTCGCGCCAGGGCGCTGGAATTGGAATCGCCGGCTCGCTCACTCGAAAAGGTCAATCACATCCTGCAGCTCGATTCGAGCGATGGTTTCTTTGTGACGGTCTTTTACGCCATCATCCAGCTGGAAAGCGGCAAAGTCACTTATTGTGTGGCAGGGCATAACCCTCCCTTCCTGGTGCTTCCAGCCCAAGGCACTGTGCGTCAACTTAACAAGGGCGGCATCGCCCTCGGCATGATGGACCCAATCCAACTGGAAGACCAGGAATTGGTTCTGGCTCCAGGCGATGGGCTGGTTCTGTTCACGGACGGCATCACAGAGACTTTCTCACCTGAAGGCGAGAGTTTTGGTGATAATCGCCTGAAAATCAGGCTCGAATCGCTGCTGGGTGAGCCAGCGAAGCGAATCATCGAGGGCATCGGGCAAACGCTGGACGAGTTTAGAGCCGACCGGGATCTGGACGATGATTACACGCTTTTGGTAATTCGCCGTGAATAGAATTCTGGTGACAGAGTGGGGACCTACTGGCAGATCATAACTGGAATTTTCACTTTGGTCAGGATTTCATCAATCTCCTGGCTGAAAACCCGATCAAGTATGGATGAATATTCATCCCCACCCAATATCAACGTCGACACTCCCAAAGCCTCCACCTGGCTGACCACATCCGTGGTGAAGCTCTCCGGGCTGCTCCAGGAATACGCCGCGTTCACGCCCAGTTTCTCCAGATACGTCTGCGCGTAAGTGCTCAGTGCCTCATCTTTTTCCGCCTGCCTGCTCACCATCAGCAGGTTGAGCTGGCTGCCATACCTGGCGGAATAGTACGCCGCTACATACAGGGCTTCCTTGCTGGGCTGACCCTCGCCAAATGGCAGCAAAACAGAACTCACAGGCAATGGCGTTTCCTTGACAAACAGCACCGGACGCCGGCTTTGGTGGAGGATGGTGATTATCCCGTGCGACATACGTTCCATCAGGCTGGTTGAAGGCGGATGGCTCAATTTCAACACCAACAGGTCCGAAAGCAAGCTAAATTCGAGCAGAGCGCTGGTTGGCTCCCCCTGCCGCAGGAAATACTTGCCCTCCATGCCAACCTCCGCGAGGCGTTGGTCAAACCTCTTTTGGTAAGCATCGCCTTCCTCTGAGGTTTTTTGTTTTCCCGCGTTTTCCACATGCACGCCCCGGATCGCTCCGCCGGGACATCGGTTGACCATGATCGCCTGTTCCAGAGCGATCCAATCGGGATCGTCCTCGCTCAACGCGACGGTCACATGCTTGAACAGGCAATCCTGATAGGGATTTTGCGCCAGCTCATCGCTTTGCGCGATAATTTGCCTGATTTGTTCCTCGGCGGTCGAATGTTCGGTGTCAGTTTCTATGCCTTCCCGATCAGCCGCAAAATCGAGCACATTCTCCGGTTTTAGGGTAATACCCAGGTCCTCCTGGAGGCTGTGCTGTTGGTCTAGCAACCAAAGATACAGATCCGTCAGGGTCAGATCGCGAAAGGCGTGGTGCAACCCCGAGTTCTCGATGGCATTGACCACGGGAGAATAAACGGCGTTGTACCAATGCGCAGCGGCTTCCTCGAAACTGACCGGGCGGGCATTCTCAATCCCCATGTAATACTGGTGGACGCTGATATGCTCCTTGAGCAGTGGATAGTTTTCAACCAGGTGCAGGCTGAAGTCGACACCGGGAAGGTAGTGATCAAGCTGAGTGTCCTCGAGAAAATTAGCATATGCTGCTTTCAGGACCAGTTCCTCCGCGGTCAGATTGCTTGTGATCGGAACCTTTGTCTTAATTTCAGTGACATAAGCCTCGATGGAATCCATTCCCATTTCCTTGGCAATCGAAACTCTGTGGTTGCCGTCAATCACGAAATAGGCATCGCCAATCTGGTAAAGAGAAACCGGAGGAACCCCCGACCCCAGCGGGCTGGTCATCGCAGTCTTAACATCCGCCCAACGGTAGATGTCATCATCCCGCAACGGCAGGAAGTTGCGGTCAAAGTCCTGGATGCGGCTCACGCTGCCAACAACTTTATCCAAGGGGACTTCCTGCAAACCTCGGTCCGCCTGGCTGACCGCGCGCAGCTTTGTCGAAATTTCGTCATAAGGCAGAAGGTCAAGCGAGCGGCCTCGGATTCCTGCCCAAAAGCGCCGCATGGCTGCTTTGGATCGGGCGCGGCGGAAGTCGTCCAGTGCCTGACGATACGTGTTTGGATCTTCCATGGTTTGATTTTAGTCCAAATCGCAGATCAATTTTCCCGCCATTGGACATACACGCGCGTTCAAACGGCAGACCCACCACGCGGATTTTTCGCTCTTTTCCATGCTATAATTTTTCACCAAGAGACGAGCTATTGCTGCCCTATGATCCAACCGATAACGCCTGAACCCATCGACTACCTGCTCATTGGGCATGTTACTGCTGATCTACAACCGGATAAGAGCGTTAGCCTGGGTGGAACCGCCAGCTTTTCCGGGCTAACCGCGGCACGCCTTGGGCACCGCGTTGGTCTGGTGACCAGTTGTGCTGAAGACCTGGAGCTTGCTCAGCTTGAAAGCATCCAAACATGGGTCGTTCCATCCGAAAAGTCGACCATGTTCCGCAATGAGGGGCTTGGGAACACGCGAGTACAGCACCTGTTTTCCAGGGCGACCCGCCTCACCTCAGGGCACGTTCCCCCAGCCTGGCAGGGCTGCCGCCTGGTGCATCTCGGTCCTGTTGCAGCGGAAATTGACCCGGACATCGCGGAGATTTTCCCGAACGCCTTGTTGTGCCTGACCCCGCAAGGCTGGTACAGGCAGGCAGACGCGCAAAACCTTGTGCGCCACACGGATTGGGCGGAAGAGCTGACGTTATTGCCCAAAGCACATGCCGTGGTTCTTTCGCTTGAGGACTTGCGCGGGGACGAACAAAAAGTACAGGAGTTGGCGAAAGTCTGCTCCTTGTTGGTTGTAACCGAAAACCGGGAAGGGGCTCGCGTTTTTTACGGCGGGGAAGTTAGAAATTTCCCGGCACCAATCGTGGAAATGGTGGAAGATACCGGAGCGGGAGATATTTTTGCGACCTGCTTCTTTCATCGTTATTATCTGACACATGACCCATGGGAAGCAGCCCGTTTTGCGGTGAGGCTGTCTGCCTGTTCAGTTACGCGCAGGCACTTGGCGAGCATCCCCAGCGAGGATGAAATTAAACAGGCAAAAATTTAAAAAACTGGCATAGGTAAGGTATGGGAAGAATCTACACAGTGGTCAACCAAAAAGGCGGCGTGGGCAAAACAACCACGAGCATCAATCTTGCCGCGTATCTCGGGCAATTCGGGCAGAAGGTCCTGCTCGTTGACCTTGACCCGCAGGCAAACGCGACAAGCTGCCTTGGAATTGACCGGCATAAAGTCGAAAGCGGCACGTATGAGGTGCTGATTGGCGCGAAAAATCCGTTGGATTGCGTGCTGCACAACGAGCGTTTCAAACTCTCGTTGATGCCTTCTTCGCCGAACCTCTCCGGCGCAGAGATCGAATTGATTGAATTGTCGGACCGCGAAAGGCGCTTGAGGAATACCTTGCAGTCTCTGATCAGCCGCTACGATTACATCCTGATCGATTGCCCGCCTTCCCTCGGTCTGTTGACCCTGAACGGCATGATGGCTGCCCAGGACGGAGTAATTATTCCCGTGCAGAGTGAATACCTTGCTCTTGAAGGGCTCAGCCAACTGACACAAACCCTAACTCGCATCCGGCAAGGGCTTTTTCCGGAGCTTGCCATCAGGGGTGTCTTGCTGACGATGTTTGACGGACGCACGAATCTGAGCACGGACGTGATGAGTGAGGTCCAGAAGTTTTTTCAGGACAAGGTTTTCTCGACCTTTATTCCACGCAGCATCCGGCTGGCGGAAGCTCCGTCATTCGGGATGCCAATTTCGGTTTATGCCCCCGATTCGAGTGGCGCGAGAGCTTACCGCTCTTTTACGATCGAATTGTTGACCGCTGATGGGGTGAAATTCGACCCCGGGAAGGAGTAAGATGGCACAGCGAAGTGGACTCGGTAAAGGACTCGAGTCGTTAATTCCAACCTGGCAAAACAGCCCAACACCGACTGATTCAGCCGAACAGGTGCGGCTGCTGCCTATTGAAAGCATCAGCCCAAACCCACAGCAACCGCGCAAGGTTTTTGAGGAAGAACAACTTGAAGACCTCGCGGCTTCCATTAAGCAGCACGGAATCATCCAACCATTGATCGTAATCACCGCCGAAAGTGCCGACCGTTATACTTTGATCGCTGGTGAACGCCGCCTCCGAGCCGCCAGATTAGCCGGGCTAAAGGAAGTGCCGGCGATTGTCCGAACAGCCTCCCAACAGGAACAGTTGGAATTTGCCATCATCGAAAACGTCCAACGAGAAGACCTGAACCCGATGGAGCGGGCTAAAGCCTACCAGAGCCTGGCGGACCAATTCTCCCTGACTCACGAGGAAATTGCCCATAGAATGGGGAAAAGCCGTGTAACCATCACGAATACCCTGCGCCTCCTGAACCTGCCGCTTTTGGTGCAGCAAGCCCTCTATAGCGGAGAGATCTCAGAGGGTCACGCCCGCAGCCTGTTGGCACTGCCAAACGCTCGCGCGATCGAAGCCGCCCTGGACAGCATCCTGAGCCTTGGCTTAAACGTGCGCCAAACGGAGCTGCTCGTCAGCAAACTGAGCGGCAAAGCCCAAGCCAGCCCAAAACCGCCGGCCCGATCCGCGGAAGCCGATGACCTCGAAAACCGCTTACGCCAGTTTTTCCACACCAAGGTCATGCTCTCAAAAGGCAAACGCGGCGGCACAATCTCAATCAGTTATTATTCTGACGAGGAGCTTAATGCCATCCTCGACAGGCTCGGGATCACCGACTAACAAAAATGCCGTTTGAAATCCAGGCGTGTTCAGATTTACCCTCCCCGGACCTGACGAGGTTCATGAACGGGAATAATTTGTCATTCAACAACCTTGATTGGTTCTCGCCCGAAGAACGGTTTAATCAGCCCGGCAGTTTCGCGATTGTGGAAGACCATCAGATTAAAGCAATTCTCGCAGCCACCCCGGAAAACCCATCAACTGCCTGGCTGCGTTTTTACCATGTTGACCGCCGCTCAGACCACGCGAAGTGTTTCGCCAACCTGATAGGGGCGGCAAAAAACACGCTTCAAAAAATGGGAGCCCGCGGACTGTTTGCTCTGGCTCCTTACAGTTGGCTGGAAAGCCTGCTGCTTGCCGAAGGTTTCAAACCTGCCGACACAATCGTCACTCTCCAACGCGATTTTCCAGTGCAAAATACGCCAGAAACCGCTGACGGGATTGTCATTCGCGAAATGACCCAGCGGGATCTGGTTGTGGTTGAGGAAATTGATGCTGCCGCGTTTGAACCAGCCTGGCAATTAAACCCGGTCAGCCTCGAAAGGACCTACCACCGCACTGCCTGGCACAGCGTCGCTTTGCTCGAACGGGAGATAGTCGGCTATCAGATGAGCACGAGCATCTTCGATACAGCCCACCTGGCACGCCTCGCCGTCCACCCGCGCTATCAGCATCGGGGTCTGGGGCGAAGGTTGGCGCAGGATATGCTGGAGACCTTTTCAGCGTTTGGGGTGACGTCGTTTTCCGTCAACACCCAGTCGAGCAACGCCAGCTCGTTAGCCTTGTATCAATCCCTCCAGTATCAAAGAGAAAATCACGATATTCTTGTGATGTCTTTGGATATTTAACGAAATGATTTTCTGTCAGGCTGGACGCTTCCAGCCGTTTGTGGCAGAATCAAGCAAACAACTTCAGGAGTACATATGGGACAAACAAATACACAACGCGAATTAATTAAAGCGCAAAAAGAACAAGAAGCCCGGAAACGAACCCGAAACCTGCTGATTGGCGGGTTGGTCCTGGTGGTTGCGGTCTTGCTGGTATACTTCCTGCCCCGCCTGCTCAACACAAGCCAGGTTCAAGGCTACGCGAACCAGGATGGACGCTCAGTCGGCGATCCGAACGCGCCGGTAACAGTGGTGGAATATTCCAATTTTGGCTGCAGCCACTGCCGAACCTTCGCGCTTGAAAAAGAGGAACAGTTCATCAAGGACTATGTGGACACCGGCAAAGTCTACTTTACGTTCAACGCTCACCAGTTTAGCGAAGATGACACCATGAAAGCAGCCGAAGCTGCTTACTGTGCCGGCGAACAGAACAAATTCTTCCAAATGCACAAAGTGCTGTTTGAGAATTCCACCTTTTCCGGCGCATTCGCGGATAGCAGCATAAGCTCTTATGCCAAACAAGTTGGTCTGGACACAGCTGCCTTTAACCAATGTCTGCAAAACGACGAACAGTTGGCAATAATCCGGACTGATACCAATAACGCGAAAGCCCTTGGGGTTTCCGGAACACCGATGTTCTCGGTGAATGGCACGCTCGTCTATTCAAATACGCTTGATCAAACAATCGAAGCCGCGCTGGCTGCCGCCGGCAACTAAACCCTTTAT
>ERZ1645192.2192-NODE-2192-length-16235-cov-6.130717_pt1 | contig 16235 bp, 13 predicted proteins | sample MGYA00575354_ERZ1645192 | MGnify/ENA primary metagenome ERZ1645192 (study PRJEB40844, sample SAMN11349763) | freshwater sediment metagenome | isolation source: river sediment | host: Sediment | place: India: Faizupur Khadar , New Delhi | collected 2017-02-21 ... | reverse complement strand
GGGATGAAAACAACAAAGCTTCAGGCTCCGGCTTCAATCCTCTTGAAGGTCTTAAAAACGCCTTTAAGGACCTGTTTTAGATATGACCCTGAATAATTAAAAGGGGGATTTTTTGTGGTCGATATGACTGAAATATTTCAGCTGGATAAATCAAATTACCCAACAAGGGAAGTTATAAAGGTCGTTGGAGTTGGCGGAGCCGGCAACAACGCATTAAATCACATAATAAGAGGCGGACTCAACGGAGTTGAATTTATCGCCGCAAACACTGATATGGCCCATCTTGAGCTCTCTGAAGCGCAGAACAGGATAATTCTGGGAAAAGATCTGACAAAAGGTCTTGGCGCAGGTTCTGACCCTGAAATAGGTTTCAAATCGGCCCAGGAATCAAGGGAAGAGATCAGAGCGGCTGTTGAAGGATCAGATATGGTTTTTATCGCTGCAGGCATGGGCGGTGGAACAGGAACAGGTGCAGCACCTGTTATAGCTTCTATTGCCAAGGAAGCTGACGCACTTGTTGTCGCTGTTGTCACACTTCCGTTTTCTTTTGAGGGAAAGCGCCGTATATCACAGGCCGGCCAGGGTATATCACAGCTCCGGGACAAGGTGGATGCGCTGATAATAATTCCCAATGACAGGCTGCTTAGCATAACGGAGAAAAAGACAACTATCAACGACGCCTTCAGGATAGCTGACGGAGTACTGCACCAGGCCGTACAGGGAGTAACAGACCTTATCCTTCGACCCGGGCTGGTCAATGTTGACTTTGCTGATGTCAAGACAATAATGTCTAACGCGGGTTCTGCGATAATGGGGATCGGCGAGGGCTACGGAGAGAAGCGCGCTGCAACGGCAGCTTACAATGCTATCAACAGTCCGCTCATGGATACCAACATGAACGGTGCAAAGGGCATACTATTCAATATCACCGGAGGGGCCAACGTAGGTATACATGAGATCAACGAAGCGACAAAGATAATTACGGAAGCTGCGGACGAGAATGCGTTTATAATCTGGGGACATGTCTTCGATCCGGAAATGGATGATTCTATACAGATAACAGTTATAGCGACCGGTTTTGACAATCAGATGAAAAAAGAAGTATGTGCTGACCCCGGTTTCTCACGAAAGGTAGACATTTCGGCAGTAAAACACCTGAACGCTTTTAACTTGACCAGAAACACCTCTCAGCCTCAGCCTCAGCCTCAGCAATTTGCTGAACAGCAGGATAAAAGATCCTCCTTAAAATCCTTTTATGTTCCTGCAGCCAAAGACACCGCGGCTGAGAAACCTGCTCAGGCATCGGGAGAGTCTTCAGGAGACCTTAAAAAAGCCGTTGCTGAAGAAAATAAACATCCTCAGCCACAGCCTTCTCTTACCGAACAGGAACAGGACACGCCAACTGTCATAAGAATTGCAAGAACAGCTCCTTCACAACCCGCCCAGGACGAGGACATGTTCAAGGGAAGCGGGGCTCCGGTAGACCAGTTTGATGTTCCTGCTTATCTAAGGCGGAGGCGTGAATCCTGAAAAAGAAAAGAGAAGCAGGCTCTTGCGCAGGTAAGATCACCGCATGGCAGAGCTGGAAACAATATCGCATGGATGAAGAGTGCGTAACAGAGCTGCCCAGGGGAGGAGACCTTCCTTGGGCTCTCTTTTATCCGGCAGATTATTCTGTGGCCTCATCGAGCCTTGGATATCATTATATTTATAGGGCTCTGAAGGAGCTTGGCGTTTCCGCAGAGCGTTTTTGCAATGACCCTGTTCCATTCCGGTCAATCGAAGGCGACACACTTTTGGAGCGTTTCCCTGTTATAACGGCAAGTGTTGCTTACGAAGGAAATGCGGAAATTTTTTTCAGGTGGCTCTGTTCAGCCAAAATACCGCTTCTTTTTAGGGACAGGCTGTCTGGAAACTATCCGATCATCGGGGCAGGGGGGGCAATGACATACATTAACCCGCTCCTTCTTTCTGCAGTATGCGATTTTATTATTTTAGGAGATGCTCTTGATGCACTGCCGTATGCGGTCGGATCTTTGCGCAGTTATCTTGCTGAAGGAAACAAAGAAAAACTTCTTGATGAGCTTGCGGAACATTCATCAATATTAGTTCCGGCGAGGCATATAAGAAATGGAAAAGTAGAGGTTAAAAGGGTCCTTTCAAACGACCAGCCGCTTGATGAACTACATCCGATGAACAGTACCTGGCTGACCCACAGAAGCTCTTTTGGCAAGACTCTGCTTGTCGAGCTCCAAAGAGGCTGTGTGCGTAACTGCAGTTACTGTACCCTTCCCGGATGCTTTGGAAAAATGAGGTTCAGGGATTCCGGAATGATAAAAGATAGACTTGAAGAAATATTTTCATTGATCGAGGTAGACCAGGTCGGGCTTGTGACACCCGAAGCAGGAGATCATCCCCAGATAGAGGATATCCTGGATTTTCTTGAGAACAAAAACAAAGGAGTTTCTTTTGCCTCACTCAGGCTTGACCGACTGACAGAAAAAATGCTCTCTGCACTTAAAAGAGGGGGAAGGCACAGCGTTACCGTTGCACCGGAAACAGGCAGCGATGAACTGCGCTTTTCATGCGGCAAGAAATTTACCAACGAAATTATTCTCGAAAAACTAAAAATGGCAGCATCTCTTGGGATCGATCAGGCAAAGCTCTATTTTATGACAGGTCTGCCTGGTGAGACCGACGAGGACATTACAGCGATAGCAGAACTATCGGATAGGATAATTGCAGAGACAGGACTGAACCTGATACTTTCAGTAAATCCGTTCGTCCCAAAACCGGGTACGGCATGGAGCGGAATGGAGTTTGAAGGTACGGTGGCGATAAAAAAGAAATATGAGATACTGGCACATGCACTCACAAAAATAAAGAAGAAAAGACCGCAGCTGAGAATGACAAGTCCAAAAGAAGCAGAAAGCGAGTTTTCCCTTGCCTGGTACGGGTATAATGAAAGCGAGGCACTGGCAAAAAATAACGGTATTTCAAAAAAAGTACGTTTTGATCCTGCCGTCAGAGCGAAAACGCTGTTAGAATTAGAACGTCTATGGTAGTTTAATGGGGGTGACTGCATGGTTACAAGAAGAACGCGGAACTACAAGGAAAAAAAGCCGATGGCTACGTTTGGACAGTTCATACTGCCGTTAACTGTAATAATGGCGGTCGCACTGCTTTTTTTCAGCGTAAAACTATTTTTCTTCAATTCAAATGATGCAGATGATATCGTCTTCAAGGAGCAGGAGACTGTGAAACAGGAGTCATCTCATACTGCGACTGAAGTAAATACACCGGCTAACGATCCGGTCGATCCCGCGGCACAGAAAAAAGTTGCGATAAAACCTGCCCAGCCTGTGGATGTAAAAAAAGAAGATCCGCAGAAAAAAACGCAAGTTGAAACACAACCCGTAAAGACGACAGCAAAACCGGCTGTATCCGCTAAAGAAACAGCTGCGCAAAAAGATAAGGTCCAGCCGGCCTCCGTAAAGGAGCCAAGATGGGACGTACAAATAGGGGCATTTACATCAAAAGAAAACGCGCTCCAGCTTATACAAGAAGTTAAGGCCAAAGGATATACGGCATACCTGACGGAAGACAAGAAGGACGGAGCCTCCTTTTATAAGGTGCGTGTAAAAAACCCGAAGACAGGAAGAGGAGAGGCTGAAGTCCTTTCAAAGAAACTTGAAAAAGAAGGATATCCCTTTTTTCTTGTTGAAATAAAGTAGCCATTGTTAAAAAACAAAGAAAAAAATATAAAGATACGAAAGGTCGCTGTTTTGATGTCCGGTTTTGTTAAAGAGGTCACTCCTCGCATGCAGGCCCTGCATATCGTTTCTGAAGGGCTTTCCTTTCCCTGGCATGTGCGGACTGCCGATGTGCCCATATATTCTGCCCTGGGTAAAAGGATATCCGGGGACGTGGAAGCCCGAGAAAAGTATCCTCCCTACACAAGGAGCCTCAGAGATGGCTTTGCAGTACAAAGTTCAGATGTAGTGGCTGCGACTCCAGGTACTCCCTCATTTTTAAATATGACCGGAGATATTTTGATGGGAGTCTTGCCTGACATTCGAATTGATCAGGGCGAGGCGGCAGCCATACCTACCGGCGGGGTCCTTCCTGATGGGTCCGATGCTGTTGTAATGCTTGAAATCACTCATCTTACAGGAGGTTGGGTGGAGGTAAGGGGCGCCGTACAGTCCGGAGAAAATGTTATCCTTGCAGGGGAAGAGTTTCCTGTTGGAGAAAAAATCCTCTCAAGAGGCGACATGATCGACTTCAGGACAATGAGCGTACTTGCTGCCTTGGGGATCAAAACCATACCTTCGATAGATCTTAAAATAAGCATCCTGAGTACAGGTGATGAGATAGTACCTGTTGAAACGGATCATCTTCAGCCGGGAAAGATCAGGGATGTGAACGGATGGTCTGTCAGATCACTTCTTTCCCGGTATGGTTTCGATTCTGAATACAGAGGGATACTCTCTGATGAGGGTGATCTTTTTGAGAAGACCGTTAATGATGAAGCAGCACGGTGTGATGTTTTGATATTGAGCGGAGGTTCCTCAGTCGGGACAAGGGACCATTGCTCGAGTGTCCTCGAAAAACTTTCTGCACCCGGACTTATGGTTCGCGGGATCAATATAGTCCCGGGAAAACCAACTCTGATCGCCGGCAGCCTTGAAGAAAGAAAACTTGTCGTCAGCCTTCCCGGGCACCCTCTTTCATGTTTTACCGTAGCTTTCGTTCTGCTCATACCATTGCTGTTGAGACTGATAGGTGCATCCGGCACAGGGTATGGGATAAAAATAATGCTGCCAATTTCCAGGGACATTACAGCAAGGACAGGACCGGAAGAGTTTGTCCCATGCAGGATAACACAGGACGGAAAAATTGATCCGATCCTTGCCAAGTCAGGATACATATCTTCTCTTGCCTCTGCAGACGGATTTATAAGGATCCCAGAGGATCGTGAAACTATAAGAGCCGGTGAGACGGCGGAGGTATGGTTATGGTAGCTGCATACAGTGAACATGTAGAACTTAGAACAGCCATTGAAATGCTGAAAAAAACATTTGAAAAATCAACTGTAAAAAATACAGCTGATAAAAACATATCAGATGCTCTTGGATGTATTTTGACAAAAGATATTACAGCGCACAGGAACGTTCCGCATTATGCAGCCTCCGCTGTTGACGGGTATGCAGTTGATGCATCCTCTACGATCGGGGCGTCACAGGCAACCCCGGTCTCACTGGATCCTTCAGGATACAAGTGGATGAACACAGGAGCCGACGTGCCTTTCTGGGCAAACGCAGTCCTTATGGTAGAAGATTCTTCAATGGAAGGCAACGATCTTCTGATATTCAAAAGCCTGACTCCCTCTGCCAACGTAAGGCCCCTTGGTGAAGATGTTATGGCAGGACAGATAATAGCAAGAGAGGGAGATGTGGTCACACCAGCTCTGATATCACTCTTTTTATGTGCAGGAATAGAGAAAGTCCCTGTCTTCAAAAAACCCAGGACACTCTACATTCCGACCGGTGATGAGATCATATCAAGAGGTAAATGGCTTTTAGATCCAAAACCTAAATCCGGAACTGTAGCAGAGAGCAATTCTCTGTTTATCGAAGCATCCTTCAAGGAATGGGGATTTGATGTGGACGTATCCCCTGTTGTCCCGGACGATCCCGCCCTGTTAAAGGAAAAAGTTTCATATGGAGTGGATAATTACGATCTTGTGCTTGTTGGTGCCGGTTCAGCAAAAGGCCGCAGAGACCACACTCTGGAAGTCTTTGAAGCTCTTGGAAAGGTTATCTTCAGGTGGATACGCATGAAACCCGGCAGGCCTGCAATGGCTGCAGAGATAAAGGGCAAGCCTGTAATTTGTCTTCCCGGTTTTCCCATGTCTACAACAGTGGTCCTTTGGAGCCTTGTATATCCGTTGCTCAACTTCCTTTCAGCCAGAGAAGGAGACCCGGACAGTATTATAAAAGAAGCTGCAGGATGTATTGAAACCTGGAATACCAAACTGCTTGTACAGCATTCTTCGCCGGCTGGAATAGAAGAATGGTTGAGGGTCAAAACGGCTAAAGTAGGTGATACTTTATATTCATGGGCTTTGACTTCCGGAGCCAGCGTCCTTTGGGCACTGGCAGAGGCAGATGGGATAGCTTTACTTCCTGCTTCGGCACTTGAATGTGAGAAGGGAACAGATGTTACTGTCTGGATGAAAAGAAAAGTTGACCTGGACAGGAGGATACTCTTCCAGGGTTCTGACGATCCTGCTATCCAGCTTCTGGTGACCCCGATCAGGCGAAGGGGCGGAGATTTCGTATCACGAGCTGTAGGCAGCATGGGAGGACTTGCCGCCCTGAGCAGGGGAGAGTGCCACATGGCTGCGGCACATCTTCTTGACGACAGTAACGGTACATATAACGACAGCTTTATTGAACGTTTTGCCAACGGGGCCAAATGGGTGCGTATCCTTGTCTTTTACAGGACTCAGGGGATAATCGTGCAGAAAGGCAACCCCCAAAATATAAATTCATTCGAAGATCTCTGCGCAGGAGACAATGTATTTTCAAACAGGCAGCCGGGGGCAGGCACAAGGGTCCTCTTTGACCACCTGCTGAAAAAAACAGGAAGATCACCTTCTGATATAAAAGGCTATGAACAGCAGTGTACTACTCACATGGAAGCGGCGAACCGAGTTTATACCGGTCTGGCAGATTCAACTCTCGGAATAAAATCAGCGGCGGATGCTTTGGGACTTGACTTTATCCCTCTTGCAGAAGAACCCTATGAACTTGTAATACCTTCGGTCTACATAGACCATCCTGCTGTAAAGGCCCTCATCGACAGCCTCAGCGACAGGGAATGGAGAGAGGCTGTTGAAGCTATGGGAGGCTACAGATGGACAGACTGATAGATGACTTTGGAAGAAACCTGAACTATGTCCGTATTTCAGTGACAGACAGATGCAATTACAGGTGTAAATACTGCATGCCCCCTGAGGGCGTGGAATTTCTTGAACACAGTGAGATAATGAGGTACGAGGAAATTTCATTCCTTTGCAGGGTCCTTTGGGAACTGGGGGTAAGAAAAGTAAGGTTCACAGGAGGAGAACCCCTTGTTAGAAGAGGGCTTGTAAGCTTTCTCAAAGATCTCAACAGAGAATTCCCAGAGATGAAAACTGCTCTGACGACTAACGGATCTTTGCTTGGGCAGTTTTCATATCAACTGTCAGAGGCTAATCTTCACTCCCTTAACATAAGCCTTGACACGCTTGATCCGGTTAAATTTGCAGATGTAACGAGATTAGGGGATCTTGATACAGTTATATCCGGCATAAGGGCCGCTGTTAAGGCGAAAATAAGGAACATAAAACTTAACACCGTGCTCATAAGGGGTTTTAACGACAAAGAAATAGGCGAATTGATGGCTTTCGCGAAAAGGGAGAAAGTTCTCCTTAGGCTGATAGAATTTATGCCTCTTGAAGATGATGTATGGAACGAAGACGCTTTTATCAGCGGGGAAGAGATACTGAAGATGCTTCCTGAGGGGGATTCATGGAAGGCCGAAAGGCCTGATTCCGAACAAGCCGGTCCTGCAAAATATTACAGAAATGAGAAGACAGGTGACTCGATAGGAATAATAACCGCTGTTTCAAACCATTTCTGTAAATACTGCAACCGCCTGAGAGTCTCAGCCACAGGAAAACTGAGAACATGTCTCTTTGCCCCTGATGAGATCCCGATGAGGCCTCTGATACTGAATGGAGACAGCGATGGACTTAAATCACTGATACTGGACAGCATAAAAAACAAACCGAGATGCTGGAACGACGTTCGGGCCGGACACCAGCATATGTCCGGAATAGGGGGGTAATAAAGTGGCAGAATACACGCACTTTGACATTGACGGCAGACCTGTACTGGTAGATGTCAGCAAAAAAAATATAACTTCACGTACTGCCTGGGCAGAAGGATGGATAGACCTTCCGGATGTGATATACGAAAAAGTATCCGCAGGCAGCGTAAAAAAGGGAGATCCTTTCCTTATTGCAGAACTTGCCGGGATCATGGGAGCGAAGAAAACTCCGGAGCTTATCCCGTTGTGCCATACGATAAGGCTTGACAATGTTGTGGTCAAATGTGATCTGGCTGAAGGAACGAAGTCTGTCAGGATCACATGCGAAGCTACAGCAAATGAAGTGACAGGTGTTGAGATGGAAGCTTTGACAGGTGTTTCTGCCGCTGCTCTGTGTTTCTATGACATGTGCAAAGGGTTGGACAAGGGCATGGTTATCAGAGACATCAGGCTTATCAGGAAGACAGGCGGCAAAAGCGGAGAATGGAACGCAGAGGGAGTGTACAAGGTATGAGGATACTTAGATTGTATGCACCATCGCTTATAGGGGATCACACGCTTTGTTATGTTCACGCCAATTCATTCGGCGACAGCTGCGTGAATGAGGTGCCGATAGAAATTACATGTGCGTCAGCAGGTACAGATTTAACCTCAGAATACCACTCAGATAAAATGACAATAGTTCTTCCTCCGGACGCAATGCCATCCGAGGGTGATTTTGTTTCTGCCGGTAAGGGTGATATTCTGCTCAGATGGAACATTGAGGGTAATAATTTTAAAGTCTGTACCCCAGGGTTTCTGAGCGTTTCATCCGGGGTCAGCATATGGAAAACTATCAGGGCTGCCATTCTGACTGTCAGTGATAAAGGAAGCAGGGGAGAGAGGATAGACACAGCCGGACCTGAATTAGAGAGATTAATAGCTGCCCAGGGTGCTGTTGTTGAAGCAAGAAGAATTGTCCCTGATGAAAAGGATGCAATTGCCGGCACAGTAAGATCATGGTGTGAAGAGGGATATCACCTGGTGCTGACTACAGGCGGGACAGGGCTTTCGCAAAGGGATGTTACTCCCGAGGCTCTTTTGGGCATAGCGGATAAGGTCGTGCCGGGTTTTGGTGAGATGATGCGGATGAAGACCCTTGAATTTACAGAAAGAGCTTTTCTTACGAGAAGTGTTGCTGTGATCTGCAACAAAACCCTCGTTATAGCTTTTCCCGGAAGCCAGAGGGGAGCAAGGCAGTGTTTCGAGGCGATAGCGCCTGCCCTCAGGCACGGAATTGAGACCCTGGCAGGATGGGACAGCGAATGCGGGGGCCATTCACACAGGCATTAAGTTGACATCCGGACAATATATGAGATGAGTTAAAATTGAAAAAATCAGATAATTGTTCAGGAGGGGGTAGGGTATATGCTTGATCCTTGCGACACAGGCAAGATCAAAAGATGTGTGATAATAACAGGGATGTCCGGCGGAGGAAAATCATCCGCTCTCAACGTGTTCGAGGATCAGGGGTTTTACGTTATAGACAACCTTCCTCCGACTCTCCTGCCACAGCTTCTTGATGTCCTTGCAGGACACCAGTCTGCTGCGAACCACGGAGTAGCCGCGGTCGTAGACGTTAGAGGAGAAGAGCTGCTCAACGATCTGGAGAAAGTGGTTTCAAGGCTTCGTGAAAAGGTAGAAAAACTAGAGATCCTTTTTGTTGATGCGACAGATGAAACTTTGGTGAGAAGATTTGAAACCACGAGAAGAAGGCATCCGCTCTCTCAAAACAAAACGATACTTGGCGGGCTTACATTGGAAAGAAAACTCCTGGGGCCTATAAGGAAGAATGCCGACATAGTCATTGACACATCCGGAATGAAGTCAAACGAGTTCAGAACAAAGCTGCTTGAAATAATGGGGATGTCTTCAGACAAAACCTCTGTCATATTAAGCTCTTTTGGCTTTAAATACGGCATACCCCAGGACTCTGACTACGTTCTTGATGTACGCTTCCTGCCAAATCCAAATTATATTGAGGACCTCCACGCCCTTTCAGGGAAAGATTATGAAGTGCAAAAATATCTTTCAGGATTCGAAAATCTGGACACCTTTATTGAAAAGGCCGAAAACCTGCTCGATTTTGTCTCATCGGTTTATAACAGCACAGGAAAACAGCAGATCCACATCGCCATAGGTTGTACAGGAGGAAGGCACAGGTCAGTTGCAGTCTCCGAGATGCTTGCAGTTCACCTGAAAAAGAGGGGAAACAATGTGATCATCGACCACAGGGATATAGACAAGGGGAACTTACTGTGAGCATGTTTTCAGCAATACTGATAATAATGGTGATCGCTGCCTCCGCTTTTTCTTTTTATGTCCTGTCGGGAAGAAGCAAACATCAGAACAAAACATCGTCCGGGCGGCATGGGATAATGACAAATGCTGTTGAATACAGACTTTCTCTGGGGCCAAGGATAGTAACTATCGGCGGAGGAACAGGCCTCTCTACGCTGTTGGCCGGCCTTAAAGGATTTTCAAGAAATATCACCGCCGTAGTCGCAGTAACGGATGAGGGCGGAAGCTCCGGTCGTCTCAGACAGGAGTGGGGGATGCTTCCTCCCGGCGACATAAGGAACTGTATCGTTGCTCTGGCAGAAAATGACAGTTCTTTGAACAGGCTGCTCAACTTCAGGTTCGACAGGGGGGAGCTTAAGGGACATAATCTAGGAAACCTTATCCTTCTGGCTACGACTGAGATGATGGGAGATTTTCAGCGCGCTGTAGAAGAACTTAACAAAATGCTTGCCATAAGGGGTCAGGTATTGCCTGTAACAACTGAAAACGTTGCACTTAAAGGAGAAACAAAGGATGGCCGTATCGTAAAAGGTGAACTTGAAGTCTCTGACAACGGCAGCAATCTTGCCAAACTATGGATCGAACCTTGTAATGCGCCTCCTCTTGAAGGAGTTAAAAAGGCACTGAATTCAGCAGATATAATTGTGCTCGGACCCGGAAGCCTCTTTACAAGCGTACTTCCAAACCTGTTGCTCAAAGAGATATCGGACCTTCTGAAAGAGTCCGCTGTGCCTATAGTATATGTTGCCAACCTTGTAACACAGCCCAAAGAGACCGAGGGCATGAATATCCTTGCACACGTGGACTGGGTGGCAAGTGTTCTAGGCACCGTACCGGACTATCTTCTGGCAAATCAGGCACCGATACCGGAAGAATTTTTAAGCCGTTACAGCAAAATAGGAGCGGAGCCACTCTATCTTTCGAATGAAGAGGAAAAATACCTTGAGTCCCTCGGAACTACTGTTATATACGGAGATTTTGTCACGATCAAAAACGGAGCTTACCTGAGACATAACGCACAGAGCCTTTCTGAAGCAATAATCAGACTGGCACGGGAAAACAGGGAGATAAAGGATTTTTAGGAATGGAACATTTAAGTTATAAGATCTGGGATGAATGGTCTTCATTTCCGGTGATTTCCCCTGTTGAAGATGAAATAGCCGGTATTCTGGAAGGCTCGCACACCAGGAGGACCGGGAGCGAATATGATTTTACCTCGGGGAGGATCTTTGCACTAAGAAGATTGTTGAAACTATGGGCAGATTCAGAATACCAGAACGTTGAGACGATCAGGATAATCTATGGGGAACAGCAGAAGAGCAGACTAAGCTTCTCGCTTAGCGCGGAACTTGCGGAAAAGATATTTTACAGAATATCAACATCATCCCGTAAAAAAAGAAACTGGAACTGGGTCAGGGGGATGTGGGGCAGCTGCGGTGCTCTTTATGTTCCAAAAACAGGCTATCACCTTGTTCTCAGGCCTCCGGCGCGGAATGGAAGCGCTGAGAGGCTTCAGAGCATACTAAAATCAGCCGGTTTCAGCATAGGAATCAGAAAAAAGAACCAAATGAGGGAACTTATGCTGAGAGACCAGCAGCAGATCGTGACTTTCCTTTCAAGAATGGGTTTTGTTAAGACAGTTTTGGCTCTTGAAGAGACGGCAATATACAGATCCATGAGAAGTCACGCCAACAAGCTTGTAAACTGTGATTCCGCAAATATCAACAAAACACTTGAGGCTGCGGAAAGACAGATGAAATTGATAAGGGAGATCGAGGAGGCAGGGATACTGGAGGATCTTCCCGAGGAACTCAGGGAACTTGTCTTTGCCAGGAAAAAAAATCCGAGCATTTCTTTAAAGGAACTTGGACAAAATCTACCGAGACCTATTAGCAAAAGTACGGTAGAATATAGGTGGAGGAAATGTGAAAATATACTTCATAAGCTGTTGAAGGGGGATGGTGCCCATGTATTTGGGAAAGGCAGACGTTAACACCTATGATAAAGGGGCGGGCAGGGAGTATCTTGTTTCAAACGGCCGCGGAGGATATGGATTCTCGACGGTCATCGGAGCAAACACAAGAAGAGAGCACGGGCTCCTTGTGGTCCGCCCGGAGGGAGAAACGCAGCACTCTGTACTGGTAAGCAAGATCGAAGAGACGATTTTCCACGAAAAGAAAAAGTACCAGCTTTCCACAAACCGATACAAAGACCTGGTCTATCCGGACGGGTACAGATACCTTCAGGAATATCAAGGCAACCCATTTCCAAGCATGCTGTTTGTAATACACAGCATCCTCCTCAAAAAATCGATTTTCATGCCTCAGGGAAAAGCATGTACGATAGTCAAGTACGAACTTCTGGCAGCGCCGGATAAAATTCGCATTGACCTTCGCCCGCTGTTTGCACATAGGATAAATTCTGAAGTATGCCCTGAACCCGGCAAGGGAGAATTTGACCTCTTTTACAGTGAAAATTCCTCTGTAGGTGTCGAAGGCAAAGGACATAAAAGCTATTTCAAATCAACATCAGGCACATGGGCTGCAAAGCCGCTGTGGTACGAAAACCTGATATACGAACAGGACGACATACCGGAAGCACCGTCAGTCGACCATCTCTGGTCTCCGGGCTATGTAAGCAATGACATGGCTGAGGGAGATGTACTATATGTCATCCTTTCCAACGAACCGATTTCTATGTCTATGGAAGACATACTGTCTGTTGAAAAAGAGTGCTCAGAAAGATTTGAAAACATATTGGAACAGGCGAACCTGCCTGCTCTGAGCAGTGCTGAGCAGGACATGATCGCCGCTTCATACCATCTTATTGATGACAGAGACGATCCTGTTTCCCCGGTCTATTCCGGCTATCCTTCAGTCGAATTTAAGGCGAGAGATACATTTGTATCTCTGCCGGGACTTGCCCTTGCTACAGGAAGGGAGAAGATCGCTGCGAGAGCCCTCCGTATCTGGGCAGAGATATGCAAAGAAAATGACTGGGTAATGCCGGAGCGCATAGCCCCCGACAAAAGCTGTGTGTTTGAAGCTGCAGACAACGGTCTTTGGTTCGTATATGCCGCTGATAAATACACAAAGCACGTCGGGGTAAGGAATGAAGACGCAGATATCAGGGATGCAGCGAGAAAGATAACAGACCGTTACACTCCGGGCATCGAGTTCCTTGACCTTACCTGCGGGAAAGACCTGCTGTTAAAAGTTGATTCAGATGATCCTCTGAGGCACTGGATGGATGCTGTTGCGGCAGGTGAGACGGTAGTTCACAGAAGAGGATATCTCGTAGAAGTTAACGCGCTATGGTATAACGCACTGAAGGTCTCTGAAAAATTTGCTGAGGCAGACAATGACATTCCTGCAAAGGAAAAATACGCAGGAATGGCTGAAAAATGTGCGGGATCTTTCCGTGAGATATTCTGGAACAACGAAAAAAGCTGTCTCTATGACTGGATCGATCCTGCAGCGTCGGCCAAAGATACTGCGATCCGTCCAAATCAGATATTAGCGGCTTCACTATCTTACAGCCCCCTTACAGACGACATGGCCAAAGGCGTAATAAGGATCTGCTGGGATGAACTCTATACTACTTACGGTCTTCGTACCCTTGACCCCAGACAGGATAAATTCAAGGGCAGGTCGGAGGGAAGGCTGGACCAGAGAATGAAAGCCCGTTTCCGCGGCATGGCATGGCCATGGCTCCTTGGGGAGTTTATTTCGGCATTCCTTAAATATAACCCTACGAGGACAGACCTGGGATGGATCTTTATGCGTCCATTCAACTCACACCTCAGGCACAGATGTCTGGGAGGCATTGCAGAGTGTTTTGACGGAATGATGCCGTACAAACCCCATGGTGATGTTCTCAGCGCAATGGCTCTCGGAGAACTTTTGAGAGTTTTACACGAAAATCTGCAATTTGATGAGTAAAACGTATCAAATCTGTTTGACTTTAAAGCTATAAGGTAGCACAATGAATTGAGAGCAAAAAATAATCTATGCTCTAATATTCACAAGCATTTGTGATAAAAATTTAAGGGGGCAATATTCATGGCAAAGTACAAGGTTGCAATCAACGGTTTTGGACGAATTGGGCGTCTCTCGCTCCGTTCTTTCTTCATGAACGGAAAGGACAATCTCTTTGAGGTCGTGGCAGTTAACGATCTTACCCCGCCGGCATCCCTTGCATATCTCCTGAAATATGACTCAGTGTTCCGTCGCTTCCCCGGTGAAGTTTCCGTTGAAGGAGACTCTCTCATCGTAAACGGGCATAAGATCAGGGCAGTGGCAGAGCCGGATCCGGCAAAGCTTCCCTGGAAAGAACTTGGTGTAGACCTTGTTATCGAAAGCACCGGCCGCTTTACTGATGCAAATGCTGCAAAGGCACACATAACGGCAGGAGCAAAAAAAGTAATAATCTCTGCACCTGCTAAAAACCAGGATGCTACGATAGTCATGGGAGTTAACGAGGGAGTTTATGATCCGGCAAAGCATAACATCATCTCAAATGCTTCCTGTACAACGAACTGCCTTGCCCCTGTCTGCAAAGTGCTTCAGGAGAAGTTTGGCATAGTTGAGGGACTCATGAACACCATTCACTCTTATACAAACGATCAGGTAACACTCGATTTTCCGCACAAGACTCCTTCCAGAGGCAGAGCAGCGGCGCTTTCGATCATCCCGACTACGACAGGCGCTGCAAAGGCGATCTCAGAAGTCATGCCGGAACTGAAAGGTAAACTTAACGGATTTGCCCTTCGTGTACCGACTCCGGACGTCTCAGTAGTAGACCTTACAGTTACTCTTGAAAAGACTGTGACAGTAGATTCTGTCAACGCGGCAATGAAGGAGTATGCAGAAGGCTCCTTAAAAGGCATCCTTGGTTATGAACCGGAAGACCTGGTATCCATGGACTTCGTCGGAGATCCACGTTCCTCGATCTTTGCTCCCAGACACACGCTGGTCATGGGCGACAAAATGGTCAAGGTCCTTTCCTGGTATGACAATGAATGGGCTTACAGCAACAGGGTAATAGATCTGGCAGACTATATTTTCTCTAAGGGAGTTTAAGCCCCATGAAGCTGAAAACTTTTTTGCCCGGTGATATAACCGGAAAAAAGGTTTTGGTGAGGGTCGACTTCAATGTCCCCCTTGATAATGGTAAAGTCGCTGATATTACAAGGATCTGTGCTCATCTTCCTACCTTGAGGGCACTTAAGGCAGCCGGGGCAAAAGTAGCCCTTGTTTCTCACCTTGGCAGACCCAAAGGTAAGGTCGATCCTACGTATTCCCTTGAACCTGTCGGAGAAGAGCTTGAAAAGATAACCGGTTGGGATGTACGCTTTATTCCGGAATGCATAGGTCCTGATGTTCGTAAGGCATGCGAAGAGTGGGGCAACGAAGTCCTTCTTCTCGAAAACGTCAGGTTTCATTCAGAAGAAGAGAAAAACGACATGGTATTCGCACAAAAACTGGCAGAGAACTTTGACGTATTTGTCATGGATGCATTCAGCGCTGCCCACAGAGCGCATTCTTCTACCAGAGCAGTTGCTGAGATCCTACCGTCATTCGCAGGACTTCTGATCGTCAAGGAAACAGAGATGCTTGGAGCTGTCCGTGATGATCCGAAGAAACCATTTGTACTCATTCTCGGCGGCTCAAAGGTATCAGATAAGATCGCAGTAGTTGAAAACATGATGAAAACAGTTGATACGATCCTGATAGGCGGGGGCATGGCTTTCACCTTTTTCAAAGCAAAAGGACTGGAAATAGGTAAGTCACTCTGTGAGACAGATAAAATAGAATTTGCTTCCAAAATGCTTGACGAAGCTGAAAAACTGGGTGTAAAGATGCTGTTGCCACTGGATGTACTGGCAGCAGACGAGTTTAAGGCAGATTCTCCATATTCTCTGGTAGCTCCGGATGCCATCCCATCTGACAAGATGGGACTGGATATAGGTCCTGAAACGATCAAAGCTTTTACAGAGGTCATAACTTCTTCAAAAA
>ERZ1645192.2190-NODE-2190-length-16257-cov-7.537465_pt1 | contig 16257 bp, 18 predicted proteins | sample MGYA00575354_ERZ1645192 | MGnify/ENA primary metagenome ERZ1645192 (study PRJEB40844, sample SAMN11349763) | freshwater sediment metagenome | isolation source: river sediment | host: Sediment | place: India: Faizupur Khadar , New Delhi | collected 2017-02-21 ... | reverse complement strand
ATCAAAAAAACCAACCCCGCTGCTAAAAATCCGATTCTTTTCATTTCTTTCTCCTCTATTATGTTAACAAATTACCCTACATTCTACCTACTAACTACTACATACTATTATTTTCCAGGATCGCGCACGAGCGCTCACCCGGCATAGGCCACAAGGCCACGCCGACGCATAGGCCAGAAGGCCACACCAACGCAATTCCTCTAGGCGTTGGGTGATACCGAACTAGCGTCGGGCGCTAGTTATTTTCCTGGATGCTGTTGCTTAAACGGTATCACCGGCGCGGTCCAGGGTGTCTGCTGATTAATTACTGAGATCTCCAGCGGACAAACATTTGCCGGCACGGTCAGGGCAAAACGCACCGCATCCTCAATTGCCTGGGTGCTCATTAAACGCGAGGTATCGCTGGTAATATTCTGCAGTTTTCCGGTTAAATCCGTATCGGTTACCCCCGGTAAAATCGAAGTAACCTTAATCCCGTGGTCGCGCAGCTCCCAGAATAGCCCTTTTGAAAAAGCGCGCAAGCCCACCTTTAAAGAGCTATAAACAATAAAACTTCTTGGCACCGGGTCGACTAAGGTTGAACCGGAAACAATATTAATAATCGCGCCATACTTTTGCTTCATCATGTCGTTGATCACCAGACGGATTAAGCGGACATACCCTAAGTAATTAGTGTGCGCCAATTTCTCAAAATCCTCGATCGGCTGCTCATTAAACTGATACTGCGAGGAAACCCCAGCGCAGTTAATCAGGATATCTACCTTGCCGAATTTTTCCTTAGCTACCTTCACCAAATTCTCTAGATCTTCTAATTTGGTCACATCGCAGGCTACCGGCTCAACCTTGACTTTAAATTGCTTGGCGATCTCATCTGCGGTTTCCTTTAACGGATCAAAATTACGCGCCCCGATCACCAAATTGATCCCCAGGCTGGCAGCGGTGCACGCTAAAGATTTACCGATCCCGCGGCTGGCTCCGGTAACAATTGCGGTTTTTCCTTTTAATTCTGGACTCATAATGCTCCTCCCCTATATGTTTACTTTACCCCTGACCCAACGGCTAAACATTAATAAAGCCATTAACCCCAAACCAAAAAGCGAAAAACCCAAAGTAAAACTCTTCTGCATGATCAATCCGCCTAAGGATACCCCTAAGCCCCCGGAAATAAACCGCACTGCGCTGTTTAAACTGGCTGCCTCATTCAAAAGATCAGGCGGTAAATCCGAAAGCATGGTGGATAACCCCACATGATTAAACGTCCAGCCTAACCCCCAGATGATCATGACCAAAAATAACAAAGCAACCGGGACCTGCATTAACAATAGAAAAATCCCGAAAGCCATCGAAAGAATGCCTAAATTCACTACCCGGCTCCTTCCGGCGGAATCTGCTAAGCGCCCTCCCCAGATCTCGCCGAATACCCCGCTTAAAGAGGTCAGGGTGATCAGCATGCTGATGGCAAACTGGCCTAAATTCAGTTGGGTGGAAAAATAAACCCCCAGCCACTGCTGGATGGCATGATAGATCAGGCTGACGCAAAAAATATAACTAAAGAGCATCAGCACTCTTTTACTTTTAAAAGCTTCTAAATAACCGATACGCAATACCGGGTGCTTTTCCCTAAAACTGGGCAGATAAAAAAACATTCCTATCCACAGGATAAATCCGCAGGCCGCTGGGATCAAAAAAATCATCCGCCAGTGGATAATGCCGCTTAAAAATAAACCTAATAGTGAGGCGACAAAGGTCGAGCCGAAAAACAAACCAATATAGCGCCCGCGCTTAGCTGTCTCTAAATGCCTGGCGATCAAAATTAAGCCTAAAGGGATAACCGATGCCCCGAACAACCCCATCAAGAACCTGGCCAGGAATAACGTTTCGATCTTACAGGCACCGGCGGCTAATAGATTTGCCAGCGAAAACATGAAGATACACGCCAGCTCAACCCGGCGCGCATCAAAGAATCTCACCAGCGGCCCGTAAAGTAAGGCCGCCAGGCCATAGGGCAGCATGTAGAGCCAGATAATTTTACCCACTACAAACTGAGAAAGACCAAACCCTTGAGCGATCGAAGGCACCAGGGCCGCGGATGCCGCCACATTAAAGGATAAAACTGCCCCTTCTAAACAAAGGATCGCAAAGGTAAGCGCGTTCACTTTTGCGCCGCTTCTTTTTCGATAATCTCTTTAAAGATCTTTAAATTAGCTTGAGAGCCTTCGTTAATAAACCCTTCGATCTGCTGATCATTAAACTTGGCTTTTGTATCCATATGAAAATGCTGGATCCAGGTCATTTCCACACCTTCCGGTTTTTGAGTATAAAGCCAGACAATTTTCATATATTCAAAAGGAAACAGCGGGGTTTCCCGTTGCGCATAGGCAAAATACTTATCCTTAAATAATAGCCTCCAGGACTGCCAGGATTTATCATCCTCATCCGTTAAGCGAAAGGTAATTTTATTACTTTCTTTGCTGACGACCTCCGCCTTCTTATACTCGGCGCCGAAAAGCTCGGTCCAGCGCGGGATATCATTGGAAATATCAAACACCAAATCATACGGCGCATTAATTATAATCGAATTACATGTATGTCCCATTATAACCTCCTAAATTATTTGTAGGCTTCCCGTCTTTTGCCGGAGGCACAATTAGAAGATTTTCGGCAGATGAGCGCAAGGATTTACGACGAGCGCAGGCTGTGTCTTTCTTGGCGAAAGGTAAAAGCCGAAGCGAGTCGTAAACCGTAGCGCTCGGCGAAAATCTTCGTGCCGAGGCAAAAGACGGAAAACTCAAATTACTAATCTAAAAGAGCAACTACACGCGCCCAGGCAGCACCCGTGTTCTTAATCCTCACCGGCATGCACAATATTTTAAAACCGGTGGCGGGAAGTTTTTCTAGGTTTGCCAGGCGCTCAATATGGATAAATTCCTTTTTGCGGCCGAAAAAATGCGCCGGGTAAAATTTCTTAGGGTCCCTGGTTTTTAAAAATTCCGTGAGCATAAACCGGTAGGGCCGGTCAATCCCCATCGTATCCACGCCAAAGATCTTTATGCCTTGAGATAATAAATAATCTATTGCTTCCGGGTCAATCCCCGGATAATCGGTAAAGTATTTTGGCCCGCCGTATAATTTGTCCGCGCCGGTATGCAGTAAAACAATATCCAGCGGTTTAAGCTGATAATTGATTTTCTTCAGGGCCGCTTCAAGATCTTCTTGCTTAATTACTTCATTGGGTTTTTTATGCCTTAGATCGAGTTTTACTCCCGGCTGGAAGCAATACTCTAAAGGGATCTCATCCGCGGTTTTAGCAGCGCGGTTTTCTGACTTAGAGCCGTAATGGAAGGAGTAATCAAGATGGGTCCCGATATGCACCGGGGCGTGCACTACTTCTAAAGAGAGAAATTCTTCATCGGGCAGGTCACTCTTTTTAACAATCCGCTTACCCAGCGCGTATTTAAGTTTTCCCGCCAGGGTCTTACCCATAATCACCCGGTTAAATTTCTCCACCCCGGCTTTATGGGATACCCGCTCAATGGCGACCTTATGCACCTCAAAGGCGGTTTCGTCAATCGGCAAGCTTAGATCGATTATTTTCACCCTTTGTCCTCTTTTAACAGGTTAACGGGATTATTTGGCTAACTTGCTTTCGATATTGGCGGCAATATCGTCGATGGTTGAGTTTTTGGTGATCTCTTTAGGGCTAAGCTTGACCCCGAAGGATTTCTCCAAGGCAATCACCGATTCAACCATTTCCGTAGAGTCTACGCCGATACTCTCAGTCAGGGTTACCCCGTCCTTTAACTCATCAATCTTAACCTTAAGCAGCCCGCTTAAAACTTCTTTTACTTTTGCTTTTGTATCCATCGTATTCCTTTCAGCTTATATCTGCACTTCACCCTTGGTTGCCGCCGCTTCCCATTTACCGATTCCATCCATGACATCCTTAAAACAAAGCTTGGCCAACGGGTCAAAGTTACTTTCCATGATCCGGTTGATCCGGCCGGGCTTAGAGAAAAATTCACGCATACACCATGAGCCTAAGCGCCCCAAATCTTCAGTCGTCAAGTGATCCGTCGGGATGACCGGGTGCAAAAAGTCCCAGGTGCTAAAATCGACTTTGCTGGGATCCACCCAGCCCTTCTTTAAGGCAATCCTCCACATCGGAGAGTTCGGCGCCGGGGTCACATACCCCACCCAGAGCACATCCGGATCCACCTGGTCGGTAAATTCAAAGCGCTGCTTGACGATCTCCTCGGTATCATAATCAAAGCCCATCATGATATCGGCGACAATCGCGATATCATTGCGGCGGAACATCTCAATCGTCTTTTTGATCTGATCGATGGTAATCCCTTTGGCGATTTTCTTAAGCTCTGACTGCGTCGTCACCTCAATGCCAAAAACACCCATAAATAACCCTACCTCTTTCATCGTCGGCAAGATCGACTCGCAATTGACCCAATCAATGGCCCGGCCTAAAGATACCCATTTAATCGGGTTATTCGAGGCCCTTTTTAAATCGCAGAATCTCTGCACTCTTTTAGGATCGACATTAAAATTATCATCCTGGATAACCACTACTTTTACCCCGTACTTACGGTGCAGGAGATTTAACTCCTCCATGACCCGTTCCGGTGATTTGGCCCGCCACTTTAAGAAATCCGACGGTGAGCGCGGATCAAATTGGTCCCATTCATAACAAAATGTGCAAGCGGAAGGACAGCCCCGGGAGGTCACCATATCCACAAACGGCTTCCAGTAAGTATGCCCCACATATTTATCCATGGGAAACAAATCATAGGCCGGCAGGGGAAGTTTATCTAAATCCTGCATTAACGGTTTATGCGGCCCCATGACAATCTCGCCGTCCACCCGGCTAGTTACCCCGCCCACATCCTTAAGCGGCTTATTCTTGTCGATTGCCTCAATTAAATCGCCGAAGGATTCTTCCTCGCCCATCACCACAAAATCCACCTCCGGGTTATTTTCTAAAGTGTGCACCGGCATGGCTGAATACCATAACCCGCCCAAAACAATCTTTACTTTAGGCAGGGCTTTTTTAATCCCCACCCCGGCATCCTTAAAATGCTTTAAGACCCCGTAGCCGCCGTAACCGTGCAGCTGCTCCCCCATCACCACCACATCGGGAGCCTTATCCTTGACCATCTGCACTAATTGGTCCATCGGGATCTGGTCGGCTTTGCCGTCGATCACCGCCACATCCGCATAACCTCTTTCCCTAATATAAGCTGCCCAGTGCGCGTAAAGCTGGTTAGGTGAACGGTGAATTCCGTGCGTTGCCCAGGCGCCGACTTTAGGCATCACAAATAAAATTTTCATTCTTTCATCCTCCTGATTATGCTTGCTCAACTACCAAAACCGAATTAATCCCGCCCCGGCCGCGCGAAATAATCAAAGCCTTATTGACTTTATGCTCCCGGGATTCTTTTGTAATGTAATTTAAGCTATTTAAAGCCGGTTTTTCCAAGTTTACCGTCGGCGGCACTAAATTATGCTCCATCGCTAAAAGCGCGATAATCATATCCAGGGCGCCTGAGGCCCCCAGTAAATTCCCGAACATCGATTTCGGGCAGCTTAAGGGAATATTTTTTAGCTCCTTACCAAAAACCAGCTCTAAAGCCCGGATCTCCGAATTATCCCACAGCTCAACCGCTAAGCCATCCAGGCTGATATAATCAATCTCGGCGGGAGAAGCCTGGGCATCCTCTAATGCCAGTTTGATCGCCCGCGCCAATTCTTTACCGTCGGGGGCGCAATTAATCCGGTCCGCCCCGTCACAGGTCGTGCCGTAACCGGAGATTAATCCAAAGATATTGGCGTTGCGCCCTTTTGCCCGCTGGATGCTTTCCATCACCACAATTCCTGCGCCTTCGCCGATTACAAATCCGGAACGGTTTTGATCAAACGGCCGGTAGGCTCCTGCGGGATCCGCATTGCGGGTAGATAAACTGCCATAGGTATTGCAGCATAATAAAGCGTAAGGGGTCACCGGCGCCTCCATCCCCCCGGCCAAAATCATATTTAATTTATCTTTGGCTAAAACCTTGCGGGCATAACCTAAGGCCATTAAGGAGCTGGCCCGGTCGCTGACGATCGTTTTACTAAACCCTTTGATCCCGTAATAAATCGAAACCTGGCCTTGGGGCGCGGCCGGAAACCAGGCGCTGGCCATATAAGGAGAAACTCCCTCCCGGCCCTCTAAATATAAATCCCGCAGCTCGGTTTCCGCGTAAAGCCAGCCGCCGATCGCGTTACCTAAAAATATCCCGACTAAATTCGGGTCTTCATTCTTAATCTCAATCCCGGCATCCTGCAGGGCCATCTCCGCGGCCACCAGGGCCATGTGTGAAAAAGCGTCGATTTTTTTTAAAAGCCGCTCGGAGATATGGCTGTATTTCTCCAGGTCATCGATTTGCCCGGCGATATGCGACGGATATTTGCTGGCATCAAAGCGGGTGATTTCCTTGACAAATGAGCGTCCGCTTTTAATGTTCGCCCAAAACTGGCGTTTCCCGATCCCCGAAGGGCTAACCACCCCGATTCCTGTAATGGCAATTTTGTCCACCCCGCTTTTCCTTTCTATACTGTATTATCTATCTACTATACCCTGCACTTCCTAATAAGGAAGGGCGGGGTCCATTTATCCACCGTACCTTTTGAAGATCAATGAAGAATGGATCCCTGAAAACCCGCTTGAGGTTTTCATGATCATGTTTACTTTTTTCTGAATGGCCTGGTTAGGAATGTAATACAAATCACACTGCGGGTCTTTTTCCTCCTGGTTGATCGTAGGAGGCAGGATATTTTTCTCAAAAATCATCGCCACCATCGTCATCTCGACTGCATTGGCTGCTGCCAGAGGGTGGCCGATCATGGATTTCAAGGAGCTGATCGGCAGCTTGTAAGCGTAATCACCGAAAATCGCCTTATAGGCATTGCTCTCAAAAATATCGTTCATTCGGGTGCTGGAACCGTGCGCATTGATATGGTCAATTTCGGTAGGCTTAACCCCCGCATCTTTAAGCGCCAGGCTGATACAGGTTTCCATTGCCCGGCCGTCAGAAGGCAGGTCCGTCATATGGAAGGCGTTACAGCTGGTGCCAAAACCGATAATTTCGCAGTAAATTGGGGCGTTGCGCTTAAGCGCGTGGTTTAATTCCTCTAAAATTAAAATACCTGCGCCCTCGCCCAGAACAAACCCATCCCGCTTGTTGTCAAAAGGGCGCGAGGCTTTTTGGGGCTCATCATTATGCACGGATAAAACATTGACCACGTCAAATGCCCCGAAGGTGATCGGGGTCAGCGGCGCCTCGGCTGCTCCGCAAAGCATGATATCCTGCTCCCCGTCCTGGATACTCTCTAAACCAAACCCTAAAGAATCGGTTCCGGCGGTGCAGCCGGTAGAGATCGTATTACAGATCCCTTTTAAACCGTAACGGGAGCTTAATTCGATGGAAGGAGTATTAAACATCGCCGCGTCATACAGGTCCGGACGCACTAACCCCGGATCGATCGGCTTTTTACCATCATCCGTAACCAGGGCAAATTCTTCCTCCATATATTTGGTGCCGCAAATGGCGTTGGCCAAACAGACCCCGATCCTTTGGGGGTCCTCTTTGACAAAGTCAAGCTTACTGTCATCCACCGCCATCTTGCCGGCGGCCACCCCAAATTGCACATAGCGGTCCATGCGCATTGCCTCTTCATGGCTCAAGCCCAATTTAAAAGGGTCGAAATCCATGACCTGCGCGGCGATCTTGGTATTAAAAACTGAGACATCAAAACCCTCTACTAACCGGACACCGGATTTACCTCCGGAGAAAGCGGCCCAGGCATTTTGCTTGCCGATCCCGTTAGGAGAAATCACCCCGATCCCCGTCACTACTACTCTACGCTTAGCCATACACTTTCACCTCTATTTATTTGCTTTTGGTTTCTTCGACTCTGGTTACTTTAAAAATAATGTTGCCGCCGTCCGGGCAGGTCACGGTATCGATGGAATCCGGGTTGGGCATAAAGAAAAATTTTGCGCCAAAGTTCAACGCAAATAATGCCGGGAAGGCAGTATGGAATGCCGCTCCGCAAAAACCGGGAATGCATTTTAACCCTTGGGTTTCCCACTTGTCACCGACCTTATAGCCAAACGTGCATTTACCTTTAGCCTGCACGACTTCAATCACCATTTTTTTAGGATTTGGCCCTTTATGCTCCGGGTCCTTCGGGATAACTTCAACCTGGCCCTGTTTATCCAGGATCTCGGCTTTAAACTCGAGTTTCCCCCCGTCCGGGCAAGTGACTAACAGCGAACGCTGGTTGTCCCGAAAGCCAAACTTGGCCCCGAAACTCAAAGCATAAATCACCGGGAATAAAGCGTGCGCCAGCCCCAAACAGAAATGCTTAGGCGGATGGGTAAAATCCTCTAAAATTATCTCCTCGCCGATCTTATAACCGTGATAGCACTCACCGATGACTTGCGTCACGGTAAGTTTTAAGCGCGGGAAAGGTGAATTGATCTGGGACATTTTAAATTAACTCCTTGGTTTTGGCGATCAGCTCTTCCTTACTATAAAAACGCCGGGTTTTTTCGACTTCATGCACCATTTCTACTAAAGCCGTATTAAGAGGCGCGGATAAATGATGCGCCCGGGCCAGATTGACGAACTCTCCGTTAATGTAATCGATCTCCGAAAGTTTACCGCGCATGATGCTCTGCAGGATCGATCCATAGAGCGGCTCCCGGCTTAAATTTTGCATCATCCCGGAGAAGATCTCGGCCCCTTTTTCTATCGGCAGGCTGGTCAATTTGGTCAGGTTTTCCAGCGGGAAACCCGGCAGGGAGGCCAGGCCCAAATTAAGCTGGTTAAAAATCCCCTGGGCTTCTTTCCAGATGGCAATACTGATCTGGCTGACGGACAGGTCACTAAACACTTCTTGCATGCTCTTGCCTAAGATCGCCGGCAGGCAATTATTGGCGTTAAGAAAGATCTTTAAATATTTCATCCCCGTGATATCTTTAGCGATCACCACCGGGAAGGCAGGGCTTAAAACCGAGACCAAACCCTCGATCTTACCCCAATCGGCCAACTGGCCAAACACGCTGCCTAAAATCCAGCTGCCCTCGAAATTATGCACCACCTTGCCTGGCTCGATGTTAGTCGAACCGAACATAACGATACTGGAAATAACCTGTTCAGGCGCAAGATATTTGGATGCGATCTTTTCAGCTTGCACCCCGTTTTGCGTCGTCAGCAATAATGCATTCTGAAGAAGGTTCTTGCAGTCGGCTAAAGCGCTGTCGATATCCTGGGTCTTGGTCGCCAGGATCACCAGGTCCGGGATATAATTCAATGATTCGGCGATATCGATGCGCACCGCTAAATCCCCTCTTGCCCCGGAAACCGCAATCCCCTGGCGGGCAACGACCTCTACCACCGGGCCATGCCCGATCAAGGTCACTTCTGCTTTTTTGTCTTTAAGATAGGCGGCGACCAAGCAGCCGATGGCCCCTGAACCGATAACCGCGATGCGCATGATTAATTACTTTTTAGGAAAGCCGTATTTTTTATAATCAAACCCGTTTTGGCCTAAAAGCCTGACCATCATACTGTAGAAGGGGCTGGGGACATCCGAGAAGAAAGCCGCCACTACATCAACCTCTTCTACGGCGCTGGCCTTGCGGCCGGCGGCTAAATTTTCTGCCTGCCGCCTGACTACAGATTCGGTAATATGCCGGTGAAAAACCGGGATTTTGGAGATTAAAACTTTGAATTTGTCTTCAGTAGCCGGATCCCAGATCATTTTGGTTTAAAAGTTTTTAACCAGGGTTAAAAAATATAGTAAAATTTTACTATATTTTACGTAGAGATACACCCCTTGTCAAGTAAATAAATGTTATTTTTGCTGGAAGTTAACCCGGTGGCAAAGGGAGGTTTAAATTTTTTTAATCAGGCCTTTTAAGAATGTGCCCTCCGCCTGCAGGAGACAGGTATTATGCTCCATAATCCTTAATAAAGGCAGGGAGTTTTTAAGTCTTTTGGATTCCGACATCTCCTTAAGGCCAGCTAGGATTTTTTCCAGGATCTCCAGCCGTTTTTTAAGCCGGCGGCGGGCCAAGGCCGGTTTCATAAAGCCCAAGAAATACAAGCTTAAATCCAGGGTAAACTGCGGCCGCTTAAAATCCAGGAGGTTTTTATTCAGGAGTATCTCGAAACGCTGCCGGCCGCGGGGGGTCAGGCAATAAACCAGGCGCTGGGGGCGTTTACCTTTTTTTTGCGTGCATTTAGAAAGCAGGCCCTTCTGCTCCAGGACCTTTAAGGGATAATAGATTGATTTGAGCTGAACGCCGGCAAAGAGGGAAAGAATTTCACGGACCTTAACTTTTATTTCATAACCGTGTTTTGGGCTTTGGCGCAGCAGGCCTAATAAAATTAGTTCATGGTCGATCATCCGATCACACCCATCGCCCTGTATTTTTTATAGCGCTCTTTAAGCAGCGTTGCCTTATCCAGGGCTTCCAACTCTTTAAGATTCTTGAGGATAGATTCTTTGACGCTGGAGGCTTGTTTTTGCGCATCCCGGTGCGCTCCGCCCAGCGGCTCGGGGATCACTTCATCGATCAGCCCCATCTTTAAAAGATCCGGTCCGGTAAGCTTTAAGACCTCGGCCGCCTGCGGGGCCTTAGCCCCGTCCTTCCAGAGGATCGCCGCGCAGCCTTCGGGAGAAATAACCGAATAATAAGAATTCTCTAAGACCGCCAGGCGGTCAGCCACTCCGACCCCTAAGGCGCCGCCGGAACCACCTTCACCGATAACAATCGCGATGATCGGGGTGGCAAAACTCATCATCTCCCTTAAATTCAAAGCGATGGCATGGGATTGGCCCCTTTCCTCCGCCCCGATCCCCGGATAAGCCCCCGGGGTGTCGATAAAAACGATTACCGGCAGGCCAAACTCTTGGGCCATCTGCATCACCCTTAAGGCCTTGCGGTAGCCTTCCGGGTGGGCGCAGCCAAAATTACGTTTTAAATTCTCTTTGGTATCCCGGCCCTTCTGATGGCCGATGACCATCACCTTTTTCTTGTCCAGCCTGGCCAAGCCGCAGATCATGGCCTTATCGTCGCTGAATAAACGGTCCCCGTGTAATTCCAGGAAATCCGACATGATCAAGCTGATGTAATCAAGAGTGTAGGGCCGCTGGGGATGCCGGGCTAACTGCACCTTTTGCCAGGGGCTTAAATTTACGTAAGTGTCTTTCTTTAAGTGCTCTAATTTATCATCCAGTTTTTTAAGCTCAAGAGACAGATCGATCTTCTTTTCTACCATAAAGGTTTTGAGCTCCTGGATCTTCTTTTCTAATTCGAGTATCGGTTTTTCAAATTCCAGTCCGGCCATGGGATTATTCGATAATGGTAACTTCCGTGCCCACCGGCACGATCGCGTATAATTCTTCGACGTCAGCGTTGCTCAAGCGTACACACCCTTGGGTGACTTGTTTACCCAGCTCTTTGGGCTCGGTCGTGCCGTGGATCCCGTAACCGGCCAAGTCAAACCCCATCCAGCGGGTGCCTAAGACATTTTCCGGGCTCTGCGGCGGCACTACGGCGCCGGCCTTAAACCAGGTCGGGTTGGCCAGCTTATTGACGATCTTAAATGTCCCCACGGGAGTGCAGTTATTTTTTCCGGTTGAAACGATATAGGTCTTGAATATTTCTTCATTGCTTTTAAGCCAGAGGATATTTTCCGACTTATCCACCAGAATGCTAAAAGGCACATCCCAGATCTTGATTTTACGGCCGGGGATGATCAGGGAATCATTTAAGTTGTTGCTTTTCATGATCAGTTCGGTAGTAGTTTTATGTTCGCGGGCAATTTTATGCAAGGTATCTCCGGGGCGGATCTGATAAGCGCTGCTTTTGGGAGTAAGGGCGGGAGAAAAAAGCAGCCGGATATTTAGATTTTCCGCTTTTTTCTGCCAATCGGTCACCTCGGCAGATTCTGGATGCTCATTGACTAATTTTTGATACGCGGCCTTGGCTTCAAAAAGTTCGCCTTTGGCCTCCAGCTCCCTGGCCTGCGAAAGCAATCCGCGCACCGAAGCGCTGCCTGCCGCCAGATGGCCCTTATAAGCTATCTTGCTAATCAAAAAAACTATTCCGCCGGCGGCTAACAGCGCTACCGCCAGACTGATCACAATTTTTCTCTTCACCTACCCGCTCCCTCTTTAGTTGTTAATGGTAAAACGCCAGGGCGATCATGACCCCCAACAACATGCCGATAATCACTTCCACCGGCGTATGGCCGATCAATTCCCGCAGGCGTATCTCCTGAATTTTACCTTGCCAGTAAATATCATCCATGATCATATTTAAGATGCTGGCTTGCTTTCCGGTCGAACGCCTGACCCCTTGCGCATCAAACATGACCACAATCGCAAAAGCAAAAGCTAAAGCAAAATATACGCTGCTAAATCCGCATTCCAGGCCGATACTGGTAGCCAGACATGCCGCGCCTGAGGCATGCGAAGAAGGCATCCCGCCGGAACCGATAAACAAGCGGAAATCAAATTTCTTTTTACGGAAGATCCCGATCACTACCTTGATCGCCTGGGCAATCAACCAGGCAGAGATCGTCGCCATCAGGATCTTGTTGCTATATAATTCCAGAAAAAAATTTCGCATTTTTTACCCAAGCCTTACTACAGGTTGTTTAAGATTGCGGGGCATCGGGAACAACTTCGATCTTAACCTTTTCTACGGTTGAGCGGCCGTCACGCAGCAAAAACCCCCGGTTACCTTCATAAAACCGGTCGGGGGCTTGGGCGCTTTTAGACCGTAGGGCGCGCAGGGCCTTTTTTAACTCTTGCGCGGAACCAAGTTGGAATTTAAGCTGCTCATTTTCCAGGTAAACCTGCTTGCGGCTCTTGATCAAAGCCGTATTTTCCGCCTTTAATACCGCAAACTTTACGCTTACCTCTTCCAGTTCATTCTTAGTCTTCTGGCTCTCCTTAAACAACCTGGCAATCCTGTTACGGCTGGCTCCCACGTAAGACTTAAGCGCAGTATTTTTAGCCTGCAGGCTAGCGTTAAAGTCTTTTTCTTTCCCTAGTTCCTGCAATAAGTTTTGCTTCTCCTGGTTTAAAGCCAGGATATCTCCTTGCGCTTTAGCCAGATTTTCCTCTAAAGCCAGTTTTGCCCTTAACTCCACCACATATCTGGCCATACTAAAAACCGCGACCCCCAATAAAAAGAGCAGTGCCAGGTTCTTAATTACCCCTTTATTCATAAGCTTATATTATATAATCGGACACATAAAAAGCAAGGCATATCTTGATTTAAGAAATCCGGTTAGATTAACCGCCCTTTTACGTCTATTATCGCGGAGGTGGTGAAATGATTGCAAAAACCTACAGCTTCTGCTTACTGGGCCTGGATGCTTACCCGGTAGAAATCGAGATTGATGTGGCAAGCGGGCTGCCGGCGGTTAACCTGGTAGGCTTGGCGGATACGGCAATTAAGGAAAGCAAGGAACGGATACGCGCGGCTATTAAAAACTCGGGATTTTTCTGGCCGGGGATGCGGATTACGATCAATCTGACCCCCTCGGATATCAAAAAAGAGGGCGCAGGTTTCGACCTGCCGATCGCCCTGGGGGTGCTGGCGGCCAGCGGCCAGATCAATGGGGAGCTGCTTAAGGATTATTTTTTTCTGGGCGAATTGGCCTTGGACGGCAAACTGCGTCCGGTCCACGGAGCGCTCTCTGCCAGCCTGGCCCTGGCCAAACAACCGGTCAAAAGGCTGGTGCTGCCGGAGAAGAATGCCCAGGAAGCGGCGGTTGTTAAAGAAATATCCGCTTGGCCGCTGCCAAACCTTAGCGCGGTGATCCAATTCTTAGCCGATCCGTCCTTAAGGCAACCATTCAAGCTTGAAATCGAGCAAATTTTTAGCCAGAGCCGAGATTACGATCTGGATTTCGCAGATGTCAAAGGCCAATACTTCGCCAAAAGGGCGCTGGAGGTCGCCGTAGCCGGCGGACATAACATTCTTTTGATCGGGCCGCCGGGCAGCGGCAAGACAATGCTGGCTAAAAGAATCCCCACGATTATGCCCGCACTTTCTTTGGCCGAAGCGCTGGAGATCACCAAAGTCCATTCGGCAGCCGGGACATTGCTGAATAAAGGAGGCTTGATCAAAACCCGGCCTTTCCGTTCTCCGCACCACGGCATCTCGGATGTCGCTTTAATCGGCGGCGGGGATATCCCCCGGCCCGGCGAGATCAGCCTCTCCCACCTGGGAGTTTTATTCCTGGATGAATTGCCGGAATTCAACCGCAAGGCCCTAGAAGCCCTCCGCCAACCCTTGGAAGACAACCTGATCTGCGTGAGCCGGGTTAAAAGAACCCTGTTCTTTCCGGCGGCTTTTATTCTAGCCTGCGCCCTTAATCCCTGCCCGTGCGGCAATTATTTCAACCCGCAAAAAAACTGCCACTGCAGCCAAACCAAGATCAAGAACTACCTGGGCAAGATCTCCGGCCCCCTCTTAGACCGGATCGACCTGCACATTACGGTTCCACAGGTAAAATACACCGAATTATCCGCCAACCAGCCGGCGGAACCTTCAGCATTAATCAGGCAGCGCGTAGAAAATGCGCGCGCCATTCAGGCTAAAAGATTCGCTCAAGGCGAGAAGCACGCCTCCAGCCTATTTTACAATTCCCGGATGTCCCACCAACAAATCCGGCAGCATTGCCTTCTTGACCCGGAGGCGCATAAATTAATGCGGATGGCCATCGAAGAATTGGCTTTGTCGGCCAGGGCTTATGATAAGATACTTAAAGTAAGCCGCACGGTAAGCGACCTGGCAGGAAGCGAAAAGATCCAGGCTCAACATGTCGCCGAAGCCATTCAATACCGTTGCCTGGACCGCTCTTTTTTCGTTTAAATACTTCAATAATAATTTAAAGCCACAATAGCTAGCCGGCCGGGATAATATATTTTTTAAATAAAAATATCTGGCCGCACGGCGGGGAAGCCTGATTCTCATTCTGCAAGATGATTTCACTCCAGTCCGCATCCTGCCGGAATCCAAGCTTTTTATATAAGTTCTGCGCCCTAAAATTATCGGGGTCTACGCTTAAATAAACCAGGTTATCTCCGACGGGCAGCTGAGAGCAAACCGCCTGGACCAGCTTTTCCCCAATGCCTCTGCCTTGAAAACTTCTTAATACGACCAGGCCGGAGATCAGCCAAAATTTCATGCCTAGCTTTTGATCCCGGCAACACAAACCAACCCCGCCGATAATTTCATCCTTGAAGCTCGCTGCGTAATAAAAACAATTTGCGCTTAAATGGGCGGGGAAGACAAGAGTTTTTTGGCCGCTGCTTCTGCGTAAAACAAAAGAGTGCTTTAAAAGAAAGTGTTTATATTTTTCATCCTCAAGGAAAACAGGGCCACAGGCCACTTTGGCGATGGGAAATGTTTTTCTTCTTAAGGCCCTTTGCAGCTTGGTAAAATTTAATAAATGCGAAGCGAGCTCAAGGCCAAGGTCCGCAAAACCAAACTCCTGCTGATGGATAAGCCGCAATTTATGATAAAGTTTTTTAAAAATGTTCAGTTTACCGGTCATCATTATATTGTTGCTAAAGGCGGCTGCCTGCGGTGTGGCGTAAGCAGTTCGATCAATTTAGGGTTGATTGCATAACCTAAGCTGGCCGCTTGATCGCAATGTTTAATCGCTAAATCATATTGGCCACCGTAATAGTAGGCCAAGGCAAGGTTATGGTGCGCTACCGCCAACCCGGGGTCCAGCTTTAAGGCCCAGGATAACCACAAGACTGCTTCCTTGTTCCTGCGGACCGTTAAATAGGCGCTGCCTAAACCCAAACAGGCCGCCGGGGAATGCGGATTAATTTTTATTGCCTGGCGGTATAGTGGGATTGCAGCCCTTTCATTTTTAGCATCAACATATAAATTACCAAGGTAATAATAGGCATCAAAAAAACTCAGCCCGTTGTCAACCGCCTTTCTGTAAAGCAAGACTAATTCCCCATCCTGACCTTGGCGCCGATAGATTTCTGCCAGCTTAATATAGCCCGGCAGATACCCTGGATCAATCTTAATGACTTCTGCCAACTGGGCGGCGGCAGCGGCCAGGTTAGCCTCTTTTGCATAAAGGTCTCCCAAGGCCTCATAGGCATAAAGCATCCGCGGGCTAAGTTCGATGGCCTTAAGATACAGCGCAA
>ERZ1645192.2189-NODE-2189-length-16264-cov-32.655192_pt1 | contig 16264 bp, 11 predicted proteins | sample MGYA00575354_ERZ1645192 | MGnify/ENA primary metagenome ERZ1645192 (study PRJEB40844, sample SAMN11349763) | freshwater sediment metagenome | isolation source: river sediment | host: Sediment | place: India: Faizupur Khadar , New Delhi | collected 2017-02-21 ... | reverse complement strand
GCGGAGCTTCTTCTGCCATGCTGTGCCAGCGGGGCCGCTTAACCGATTCGTTAGCGCAAACCAAAAGATCAAAACACAAAACCCAAATCGGCAGGTTCAGCTTGCTCAAAACATCCCGTGAACGACATTTTTTGGATCTGGCTGGCAAAGCCAGCTAGAGCTCGCTTTGCTGATGTGCCAGTTCAATCTGGAATAATTGGCTGTGGGTAATCGTTTGTGGGTAGTCTTCTTTGTAAATTCAATTTCGATTTTTTTTGGTTTCTTTGTCTATCTTTTTTGGTTTTTGTAGTCAACTTGTTGGTCAGTTTCTCAGTGTTTTTTGGTTAAAGTGTGCGGCCATTTCTTTGTTTGCTGTACTTTCTCGGTTCAGGCGGGTTGGGTAACTTCTCTTCTGTCCAGGTAAAAACCAAACAGCAAAATTTCAAAACATTGTTAAGTGCAAAGAGCAGGCGCTAACAAGTCGTTCAAGCCGACAGCGCTACGCGCTGCGGCTTAACTCCGGTGTTAGCCATCCTCGTCGGAGCCACTACGATGCTGCTGAATATCAACACCAAGACGCGCTACGCGGAAAAACGTCGGACAGAGCGGTTGCAGACCTTTGGTTTGGACGAACGAGCACTACAAGACATTCTCTTTCGATCGTTAGATAGGTTGTTTCCCGATGATGAACTGATCCTCTTGATGCAGTCCCGTAGTTGGCAAGAAGAACCCGATTTGATGGCCGTAGACAAGAAAGGCAATCTCTTCATTTTCGAGTTGAAGGCGTGGGAGTCTCATAGCTCAAATTTGCTTCAAGTGCTCCGTTACGGCCAGATTTACGGCGCGATGAAATACCCTGAGTTGGACGCCTGGTTCAAAAAGGCAGCCGACCCATCCCAGTCGCTTAAGTTCGCGCACAAGGCAAAATTCGGTGTCGAGCTATCGGAAGAGGATTTCAATCGAAAACAAGTTTTTGTGGTGATGACCAATGGCTTGGATTACCGGACCCGAGAGGCTGCACAGTATTGGCGCTCCAGCGGATTAGACGTACGCCCTTGGGTTTATCGCGTCTACACTGGCGGTACCGATGAGATGTTGCTAGAGATGTCACCGTTCAGGGTTCTCGACAATCCTTACGAAGATATTGCCGAAGGCTATTACATTCTCAATACGAACGTCAGCAATACCCAACAAGACCATGACGATATGCTTGCACATGGCAAGGCGGCGGCATTTTTCGATCCATGGAAATTCAAGATCGAGAGATTGGCAAAGGGCGACGTGGTCTTCCTCTATCAATCAGGCGTCGGAATTGTTGCGTTAGGTGAGGCCGATGGAAAGCTTGTTAAAGCCCCTTATCAAGGTAACCCGGAGCACCCTGATGAAGAATACTCAATGAAGCTTCAACGCTTTCAACGTGTATCCCCACCATTGACAGCTGCGGAAATAAAGAAAATAACGGGGGTAAATCACGTATTCATGAGCACGATGTTTGGCGTTGACGCAGACAGCGGGAAAGCAATCAGGAAATTCATACATGACCAAAAGGCTAACACGGCAGTCCACACGGACGCTGCGCGATAAAGCTGCGCAGCGCCGGTGACTTCTACGTTATGTCCGCTTCGGATTCAGAGCAGAAGGTCTGGTCTCAGGCATGAAATGTCCGTTGTCGGCCTGAACCGGGCCTGAAGCGAAGCGATCCCCGACGAGTGGCAGCTTTTGCTTGCTCAACTCATGAAGCCCCTTGCCCAAAGGCTTCTGCCACCTCGGGATACCCTTTGGATGGCCCTAGCCCGGGGCCTTGCCGGGGACTCATTCCCCTACGGACCTATGACCCCTGATTCCCAACACGGGCAGTTGCCTCTTGCCTGGGTTGCGGTAACCAGCAGAGATAATTCCAAAAGCAGGTGCCCACGGACCAGCTGACCATTCACCCTCCGGGTGAAGCAAGCGCGATGCGGTTGCACCCGCTTATAGCCACCTCGGCGCGCCTCAGGGCATCCCCCCTCCCCCCACGCCGGGAGGCCGAGCTGGCCGTGCCGTGTTGCTCAACTGATCGTCTGGTCCCAGGATCTGCCCGGCGAGTTTCCCGTAGGAACCTGCCCGAATCAGTGCCGCGGATCGCGCCTGGGGGTCCAGCCCACCTGGACCGCCAACCGTTCACAGGGGTGCTCATCCCCCTTTCCTGGCCCCCTCATACACCACCTCTCCCCCGACGATGGTCAGGTCGACGAAATCATCCCAACCCGAAACCGCCAGACCCTGGATCGTCAGGGGATAGACCTGCATGAATTCGACCGCGGCCATGTCCCGCAGGTCGATGTTGAAGAGCACCAGATCGGCCAACTTACCGACCGTGATCGACCCGATGCGGTCCTCCAGCATCAGGGCGCGGGCTGAGCCTAGGGTGAAGTGACTGAGGCCCTGCTCGACGCCGATCCGCTGCTCCGGTCCCCAGGCGTCGGAAAATTCAGGGTTCAGGCGGTGGACGGCGACGAACAGACCGTAGAGGGGATTCAGGGGACCGGCGGCCCAGTCGCTGCCGAACGAGAGGTCTATCCCCTGGTCCTGGATGGACTTCCACGGCTGGTAGTGCTGCACCCGGTCGAACCCGAGCCGGAGTTCGGCATTAGGGCTACCGAAGAATTGGGCCGGCTGCATGGCCGCCAGGACGCCCAGCCGGGCCAGGCGCGGCAGATCGACGGTCGGTTCGGGCAGCTCGCAATGCTCCAGCCGGTGGCGGGCGTCGCGTAACCCGTTGACCTCGGCCGCGTGCGCGTAGGCGTTCAGTACCCTGCGGATGCCGCCGTCGCCGTTGGCGTGGGTGCAGCACTGCAAGCCCATGCCGTCCAGCAGGGCCACGACCGCATTGAAGTCCTCCTGGCTCCAGGTGGCCTGGCCGGAGGTGTCTGGCCGGTCGGCGTAGGGTGCCAGCAACAGGGCGGTGTAACTGTCCAGCACCCCTTCGATGTAGAGCTTCTATCGGGAATCTCTACTTTTTTCATGAAATATCTACTGTTTGCCAATTTCGTCCAACACGGATAACTTCGTGCCAATTCTACCAGCCCGCGAGGTCAACCGATGCCACCAGCGCTGCCGGCCATGGAGAGCGAAGCGAAGTCCGACCGACCCCTTGGGGGCCCGTCGTGACGTAGCGGTGGCCCGGAGCGGGGCGAACCGGGGCACCAGGGTTGTCGCCGAGCGCAAGGCGAAAGGGGGACTGGGACGTCCCGTTTCGCATCCTGAGCACGGCGACACTCCGATCGAACTTAATACAGATAGTTACAACTGTTGAATTAAGTATCAAATTTGAGATATTTCAGAAGATGCAACTAAAAGTAGCTTTTTCTCGCAATCAGAGAAGATTCAGGTGAACACCAACAGAAATTTTTGCTCGAACTGCGGTACCAGATTGATACCGGGGAGTTCGTACTGTATCGAATGTGGAGAATCGGTTGGGGTGCTTCCCAAAGAGGCTGACCAGTTGCGTAAGCCTCAGGAGCAACGGGCACAACCGGCTGACCTGCCGCCTTCACCACCTCCTGCGCAGGCATTTCATCCAGGAAGCACCGCTGATGCACTATCATATGCTCATCAGCACTCGCCGCCTGCGGCACGGGCAGCGCACAGTACCCCGGGCACACAAGGGTGGAGGATGATCGGCGCGTTGTTGATCGCTTTGCATGGAGTTCTTTTCATTGGTATCGAACTATACAGGTTCGCCACTGCAAGTTTACAGAACGCCGGTGATGTCATTTTCAGTGTGATAATAGCCGTCATCCTTTTTTTGGTGAGCTTCCATGTGCTGAAGTCCACGACGAGGAAGAAGCTAGTGGCTGCATTGATCCTGGGTTCTCCGCTGGCGGTGCTATCGATCTGGGGCGTCTGGGAGGGTATAAATTCGCTCCCATTCTACCTCTACGACGATTTTTTCATCCAGTCTATCCAGAACGATACACGCCTACAAAACCGACTCGTCAGTCTGGTTGTTTTCGGTGTGGTCAATAACGTCGTTTTGAGCATTGGCTGCTTCTTTGTCATTGCCGGGAGCATCCGGGACCTCCGGGCCAGGAAGGTGTAACATGCAATTCGAGGTCGAAACTCTGCTCCGTTTTCGGTTCACCCTGCTGAGCATCGTAACGATGTTGCGGGGCGGGATTGAGCCTGCCCTGAGCATTTGGGATCGTCGACGGCACCGGCACCGGCAGCAATGGCGTTCGTTCGCCTTATTCCTCGCCCTGTGCTCCGCTGGTCGCTCGATCGTTAGCACGACATCGAGGTACCCGTCCGGAATGATCTGGCGGGCGTCGATCCACAAGTGGTCCAGGACATCTCGCGCACACGATTCAGGGTTCATGAGTGCATTTGCGATCGAGCGCCGCTCCGGCATCCGTGCCATCCTGGTTCTCGCGGCCGTGTCGGCCGGGCTCCTCCTCTCCTCCTGCTCGGAAGGCGGGAAACCAGGCCGGGAAGTAGTCGTCTATACCTCTGTCGATCAGTTCTTCTCGGAACCTGTCCTGAAGGATTTCGAGGCGGCGACGGGCATCACGGTCAGGGCAGTCTTCGACGTGGAGGCCGCTAAGACGACGGGGCTCGCCAACCGCCTGGTGGCGGAAAAGGCCCGCCCGCGAGCAGATGTGTTCTGGAATGGGGAATTCGTGCAGACGGTGAGGCTGATGGAGCAGGGTGTCCTCGCCCCTTTCGTTCCGGATCGAGACGCTGCGACCTCACCGGCCGGTGAGCCGCAATACTGGACTTCTTTCGGCGGACGGGCGCGCGTTCTGATCGTCAATACCAACCGGCTGAAGCCCAGCGAACGGCCCGCTGCTCTGCTCGACCTCGCCTCCGACAAGTGGCCAGCCCGTGAGATCGGCATCGCCTATCCGCTGTTCGGCACGACGGCCACTCACGCCGCCGCGCTCTATGCGAGCTGGGGGCCAGAGAAGGCGCGCGGGTTCTTCGCCACGCTGTCGCGCCGGGGCGTGCGTTTTGTAGACGGTAATTCCACGGTGCGCGACCTCGTCGCCGCCGGCCACCTTTCGTTCGGCCTGACCGATTCCGACGACGCCTGCGCGGCGAAAGCGAAGAATCTGCCGGTCGAGGTCCGCTTTCTCGATCAAGGAGAAGGAGCCGCCGGAACCCTGGTCATTCCTAACACGGTCGCGCTCATCAAGGGCGCGCCCAATCCCGAAGCAGCCAAGCACCTGATCAATCACCTCCTCAGTCCGCAGGTCGAACTTAAACTCGCTGAGTCTGGCTGGTTCCATGTCGACGGCACCGACGTCATTGCCCCTAGTACCTGCGGCCTGCCGCCGCAGGTCAAGGCGTTCCCTGTTTCGGAACAGGCCCTCGCGAATGGGATGGACCGGATGCAGCGCGAGTTGAAGGAACTGATTGTCCGATAACCATCCGCCGAACCCCGGGTCCAGCGCCGGCTGGGCCGGCCTTACGTCCATGGATCCTGGTTCTGTGCTTCGCTCCGGCCGGGGAACGTCGAGGGGAGTCATGGCACCATGGATAGGCGGCCGTATCCGTCCCATGACAGAATTTTTGAATCTTCACCCAAGCAAATATGGAACCTGCGATAAGCGCTGATGCGAAGTGGGTGCGATGGCGGGCGAACCTGCCGTGGTCACTGGCCGTTCTGGCCTGGTTTGCCGTGGTCGGGGCGCCGATGCTCGTCTTATTCGGTTTGCTCGCGCAGCAGCCGGAGGCGTTGTGGCACGCGGCATGGCCGGACGCACGTCGCCTGCAATTGTTGACGAATTCGATCATCATGGCGATGGCGGTCGCAACCGCTTGCGTCGCGCTGTCCCTTCCGGCAGCGGCCTGGCTCCTGCGCCGGAAGGAGGCACGCTTGGCCACCCTGATCTGGCTTCCGCTCGTGATGGTTGCCGTTCCTCCTTACGTCCATGCCCTGGCCTGGATGCAATTCTGGCAGGGCATGGACGGAATGCTCGCGTTTCTCGGGCTGTCGTTGCGCCCGGCTCCGCTCTGGCTGAAGGCCGTTTGGGTCGAGACCGCCGCTTATCTGCCAATCACGCTCGCTTTCAGCATGGTTGGTCTTGCCAACAACAATCCGCTTCTGAGCGATGCCGCGCGCCTATACGTGGACGAGTGGACTGTATTCTGGCGGATTCGGCTGGTCCTGGCCTTGCCAACGATCCTGGTCGGAGGTGGCTTTGTGTTCCTGCTATCGGTCGCCGATTTCAGCGTGCCCTCGCTGTTTCAGGTCCAGGTCTATGCCGTGGAGATCCTCGTCGAACACAGCTCCGGTGTCGGGGAAGCCATGACCTTTGCGGTCGCGCTGCCGCTGGTCGCCATTGGCCTTGCCGTCATTCCCCTCCTGAGCCGGGGAGTGGCACATATCTCCCTCGTTCCCGAGCGTTTCGGCAGGTTCGCCGTCACCGACCATGCAATCGGGGGCAGCTTTGCGCGGCTCCAGTACATCGCAGCGATGAGCGTGTTCATGTTGATCGTCGTCCCGATCGCGGTTCTGATCGTGTCCGTGGGTGCGCCCGCCACGTTCGTCGATGCCGTCGTGCAGGGAGGCGACGCGGTGCTGTACAGTGTGGCGGTGGCGCTCGGGGCGGCCGTGGCGGTGACGATGCTGGCGATGACGTTGGTGCGGCGAACGCTCGATCGTCGCTGGATGCTGGCCATCCTGCTGCCGTTCGCGGTGCCGGCCTCGCTGATCGGCATCGGCCTCCTTGTCGTCTGGAATCACGGCGCGACGGAATTCGTCTTCGGGTCGATTCTGATGCCGGTTCTCGCGTCCAGCGCCAGGTTCGCACCCATCGCGGCGGCGACGTTCCTGGTCTATTCGCGTTCGATTTCCACTGATCTGCTCGAGGTCGCCGAGTTGCTGCAGGGTCGCGGGCGTGCCACCTGGTGGCAGGTCTATCGGCCGCTTTTCGGGCCAGGCATCGTTACGGCATTCCTCGTTGTCTTCGCCCTGTCCCTCGGCGAATTGCCGGCGACGCTCATGGTGGCGCAACCTGGGCAGCAGACCCTCGCCTTACGCGTTTATAACCTGTTGCACTACGGCGCGTCAGATCAGGTCGCCGCCCTGTGCCTGCTGCTCACGAGCCTCTCGATGGCTCCGCTCGGGCTGGCGCTCCTCGCGTCCCGGCCACGGGACCGCAAGTCTTTCGCCCCGTGGCATGGCCGTCCATGCTAGAGGTCCACGGAATCAGCAAAAGTTTCGGGGTGTTGCAGGTTTTGCACGACGTCTCGCTACGCCTCGACCGTGGCCAGGTCACGACGCTCGTCGGCACCTCCGGGGTCGGCAAAACGACACTTCTGCGCATCATCGCCGGCTTGGAGCGCGCGGATGCCGGCGAAGTCGTGATCGATGGCGAGACGGCAACCCGAGGCGGCACGATCCTGAGCCCGCCACATCGCCGGACATTGGGGTTCGTCTTTCAGGCGCCGGCGTTGTGGCCGCACATGACCGTCGCGAAGAACATTCTTTTCGCCGTCACGCATCTCAACGCCGCAGCGCGCAGCCATCGCCTCGCCGGCCTCCTGCGGGCCACGGGACTCGAACCGCTTGCGACGCGCTATCCCTCCGAAATCTCGGCTGGACAGGCACGGCGCGTGGCCTTGGCGCGGACCCTGGCGGCCGCCCCGTGCTACCTGCTGATGGACGAGCCGTTCAGCAATCTCGATCCGCAGGCCAAGCAGGATCTCATTCGGCTGGCCCTCGACCACGTCCGCGATGGGAGCATGGGGCTGTTGTATGTGACCCACGATCCGAGCGAACGTGAACTGATCGGCGGTAACATCCTGCTGCTGCGGGACGGCGTGCTGACCGCAGGCTGACGGGAGCGACGCCACCTGCGGCGGCCACCCCCATCACGATGTCGGATGATGCCGGTACGATCACATCTCCAGTATCTTGCGTAATTCATCCGAAAACGGAACGCCGTGTTTACGCAAGGCTTTCAGGACCCTGCGAAATGGCTTCTCGAATGCATCGGAGGGAATCGTCGCTTGGGTCCCGTCGCGCTTCTCCAGAACGATGCCGACTTCATCCCGCGCCAACAGGATGGCGCCGGCCTGCGTGAACTTGCCGCTTAGCACAAGGAACGGGGTCAAGGCCTTGATCCAGCTCGGCACGCCCCTTCTGTGAAAAGCGACTTGGCGGATGGCGTCGAAGCGCACGAATTCCTCGCCTTTCGTGGAGTGAACGCGCAGGCCGTCCGGTTCGATCCTGAGCCAGTAATTGGCATAGCCGTTGGACACGAAGAGGATTGGCAAACTGATGAGCGCCATCGGCCAGCAGAGAACGGCGGAGAAATGGATTTCGCTCAGCAAGTTTCGCCACTCGACACCTTCTATCGCCGCTGCGACGAAGGGCATGGCAACGAAGAAGGAAATCAGGAAAAAGCCCAGGATGTCGGGCATGACCACGGCCGGCATCCGATCATAGGTGAATGCCCCTTCTGGTGGCGTAATGCGCGGCAAAGTGAGATAGAGCACAAGGGCGGCGACGAGAACGATTCCACCGGGTATATAATCACCCATCGCAAATGTGGTGATGCCGACGATGACGAGGATAAGCGTGCCGGCACGGCGCAAAATCTCCGACTTCAGGGAGCCGCTCCCGGTCGCTCGGGTCTGTTGCTCGGTCGCCGTTTCGGGAATGGCAGTCGCTATCGTTTTGTCATCGCCCTTTGGGGTAGCCGGTCCGACTGGCGTGCCAACGGCCGCGCCACAGGCGCAGCAAAAACGATCTCCCGACAGGAGTCTTGCCCCGCAGGCGGAGCAAAAGCTGGTCATCGCCCGTCACTCCCTTCCTTGACCAACGCGCCCTTGATCCGGCCAGGTTCCACTGCGTCAATTCCAGGATGTCAAGCAATCACGACGGCCGGCTTCGAGAACCGGCTGGCGCTATCACCCTTCACGGCTTCCCGTCCTGTTTCACCACCTGCCATTTCATCTCGTAGAAGCCGCGCTGACCGGCGGATGCATTCGTCGCCCACGAGCCCGGATCGGAATCCACGATCTCGTAGTCGCCGGGCGGGATCACGATTTCGGGGTGGACGAGCCAGTAGGCGTTCGGAACACCACCCATTCCCGGCTGACCGCTCGCAGGCCAGGGTCCGTAGACGCGCCCGTCACTGGCACGCAGCGCGATCGTGCCCGGGGTGCGTCCCACGCTGTTGTTCCAGTGGTAAGTCTGGATCGACTTCACGAGGATTGGCGAATCGGTGCGAAAACGCGAAGCCACCGTTGGAGCGTTCCGAACGGCCTCCTTGTTCCCGATGGCAAAGACCCGGACAGGCCCTTCCGCTTTCGGCGGTGGCGGCGCACCGATGTTGAGCGTCGGAACGGACCAGCCGATCTGGGCGAAATGACTAATGGCTGTGAGCGCAATCCCAAGAAGTGCGGATAGCGCCATCAAGACGAGTACGATTTTGACGAGCTTACCGAACAGGCTCTTCTTCGTGGGGGGCGCGGATTCCGCTGCAGCCGGCCGGGGGGGTTCCGGTTCCACACGCTCGGGTTCCGGCGCGGGCGCGCGTGGTGGGGGCGCTGCCGTGCGCGGCGGATGAGGCGCCGCGGGGGGCGCCGCCTCACCCGTGTCGGCGACCGTCGCGCCGCATTCGGTACAGAAACGATCTCCCGGCGAAAGCTTCGCGCCGCATTCGGTGCAATATCTCTTCATGCCATCTCTCTGCGATTCCTGGCTGGCTTGCGTGGCGTCTCAGCGCGTGTCGGCTTGCGCGCCGCAATGGGCGCAGAATTTCGCGTGTGGCGCAAGCGAGTACCCACAGGACACGCAAACACGCGCGGCTTCCTTGTGCGTGGCGCTGGCGTCGCCGATCCTCGCCCCGCAGGCGGCGCAAAACTTCGCCCCAGGTGTGAGCGCCGCGCCGCAGGCCAGGCACAACGTCCCTTCTGACGCGGGCGGCGCGGGCCGCCTCGCCAGCTTTGGCCTTGGCGTTGGCTTCGGCGGCGCTTCGACCGGCTTGACCGGTTCAGGCCTGCCGATATGGCCGGCGATCTCGCCGATCACGAAATCGGTCACCGCCTGCGCCGGCGTTGCAGCGATGTAGATTTGCGCGTCGACCGTCGGCACCAATTGCAGGATCAGGCCCTCGTCGCCGTAGACGAAGGTGCGGTCGATGATCAGGATCTCGCCATTATCGCCCTTCGACAATCGCTGCCACTGGAAGCCAGAGAGTGCTCCGCGCGTGAGTTCGACGAGGGGCATCAGTTCTGACGTCAGCGTGTAGCGATCCGCCGTGATCCTTCGAACGGCCTTCGCCGTGACTAGCTTTTCCAGCGCGTGGTCGACCTCGAAAACCGCCGGCGGTCTCGATTGCATCCCGGCCGATTGCGCATAGGTGAGGAGGTCGTCGAAGCCGGTGAGACACCAGCGTCCGGCGAGGTAACCGCTGATCTCGTGCGCGGCGAAGCTTATTCGCCTGCCATTGATGCCACGCCCGCGTACCAGATCGGTGATCGCGAAAAGCACGGCGGCGCCAGCCGCTTCGAGATGCGCCTCGAAATCGTACGGCACGGGTGCAGCGGCTTCGTTCAGCGGCAGCATTGGCCCGATCAGGGAAATGATGTCTTTTGGCTCGACGAAGGCCGCCATCCGGTAATGCCGCTGGATCGGCGTGAGCAGCACGCCATCGCCCTCGGCGATCTCATCCGGAAACAAGAGGCTCGTCTCCCCGCACAGACTGTCTGCGCCCCAAATCCGGATGGTCAGGTGGGTGTGGGGCTCACGAATGACATTGGCGGCGCGCCGGAACACCGGCGTCAACGCATCGGCGGCGATGCGCGTGTCGGCGAGATAGCCGCCGCCGAAGAGCTGGGCGACCTGGTAGGGATCGATCTGCGATGGTTTGCCCATCAGCGGACGAGGCGACATCTCGGCCGGTCGCCCGGTCAGATCAACGAGCCGGCCCAGCACGCCGCGCGGCACATCCTGAAACGTGGTGAGTGTCATGGTCAGATCCTTTTCCGCGGGGCGCTAGCCCTCGCCCTCGGCCGGCTTCTGTGGCTCCAGCGTGTCACGCGCGACACGCACCGTGGCGCCCGTCGACAGTCCCTCGAGCGCATTGGGTCCTTCGGGCGCCGGCGGCTGATAGCCTTGCGGCTTGCTCCATTTCAGGTTCTCGTTCTGCGAGGCGATCTTGCTCATCGCGTCGTTCACGTCCTTGTAGCCGAGGTTCCGGAGATTGGTGTTCAGTTGGCCGATGGCCTCGGGCGTCGCATCCTGACCCACCGGCGCGCGGCTGATCAGGTCCATCGCCCTGGCGGTATTTGAATCGAGCGGCGGCGGCTCGATGCCCTGCTGGCGCAGCCCGTCGCGGACCTTCATGTGTGACTCGATGCCCTTCTGGGCCTGGGCCAGTGCTTCGGGGGTGTTGTGCTCGTAGAAGCGGGACTTCTCGTCCCACATCCGCGCGACGCCGGCAGCGTCTTCCAGTTTATTGGCCGAACCTTCCTGGACCCTCTGCACATTGGGCTTCTGCTGCCTGGGCTCGATGCTTCCGGGCTTGAGCCCCTGATCTGCATTGTCGCGGCTCGCTTCCATGTGGTAACGATCTGTGAAGAGCTGGTTGTGCGCCTCGGCCCAGGCGCGTGCGTCGATCTGCTCCGGCGACATCCCCGCCTTGCCGAGATAGGACAATTCCTCGCGACGCCGGAAGAATTCGGGATGGGTCTCGGGCGTCACGTTGTCCCGTCCGCCCGCGATCTTGATCGTGTGATCGTAGAAATCCTGATAGGCCTCATTTTCCCAGTGTTTGCGCGGCACTTCGATCAACTCGAATTTGGGTTTGCCCTTTTCGTCACATCCAGCCGGACGCTTGATGACCAGCCGTGCATCGCGGTCCGCCCCCAGCGAGGGCGGCTTGCCGGGGGTCGAGAAGGTGTCCATCACCAGTTCGTCGCCAGGCTTCATCATCGACTGCACATCCGGCTTGCGGGAGGCCTTGTCGATCGTCTGGTTGTCGGCGGGCGCGTAGATCTCTTCCGCACGCGTCTTGATGATCGCCTCTTTCAGCTCCGCGTTCGCCTGCTTGGCGGTTCGGCTGGATGCGGTGTCCTGCAACTGCTCCAGCGCTTTGCGCGTGTCAACACGTGGCCCGGAAATGGGTCTTCCGCTTCCGTCCAGCTTGATCCTGCCGGTCTCGTCGACCTCTACGTGGATGTAGCGCGTCTTGTCGAGCACCTGGATGATGTCCGGCTGCTTCTCGGTGGGAATGACCTGCTTTCGCTCCGCATTGGTTTCCGCGACGGCCTTCGATACGAGCGCCTCGTTCTCGCGGCCTTGCTCGCGCTGTTCCTCCATCCGCTGTACGCGCTTTTCGTATTCGGTCACCTCCTTGTCGTAATCGGCCTTCGTCCTGAGATCGGGATTGACGAGATCGCCGCCGACGCGCCCGCCCGCGGCGCCGATGCGGCCGCCGACATGGTTGATCAGGCCCTCCTTGACGCCCGCGCCGAAATCGCCGCCGTTGATGACATTAAGCGTGCCGCCGGTCACTGCCGAGGTGCCCAGACCGATCAGTTCCTTCGTGATGCCACCCTTCAGGCCATCGGTGCCGAGGCCGATGAGGTCGCCGACGGCGGAGACGGCGCCGGTGGCCAATGAGCGCGTCACGTCACCGGTGCGGATATAGGTTTCGAGCGTGTCCGCAGCCGCAGGTAAAGCGACCTTCGCCAGGGCGCCAGTGCGCGGCAGGTTCACATAACGGCCGATCACGCCATCCTTGGCGCCGCTGAGGAAACCGCCGGCGGTCGCCCAGGCGATGTCTCCGGCATCACCGCCCGCGGCCTGCGCCTCCGCACCTTCCTGCGCGGCCGACACGGCGCCCACCGTCAGCGCTGTCGCAGTCCAGCCCGCAGGGCCGCCGAGCACCATGAGCGCGCCTTTCGAGGCCGCGAGCGTCACCTTCGCGCCGACCTCGGCATATCCGTACATCTGCGCAACGTTGAGCTGCCGGACCGATTCCGCCGTGTTCTCGTGGACCTGCTTCTCCCAATAGCCTCGATAAACTTGCTTGAGCTCGTTGTTTTTGCCTTCCTTGATCAGGCGGTTGATTTCCTTCTGCAAATCGCCGCCTTGCTTCTCTCCAAGCTTCCGCGCCTTCTCGAGCACATATTTCTCGTGGCGCTCCTGAAGCTCGCGCTCGAGCTGGGAGGCGCTCTTCTGGTAGTTCGGCCCGGGGACCCAGGCGTTCTGTTCCTTGTCGAAGACGAAGCCTTTTTCCTTGAGCTCTTCGATGCGCTTTGCATCCTGCTGCAGCGCCCATTCGTGCTGCTCCTGACGGATCTGCTCGTTCTGGCGATCGACGTCGGTGCGCACCTGGTTGAGCGCCTTGATCGCCTCGGAACGGTCCATCCATCGGCCCTCGAACCAGACCTGGCCCGCCTTGCCGCCCTCATAGTTCTTGCCATCGTGGACGATGAGATAGTCCCCGGTGCGCGGATCGTAGAGTGGATGGTCCCGCTGGTGCTTATCGATGAGGGCCTCGACCTCTTTCCGATCCATCCAAGTGTTGTTGTACCAGATCTGACCCTTCTGGCCGCCCTCGTAGCTGACGCCGTCATGTTCAAACAGCGGGTCGCCGGTTTCTGGATCGATCAGGCCGGAACTGGTGGCTTGCGGACGGCCTTGCTCCGCCTCCGGCTGGGGCGGCTGGGCGAGCTGCCCATCGAGATCTGGCAGCGACATGCCGATGTCGCGCAGGACGGAGACGAGGAGCGGACCAAAGATCGCGGCGAGCGCGGGCCCCAGCCCCTGCAGCACCGCCTGCAAGGCACCCTGACTGCGCAGCCAGCCCCCGATCGTGCCGCCGGCCTCCTGCCAGCCGCCGTCGTCGGCGAGAAGCGCTCCGGGCTGGGCCAGGAAAAAAGCGGCCACAGTGCCGGCGATAAGCATGACCACACCGGTCGTTGGCCCGGAGCGCCCCTTCATGCCCAAGGCCAAGGCCGCGCCGAGAAGCGTCAGTCCCGGAACGAGGCCGCCGATCGGCACCACGGAAGTAGCGATGAAGCCGAGTGATGCGGCCAGCACGCCCGCATAGCCGGCGGCCATGCCGTATTTCTGGATTTTATCGCGGCGCACGACCGAGAACAGGGTGTTCCACGCCGTTCTGACCAGCAGCGAGAGCGCGGAGCCCGCCTTGGAGGCGAGGAACGCACCCATGCCGATCGCCAACGCCAGGTTCGCGGTCGAAGTGGTGAAGTCGCCCAGGAGCAGCGCGAAACCGAGCCCGCCGGCCATCACACTGTAAGCGTCCATCGGGGCTTCGGCGAGATATTGCCGAACGGCCCCGATGCGTCGGCGGATGCTGACCTTCGGCCGCTTGCCGAACAGCCGCCCGATCAGACCTACAACCAACGCCGAGCCGACCATCCAGATCAGGCTGCCCGACAGGGTGTTGCCTTGCAGTGCCAGGAAATTGCCGATCGGCTTGTCGGCGCCGAAACCCTCATTGATGACGACCAGAAGATAGGTGTGCGCAAGCAATGCGGCAGCACCGAGGGCGATCGAGATCGGGAGTTGCCGGAAGAAGGAGCTGAGTGATTTTTTGGCGATGTAACCAAGCAGAGGCAGGAGCTCTGCTGGAATGTGTTCGGCGCCGGCGGGAACCGGATCACTTGTCGCGGCGGCGACGGGCGCACGCCGGGGAGAGTGGCGTTCCGGCCGCTTGGGCGCCGGTATCGTGGGCGTCGCTTCCGATTGGCCCGGATCGGCACGAGAGGCCTTCGCTGTGGTGGACGATGGGGGAGCGCTGCCCCGGAGCTCGATCCTGACGCCGCAACGATTGCAGAATCTCGCCTGCTCTCGCAGCTCTGTACCGCACTTCGGACAATACATTATCGCCCCTTGCGCTTCTCTGAAGCTGACAGTCGGAAGGCGGATGTTAAATCACACACGAAAGTGATCACAACGGATTTCTTCCATACCTTGTTGCGAGGGCCAATGCGTCGATCGTCAAAATCAATGTATCAACCGGCCCACAGCATCATCATCGACATGGATTAAGCCATTGAGCGTTCCAAGCCAAAGGCCGCCATTCCGGGCGGCCCGGATCACCGTCACCTCGGGGTTCGGCAGGCGGTTACCCTCGATGATCGCTTTGGGACGCAGATCCGATCCCAAGACGCTCAGTCCGTCAGTTTCCGACCCGATCCAGATGTCTCCGGCATCGGTCTGGAACAGGCTCCGGGTCTTCGGGGCGGCCAGCGACGCTGGGTCGAGCGTGGCGGCGATCCGCCAGACGCCGGATTGTCGCTGGAGCAGGATGGTTCCGCCGCGATCATGAAAGCCTGTGCCGACCCAGATCCGGCCGCTGTGGTCCTGCATCAGCGCGGCGACCTGTAGGTTCGGCAGACCGTCCGGTGTGGCCCAGAGCCGCCAGCCCTCCGTGTCGTCGGATCGCCGCTGGTGAAGACCGGCGCGGGTGCCGATCCATACCCCCCCGTCGCGGTCGATCAGCATCGACAAGGTGTCGACGCCGGTCAGGACCGGTTCGGCGGACAGATCGGAGGAGGAAGCGATTCCGTGAACGGACCAACGCACCCGCCAGACACCGCCATTGCCCCCGATCCAGGCTGCCCCATCTTGATCAAAGGCGATGGCACGCACGTCGATCAGCGGCCGGTCGCTGAACCGATCCACATGAATCCAACGATCACTATCCCGGATCGCGACACCGGCCTGATGACCGACCCACAGGTGGCCGGCCGGATCACGCGCGAGGGTATGCACGAGTCCCGAGATCTGGAAACCTGGCGACGTAAGTCCGACTGCTTTGTCCACATCGGGATCGAGCTCGAACAGCCCGTTGCGTCCCGCCACCAACAAGCGGTGCCCATCGTCCGCGACCGCGAGAACGGGTCCGGTCTGCGGCCAGTGTTGCCAGCCGGAGGGAGGGACATAGTCATCGGCGGGCCTTAATACCCACAACGCCGCTGCCAGCACGGCCCCGAGCCAGAGGTACACCCCCCATTCAGGAAATCCGGCTTGCGAGGCCGCGCAACGCTCCTTCATGGTGACAGCCAATTGGAGTCCGCCCCACAGGCTTGGTCACGGATGACCCGCGACCAAGCCTGTGGGGCGGACTCCAATCCCAAATTGCTCGGCGGTCACCGAGGCGATATCGCCTTGATGAGCCTCGATTTGCTCGAAGATAAACCGCCGAATCGCCTCCCCTCTTGCTCGTATCTTGCTCATGCGGGCGCCTGATTGACAACCTAACCCGGATTATTCAAGAAAAGGGGCGAAACTCGTTCAACCAATTGATATAAT
>ERZ1645192.2186-NODE-2186-length-16270-cov-8.759420_pt1 | contig 16270 bp, 13 predicted proteins | sample MGYA00575354_ERZ1645192 | MGnify/ENA primary metagenome ERZ1645192 (study PRJEB40844, sample SAMN11349763) | freshwater sediment metagenome | isolation source: river sediment | host: Sediment | place: India: Faizupur Khadar , New Delhi | collected 2017-02-21 ... | reverse complement strand
GGCATGGCTCCTCCGATAAATTTTTCAGTTATTTTCCAGAAAGGCAACATCCAGATCAGGTCATCATCAAGATGGGAATAGACAAGAATAGTTCCGTCCTTTGGGATAGATTCAAAATCTATTAAGTTAGCCTGGGCATAAGGCTTTTGCAATCCCAGATGCAGAAAAAGGAAAGACAACGTAATATAATTCCGTACAATTCTCATACAAGAAACAACCAAACTTTATTAAAATTAAACCTTTCATCTTTTCCATACAATTTTATCTGCCGACAGATGGTAGAAATCCTTGCTTTGTATCAACAACATATCTCACAATAATATCATTTCATCAAACCTTTTTATTGAATCACCACATAATTTTCCACATTCATCAAAATCCTGTTACGGACAAAAAAAGGTCTTGAATCGGATTCAAGACCTTTCGTTTTAAATTTGATGTAAAACGGGACCTACCCCATAGTTACTTAAAAATTTTACTTAATTCCAAAGTGTTCCTTTACTATTTTATCCTTTTCTCTGTATGAAAGGTTCCTGGTTTTTAGCAATCCGGGATTTTGTTTCGACAGCATCCGCTGAATTCCTGTTTTGGATACGATCTGTGCAGGATTTCCTGCAATGACCGAATTTTCCGGATACTGTCCCCTGACTACACTTCCTGCCCCGATAATGCAGTTGTCTCCGATAGAAGTGTTGGAAAGGATGATGCAGTTAATCCCGATAAAAACATTATTTCCTATCACGATTTTGCCAAAAACCCCTCCTCCGTCAACGTCATCCTCAAAAACCCAGGTGGCGCCGTCGTGGGTAATGAATTCAGTACCTGCGGCAACTGCAACATGATCGCCTAATTCAATCAGATATGGTTCAGTTGAAAATTTTAATGTTCTTATCCGGCATCTCTCCCCTATCTTCATGCCAAGTTTACGGAGATATCTTACTCTTCTGGCATCGCTGCACTTAAGAAGATACAATTTCAAGATGCTACTCCAGATTCCTTTAATAAATTCCATAACAAACATAATTAGGCAATGATCACATTGATCGCCGTATCATTTGATCAGCTTTTCATATACCTTTCAATCAACTCCTTGGTCTCCTGAATATGATTCTTTGAGGAAGCGCCGAAGAGAACCGATTCAATTTTCGGGAATCTGCCGAGGTATTCGATGGCTTCTTTCGGTCTCAGGGCTCCTGCTGCCAGGACCTGCATGGCAATCGGGCGGAATTGTTTTTCAACAAGGTATTTTTCATAGATATCCTTCCCTCCCGACATCCTGAATCCAAGCTTATTGATGGAACTGCAGATTATCGGGTTAGTAATCCCTACCGACAGCAGAGCATCATATAATGCCGGCATATTCATTGTAATATATCCGGGTTCGCAGTTGTACTTCTTTCTGATGTAGGAATCATAAGCCTTGAATACTTCAAACATCTTCAGTCCGAGAATCATATCGACAACCACATTCTGGATAAAGATGACAGGGGTGTTGATCCCCTTGAACATTTTGAGTTCAGCATCTACGAGTAATTCCATCAGACCAATAAAGTCTTTCCTCAGGAAGGCAACACCTCCTTTTGTAAAGGTGCTGAAAATATTTCCCGGAACGTATTGCTTTACAGTCCCGACAATTCCAAGATCAGTTACTGCGTTTGCATATTTATGTGCATAAGGCATACAGGGGAATATGTTGAAATTTCCGTATCTGTCAGGCTGGTTCCTCATATGCTCGGTTATATTTGCAATTCTGTCGTGGGTGGTACACATGAATGTGTTTATGCCGGTCTCCATTGCCTGGTCAAGAACTCTGATAATGGCGGAATCATCCTTAAAGCGTATAGCCTGCTCTCGTGATTTCTCATCTGAAAGGTGGTTAACAGCAAAAAACTGGTTATCACCGAATAGTACTTTGTCCATAACTGTTTGTTTTAACTTTTTGAATCCGCAATTATCATGTCGATAACCCTGTCAGTATTCAGGGCCTGACTGAAAGTATTAGTTTCATTCTTTTTCTTGTTGACAATACAGCTTATGAAATTATCAATCTGAGCGCTGTATTCTTCTCCGCGCAGGTAGAAATTCACCGGGATAGCGAACTCTGTAATGTATTTGATTGTCCATCCCTTTGCAAGGTTTTCTTTCGGATTGGCCTCCTTGAGATAGATCTTTATCTCAGTGGCATCGCAGATAATCTTCCCTTTTTTACCGATAAGGGTCAGTGATGTTGACATCTTTCGGTAGGTTTCATCACTCCAGTTCACGGACAGAACACCTGTAAGCCCGGTCTCGAGTGTAAGCATTGTAAAAACTGCATCTTCAACGTCCTTTGAATATATCTTCTTTCGCAGCGTCCCTTTTACACTTGCGGGGATTCCCACAATTTCCTGGATAAGATTAATAACATGCGAAGCATAGTCAAAAAGACAGCCCCCGCCCTCCCCGGGATCTGAACGCCAGGTTCCGCCCTTTTCCTTTGTGACGACAGGACCATAAGCTTCCCCTGTAAAATGCACCAGATCACCGATTATGTTTGCTTTCAGACATCTCCTGAGTTCTATAAAAGTGCCGATAAAGTGATTGTGATACCCTACCTGATTAACAAGAGATCTTTCAGCGGCTATTTTCACCAGGTCCTCCCCTTCATTGGTTTTCAGGCTGAAAGGTTTCTCACAGAATGTATGGATTCCTTTCTCCATAGCATATTTTACCATGGGATAATGAAACCGTGTTGGTGTCGCGACAAGCACAAAGTCGAGTTTTTCCTCATCGAGCATCTTTTTGTAGTCGGTATGGCAGCTGACGCCCGAAAATTTCCTGAATGCGTCAAGGATCAGCGACGAAGTGTCGCATACAGCAGCAAGTTCTGCATCAGGATGGGGGCCTACGATGGCAGCATGGGAAAGCCCCATTTTGCCCAGACCTATTATTCCTCCTCTTAGTTTCATATTAATTTTATAGTTTATATGTATTGTAAGTATCAAAAGCAATTTTATCCCAGTTGAATCGCTGTTTGAGGATTTCGCTGAAATTATTCTTCTTTCCTGAATTAATCTTCACTAAAATTTTATTTTTTAAGTCGTCTTCATCGCCTACCCTGAAATAATCATCACTGTCAAGCTCAACCTGAAGGTTTGCAGGGATATCGCTTGCAAGGGCTTTGATGTCATAACTCATGGCCTCGAGAAGTGCTATGGGTAATCCTTCTTCAAATGAAGACATTACATACAGGCCTGCCCATGTAAAAACCTGATTGAGCTTCTCCCCCGTTATAAACCCGGTAAGAATCACTCCGTTTTCACCGGCAAGCGCTTTAAGATTGTCCGAATATTCTGTTGGGTAATCGGTGTCGCCTGCAATAACCAGCTTGTAGTCTTTCAGATCAGCTTTTACAAATGCCCGGATCAGATAATCAAATCCCTTTTCTTCCAGAAACCTGCCGATCGCAAGGATATATCTCTCTTTTTGAAGTCCCAGGGAACCTATGAAATCAGACTTTTCTGATTTGACCGGGATATTTACACCGTTAGCGATTACACAATGATTTCCGATCCTGTATTTTGACAGCATTTCAGATCTGATAATTTCGGAAATGAAGATCACGTAGTCGGCATTGGTCATGCTTACCCTCTCGGATGTATTGAGGAACCATTTGGCAAAACGGCTCCATTTCTTCTGGGAATAGCTTACATTATGATAGGTAAAGAAGAGTCTGGCCCTTGTAATTCTGAGAAGAGGCATAAAAAATCCCGGACCCGTATTATGATAGTGCACTATGTCAAAGCCCTGGAATAATGCATGAACTGTGGCAAGAAAGGAATGAAGGAGAGTTTCAAAGTTTTTGCTTTTGGGGACAGGGATATCCACGAACCTGATATTCCTGAATTCAGCCTTTTTGTTTAAATCATTAAGATACGGTGTGCGCCGGTAAACAGTAATATTTACATCTTCATTTTTAGCGATCCTTGAATACAACTCCAGACAATGGGTTTCAATTCCTCCCTGGACTCCCGGGAAGCCCCTTGTCCCAATTATTCCTATTTTCATCCCGATCATTTGTTTTGCTTTCCCCCGATCTTTTGAAAAAGACTTATATAATTTTCCACAAGAAGGGACATTGAGAAGTCTTTTTCAAGAATCAACCGGCTGTTTTTTCCGAAATTATGTCTTTTTTCCTCCGATTCACAAAGGTAGACAAGCTTCTGAACAACAAGACCTGTATTTTTGCAAGGTACCAGATATCCGTTGAAGCTGTTCCGGATAAGGTGTTTATTGTCTCCAACCTCGGTAGCTACAATAGGTAAACCTGCTACCATGGCTTCCATAATGGCATTTGACACCCCTTCGAACAATGAAGTGCTCAGAAAGATATCACTGTTTCGGAGTATCTCCTGGATATTCGGAGGATTTATCATTATCCGTATGTCGCTGGTAATTTCAAGCTCATGGGCCAGCGATCTTATTTCATTCTCAAGAGGTCCATAGCCAATAATAATGTATCTGAATCGTGTTGTTCTGCATTTATCCTTGAGAAGCCTGAATGATTTAAGCGCTGTCGGATAGTCTTTTTGATTTACAAAGCGCCCGACAGTAACGATCTGTATTTCATTTTCAGACGCATTTCTTTCCTTTACCTGGGAATTATTAAGTTCTATGGCATTCTGAATTACATGTATCTTGTCGGGATTAAATCCTCTTTTCCTGAATTTTTCCTTTCCGGAAAAATTATTGAAAACGGTGACATCATTCACATGATTGTGAATGAATTTTTCGAGTACAAATTTATAGTAGGGCAGTTTTTCGTTCCTAATACCGCCAATGGTTTTCAGGTTGCTTCCCATAAACTTGCTTAATCCTGCAACCATATTGGCAAGTGTCAGGTAGGAAACCATAAAACCTGCATTTTCACTTTTCAAAATTTTTTTTAACGCGATTAACTTTGACAATAATCCTCCTTTCAGAGGAAAATACTTCAGCTTGTTATCGACGATATATCTGAGGTTTTCCGGATCAATTTTATCCCTGTACCAATTGACAACAAAAACACTGATGTTTTTTTCCTGCAATGACTTTGCCAGTATCAGCGCCTGTTTTTCAGCCCCGCCCTTCAATAAAGTCTTACATAAAATCGCTACGCCCCGCATTCCAAAAATTATTTTGCCAATCGTTTTACCGCAACCTCATTGCCTGTTGAAATCCCCGCTTTGATTCTGACCCATTCGACGTATTTTCTGATCCCGTCATTAATGTTAATCACGGGACTATAACCAAGCACATTTTTTGCCCGGGATATATCTGCAAAAGTCCTCAAAACGTCGCCATCCTGCATTGGAAGATATTTTATATCTGCTTTCTTTCCTGTACTGCCTTCAAGCAAGGTAACAAGCTCCTTCAGTGATACTGAATTTGACTCCCCGAGGTTAAATATATCAAATCCCCTGAGATAAGCCATGGCTTTCTCTATCCCATGAACAATATCGCTGATATGAGTATAATCGCGTGAAGAACTGCCATCGCCAAAAAGGGTAATAGGTTCATCGCTAAGCATGGCCCTGGTGAATTTATTGATGGCCAGATCAGGTCTCTGCCTCGGACCATATACTGTGAAAAACCGCAGGCAGAAGATATCCATGTTAAACAGGTGATGATATGTATGACATAACAGTTCCCCTGCTTTTTTTGAAGCAGCGTATGGCGAAACGGGAAAATCTACATTATCCGACTCAGCGAACGGGATCTTTTTATTATTTCCGTAAACTGATGAAGAAGATGCAAACAACATCCTGCCTGTACTGTTCTTTCTCATCGCTTCGAGCATATTCAATGTCCCGTTGACATTCACACTATAATAAGAAGCCGGATCCTTTATGGAGGGTCTGACACCGGCTTTTGCAGCAAGATGTATAACTATGTCAGGCCTGAAATCGGCAAAGCACCTGTCAAGAAATTCCATATCGCGGATATCCCCTTCACGAAAAGTAAAAGATTTGTGTTTCAGGGCATCTGAGATATTATTTTCCTTGATTTCCCTGCTGTAAAAAGGATCAAAATTGTCAATGCCCATAACACTGAAATTTTTATCCAGCAGATCATCCGCAAGGCTGGAACCTATAAAACCGGCAGCGCCTGAAATCAGAATTTTAAAACTCATCAAACTACAATGTTTTCAAAAAAGAAATAAACGAAGACGCCATCTGAACAATAATGGCAGCATAACACAAAGAGTCACAAATCACATCCGTTCAAGAACATCAAGAAGGATCCTGCCATTGGTTTCTGCGGAAAAGAATTTCCGGCATTTTTCCAGGCCTTTCATTCCTCTTTCCCTTGCTGCATCCGGGTCGTTGACAATACTTAGAAGAGCCCCGGTAATTTGTTGTGGATTGCCCGGCTCAATAAGATAAGCATCATCCTCCCCCAGATAGTATTCCACATCACTAACTTTTGTGCAGATTACCGGATTTCCTGTTGCCAGATACTCTCCCAGCTTGAAGGGGAAACCTGCATTGGCAAAACCCGACTCTGTCCTGCACATACAAAGAACATCCGAATCTCTAAGTAACGGATAGAAATCATTATCCTCCACAAAACCCTTGAACAGCAGATCTTTCTCATTGCTGTATTTTTCTTTATATTCTTCCTGTTGTGCACTCTTGCCGGTCAGTATAAGGATTGCTTCCTTAAATGACTTTTTGAACTCAAGGAAGCCCTTTATTATATCACTGACGCCATCCTTATCTGCAAATGTTCCGGCATACACTACCTGAAGCGGCTTGTTGAAGGATTTATTTTTTTCGCCTGAGTTTATTCTGGCTGTAACAGGAATAAGGGTGATTCTGTCAACACCCTTTTTCAGGTATTTGTTCTTCAAATAATATGAAATCACTATTATTTCATCAGCCCATTTACAGTTCAGAAAATCCAGCTTCCTTATAGTCCAGATTTTAAAACGGGAAATCAGTTTTATATTATCGCTGAAAAAGCTATAGTCCTCCTCGATAGCCATCACCATTTTAAATCCCAGCAGTTTGGCCCAGATGACAAAGAGAATGTTTTCGATATTTAATCCACCTGCTTTATATATTATGTTTTTCCAGCCTTTCCTTTTGCTTTGCGCGATCGATTTAAACCCGCTTAAATAGTAAGAAATCACTTTGCCTGTTTGCCTGAGTGACAATTTTATTCCATGTCCGATATTCTGATATGGAATAGTATTATAAACACCTTTTGTTTCAGGCTGGGGAATATTCCCTCTGAATGCCAGGATATTTACCACGACGCCCCTGCTAATCAGATACTCCATCAAATGCTGAATTCTTTTGGTACTTGCCATTCCAACCGGATATTCGCGGGTGAATACAACAAGATTTATTTTTTTCTCTTCTTTCATAATTTCGGCAGGTGTCAGATAAATCTTCTTCGTAATTTGTATACGTCGATTATAGTAAATCCCTCGTCTTCATTAAAGGTATGGGTGCCCTTAAGAGTGGGGTCCCACTCAGGTCGGACCTTTTTTATTTGCTTTTCCTCGTAGGTGTCTGTTGTTAAACTAACGATCTCATTGATATCAAATGAATTTCCGTATCGTCCGGAACAATCCTGAGAAGGTCTGTATATTTTCCCGTCCCTTATAAAAACTTTACCGGCCGGCCTTGCAGACCTTACATCGGAAACAACAGGATTCATGGGATGACTGATCCAATTATCAGAAAGAAAGTCGTCGGAATGAAACAGGTACAATTCAGGACTAACGGCAAGGCTGCTGTCGATTTTGTCGATAAGAGTAAAAAGCCACCATTTCCCGTCATACCGGAAAATAGTTGTGTCGACCGCATTAATATCCTTCATAATGCTTTTGACGAATTCCCACTTCCAGGGAAATTCAGTGCACCTGTACAGATCGATGGATCTGTTGCCTCCTGTTTCCGGAATCATGTAGCAGGTACTGTCACAGTCAAAAACAAAAGGATAAGACATGTGATACGGGTTTTCAATAATCCTGCCCTTATTCAGCAGGTGTCCGGCCAGGTCCATCTCAAGGACTGAAATATGTCCCTTGTTAGTTTTATATATAAATTCTTCGACAAAGACAAAGTGCCTCCCTCCGCTTTTAACCACAAATGGATCGGCCCAGAATCGATCCTTTGGAGGCTTAATTTTCTTAAAATCCTTATAGGAATCGTTTTCAAAACCATTACCATTTCCAGCCCGGTAAAGCAACAACCAGGTAAATGGATCCGTATAGGTTATTTTCTTCAGCATTTGCTGAAGGATGATCAATCCGGCTTTAAGCAGGTTTCCCAGAGATCTGATCCATGAAGGCGGGGGCAACTGATTTATATCTGCAGAATCCTGACCTTCTGTCCTTTGTTTTATTCTTTGAAGATAAGATGGTCCGTACTGCCATAATCCCCTGAGTATCCTTGGGACAAACAGCGAGGCTCTCCGGAAAACCTTTTCCCGGTTAAGACTTACTGAGTAGGAACAGGTAGATTCAATAGTCCTGACAAGTGAAAGTGGCTTTTGCCCCTTTCCAGTTATGGCATCCAGTCCGGAAACAGTAACAGGATTATTTTCCAGCACCTCATAATAACCGGTCGTATCGGCAGACCCGGAGTCAAATCCGGTCATGGGGAATGTCCAGAGCCCGTATTTTGACAGACCGGACAGCCCTTCATCGATCCGGCCATAACCCAGTTTTATTATTACATCAAGCTTCTGTTCCCGTATTACGGCATAAGTTCCATGATCCTCGTCCTCAGATACCGGTTCGTCGGAATAATCAAGTCTCACCTCTCTGACATTCCCTGTCAGATCATGGATATTTCTATTTACGGCGTAATTATTCTTTCCCAGGAACAACAGTCTGTCAAGCTTATTATGCAATCTGAAAAACATGCTGACCTTCTGGTTTTCATGCTTCAGAACATGCTCCTGGTTAGAAAATATAACCAATTCCATACAGGCATAATCCGAGTGGAGTATTTCACTTGCCAGATCATACTCCCATTGAAGTACAAGTTCATCAGAAATCAGCAGACCTATTTTCAGCTTTTCTCTCAATTTACCTATCCTGTTCTAAATGATCTCTTTTCCGGAAATCCCCAGGGTTGCAAACAACTCATAGTAGTGCTTCAGCAATTCCGTTTCCGAGAATTCCTTTTCGATCTTTTCCCTGCTGTTTATCCCATACTCCTTTCTTATTTCTTCGTTGTTCAGAAGAAAAAGTATCCTGTCAGTTATAACCTGAACGTCCATGCAAGGCACAATGAAACCGTTATAACCATCCTCAATAAGGTACCGGTTATCCCCGACATCTGTTCCGATTACCGGTAAGCCGGCACTCATGGCTTCCATGATTGAATTTGACAAACCTTCAAACAATGATGTACTAAGATATATATCTGAGTTGTTCAGAATCTGAGGAATATTTCCCGGTTTAATCAAAATTTCAACGTGGTTTTTGAGATCAAGCAGAACAATTAGCGAACGGATATAGGCTTCCAGAGGGCCATAACCAACAATATAGTATCTGAGGTTCTCTCCCCTGCCTGCTTCGACGACTTCCTTTATTGAATAAAGCGCTGTGGTAAAATCCTTGGGTTTAACAAACCTCGATACTGAAATGATAATCTTTTCTTTCTGCCTGCTTTCTCTTTCCCCGTTCTGATAAACCCTGATTGTATTGTGAATAACGAAAATCTTACCGGAGTTGAACCCTCTCCTTTCAAATTTATCCTTTGCCGAATAGTTATTGAATACCGTGGCGTCGTTAAGATAATTGTGAGCCAGTTTCTCAAAGAAAAACTTGTAAAACGGCAATTTTTCCGTCCGGATTCCTCCTATTGAAATTATATTCCTGTTGAATAATTTTGTCAGACCTGAAATAAGGTTTGCAAGGGTCAGGTATGACAATATTACGGCTGATCCGGGACTTCCGGTAAGCTTCAGAAACTCCCGGAACTTCCTTAAAGCATTTCCCCGAAGGCCCACATAGTGAATGGAATTATCATTGATGTACTTTGAATTCCTGGGATCGATAATATCCCCGCACCAGTTGACAAGAAGCACATCCTCGCCTTTCTCCGACAATAGTTTTGCCAGTACAAGAGCTTGTTTTTCAGCCCCTCCTATTGCCAGCGTTTTACAAAAAATTATAATAGGCTTCATAGAGGTCTGTTAATCTGTCGAATACTCATTTTCCGGGCTTGCTTTTTTTAAGGTAACCGATCACAGTCTCTCTCTGCGACTCACATTCAATATGGTTCTGAACATTGCATGCCTTCCTGCCTGAATAAAGCAGCTTTGTAAATATACCGTTGAGCAACTTGTCGACATGGCGGGTTATTTTGCCCATGCCGGCAAAGACGGCCATATAATATTGTCCGTTCTCATCACAGAATCTTTCAAATTCCGATTCCACAAATCCCGGTTTCAAAATTTGTTCCGACCGGTGCATAAACAAATCCATAACTTCCTTTGCAACTTTTTTGTCAGCCATCTGCACCCCGTTGCCCCTTTTCATAAAAGGAACAAAATTAACTGACATATTATCTTCAATTGATACTTTCAGTAAAAGTCCGGTCTTCCAGAATTCATTGTCATTCCTGTCGAAAAGAAAATTGCCCTGACCGTAGACAATTGTTCCATTTTTGAATTTTTCGAATGCTCCGATGCAATGGCTGTGCTGGCAAACCACAAGATCGGCTCCCCTGTCGACCATTTTTCTGCACACTTTCCGCAGGCCGGGGGAAGGATAGCGATAGTGTTCCTTTCCCCCGTGATGCAATACGATAACAAAATCTGATTGCTTCCTCAGCTCTGAAATATGGTCGGGACTCTCAAGCGGATCAAATGGGTTGGCGCCGGCGCTTTTGTTGCCTGCAATTGAAAATTCATATTCTGCGCAAGCGTATATTCCGACTTTTATTCCATCCTTTTCAAGTATCAGAGGAGATGCTGCTTTCTCCAGGTTGGCATCTGCTCCCAGGTGTTTAATCCCGATCTTATCAAGCTGGGTGATTGTCCGGAGAAGGCCCTGTTCATCCTGGTCCAGTATGTGATTGTTCGCAATGGCCAGAACATCTGGATTAAGTTGCTTAATCCCTTTAATTGCGGATACAGGAGCAAACAGATTGGGGCCATCCTTCAGGATAGGCTTTAATTCATCGGTCAGAGGCACTTCCAGATTAAAAATCCGGAAATCTGCGCTTTTAATGCAGTTCAGAAGTTCCTCATCTATAATAGATTCAAGTTCTCCCTTCTCAAAAACGGAATAGTTTGATTTTGTGGGGGCCAGATCGCCTCCTATTATCAGATCAATATGTTTCATTTCCGCAAAAATAGTCAAACTCCTGACATCAGGAACAAGCTATTCTTAGATCACAAGATGTTTCAGAGTTTCAGAGTTTCAGAGTTACAGAGTTTCAGGTTTTCAGGGTAAGACTTAAGAGGCCTCTTCATTAAAGGGAGCTCAATTACCGGAAATAAATTCATGAATTGACCTGCTGAATTCAATTTCCAGGTCGGATTTGCCATCGAATCTGACAAACCGGCCGTCCCTGAATTCATGCCAGAATTCAGATTGCTGAAGAGCGGAAGGCCCCATATCTATCATTTGAAACTCAATAAGATGGTAATCCTTTCCATCGAATCCGATATCCATGCCTATCATCGGGAAGTTTATCTCCAGGGTGATTTTTCGTGCATAACTCAGCAGGCCTTCGAATCTGTCATCGGGAACGCTAAGGAATACACCGCTCCCGCTTGCCCTGAAATCGTTCTCACGGTTCTTCCTGTACATGCTGAAGTATTTTCCACCAAAATACAAGACTTTGAAATCCCCCTCGAGTCCCTCAACGAACGGTTGAACAATCAGCGACCTACTGTTTGGAGTGGTATTATATTTCCAGTAATATTTCTTCTTTGCCGGATCGAGAATTTTTATCAGGCGCTTCGTCTGAACTTTAAACCATTCAATGAAAAGATTGCCAGGACTGCCTGAAACTGAAATTTTACCGGCTTTTTTTACAGCTTTATCAAATTCGGATTTGTTCCGTGCCAGAAAAACTCCTGCCGAAGCCGAACTTGATGCCGATTTTATTACAACCGGAAATCCGGAGTTGTATCCCAGAGCATCCACCCATGAACCATAGGGTTTGCTTTCCAGGGTTTTGAGAGCTGCATCTGAAAATCCCGATCTGACAAGTTCCATAAAGACCTTGTCGTGATGAGCCCTGAGATATTCAGAATTTGGCAATGCTATTGCGCCCTTTCTCTCGAGAAAATATATAATACTTTCTATGTATCTTTTATAAAATCCACCGGGTGTCTCAGAAGACTGATATACAATATAGACGCCCCTGTAATTTCCCCTCAGATCCAGCTCACTGAATCGGGATACCTTTGCAGAAAAACCACGCCTGGTAAAATAATCCGCAATTTTTCCAACATCCATTGAAGTGTAACCAATGTGGTCGGCTTTGGAGACCAGAAATTCCGACTGTTCGTCGGTAAGTATCAGTAAAGATTTCATAAAGCTTTGATCAGACTAAACCTGCAAACTAACCGAAAATATATCAGCAACCATTTCAATAACCATAGATCCTGTATCTGATTTTCTTCCAGAACTTAAACCAGAATAAATTTCTGTATTTCATTTCGAATTCATGTCTTTTGAGACCTGCAGAAGGAATTTTAAAGCCAAGTCCTTCCCGGATTGCATGCCTGCAAGGGTTACAAACCCCGCAAGGTTCCCCGCGGACGGGGGTATGACAAAACCATGTTTTTTCCAATATTTCAGAAAAACCCATAATCCTGTAGCCATCAAGCATCTCCATTTTGGAAATCTGAATTATCGGGAAATGCATGGATCCGAAAACGGTGAGGATATCCTTATTTGAATTTTCCTGATCGAGAACCCAATATGCCAGATCTCCGGAATTTATTTTCCTCAATTCTCCATTCCGGCTGATGCAGTAAGTTGCTCCGGACTCAGAAGCAAGTTTTTCAATGCATAGTTCCAGGCCAGGGTTAGATTTTGCGAATTGAGCCAGCCATACATATTGAGGCCCGATATAAGAAACAGACCGGAGCCTGTCATAAGCTTCTACAATTTCCCTGTCAGGTTTAAATTCCGATACCTTATGTATTTCCAGGGGAAGGATCCTGCACCTTGTTTCCGGATTCCTTTTGATAACTGAAGTTATCTCGCTTATAGCATGCATTTCGAAGGCTTCAGATCGTCTTTTTCTGTCGGACAGGTAATATGGCTGAATGATAATATCATACCGGGACAATTCGGCTATCCGGAAGGTTGAATCATAACCTCCTGTCCATAATACCTTTACAAGAGCTTTTCCATCAACGGTTTGTTTCAGGAAAAGTTCTGATCCGGGTTTATTCTCTGACATCAGTTTTAATTTTTTTGCGATTCTGTCGGCCTATTGTTTTTTCTCATGATCCCGTTTGTAGTCAGTGCTCTGATCAATTTTTAGGGCTTGCAGCCAAACCGGACAACAAATTCTGAAATTCATTACGAACTTTCATGGCATCGAACTTTTGTATTGAAGTATTTACTGCATTATTGCTTATTGTCCTGCGATATTCCTCATTATCAATCAGGAATTTTATCCCATTTATAATTTCCTCTTCGCTATTCTTCGAAATGCAATAACCACACCGGTGTTCAGTGAAAAATTTTGAAACTGCCGCAAGATCTGACGTATATACCAGAACCGGAGTACCGGAAATCATATATTCTGATGCTTTGGTCGGCATTGAATACTGCAGATAACTTTTGCTCTTTGAATCAAAGTCATTTGCAAGCAGCAAAATATCAGCTCCGGAGAATATCTCCGGAAGCCGGGCATAATTGACGAATGGATTGAAAACTACACAATGGAATTCATTGAGGCGGTTGATGATAGATTTGTCCCTCGTCGAAGTTTGGATATGAAGTTTTATTCCCAATCCGTCTCTGTTCATTTTATCTATGGCTGAAGCTACCTCTATCAGTGATTCAGAAATCCCGTTCTGCCCGATCCTGCCTGAACAAAGAATTTTTACATTTTCTTTATTTATTGCAAAATCTTTTTTCGTATGAGGAAGCCAGAAGCCTGTGTCAATCGGATTATGGAAAGCCATGAAATCTTTTCCATATCTCTTTTTGTATTCAACCGACATGGCATCGCTAATACTCAGGTGAAGATCAACTTTATCGAGTAAAACCTTCAGTTCGGCGTCAATTTTTTTTCTCCAGTAATTTCTGAATAAACCGGTCTTAATAATGGTGGATGGCCAGTCATCCATAAAATGAATTGCAACAGGAATTTTTAAATCATCAATCAATTCAGCTACAAAAAGTATTGATTCACGTGTTGTTACCTGAACATATAATATCTCCGGCTTGAATTCAGTCAGCCAATTCCGGAATTGTGAGGACATTTTGATCCTTATCACGCAATAAAAAATGCCCAGCCATTGCATGAAAGGATAGAAAAACTTGTTTACCAGCTTATATCTGATTCCGTTTTTGGTTTCGTTTTCAGGATGTACACTCTTTTCGCCAAATGATTTCAATCCTGACTTATATTTCTTCTGTATCAGGTTAAAAGGAAACAACCATTTGTATTCTTCATTTCCAAGCTGGTAGTAAGTATCACAGACATCCCTTGTGACATCATTCATCATATGTCCGGAATCGGCAACAGCAATCTTACTCTTGTCCCAGCCTTTAAACAAATTAGTCAGGGTAATTCCCCCGCCATGCCTGTTGTTAAAAGGCTGGCCAATAATCAGTACCCTTGGGTAATCCATAAAGCTTTTTTAAAATATTTTGTGCTATTTTCCGGTTCTGCTGAAACTTCGGATTTACTTAAGCTACGTATCCGTGAACCCTCCCGGAACCACTTAGCCCATCGAACTTGTACCGTTGTAATACTCTGGTAATTTGTCAGAGAACATATTCACTGCTTTTCTGACAGGTGATTAATAAGATTCTGGAACTCCCCTCTTACCTTTACGGCATCAAATCTCTCGGTTGCAAAACGAACTGCATTCCTGCTTATTTTTTCTCTATAATCCTTATTATCAAGAATAAACTTAAAAGCGTCAGCCAATTCTTTTGGATCATGCCGGGAAACGCAAAAAGCGCAGTCATTTTGCGAGAAAAATTTCGAAACCGCGGTTTCCTCCGGAGAGTAAACCAGTATCGGGGTTCCGGAGATCATGTATTCTGAGGCCTTGGTCGGCATGGAGAATTTCAAATAATCAAGCCCCTCTGTACTGAAGTCATTCGCAAGAACAAGAATGTCAGCATTTGAAAATATCTCAGGAATGTCTTTCAAATCTGCAAAGGGATTAATTATGACCGAATTGAATTTTCTCAGGCGGGAAAGTATCTTTGGTTCCTTTGTAGGGGTCTGAATATGAAATCTTACTTTATAGCCATTATCATTTAAGGATTCCAGCACGGAGGCAACTTCAATTACAGATTCAGTTATCCCTATTCCAAGGCGTCCTGAATATAGAATCCTTACAGTGTCATTAGTATATGAAAAATCTTTTTTTGTGTGAATCAACCAGGAGTCGGTATCTATCGGGTTGTGAAAGGGGAGAAAAGTTTTTCCATATCTTTTTTGATATTCGGCAGACATAGCATCACTGATACTAAGATGCAGGTCGACTTTTTCCAGGAGCGCCTTTAATTCGGTGTCAATTTTTCCTGCCCAGAATTTTCTGAATGGCCCCTTATTGCTTATTGTTGACGGCCAGTCATCCATAATATGAATAACAGACGGCCAGTTCTGATAATCTATAAGCTCATTCGCGAAATGTATTTCCTCCCGGGTAGAAACCTGAAGGTACAGGACTTCCGGTTTGAATTCATTCAGCCACTCTCTGAATTTTTCCGATGGTGATAATCGGGATGCAAAATGAAAAACGCCGATCCACCTCAGGAAGGGATAAAAGAGACCGTTAACCAGCCGGTACCTCAGTCCCTTTTGAATATGGTTGACGGTAAATCCAGTAGATTGTTCAAAATCTTTTAATCCCGATTCAAAGTTCCTCTGGATAAGGTTGAAAGGAAAAATCCATTTGTGTTCCTCCCGTCCGAGCTGATAGTATGTTCTGCAGATATCTGTTGTAACATTGAACAGGCCATGGCCGAGAAATGCAACTGCGATTTTATCAGAAGGCCAACCCTTGAAGAGATTTGTCAGGGTAATGCCACCTCCCGAAAAATCGTTGAAAGGCTGCCCGAAGATCA
>ERZ1645192.2185-NODE-2185-length-16275-cov-13.054562_pt1 | contig 16275 bp, 16 predicted proteins | sample MGYA00575354_ERZ1645192 | MGnify/ENA primary metagenome ERZ1645192 (study PRJEB40844, sample SAMN11349763) | freshwater sediment metagenome | isolation source: river sediment | host: Sediment | place: India: Faizupur Khadar , New Delhi | collected 2017-02-21 ... | reverse complement strand
GGAGGGGGTCGGCGCGGCACATTCGGACGGCGAGGCCGTCGGGCGTGGAAGCGACCCCCCTCCCCGACCCTCCCCCGCGAGGGGGGAGGGGGAGATCGGCCTCACTTCATCGTCGGGATGATGAAGTCGGCGCCGGCGCGGATGCCGGAGGGCCAGCGCGAGGTCACCGTCTTGGTCTTGGTCCAGAAACGGAAACCGTCCATGCCGTGCTGGTTCAAGTCGCCGAAGGACGAGCGCTTCCAGCCGCCGAAGGTGAAGTAGGAGAGCGGCACCGGGATCGGCACGTTGACGCCGACCATGCCGACCTCGACGCGGGCGGCGAAATCGCGCGCCGCGTCGCCGTCCTGGGTGAAGATGGCGGTGCCGTTGCCGTATTCGTGGGCGTTGATCATGCCCAGCGCCTCTTCGTAGGTGCCGGCACGCACCACCGACAGCACCGGTCCGAAGATCTCCTCCTTGTAGATCTTCATGTCGGTGGTGACGTGATCGAAGAGACAGCCGCCCATGTACCAGCCGCCCTCGTAGCCCTGCATCGAGAAGTCGCGGCCGTCGACGACGAGCTTCGCCCCTTCCGTCACGCCGAGATCGACGTAGCCCTTGACCTTGTCGAGATGGGCCTTGGTCACCAACGGACCGAAATCGGCACCGGCGTCGGTCGAGGGGCCGATCTTGAGGCTCTCGACTCGCGGGATCAGCTTCTCGATCAGGCGATCGGCGGTCGCCTTGCCGACCGGGACCGCGACCGAGATCGCCATGCAGCGCTCGCCGGCCGAACCGTAGCCGGCGCCGATCAGGGCGTCGACGGTCTTGTCCATGTCGGCGTCGGGCATCACCACCATGTGGTTCTTGGCGCCGCCGAAGCACTGGGCGCGCTTGCCCGCCGCAGTCGCCCGCGAATAGACGTAGTGGGCGATCGGGGTCGAGCCGACGAAGCTGACCGCCTTGATGTCGGGATCGTCGAGGACGGCGTCGACCGCTTCCTTGTCGCCGTTGACGACGTTGAAGATGCCGGCGGGCAGGCCCGCCTCCAGCCAGATCTCGGCGAACATCAGCGGCACGCCCGGATCACGCTCCGACGGCTTCATGACGAAGGCATTGCCGGCGGCGATCGCCGGGCCGCACATCCACAGCGGGATCATGGCCGGGAAATTGAACGGCGAGATGCCGGCGACGACGCCGAGCGGCTGGCGCATCGAGTAGAGGTCGATGCCGGGGCCGGCGTCGGTGGTGTATTCACCCTTGAGCATGTGCGGCGCGCCGGTGGCGAACTCGATCACTTCGAGGCCGCGCTGGAGGTCGCCCTTGGCGTCGAGGACGGTCTTGCCGTGCTCGCGGGCGAGGCGGTCGGCGATCTCGTCGGCGCGGGCGTTGCAGATGTCGAGGAACTTCATCAGCACGCGGGCGCGGCGCTGCGGGTTGACCGCCGCCCATTCGGGCTGCGCCGCCTTGGCGTTCTCCACCGCGGCACGAACCTCGCTCGCGGTGGCGAGCGACACCGTGGCGATCTGCTCGCCGGTCATCGGCTGCCACACCGGCGCCGTGCGACCCGAGGTGCCGGCGACCGCCTTGCCGCCGATGAAATGTCCGTACGCGCGCATGGAATCCTCCCGAATAGGGCGTCTCGATGATGTTCGGGGCGACAATAGGATGGACAAATCGCCACATCCACGGATCATGTCGCCCATATCCCGTGGCGAAATACACATACCTCGCCGGATGCGGAGACGCGATTCGTGACCACCCGTTTCGACTGGAACGATCTCAGATATTTCCTGGCGGTGGCCCAGCAGGGCACGCTCACCGGCGCGGCGCGGCGGCTCGGTACCGACCATGCGACGGTGAGCCGCCGGGTGGCGGCGCTGGAGCGGGCGATCGGGGCGAAACTGTTCGAGCGAGCACCGCAGGGCTATTTCCTGACGCTCTCCGGCGAACGGCTGCTCGCCCACGCCGAAGCGATGGAGGCGCAGGCGACGGCTGCGACCGAGGAGCTCGGGCGGCCCGAGGTCGGTGTCACCGGGACGGTCCGGATCAATTCGCTGGAGGGTTTCGGCAACATCTTCCTGGCGCCGCGCATCGGCCGCTTCGCCGAGAAGCACCCGCAGCTCCGGCTCGAACTGGTCACCATCCAGCAGATCGTCGCCCTGTCGAAGCGCGAGGGCGACGTCGCCATCGGCCTCGCGCCGCCGAAGGAGAGCCGTTTCGTCACCACCCGGCTCACCGACTACGATCTCGCACTCTACGCGGCGCCGGCCTATCTCGCCCGCCATCCGCCGATCCGTCGGCGCAACGACCTCGAACACCACGCCTTCGTCGGTTACGTCGACGACCTCGTCTTCACCCGCGGCCTCGACTATCTCGACGAGGTGCTGCCGGGGTTGAAGGCCCGCATCCAGTCCTCCTCGCTCACCGCGCAGATGACCATCACCGAACACGGTCACGGCATCTGCGTACTGCCGTCCTTCATGGCGGCGGAGCGGCCCGGCCTCGTGCCGGTGTTGCCGGAGGAGGTGCGACTGACCCGCAGTTACTGGCTCTTCACCCACGCCGATCTCGCCGACACCGCCCGGGTCAGGACGGTGACGCGCTTCATCCAGGAGGAGATCGCGGCGAACCGGGAGTGTTTCCTCGGCGACAGGACGGGCGGGGCTCAGACCGGCTCGGCGCAGCCGCCGCAGTAGAGGCCGTGCAGGGTCTCGAGGATCGACTTCACCTCGTCGCCGGCGAGCGAATAATAGATCGACTGGCCGGCCCGGCGAGTGGTGACATAGCCCTTGTGACGCAGCACCGCGAGGTGTTGGGACAACGCCGACTGGCTGAGGCCGACGGCCTTCTCGAGCTCGCCGACCGGCCGCTCACCGTCGACGAGTTGGCACAGGATGAGGAGCCGGCGGGGACTGCCCATCGACTTGAGGAGCGCCGCGGCGCGTTCGGCATTGGCTTCGAGTTCGACGATGTTCATCAGGCTTCGACCGCCCGTACCGGACGTCTTCTCGTTCGCGGGAGGCGGGCGGCCGCTCCCCTGTGGCTCGATTCTCGCCCGTCGCGGCGGTGCGCAATACGGACGAACAAGTACGGACAGTGCCTTACCCGCGGCCCGCTGACAAGTGTTCGCAAATGCAAAAAACAGAATCCGCGCATATACTGACACAACCGCTTCGAACTTAATCGATCTGGGAAAAATGTGTTCCCGAACAACCGGATGGACGATAGAAAAATTTCTCTCTCTTCACGGCATTCTGTAATTTCTGTAGCCGATCGCCGCCAGCGGTTCGCGCAGAACGGCAGGATGTCGAGCGGCCTCACCGATCCGGGTGCATCGCTACGAGCGCCGGCCGGCGGTAGGCCGGACGGCGAAGAGATCGGTCGGCCCGGTGATCGAGACGGACCGGTCCGCCCGCCGGTCGGCCATATCGATCCCCTCGTCGGGTCCCGATCGCGGCTCTGCGCAACGCCCCCCGGGCACCCGGGAGCGACGATGGCGGTCGGGTGGTGCGGATCAGACGGCGCGACGGACGAGCGCGTCGTCGGTGAAGGCCTCGCACAGGGCGACGGCGTCGGCGGGGCGATAGCTGCCCGGATCGAGGCAGCCCTGCAGCCACAGGCCATCCATCAGGGCGGCGAGGCCGAGGGCGGTCGACCCGGGATCGAAGCCGGGATCGGCGGCCGGGCAGGCGGCGAGTTCACGTTCGATCGAGGCGCGGTAGTCGGTCCACATGCGCTTCTGGATCTGCTTCAGCGGTTCGGCATGGGGCAGCAGGCTCCAGAACACCAGCCAGATCTTGAGCTGTGCGGGATCGAGCACGATGTCGGAGAAGATCGCGGCGAAATAGGCCGAGAGCCGCCGGCGCGGCTCGCTCTCCCGTTCGACCCGGGCCATCACCACGGCGAGGAGATCGGTCGACAGCTTCTCGTAGGCCGCCGCGACCAGGGCCTCGATGCCGTCGAAGTGGTGGTTGACGAGGCCGGCGGAGACCCCCGCTTCCGCGGCGATGCGGCGCACCGAGACGCCGGCGTGGCCATGTTCGGCGAGGCAGCGCAGGGTCGCCTCGACGAGGTCGGCACGGCGGTCCTCCGGCAGGGCACGACGATATTTCGGTTGACGCACGAGCGACGGTCTCCTCGGGGTCGGACACGTCCACCGCGGGCGGCGTCACCGCGGCGGTCGTCTCGTCACGGTCGCTGCCACTTGGCGGCGATCTGCTGGCCGAAACGAACGATGGTCTCCTTGCCGTCCTCGCTGGGGCGGACGTTGAAGCACTTCTCGCGATTGGACCCGGCCCAGCGCGAGCAGTAGCCCTCGGCGATCACTCGCCAGAAGCCGGCGGTCGGTTTGGGCTTCTTGCCGGCGAGCGGCGTACGGGTCGACCTGCCGTCGGCCGTGAAGACCATGCGATAGGCGGCGCCGTCGGTTCCGACGGCGGTGAAGGGCCGGCCGTCGAACCAGACCTCCTTGATCTTGTCGCCGCTCAGCTTCTCCGGCATGCCGTGGCGATCGAGCGGCGGCTTCGCCGGGGTGCCCGGAGCCGGCGCGGCAGGGGCCGCGGGGGCGGGCGTCTGGGCAGTGGCGACGGTGATCGGCGCCGCGAGCGCGAGCGCGGCGCCGAGAGCGACGACGGGGAAACGATGGGAGAGGAAGGCGGGCGCGGTCATCGGCGTTTCTCCTCGATCGGCCGTCGAGACGGACACGGCGACGGAGACGGCGGGCGAACCGTTCCGGCGGCGCTCACAGCATCGACGGCAGGACGCGGTCGGGGGGACGGTGGCCATCCTGGTACGTCTTGATGTTGATGATCACCCGCTCGCCCATGTCGACGCGGCTCTCGATGGTGGCCGAGCCCATGTGCGGCAGGAGCACGACACGCTTGGAGCGGACGAGTTTGGGATTGACCGCCGGCTCGTGCTCGAACACGTCGAGACCGGCGCCGGCGAGTTCGCCGGCCTCCAACATGCGGGCGAGCGCGTTCTCGTCGATCACCTCGCCGCGGGCGGTGTTGACCACGAAGGCCTCGGGGCGGATCAACTTGAGGCGGCGGGCCGAGAGGAGGTGGTAGGTCGCCGGCGTGTGTGGGCAGTGGATGGAGATGACGTCCATGCGGGCGAGCATCTGATCGAGGCTCTCCCACCAGGTCGCCTCCAGGCCCTCCTCCACCGACCCCGGCAGGCGGCGGCGGTTGTGGTAGTGGATCGACATGCCGAAGGCGCGGGCACGGCGAGCGACCGCCTGGCCGATGCGGCCCATGCCGATGATTCCGAGACGCTTGCCCCAGATACGGTGGCCGAGCATCCAGGTCGGCGACCATCCGTTCCACTCGCCCTCGCGGATCACCGCCATGCCTTCGGCGATGCGGCGCGGCACCGCGAGGATCAGGGCCATGGTCATGTCGGCGGTGTCCTCGGTGAGGACGCCCGGGGTGTTGGTGACGGTGATGCCGCGGTTCAGCGCCGTCTGGACGTCGATGTTGTCGACACCGTTGCCGTAGTTGGCGATCAGGCGCAGCTGCGGACCGGCCTGGGAGATCACCGCCGCGTCGATGGTGTCGGTGACGGTCGGCACCAGCACTTCGCAGCTCTTCACCGCCTCGACCAGCTCGGCCTGGGTCATGGGACGATCGTCGAGGCTGAGACGGGCGTCGAAGAGCTCGCGCATCCGGGTCTCGACGACGTCGGGAAGACGCCGGGTGACGATCACCGAGGGTTTGCTCTTCGGCATGGATGCTGCTCCCCGACTTCGTTCTCGCCGTGCACCCGAGGCGACCCGCTTCCGATGGCGGAGGTCTCGAATCGCGCGTCGAAGTCGTCGCGCGTTGAAGTGTCCTTAACCGCTGCGACGCAGAGTCGTCGGCCGGGGCACTCGGTGCATGTCCGTCCTGTCTAGCAGATGCCTCGTAAATGACAATTCGTCGAGGAACCTACCTTTCGTCTCGGTCGGTGGCGGCGACCGCGGGACGTGGTAGAGAACCCGATGTGCACCGCCGATCGCTTCGTCGCCACAGTGAGATCGATGATCCTCCGTCCGCTCGCCTCCGCCGCTCTTCTCGCCCTGATCGCCGGGTCGCCGGCTCCCGCCGCCGCTCAACAGGCCGTCGGCCCGAGCGGACTGCCGCTGCCGCGCTTCGTCTCGACCAAGTCGGCGCCGGTCAACGTGCGTCAGGGGCCGAGCAAGGACCACGAGGTCGCCTGGACCTTCGTCAAGGCCGGCGTGCCGGTCGAGGTCATCCAGGAGTTCGACGTCTGGTTCCGCATCCGTGATTCGGAAGGGGCGGAGGGTTGGGTGCAGAAATCGCTGCTCTCCGGCCGACGCACCGCGCTCGTCTCTCCCTGGGAGAAGAAGGGCACGACGCCGCTGCGCGACAAGGGCGAGGCGGCGGCGCGTGTCGTCGCCCAGGTCGAGCCCGGTGTGCTGGTCGAGATGGCGGAGTGCGACGGCCGCTGGTGCCGCGTCGCCGCCGACGGGGTCAAGGGCTGGATCGAGCAGGGCCGGATCTGGGGCGCCTATCCCGGCGAACCGTTCCGGTGAGGTCCGCCGCCGCGAGTGCCGGGAGGGGACGACCATGAGGATCCGCGACGCCGAGGACGCCGATCTCGAGGCGATCCGTCGCATCTACAACCATGCCGTCGCCCATACGACCGCCATCTGGAACGAGGTGATCGTCGATCTCGACGACCGGCGCCGCTGGGCCGCGGCCCGGCGGGCGCTCGGCTATCCGATTCTGGTCGCCGAGATCGACGGCGCGGTCGCCGGTTACGGCTCCTTCGGCGATTTCCGCGCCTTCGACGGCTACCGCCACACCTGCGAGCATTCGGTCTACGTCGACGATCGCTTCCATCGCCGCGGCGCGGCGCGGGCGCTGGTGGTCGAACTGGAGGCGCGGGCGATCTCACTGGGCAAGCACGCGATGATCGCCGGCATCGAGGCGGGCAACGCCGCGTCGATCGCCTTGCACTCCACCCTCGGTTTCGTCGAGGTCGGCCGCCTGCCGCAGGTCGGCCGCAAGTTCGACCGGTGGCTCGATCTGGTGTTCATGGAGAAGATCCTCACGGCGTGAGCCGAATGTCGAGACGGCTCGAAGACGCCCGGCTTTTTCGACCTTCGCCCGATTGTCGGGTCACGGCGAACGTGCCATGCATCGTGCATGTCGCACCGCATCATCGCCAATCGGCTCGCCACCTTCGCCACGTTGCTGCACGACGCGGTACACGCCGACACCGAAGACCTGTCGGCGAGCGCGGTGGCGGCGCTGCAGACTCTGCGCCAGAACGGCCCGACCGCGATCCTCGACATCGCGCGTACCATCGGTCTCACCCATTCGGCGACGGTGCGGCTGATCGATCGGCTGGAGAAGGACTGGCTGGTACGCCGTCTCTCGCGCAAGGGGCGCGAGGTCAGGGTCGAGGTGACGGCGCGCGGCCGGCGCCGGGCCGGCCAGTTCCAGGACAAGCGCATCGCCGCCGCCGAAGCGCTGATGGCGGGGCTCGACGCCGACGAGATCGACGCGCTCTCCCGCGCCCTCGACAAGATGCTCGAAGTGCCTATCGACGGCCGCGCCACCGCCGATCGGGTCTGCCGTGCCTGCGACAAGGACGGTTGCCGCGCCGAGACGTGCCCGGTCGAGGCCGCGGCGGAGAAGTTCGAGGCGGCGAAGGCCGCTCCGGGTTGAGTGGCGCGCCTCGTTCGATCTCCCACGGTTCCCCGAAAACGCGACGGACGCGCGAGGGGCGTCCGCATCGTCGGCCACCGGGCGCCCCGAGGGGCGCCCCTATCGTCGTCCAAGGCGGATCGGACCGAACCGTCACCCTTCGCGGCCGAGTTCGCGCATCTGGTAGGCGGCGAGGTCCATGACCTTGGCGTAGGTCATCGACTGCTGGCGGAAGGCCTCGAAGCTGTCGTAGACCTCCTTGGCCATGGCGCCGGTGGCGGCGATCTCGGCCATCACCGCCCTGGTCTCCTTGGCCAGCACCTTGATCACGTCGTCGGAGAGGGTGCGGATCTGGACGCCCTCCTTGTCCATCACCGGCTTCAGCGAGGCGATGTTGTGATAGGTGAAGTCGGCCCAGCTCTCGGCGGCGGAGGCGAAGGCGGCGCGCTTGACGATGTCCTTCAGGTCGTCGGCGAGGCCGTCGTAGAGCTTCTTGTTGACCATCAGCTCCAGCGCCGGACCGAACTCGAAGAAGGACGGTAGGTAGTAGTACTTCGCCACCCGGAAGAGGCCGAAGGCGAGGTCGTTCCACGGGCCGATCCACTCGGCCGCGTCGATGGTGCCGGACTGCATCGCCTGGAACACTTCGCCCGGCGGCAGCAGCACGACGTTGACGCCGAGCCGGCGCAGCACCTCGCCGCCGAGGCCGGCGATGCGCATCTTGAGGCCCTTGAAGTCGTCGACCGTCTTGATCTCCTTGCGGAACCAACCGCCGGCCTGCGGGCCCGACGAGCCGCAGTAGAAGGGCTGGACGCCGAAGGGGGCGTAGGCCTTCTCCCACAGCTGCTGGCCGCCGCCGTACCAGATCCAGCCCATGTGCTCGTTGGCGAAGAGGCCGAAGGGGACGCCGGTGAAGAAGTGGAACGACTTGTCCTTGCCCTGCCAGAAGTAGGGCGAGGCGTGGGCCATCTCGGCGGCGCCGGTCGACACCGCGTCGAAGCACTCGAAGGGCGGCACCAGCTCGCCGGCGGCGTAGAGCTGGACGGTCAGCCGGCCGCCGGACATGGCGGTGATGCTGTCGGCGAGGCGTTGGGCGTTGACGCCGACGCCGGGGGAATTCTTCGGCCAGGAGGTCACCATCTTCCAGGTGAGCTTGGTGTCGGCGCGGACGATCGCCGGAGCGGCGAGCACACCGACCGCCGACGCGGCACCGAGGCCGAGCAGCCGGCGGCGGCCGACGCCGCGATCTTCCTTGGGACGGGACGCGTTCTCTTCGCTCATGACGATCTCCCTGAGAGGCGGGCGCTTCGTGCCGACCCTCGCATGCGGCGGGCCCGTCAAGGTAGTCGTGGGAAACCCGATCCGGCAAGGCCGCGCCTCGTTCATCGGGCGGTCGTCGCCAGCGGCGGCGGCGATTCGGCCGCGACAGGGTCCCGAGCGGTTTCCGATCCGCTCGGATCGGACCGAAAACCCCGCCGATCTCCCTCCGCAGCAGGTTCTTTTCGTTCGGACTGTTCCCGTTCGATCGGAACATGCTCTAGGCTCGGGCAAGACCCAGTCGGAGCCCCGTCTCCATGCTCGATCGTCGTGCCGTGCTCCTCGCCGCTCTCGCCACCACCCTGCCCCGTGTCGGCCGCGCCGCGCCGATGATGCCGGCGGACGTCGTCGTCGTCGGGGCCGGGGCGGCGGGTATCGCCGCCGCCCGCCGCCTCACCACCGCCGGACGCAGCTGTCTGGTGTTGGAGGCGAGCGAGCGCATCGGCGGGCGCTGCGTCACCGACACCACCCGCTTCGGCCGGCCCTGCGATCTCGGCGCCCACTGGCTGCACGCCGCCCGGGCGACGCCGTTTCCCGCCCTCGCCCGCGATCTCGGCGTGGCGGTCCGGGCGAGCGACGGCGAGGAGACCCTGCGAATCGGCCGGCGCCGTGCCGACGACGGCGAGTTCGACACCTTCTCGCACGGGGTCGAGGCCTTCGCCCAGGCGATCCAGGAAGCCGGGCGGCAGGGTATCGACGTGGCCGCCTCGCAGATGCTGCCGCGCGGTCTCGGTTCGGTCGCCGATCTCGTCGCCTTCACCGTCGGCCCCAACGACTGCGGCAAGGATCTCGACCACATCTCGACCCTCGACTTCGCGCGATCGCGCGAGGGCACCAACCAGCTCTTCACCGGCGGCTACGGCGCCTTCCTCGCCCGCCTCGCCGAGGGCCTGCCGATCACCACCGGCGTCGCCGTGACCCGCATCGATCGCAGCGGCAGGCGCGTGGCGGTCGAGACGACGGCCGGGCGGCTGGAGGCGGCGGCGGTGATCGTCACCGCCTCGACCGACGTGCTGGCGCGAGGCGGCATCCGCTTCGATCCGCCGCTGCCGGCCGATCAGGAGGATGCGCTCGCCGGCCTGTCGCTCGGCGTCTACGAACGGGTGGTGCTGGAGATCCCGGGCAATCCGTTCCACTTTCACGCCGACGAGGAGGTGTTCTTCGTCCGGCCGGGCAAGCGGACGATGCGTCTCTCCGCGGCGGTCGACGGCAGCGATCTCGTCTTCGCCGACACCGGCGGGTCCTTCGCCGAGGATCTGGTGGCGGCGGGGGAGAAGGCGATGATCGACTTCGCCGTCTCGCTCCTGGTCGAGAGTTTCGGGTCGGAGGCGCGCAAGGCCGTCGGGCGCAGCCACGCCACCGGTTGGCGCAAGGATCGCTGGATCGCCGGTTCGTTCTCCTGCGCCGAGCCGGGCCACGGCAACGACCGCACCATCCTGCGCCGATCGCTCGACGGCCGTGTATGGCTGGCCGGCGAGGCGACCCATCCCACGCTGTGGGGCACCGTCGGCGGCGCCTTCCTGGAGGGCGAACGGGTGGCCGAGGAGTGCCTCGCCGGCCTTCCCCGCTGACCGATGCCGGCACGGCGGCCCTGCATCGCGCGCGCTCGGTGAACCGGCCCGGCTCTGGTAGCGTACCTGGAACGATTCCAGACTGGACCGACGGAGCATTCGGTGGCCTCCTCGGACGTCACCGCGCGAGGGAACGACATGGCGATCTTCGGTTTCGGCAAGCGCCGCTTCTCCGATCTCACCGAGCAGGAGATCCTCGCCCTCGCCATCTCGGCCGAAGAGGACGACGGACGCATCTATCAGGCCTATGCCGACACGTTGCGCGAACGCTATCCGGCGTCTGCCGCCGTCTTCGACGAGATGGCCGAGGAGGAGAACACCCATCGCCGCTGGCTGATCGAGCTGCATCGCGAGAAATTCGGCGAGCGCATCCCGCTCATCCGCCGCGAGAACGTCACCGGCTTCTTCGAACGCCGGCCGTTGTGGCTGGCCACGCACCTGCCGCTCGAGACCATCCGCAAGGAAGCGCTGGTGATGGAGGCGGCGTCGCGGCGCTTCTACGTCCAGGCGTCGAAGCGCACCACCGACGCCAAGCTCCGCAAGTTGCTCGGCGATCTCGCCGACGCCGAGGGTGCCCATCTGTCGCTGGCTCACCGCCTCGGCCTCACCCATCTGCCGGCCGACGTGAAGGCGGAGGAGAACGAGGCGGCGCACCGGCTGTTCATCCTGCAGTACGTCCAGCCCGGCCTGGTCGGGCTGATGGACGGCTCGGTGTCGACGCTGGCGCCGCTGTTCGCCGCCGCCTTCGCCACCCACTCGACCTGGGAGACCTTCCTGGTCGGTATCGCCGCCTCGATCGGCGCCGGCATCTCGATGGGCTTCGCCGAAGCGCTCTCCGACGACGGTGCGCTGTCCGGGCGCGGCAGCCCCTGGATCCGCGGCATCGTCTCCGGCGCCATGACCATGATCGGCGGGCTCGGACACGCCCTGCCCTACCTGATCCCGAACTTCGCCTGGGCGACCGGCGTCGCGGTGGTGCTGGTGATCATCGAGCTGTGGGCGATCTCGTGGATCCGCTGGAAATATATGGACACGCCCTTCCTGCGCGCGGCATTCCAGATCGTCGTCGGCGGAGCCCTGGTGTTCCTGACCGGCATCCTGATCGGCTCCGCCTGAGGACACCGTCATGACCCGCGCCACCATCGAAATCGGCGTGCAACGGCTCGCCCACGCCGAAGGTCTGCCGCTGCCGGCCTATCAGTCGGACGAGGCGGCCGGCTTCGATCTGGTCGCGGCGCTGCCCGAGGACGCACCGCTGGTGTTGCCGCCGCTCGGCCGCGCCCTGGTGCCGACCGGCCTGGTGTTGGAGATCCCACCGGGGCACGAGGGGCAGGTCCGGCCGCGCTCCGGCCTCGCGCTGAAGCATGGTGTCACCGTGCTCAATTCGCCCGGGACCATCGACGCCGACTACCGCGGCGAAGTGAAGGTGATCCTGGTCAATCTCGGCGCCGAGCCGTTCACGGTCCGACGCGGCGAGCGCATCGCCCAATTCGTCGCCGCCGAGGTGACGCGGACCCGGCTCGTGGTGGTGGAGGCGGTCGGCGAGACCGGGCGCGGGGCCGGCGGTTTCGGCTCGACCGGCATCGCCGGGTGAACCGGCGCGAGAGAACCAGGTTTCGCGATCGCCGAGGACACCTCGGCCCAAGTGAGGCCATCGTGCTCCCGATCCGGCCATTCACGCCAAATTTTTCCGAAGATCGCCGATTCCTGATATGCGCCGGGCTGGCGTCGGGACCGCGGCGTTCCTAGGATCGCCGCCACGCGCCCGTCACGGGCGGAGACCATCTCGGAGTGCGCATCATGAGCGAAGTCGCAAAGCCCGGCCGCGGCCGCGTCTATTCGTCGATCACCGAGACCGTCGGCGACACGCCGATCGTCCGCCTCGACAAGCTCGCCGCGGCCGAGGGCGTCAAGGCGAACCTCCTGGCCAAGCTCGAGTTCTTCAATCCGCTCGCCTCGGTCAAGGACCGCATCGGCGTCGCCATGATCGAGGCGCTGGAGGCGGAGGGGAAGATCGGGCCGGGTACCACGCTGATCGAGCCGACCTCCGGCAACACCGGCATCGCGCTCGCCTTCGTCGCCGCCGCGCGCGGCTACCGGCTGATCCTGGTGATGCCCGAGACCATGTCGATCGAGCGGCGCAAGCTCCTCAAGTTCCTCGGCGCCGAACTGGTGCTGACCGAAGGCCCGAAGGGCATGAAGGGGGCGGTCGCCAAGGCAGAGGAACTCGCCGCCGAGATCCCCGGCGCGGTGATCCCGCAGCAGTTCCAGAACCCGGCCAACCCGGCGATCCATCGCGTCACCACGGCCGAGGAGATCTGGAACGACACCGCCGGCGGTATCGACATCCTGGTCTCGGGCATCGGCACCGGCGGCACCATCACCGGCGTCGGCCAGGTGTTGAAGGCCCGCAAGCCGGGGGTGAAGATCGTCGCGGTCGAGCCCTCGGCTTCGCCGATCCTCTCCGGCGGCCAACCGGGGCCGCACAAGATCCAGGGCATCGGCGCCGGTTTCGTCCCGGGCGTGCTCGACACGCAGGTCTACGACGAGATCGTCACCGTCTCGAACGAGGACGCGGTGGCGACCTCGCGGGGCGTGGCGCGGCTCGAAGGCATTCCGGTCGGCATCTCGTCGGGCGCGGCTCTGACCGCGGCGATCGCCCTCGGTAAGCGGCCCGAGAATGCCGGCAAGACCATCGTGGTGATCATCCCGTCCTTCGCCGAACGCTACCTCTCGACGGTGCTGTTCGAAGGGTTGGAGTGAGCGGCGAAGCGCCTGATTTGAATCGGGAAAGGAGTCGACAGACTCTGTTTCCCGATTCTGTCAACAGGAACATACATAGAACTGTTGACAAACCGAGCGTGCGATCTAAAGTGTCGTTCAACCCGGTGCTCACGAGCGGCCGGTATCAGATGGTGCAGAATCCATCGAGTGGGGCCCTCGCGGCCCCATTCTAGCTTTACGGCACGATCTTGATCCCATATCCCCAGATGCGATCAAGCCGTTGCGGCGAGCGATCGTACTTGTGATCGATCAGCATCGCGAGATACCGCGTCTCATAGTCGGAAAGCACCATCTCACGCGCGAAGCGGTGCCTTTTTATGTGTTTCTCGCTCACATACGAGACCGAGTCGGCGATCTGGAGACCGGCGACGTTGGCCATCTTGGCGCGGAACTTGAGATTCCGCGAAGGGATTGCCGCCGCGATACGAGCCGCTCCGACATACCTCGTTCCGCGCTCGCGAACCTCTTCGAAGGCCGCCTGCAGAGCTTGATCCTTCTTCCCACGCCGTTCCTCCGGCATGATGTCGCCGAGTGCGCCGTTCCGTTCGAGGAAGAGGGTGAACTTCTCCACCAGCAGTTCCATCGCATAGTGGTAGGGATGCCGGATGGCCCAGTATTCCCGCCGCGACATCGCCAGCTTGTCGACGAAGACGGTGAAGGCGGTGAACGGTGTCTCCCCGAGATAGTCGAGCCAATCCTCGCCGAAGCGGCGGAGGAGGTCGCCGTCCCCGAAGACCTGGAATGGACCGGTCCGGCGGAGGATGTCATTGCGGTGGATCACCACCGGCGGATCGTCGGGGTGAACGCGGAAATAGCGCGCCTTGAGCGCCACGAGACGATCTCGGGCGTCCTCCAACCGCTCTTCGTCGATCGCCACACCTGTCAGGCTGAGATAGCGATGCGCAACGTGCTCGATGCCGGACATGGCATCCGTCCCGGTCTCGTCGACATAGAGGCGAAAACGACGTATTGGCATGAGTCCGGTCCGCACGGGTGAACTTCATGTTTTCACAATCTGAACTCGAACGCTACGCACGCCACATCGTTCTGCGCGACGTCGGCGGGCCGGGGCAGCAGAAGCTGAAGGCGGCGCGGGTTCTGTGCATCGGCACCGGCGGGCTCGGGGCGCCGATCGTCATGTATCTCGCCGCCGCCGGGATCGGCACCCTCGGGCTCGTCGACGACGACCACGTGTCGCTCTCCAACCTGCAGCGCCAGGTGATCCACGGCACCCCCGACGTCGGCCGCCTCAAGGTGGAGAGCGGACGCGACGCCGTCGCCCGGCTCAATCCGCACGTCGCGGTCGAGACCCACGCCGTTCGCTTCACCGCGGAGAACGCGCGGGCCCTCACCGAGGCCTACGACATCGTCGTCGACGGCTCCGACAACTTCGCCACGCGCTTCCTCGCCGCCGACACCTCGTTCGCCGTCGGCCGTATCCTGGTCACCGCCGCCGTCTCGGAATTCGACGGGTCGATCACCACGCTGGCGCCCCATCTGCCCGGTCACGACGGGTCGCCCAACCCGAGCTATCGCTGCCTCTTCCCCGAGCCGCCGCCGCGCGGTCTGGTCCCGGCCTGCGCCGAGGCCGGCATCCTCGGCGCGGTGGTCGGCGTGCTCGGCACGCTGGCGGCGACCGAGGTGTTGAAGCTGGTCACCGGGGTCGGCGAACCGTTGTTCCGCAAGCTGCTGATGGTCGATCTGAGATCGATGCGCTTCGAGACCATCGACTACCGGCGCAGTCCGGCGACGGTGCGCCCGAGCCTCGACTGAAGCTCGTCAGGCGAAAAACTCCTGCAGGCTCTCGACCGCGGCCTGGACGCCGGCGGCGCCGTGGGGGATGGCGAGCGCCTTCAGGCCGATCTCGACCGCGCCGAGGGTGCCGAGCACCATCGGGGCGTTGGCGTAGCCCATGTGGGCGATGCGGAAGGCTCGGCCCGCGAGATCGCCGATGCCGGAGCCGAGGACGACGCCGCAGCGCTCGCGGCAGAAATCGCGCAGGCGTTGCGGATCGAAGCCGGGGGTGAGGATGGTCGTCACCGAATCCGAGCGGTGGACGGGATCGGTGATGTTGAAGTCGAGCGCTCCGCCCTTCGCCCATGCCGCGACCGCGGCGCGGGTGGCCCGCGCCAGCGCCGAATGGCGCTTCCAGACGTGGTCGAGGCCCTCCTCGAACAGCATGTCGAAGGCGACGCGCTGGCCGAAGAGGGCGTGGGCCGGGGCAGTGCCGCAGAACTTGCGGTAGCTCTCGGCCATGTCGCGGGCGGTCCAGTCCCAGTAGGACTCGCGCAGGTCGGCTGTCGCGTGCACCGCCTTGGCCTTCGGGCCGGCGGCGACGAAAGCGAGGCCGGGGATCATCATCAACCCCTTCTGCGAAGCGGTGACGGCGACGTCGACGCCCCAGGCCTCCATCTCGAAGGGGATGCAGCCGATCGAGGCGATGCCGTCGACCATGAGGAGGGCCGGATGGCCACTCGCGTCGAGGGCGGCACGGATCGCCGGCACGTCGTTGACCACACCCGAGGCGGTGTCGACCTGGACCATCAGCACCGCCTTGATCCGGTGCTCGGTGTCGGCGGCGAGGCGGGCCCGCACCGCCGCCGGATCGACCGCCTCGCGCCAGGTCCGCGGCAGTACCTCGACCTCGACGCCGTGGATGCCGCAGGCTTCGCCCCAGCCGACGGCGAAGCGGCCGGAGGCGAGCACCAGCACCTTGTCGCCGCGGGAGAGCACGTTGGTCAGCGCCCCCTCCCACCCGCCGTGGCCGTTGGAAATGTAGATGTAGGTCGAGGCCGTCTCGGAGCGGAACACTCGACGAAGATCGGCGAGCAGGGTGCTCGTCACATCGAGCAGGTCGGCGGCGTAGATGTCGACCGCGGGGCGGTGCATGGCGGCGAGCACCGCCTCGGGCACGTTGGTCGGGCCGGGAATGGAGAGGAATTCGCGGCCACGGGCGAGCGACATGA
>ERZ1645192.2184-NODE-2184-length-16276-cov-8.810308_pt1 | contig 16276 bp, 13 predicted proteins | sample MGYA00575354_ERZ1645192 | MGnify/ENA primary metagenome ERZ1645192 (study PRJEB40844, sample SAMN11349763) | freshwater sediment metagenome | isolation source: river sediment | host: Sediment | place: India: Faizupur Khadar , New Delhi | collected 2017-02-21 ... | reverse complement strand
ATGCATTTTTCTCTATCTCATTTCCTTTAGTCTGGATATCGGTGGCAAACTGTTTATCATTGATTCCTGCCAGGTTGATTCTAACATTCATAAATGCCCCCCTCACGCAGGCGCGCAGTGCAAGAGCTCCTACTGCAGCATCTGTAACTGAGCTCGGATTACCATTTATTACCATTTCCTTTACGAGAGGAAAAGCGCTTATGGCCGTCTCCATCACCCTGAATGGCACCATTACCGCATATTTTGTAGCCTCCTGAACGGCATCATGTCTGATTTTCTTTTCACCTTCCGTAGTCTTTGGCAGACGGTAAGCTTCAATAATCTGATTAAAAGCCCTTGTGTCTTCATCGACGAGGTCAAGAAGCCTGTTCTGAAGTTCCTTGCCTTTTTCAGCCTGGTCGGAAAACTCTTTCCACCTGTCGTCCCAGCCTTTTTTGTGTGCCGAAAGGTTAGCCACCATGGTTCCCAGCGCTGCCCCAAGAGCGCCAATATATGCTGATACGGAGCCGCCACCGGGGGCAACCGACTCCGAAGCCGTCTCCTCCATGAATGCCTGAAGATCCATGTCTGTCAGCTTTTTCTTTCCTTTTTCTGCCATAACAAACTCTATTATTTTTTCTTCCGGGTTAAATGCATGGATCTCATCCAGCCCCATCGATCTGACGGCTATTTTTATCAGTTCCCTGTCAGGGACACCTGTCGATCTCTGTTGTTTTACAAGGAAATACCTGCCTGCATCGAGCATGGCACGCAGAGGTATCAGGCCTACCAGCTCCGATCCGGTGACCCTTATACCCCGTGCCTCAGCTTTGCGGCACACCTCATCAAAGGCAATATGGACCGGTGTTACTGATATATTTGTCAGGTTCATCGATATCTGGGCAATTCCGTACTCTTCAATATACCAGCCAATAGCTTTTACGCTTTTAAGTGTACCTGGCACATTTATTTCCTCTCCCCTGTCATTCATTGTTTTTCTGCCCTTCTCCCTGACATCAAAAGCAATTGCATTAGCTCTGCGCACAGAAGTTGTATTCAGGTTTACATTGAATGCAACAAGAAAATCCCTTGCCCCCACAGCTGTGGCTCCTGCTCTGAAGTTCATAACCGAGGGGCCGAAATCGGGTTTCCAGGCAGGATCTGAAAGCTTCTTCTCGAGCCCTTCATATTCTCCTGCCCTGCAGCTCGCAAGGTTTCTCCGTTTCTCCTCAAATGCCGCGTTCTCGTAACAGTAGACCGGTATCTTCAGCTCCTCCCCGATACGTTTTGCAGTACGGCGTGCATACTCTGCAGTCTCCTCCATTGTGATCCCTGATACCGGTATAAAAGGACATACGTCGGTGGCTCCCATACGCGGATGAGCGCCATGATGCTTTGACATATCAATTATTTCAGCCGCTTTTTTGACTGCCAGGAAAGCAGCTTCTGTTACAGGTTCAGGCTCCCCCACAAAAGTGACAACAGTCCGGTTTGTGTCTTTTCCGGGGTCAACATCCAGCAGCTTTACACCCTCAACACTCTCAATAACATCGGTAATCTGCTTAATTACCGACATGTCTCTTCCCTCGCTGAAATTCGGGACACACTCTATTATTCGCTTTTCCATAACTCTTCTTTTCTTCTCTCTGTGAAACACCCCCCTGCCCCCCTTAAGGGGGGACAAAACCAGGAACAAATTAAAGTTAGTGACCGGGTTTATTTCCCCCCTTCAGGGGGGCTGGGGGGTGTATCTTACCTTTAAGTATCACTGTTTCAATTAAATCGCTTCCAAATGCATAAGGAAGAAATTCGTACGACGGTATCTCCCTGGTGATAAACACATTAGCCACTTTACCGCGTGCTATCGAACCATGAGTATCAGAGATACCCATCGCACAGGCACCGTTAATTGTAACTGCATTAATCGCTTCTTCCGGAAGCATCTTCCACCTTATGCAAGCCAGCGACATCACCATTTTCATATTTCCTGATGGCGATGAACCAGGGTTATAATCTGAAGCCATTGCAACCGGCAGCCCTGCGTTAATCATTTTTCTTACCGGTGGATCAGGAAGACCCAGGAAGAAAGCAGATCCCGGGAGCAGTGCCGGCATTGTATCAGAACCATTTAGCGCATTAATCTCTTCATCGCCTGAACGTTCCAGGTGATCAACCGACAGTGCACCATATTTTACACCTGCCTGGACACCTCCGGAAAAGTCAAGTTCATTTGCATGGATCTTTGCCCTGAGACCGTACTTCATGCCTGCCATGAGTATCCTTTCGGTATCATAAACACTGAAAAAGCCCTTGTCGCAGAATACGTCGATATAATCGGCAAGCTCCTCAGAGGCAACAACCGGGATCATCTCATTAATGATCAGGTCGACATACCTTTCCTGTTTGTCCTTATACTCTGCCGGCACCGCATGTGCTCCCAGGAAAGTGGACTTTACCATGATGGGAAAATTCTCCTTTATCCGTTTTATGACCCGCAGCATCTTGAGTTCATCACTGAGGTTCAGTCCGTAGCCGCTTTTGATCTCTACAGCGCCGGTGCCCTGCCTGATTATCTCACTGACCCTGGCGGCAGACTGCCCGAACAATTCATCTTCAGATGTATCATGAAGCCGCCTGGCAGAATTTAGTATCCCCCCTCCTCTCCGGGCTATCTCTTCATATGAGAGGCCCCTGATTTTATCAGTAAACTCCATTTCGCGGCTTCCGGAGTAAACCAGATGGGTATGTGAATCGCAGAATGACGGGAACACAAGCCTGCCTGTTGCATCAATTCTGTCGAGGTCCGTTCTGCCAATCCATTCCTTTCTACCGAGCTCACTCATTGTACCGAAATCCGAAATCGTTCCGTCTTCAATAAGCAGAAATGCATCAGAGAGAGTTCCAAGCAGCGACATATCATTTCCTGACACCTTTAATACTGGCTTATCCTCCGTTTGTATTAATTGTCTGATATTTACGATCAGCAGATCCATATAGGTATTAAATAGTAAAAATATCGGTCTAAGGTAACAAATATTGAAAAAAGAGGTCATGATTTCCATTTTTCTTTATCTTAGTCGGGTTAACCAAAACCCTGATATATGAAAAAAGCGTTATCTGTATTTCTGATCCTGATGCTTGTGTCACCAATGTTCGGCCAGGATGATTCCAAAAAGGTAAAGAAACCCAAAGAAGGCTGGAAATTCGGTGGCGCCCTGCCGGCAGTCACCTTCGACTCGGATCTGGGATTCCAGTATGGCGCTCTTTTTGAGTTCTTCAACTATGGAAAACCAGGTATTTACCCGGAATTCCTGGATCATACTTACACCGAGGTTTCACATTTTACAAAGGGAAGCGGAATTTACAGGATGATGTACGAATCAAATCATCTTATAGGAAAAACCCACCTCACCTTCGATATCAGCTATCTTCCCGACCAGGCCAATCACTTTTACGGGTTCAACGGGTATGAGTCTGTTTTCAATAAACCATGGATGGATGATGAGGATGCTTCTTACCTGACAAGGATGTTTTATCGCCAGGAAAGAAATCAGTTCCGGATCAAATTTGATATTCAGGGCAAGCTTACCGGGGATAATATAAAATGGTGTGCCGGTTTCGGAGTAAATAATTTTGTTATCAGATCGGTCGATATAGCAAAACTCAACAAAGGCAAGGATGCAGCAGATCTCCTTCCACTCACATCTGTGCAGCCCGGATTATACGAGATTTACAGGGATTCGCTCGACCTTATCACTGCTAATGAGGCTGACGGGGGATGGGTTAATGTTATAAAAGCAGGCATCATGTGGGACAGTCGCGATAATAAGCCAAATCCCATGAAGGGGATATGGACAGAAGCAGGGATAGAATATGCACCTGGCTTCCTGGGAAATGACTGGTCGTTTGCCAAGTTTTATTTTACCCACAGGCAGTATTTCACACTCGTCCCTGAAAATCTTTCGCTTGTCTACAGGATTGGTTTCCAGAATACTATAGGCGGCGATGTGCCATATTTCTACCAGTCGCAGGTGATCACATCGATGCTTACCGGAGCAACAAACGAAGGACTGGGCGGATCAAGCACTTTAAGAGGTGTGCTCAGGAACAGGGTCATCGGCGACGGATTTATTTTCGGTAATGTAGAACTCCGTTGGAAACCATTCCATTTCAGGTTTCTTAAGCAGGAATGCTACCTCGGCCTGAATGCTTTCTATGATCTCGGTATGATAACCGATAAGATTGATCTTCCGGATGATCTTGAGACTACATTCAATACCAGCCTCACCGGGTATGATTATAACGATTTCTTTAATCCGGGTGGAGAGAAGCTTCACCAGAGCGCAGGTGTGAGCCTCATGTTTGTCATGAACCGTAACTTTGTGATCGCCGCCGATCTCGGCAAAGCGTTCAACGAGCAGGATGGTAATATTGGATTCTCGATCGGATTAAATTACCTTTTCTAGAATATCTTGTCGAGCCACATTCCAAAGGCTATACCTATATAATTACCCAGCATCCAACCGATTATCCCGGTCGCCAGTCCTGTAAGGATAACATCTTTATTCTTTAAGGCAGCGGCAACCATTGGAACAAAAGGAGGCGAGTAAACAAAACCTGTCGTCGTGATCAGGTAATCGTCAGCATTTACCCTGAAGATCCAGGAGAGGAACAGGTGCAGTATCAGTGATCCGAAATATGCCCAGGTCACAAACAACAGAATATTCACATATTTCACCTGGAAGAAAACGCTCAGGTCGCAGCGTGAAGCAATGACAAGCGAGAAAGTTATTATGAAATACATCCCGAGCTGAAATGATTTTTTAATCCTGTTTATTTTAGGGATGAAGGATGCAGCGACACCAAGAGTAGTGATTGTCAGTATTACTGCGATCAGCAGTGGTACCTGAGGAAGCAGCATGCTGACACCGAAGGCTGCCGCAAATATCAGCACTGAGAGGCCGAGTGCTCCTAAAAGGGGCATGATATTCTCCTTTCTGAACATCCCCGAGAAATCGTCAAATTCCTGTGCAAGCTGCTTACCTGCTTCATCAATCTCGATACTTTCTCCTGATGCTGTTTCCCTCCTGAATGGAGGCAGGAACAACCTGAAAAATACCGGTCCCAGGGTTATAAAGAATAAGATTGTAAGGCCTCCTATTATCATATCGTAGGTGTTGGTCATGATAAAGGTGTTAGGTTCCACGCCGAGGGCAACAGCAAGTGCCGCCATATTTACTGTACCACCGGTATAGCAACCTATCAGCATGCCGGCAATCTTTTCACTTTCAGGGATCCTGTTCCTGAAAATCACATACCCTGCTGCTACTATTATTATCACTGATACCATGGCAAGAAGCATCGACAGGAAGCCTTTTCCTGAAAACTTCAGCCACCGTCTTACATTCAGCGAAAAAAGTATTAACGGAAGGGCCAATGGAATAATGGAACTTTGTACCATATCCTGTATTGCTGCTACATTGTTTGCCTTCATGTCAGTCTCAGTAAATCTTCCCGACGTAACAAGCTCTGCAACTTCGGTTCTTGGCACAAAAGCCCTGTCCTTTCCGACAGTCTGTTCTATAAAAGAATCACTGTTCTTAGGGAGAATGCCGATATTGGCTATTATAATGCCCACAAGGTAAGCCATGAAGATGGCTCCCAGCTTCCTGAAAAAAGGAAACTTCATTGTTAGCCATATAAGAAAAACCGGGAAGGTGATATAAAAAACTATCAGCAGGATAAGGTTCAGCATATTTCAGGATTTTAGTATAATCAAATATAAAAAAAGCGATTCACCCTAAAATGAACCGCTTCTAAAATAGGTATTTATACTTATCAGGTCGTACAGGTCTTTGGTCTTTGGTCTTTGGTCTTTAGTCTTTAGTCTTTCTCCTTCTCGTCACAATCGCATTCCTCAAAGCTCTTCTTATATTGCTCAATAGCTTTAAGGCTCATACCCATGCTTGAGAAGCCGCCATCGTGGTAAAGGTTCTGCATGGTTACTTTCCTGGTAAGGTCCGAAAAGAGTGCAACACAATAGTCGGCACACTCTTCTGCAGTCGCATTTCCGAGGGGCGACATACGTTCAGAGAAATCGACCAGCGAATCGAATCCATGAATCCCGGCTCCGGCAGTTGTGGGTGTCGGCGACTGTGAGATAGTATTTATCCTCACGCGCCTGTCGCGTCCGTAGATGTATCCGAAACTTCTTGCAATAGATTCAAGGAGTGCTTTTGCATCGCCCATATCATTATAGCCTGTCAGAGTTCTCTGTGCGGCCACGTATGACAGCGCCACAACAGAGCCCCATTCTTTTATGGCATCGAGCTTGTATGCCGTTTGCAGGATACGGTGAAAACTGAGCGCCGAGATGTCAAAGGTTTTCAGCATGTTTTCATAGCTGGTCTGTTCATAAGGTATATCTTTCCTGACGTTAGGAGACATTCCTATTGAGTGAAGTATGAAATCAAACTGTCCGCCGAAGATCTTCATGCTCTGCGACAGCAGGTTATCAATATCTTCCATCTTTGTGGCATCAGCAGTTATCACAGCGCTTCCTGTCTGTTCAGCCAGTTCGTTTATTGTTCCCATCCGAACTGCCACGGGTGAGTTTGTCAGGACAAGCTTTGCACCCTGTTCCCAGGCTTTCAATGCTACCTGCCAGGCAATTGATTTTTCGTTGAGGGCGCCAAAAATGACACCCTTTTTCCCTTCCAGTAAAGATCCCTTCATTTTACGATTTTTAATTTTGAGCAGATTGAATCAGTTCTTTTGCATTTTTCATGGCAGTATCTGTTATCTCACTGCCGCTGAGCAATCTTGCAACTTCAACAATACGTTCTTTGTCAGATAACAATTTAATCCGTGTAATTGTTGAGTCGCCGGAATCATCTTTAAACACATGGTAATGCCTGGTGCCTCTTGCTGCCACCTGTGGAAGATGTGTAATATTGATCACCTGCATATATTTCCCCATACCTGCGAGTATCTGTCCTACCTTGTCGGCTACTTCTCCCGAGACGCCTGAATCGATCTCATCGAAAATGATGGTAGGGAGGTTTATATTCCTGGTGAGAGTAGATTTCAGGCTGAGCATTACCCTTGAGAGTTCTCCTCCCGAAGCAATTTTTGCCAGGTTCTCGGGTTCCACCTGCTTGTTTGCTGAAAACAGAAAATCGGCATGGTCGCTGCCCGATGATGAAAACTCTTTCAGCTCCCCGATCTCTATTCTGAAGCGGGCATTGGGCATGCCCAGCTGCCTGAGAAGGTCGGTGATTTTTTTTTCAATGTCGGGTATTGCTTTCTTTCTTTTTGCCGACAGCTCGGCCGACAATTCCTTAAGCTTGCCTGTCTCCTTGCTGAGAAGTACGTTAAGCTCGGCCATCCGTTCATCCTTCCCTTCGATGGCCCTGACCATTTTCCTTATCTCCTCCCTCCGGATTATGAGATCGTGCAGGTTTGCGGCCCTGTGTTTTTGCATCAGTGAATATAGTGTATCGAGGCGCTGATTAACCTTATCAAGCCGGTGCGGATCGGAGTCTACCGAGGCATTTATCTTCTCTATCTCTCCGCTGAGGTCGTTAAGTTCAATATAAGATGATTCTGTCCGTTTCAGCAGTTCATCGCCTTCCGGCAGAAACTCTTTTATCCGGGTCAGGTTTTGCCTGGCTTCTCTCAGCATTGACAATATTGAATTACTCTCTGATGAAAAGAGGTCTGATGATCTTCCCAGGCCTGCTTTTATTTCACCCGAATGAGAGAGCATCTCCTGTTCCTTTTCCAGTTCTTCCTGTTCGCCCTCTGCAAGAGCTGCTTCATCAAGCTGCCTGAGCTGAAAAGTGTAATAGTCGAGATCAGCCTTATTTCTGTCGGCTCTTTCCTTAACCTCGTCATATTCCTTCTTAAGAGCACGATATGCCCTGAAGCGTGTCCTGTAATTATCTGCCAGCTTGATTGTTGCCGCAAAAGAATCTATCACATTAAGCTGGAAGGTATTATCGTGAAGCATCAGTGTCTGATGCTGTGAGTGTATGTCGAGGAGGCGGTCGCCCAGTTCTCTCAGGAGGGTGACGGTAACAGGAGTGTCATTGATGAAAGCCCTCGATTTTCCTGCGGGATTTATCTCCCTTCTTATTATTGCGTTCGTCTCATAGTCGAGTTCATTGGCTTCGAAGAACTCACGGAGGTCGTACTCGTCGATCCTGAAAGTACCCTCAACTACACATTTCTCACTCTTCTCAAGAAGAACTGATGAGTCAGCCCTGCTTCCCAGAATAAGCGAGAGCGCTCCCAGAAGTATAGTTTTGCCAGCGCCTGTTTCGCCTGTGATGATGGTAAGTCCGTTCTCGAGCTCTACGTCCAGCTCTTTGATCAGCGCATAATTCTGAACTATAAGTTTTACCAGCATAAACGAAAAATAATCAGTTAGCAGCGGTTATCTTCTGGTAGTTTGTTTTCCTTGAAGGATCAATCTCTGTAAGTATCTCGACCACACGGCTTTTCTCTTCAGGGAATGATTCACTAAAGATATTTATGAGCTCCTCGGAACGTGCATCAATGACAATCTGCACAAGGTACATGAAAGGATCTGGTTTACTCCGGTATACATCCTGAAGGTACCGGAGACTCTCCACCATGCTCGCCCTGGCTTCAGGAGTTCGTGATTCGAGCCTGTCGAGTCCGTTTCTGCTGTAATCATAAACAAACCTTCTCACACCTTCATATTCCTTGTCGAGGATATTTTTCACAAGCCAGTACCTGTTCCGGTTCCTGGAGCCGTCGTATGGTTTCCATCCTGTTTCGGGAGCATTCTGTGCATTGGTGACTATCTTTTCGGCCATCTGGAAATACTCGGTTCCGCCCATGAGGGAAAAAGAGTCAAAGTCAAATCCGAGAACCAGGTATGCATAATAAGCAAGCACGGAAACGAGGCTCGAGCGGTGTGTTGTCGGATCAAATTCGAGAGGCTGAAACTCCACATACCTGAATCTGAAGCTGTTATCAATAAAATTCAGCATGGTGGAATTATACGTTGTATTGAAAACAGGTCGTTTGAGCTGAATCTGGATGGTACCTGAAAACTCGTCGGCAGAGATCTGGTCGTTTATTGTTATCAGGAAATTACATTCTATACGTTCTGAATAGCTGAAAACAGTATTTGTCCAGACAGTATTATTCATGAACTCATAAATGTCGCGCTGCATGTTTTCAAAGACCTGCCGGTTTGATCCCTGGATTTTCTGTGCCGACACCTGAACATTGCAGTTAAGCTCCTGGGCACTTAATGTTGCAGGAAGCATAAACAGAAGGATCAGGCAGGTATTTTTCAGATATCGGATCGAAGGCATTACTGAATGTTATTTGATCATTGAAACAATTTTGTCAAGGATATCCCTTGCAGCTTCTTCTTTCGATTTCAACTCAAATTTATCAATATTATTGTTCCTGTCGATAATGGTTATACGGTTTGTATCGATTCCGAATCCTGCACCTTTGTCACGCAGGGAGTTCAGGACAATAATGTCGAGGTTTTTCTTCCTGAGCTTTGCAACAGCATTCTTCAGTTCGTTATCGGTCTCAAGTGCGAATCCTGCAAGCAACTGTGACCTCTTTTTCATTTTTCCCAGGTGCCCTGCAATATCAACAGTTTCTTTCAGGGTAATGGTGAGGCTGCTGTCGTTCTTCTTAATTTTTTTCTTTGCTGAAGTCACCGGGGTAAAGTCGGCAACTGCAGCGGAAAGGATCGCGATATTGCATTTCGGGAATAACGAGATGCAGGCTTCTGCCATTGATTCAGCAGTTGTAACATTTGTTACATTAACGGTTGCGGATGATGGTTTTATGTTTACAGGACCAAGCACAAGGTCAACCTCAGCTCCATAGGCGGCTGCCATATCGGCGAGGGCTATACCCATCTTACCTGATGAATGGTTACTTATATACCTTACGGGGTCTATTGGCTCCCGGGTGGGGCCTGCATTGATGAGAATCCGCTTTCCTTTGAGCGGCTCACCTGTTTTTTTTTTTGTAAAGAAGTCTTTTATCTCCTTTACTATGTCGTCGGGTTCTGCCATCCTTCCCTTTCCTTCGAGCCCGCTGGCAAGTTCTCCGGTAGCAGGTTCGAGTATAGTGTTGCCGAAGGCTTTCAGTGTTTCGAGATTTATTATTGTCGAAGGATGCCTGAGCATATCAACATCCATTGATGGTGCCAGGAAGACCGGGCAACGTGCGGAGAGGTATGTAGTCAGGAGAAGGTTGTCGGCAATTCCTCCTGCCATTTTTGCAAGGGTATTGGCTGTTGCCGGTGCTACCACGAAGAGGTCGGCCCATATTCCAAGGTCGACATGACTGTTCCAGTCGCCATTTTCGGGTGAATAAAACTCACTGAGAACGGGGTTACGTGATAGAGTCGCCAGGGTAAGCGGAGTGATAAAATCTTTGGCATGTGCTGTCATTAAAACCTTTACTTCCGCGCCTTCCCTGACAAGCAACCTTATGAGGGAAGCGCTCTTATATGCAGCGATACCGCCTGTAACCCCGACTAATATCTTTTTGCCCTTAATCATTGTAAGGAGCGTTATTTTTGCTTAGGCGCCGTATCTGTAGTGTTTCTGTGGAAGATCTTATTTTCTTCAAGTTCCTGGAGTGCGATGAGAGTAGGTTTTGGAAGCCTCTCATAGAATTTGGAGATCTCTATCTGCTCGCGGTTTTCAAATACCTCCTCAAGGTTATCACTGAATGATGCAAATTCTTCGAGCTTCTTATTCAGCTCCTGCTTCATTTCAACAGCAATCTGGTTTGCCCTTCTCGAAACAACGATGACCGTTTCATAGATATTTCCTGTACTCTGTGTCATCTTTTCGACATCACGGGTAATGGTCGTTGCCGGCGCATTCGATTTTCTGTAATCCATATCTGTTTATTGTAAATTAGCTTCTGGTTTGGTTGCAGCACCTGTATCTATCTTCAGGTATTTTGCTGTATCCTCATATATTTTTTTTACTTCTTTGGCATATATGCTATTCGGGAACTCCTCCATGAATGAATAATAGTCGTCGAGTGTTGCCTGGTACCTTTCCTTCTGGCGAATGTCGTAGCTGTTCTCGGCAAAGAGGAAGAGCGATTTGAGCTTCAGGTACATCATCTCCTCCCTGTATTTCGTCTCGGAATACTCTTTCAGGCTGTTCGATAATGCAGTAACTGCTGCCTTGTATTGTTTCATATCATAATAGAGCTTTGCGCTCATATATGATTTTTCGACGAGTCGTTCCTGGAGCTCTGTCATCAGGCGCTTGCACTCTTCAGCCCTGCTGCTGTGAGGGAAACGTGCCAGGAAGATAGTGAATCCCTCAATTGCTGTCTGTGTGTTTGCCTGGTCGAGTTCTGCCCGCGGAGCGCTTTTATAGTCACAAAGTGCCGACATGAATGTTGCATCCTCGAGATGTTTTCCGTATCCGAACTGTTCTACGTACGACTGGAAATATGTTCCTGCCAGGTCGTATTGTCTCATCCCGTAATAGCTTTGTGCGAGCATCCAGGTAATCTCTTCGCCTGACTCTGATGCCCTGAAACGCGGAAGTATCTGTTCCATCAGCTCGGTAGACTTGATATATTTACCGGCTTCAAAATATTCTTTTGCCTTATCTCTCTTAAGGTCAAAATCAGTGCTTTTCAGAAGCTTCTCATACCCCCCGCAGGAGCTTGCAAGCATCATTGTCAGAAGGCTTATGGATATCAGGATTCTCATAAAAATAATCGTGCAAAATTACTAAAATAAATGACAGTCTCAGACAAAAACGCAAATATTATGAATTTATTCTTGAGCCTGATAAATACTCCGCAGCTGTTCAAATCACAAATTACGTATTTATAGGTATCGTGTTAAACCTGTAAATCTTTATTTTTGGGCAAATTTTTACAAATACAATTCATCATGGACATTTTTGACAAGATTAATTCTACAAAAGGCGCATTAGGACAGTATTCGCAGCTTGCCGACGGTTATTTCATGTTCCCGAAGCTGGAAGGTGAAATAGCACCGAAGATGAAATTCAGGGGGAAAGAGGTCCTTACCTGGAGCCTCAACAACTATCTCGGGCTGGCAAACAATCCGGAAGTAAGAAAAATAGATGCAGAGGCTGCTGCAGCTTATGGACTTGGATATCCTATGGGCGCCAGGATGATGTCGGGACATACTACCAGCCATGAAAAGTTTGAGGAGATGGCGGCAGATTTCGTGAAAAAGGAAGCTGCATACCTTCTTAACTATGGCTACCAGGGTATGGTGTCGATAATTAATGCCCTTGTCGACCGTCATGATGTAATCGTATATGACTCTGAATCACATGCCTGTATCATGGACGGGCTGAGACTTCATTTCGGTAAAAGGTTTGTATATCCTCACAACGACATAGAGAGCTGCGAAAAACAGCTTCAGCGGGCTACAAAACTTGTTGAAGAGACAGGTGGAGGCATCCTGGTCATCACTGAAGGTGTTTTCGGTATGGCAGGCGACCTCGGGAAACTCGATAAAATTGCCGCTCTCAAGAAAAAATACAATTTCCGCTTCCTCGTCGATGATGCACATGGCTTCGGAACAATGGGAGCCACAGGCGCAGGTACCGGAGAACATTTCGGCGTCCAGGACCAGATTGATCTATATTTTGCAACATTTGCCAAATCGATGGCAGGAATAGGCGGGTTTGTTGCAGGGAAAAAGGATGTTATAACCTACCTCCGTTTTAACCTGAGGTCACAGATCTATGCCAAGGCCCTGCCAATGGCAATGACCCTTGGTGCAATACGAAGGCTCGAGCTTATTAAGGAACATCCTGAATACAGGGTAAAGCTCTGGAGTGTCGTCAATGCATTACAAAAAGGACTCAGAGAAGCAGGACTCGACCTTGGAAAAACAGAATCACCGGTGACACCTGTCTTCTTCAAGTGTGCTCTTTTTCAGGTCACCCAGCTAATCTATGACCTCAGGGAGAACTTCAATATTTTCTGTTCAGTTGTTATCTATCCCGTTGTCCCAAGGGATGTGGTTATGCTCAGACTGATACCCACGGCGGTCCACTCACTCGATGATGTGGAATATACTGTCAAGGCGTTCAAGGAGCTGAAAAGAAAGATCGATAATAATCTCTATCCGAACGAAGTGGCAGATTTTTCGAAATAATCTGAACATTTTACCTGCTCCTGCGTTATTTACTCTGTCACAATGTAAATAACGCAATTGCAGCAAAACCACAAATCTGATCGTACTAACCTTCTTAAGGGTTACAACATGCTTCTTTATTTTGCAGGGAGCATGATAATGTATGAGCCTACTGAAGAGTGTATTACTGACTTTATTACCGACGGGATTCTGAAAAAGCTTCCTGTAATAAGTGATAATCCTGGTTTCATCCGTTCCGCATCATTGCTCAGGGAGCCATGCCCCGATAAAGAGACATGCAGAAAAGAGCTCGTTGCCGATTACCGCCGCCTCTTTTCACCCGACGGCCCCGCATTAGCCATCCCTAGGAAGTCTGCATTTCCGGCCGACGCTTCCACTCTCACACCCGATGCCGGCGATTTCTATGATTCTTACGGATGGAGATCGGTTCCCAGGGGAAGAGTCCCGGATGATCATCTCGGTATAGAACTTCTTTTTCTGACAAAGCTTATCGACAAGTACCTTCAGCTTGACGATGAACCGTGTTGCTGCGAGATGAAAAAGGAGATTCGACGCTTTATCGGTGATCACCTGACCGGCTGGCTGCCTGAATGGAATAAAAGGATGCAGAAGCATGCCAGGTCGCAGTACTACAAGGGTATCTCAAGCATGGTACTGGCCTGCACGGAAGATCTTTACAAAATCTTCGATTCTCAGAATAAGCTGTTATAGAAGATAACCAGTTCTCTCACCTGTCCGGGATCCTCGTAATCGAACCTTGTTTTGTTCATGAATGATCTCACCTCATTCTTCTTATCGCCAAAGATCTTCATAAGGCTTTTCTTCCCTGCTACCGGATAATAATTATAATCTATTCTTATCCAGAGAAGGTCTCCCGGTTTAATGATCACCTCACGCCGTTGATCCATCCTGAAAACATCATTGCCGAGCTTAAGGTTATTAATGTATGTCGACGATGATACCTGCGATGTGCCTCCGTATGCTGCCGGACGTGCGGGTTGTTCGAGTGTGCCTTTATGTTGAATAAGAAGTGCCGCCCTGCCGTCAACTGCCAGCTCATTAAAAACCTTGCCACGTGGGATAAATTTACGCTTGTCGATATAAACTGTATCGATAATTGACTGGCTGGTAATATCATACACCTGCTTATTCTGCATGAATACCATCTTTTCGGTCACGATATTATAATTAAGGTTAAGAACAGTTTTTTCTCCGTTCTTGGTTCTGACAATTCCGATCCTGAATTCAGGAAGCAGGAACTGGTCAGGATTACCGGCACTGTCTGTCTGTGAATAGATCTCTCCGCAGATTATCACCAGGAAGAGTGACGGAATTATGGTTCTTACCCTGAAGCTTGCTTTCATACCTGTAAATTACAAAGTTCGGATAATAAAGGTATCAGGCAAATAAAAAATAAGAGGTTAACATTTTTTAATAGCTGAAAAAGAGCATTTTAGAAATTCGGGTTGAAAAAGACCATTATTGCCCCGATATAATATTCCCTCCAGCCTTCAGCGATGTCGTCGAAATCGGCATCGGGGATGTTTGTATGTTCCACAGTCACCTGCGAGTCCTCCCTGTCGGGTTGAATGTTTATGGTTACTATCGACTTCTCGGCCTGGTCGCCGAAATACCATTCCTGTACAACCTTCCGGTCTTTAATGAATTCGAGGTTCCTGCCGGTTATATCTCCTTCCCATAAAGAAAATTCGCTTCCCGGCTCTTCCGACATTATTGCAGGGTAACCCGACCACAATCCAATAGTATAAGGATTTGTCAGGGCAGAATAGACATCAGACGGTTCAGCGTTTATCCTGAAGGTTTTTTTGAAAGTCTTCATTTGGAAATCTATTAACCTTAGAGCTCTTTGTGACCTGCCTGGGTGTCCTTAATGTTTTTTTTCTTCCTTTACCACAAAGAACACGAAGGGATAATTAATTATATTTTAGTTTCCGACAAATAACGTTCTGCGTCGATGGCCGCCATGCATCCTGAACCTGCTGCGGTGACAGCCTGACGGTAGTGAGGATCCTGAACATCGCCGGCTGCAAAAACACCAGGAACATTTGTCTTTGAGGTTCCCGGGATTGTCCTTATATAGCCAACATCATCTGTCCCGATATATTTTTTAAAGACATCCGAGTTTGGAGTATGTCCGATGGCAAGAAAGAAACCGTCGATCCTGATCTTTACAATTTCTTCCTGAGGAGTTCCCTTTTTCTTTACCAGTATAGCTCCTTCAACTCCGTTATCGCCAAACAGATCCAGCGTCTGGTGTTCCCATAATATCTCTATATTGGGGGTGTTCATTACCCGTTCCTGCATAGTCTTTGAGGCCCTGAGAACGTCTCTTCTGACGATCAGGTACACTTTTTTACAGAGGCCGGCGAGGTAAGTAGCCTCCTCGGCGGCTGTATCGCCACCGCCCACAACAGCAACATCTTTCTGCCTGTAGAAGAACCCATCGCATGTGGCACACGCCGAGACACCCATCCCTGCATATTTCTTTTCTGCTTCCAGGCCCAGGTACCTTGCCGTTGCACCTGTAGCAATAATTACAGTATCAGCTTCAATAATCTTGTTCTCTTCGATTGTCACCCGGTGAACAGGGCCTGAAAAGTCTGCATCGGTGGCAACTCCGAACCTGATATCTGTCCCGAATCTCTCCGCCTGTTTTTTAAACTCCTCCATCATTTCAGGTCCTGTAATACCCTTTGGATACCCGGGGAAGTTTTCCACTTCCGTGGTGGTTGTCAGCTGTCCTCCCTCCTGCATTCCGGTATATAAAACAGGTTTCAGGTTTGCCCTGGCGGCATAGATTGCAGCAGTATATCCTGCGGGACCTGAGCCTATTATCAGGCATTTTACTTTTTCAACGGTAATCGCTGAATCTGGTTTTCCTTTCTCCGGCTGAATATCAAGTGATTTGAAAATTTCCATATCATGAATATTTTGATTGCAAAAGTAATAAAAAGGGTGCAACGGTGCAACGGTGCAATGGTGCAATTCCGCCTTCGCCGAGGCTACGGCGGACGAAGGGTGCGAGGGTGTGAGGGTATGACTGTGAAAAGAGTGAGAGTATCCGCTCTCGCTTCCACTCTCACTCTTTTCTTTGTC
>ERZ1645192.2182-NODE-2182-length-16285-cov-10.488478_pt1 | contig 16285 bp, 19 predicted proteins | sample MGYA00575354_ERZ1645192 | MGnify/ENA primary metagenome ERZ1645192 (study PRJEB40844, sample SAMN11349763) | freshwater sediment metagenome | isolation source: river sediment | host: Sediment | place: India: Faizupur Khadar , New Delhi | collected 2017-02-21 ... | reverse complement strand
AGCGGCCAGGGTGTCGCGCCGCCATGCTGCCAATGGGGTGGGTGACTCATCGATCTGCTCCGTGGTGCTGCGGGTGCCTGTCGGGCGGCCCCAGGTCAATCGAAGATCTTGCCGGGGTTGAGAATGCCATCGGGGTCGAAGGCCGCCTTGATGCCGCGCATCAGTGCGATCTCGGCCGGGGCGCGGCTGTAGCCGAGGTAGGGCTTCTTCAGCAGGCCCACGCCATGTTCGGCGGAGATGCTGCCGCCGGCCCGCTTCACCTCGGCGAAGATCAGTTCGCTGACCTTGGCGCATTCGGCGAAGAAGGCGCTCTTCTCCCAGTTGGCCGGTTTGAGGATGTTGAGGTGGAGGTTGCCATCGCCGATGTGGCCGAACCAGATCACCTCGAATTCGGGATAGTGCTGCTGTACCAGTGCATCGACCGCCTGCAGAAAGGCCGGGATGGCCGAGATGCGCACCGCCAGGTCGTTCTTGTAGGGGGTGAAGGGGGCGATGGTCTCGGAGATGTCCTCGCGCAGCCGCCACAGGTTGCGCAGTTGCGCCTCGCTCTGGCTGATCACGCCGTCGCTGACCCAGCCTGATTCGAGGCAGTGCTCGAAGCAGGCCAGCAGTTGCGCCTCTTCATGTGGCTCGCACTCCAGTTCCACCAGACAGTAGTAGGGGGTGGCCTCTTCGAAGGGGCGTGGCAGGCCGGTGCGCTGCACCACGTGGGTGAGTGCGGCCTCGGAGAAGAACTCGAAGGCGGTCAGGGCCACCCGGCTGCGAAAGGCTGCGAGCACCTCCATGATGGCGGAGAGCCCCGGCACGCCGAGCACCGCCACCTTGAGCGGTCGTGGCGGCAGCGTCAGCCGCAGCGTGGCCTCGACGATCAGCCCGAGGGTGCCTTCGGAGCCGATGAAGAGGTGGCGCAGGTCGTAGCCGGTGGCATTCTTGATCAGCCCCTGGTTCAGGTCGAGCAGTTCACCGCTGCCGGTCACCACCTTCAGTCCGGCCACCCAGTCGCGGGTCAGGCCGTAGCGGATCACCTTGATGCCGCCGGCATTGGTGGCGATGTTGCCGCCGATGCGGCTGGAGCCGGCCGAGGCGAAATCGACCGGATAGAACAGCCCCTGCTGCTGCGCGAACTGCTGCAACTGCGCGGTCACCAGCCCGGCCTCGACGGTGACGGTGCGGTCGATCGGGTTGAAATCGAGGATGCGCTGCATCCGGTCGAAAGCGACCACCAGCTCGCCGTGGGCGGCCACCGCCGCGCCACTGAGGCCGGTGCGTCCGCCCGAAGGCACCAGCGCCACGCCGAACTCGCGCGCCAGCTTCACCAGCGCCACCACTTCGTCGACGCTGCGCGGCAGCGCCACCGCCAGTGGCGCGGGCTCATGCTGCCGGCTCCAGTCGCCGCCATAGGGATGACACTCGACCGGATCGGTCAGCAGAGCGCTGCCGAGCAGGGTGTGGAGGCTTTGCAGAAAAGGAGAGGAGGCGAATTGGTTCATCGGCGGTGACTTCGGAGTGGATGGCGGGTCATGCGGCTGTGGCGCATGACAGCATATCAAATGGCGTTCCAGCGGCTGCGGAAAATGAAGTAGACCGCTCCCAGCACACAGAGCGCGGCCCACAGGTAGTCGAGCTTCAGCGGCTCCTTCAGGTAGAACAGCGCAAAGGGGACGAAGACCGTCAGGGTGATGGCCTCTTGCAGAATCTTCAATTGGGCGACCGACAGCACGCTGTGGCCGATGCGGTTGGCGGGCACCTGCAGCAGGTATTCGAAGAGGGCGATGCCCCAACTGATGAGTGCGGCGACGATCCAGGGTTTGTGGCTCAACGCCTTCAAATGGGCATACCAGGCGAAGGTCATGAAGACATTGCTGAGCGACAGCAGCAGCACGGTCAGCCAGAGGGGATGGAGGGTGCCGGTCAGCATCGGGATCTCACTGTGCCGTGATCACTTCCCAGGGTTCGATCTCGCCGGCCACCACCCTGAACAGCGGGTGGGGATCGGGTTGCCCCACGCTGTCGAGCCCGTCGAGCCAGGCTGGTGCGCGTGTGTGCAGCTTGCGGACGAGGTGGCTCCACTCGTACAGCAGTTGTCCCTGCGTCACCGGCATGGGCGTCGTCACCTCACCCGGACCGATCTTGGCGGCATCGAAGCGGTAACCGCGGTGGGTCGCTTCGGCATGGACTGCCCGCAGGTAGCTGGCGATGGCATGATCCGGATTGGCACTGCGCGAGAAGCGCAGCAGTTGCGGGTGGCGTTGGTAGCCGCGGGTCTGCCCGGCCAGCACGGCCTGTGCCAGCAGGGCCTCGCGCCAGAGGGCGACCAGGCCTTTGGCGTCGAGGTAACGGGGATGAAGAGACCAGATGCGCATGGGGTCTCATGCTCCAGCGGGTGTGAATTGCTGGGTCGAACCGATCATGCCAGCGACCCCAGAGCCAGGTCGTCGATCGACTCCCAGGCCGCGCGTTCGCGGTCGAACGGCGCCTGTTCGCTGCGACAGCGTTCGCCGAGGATCATCGTGGCACGCTGCTCGGAATCATAGGCAGGCCAGCCCGGATCGCCGTTGCGGGCGAACGCGCTCCAGGCGCTCATGCACTGCCGCGCCAGCGCATCCGCCGCCGCGCCGGTGCCAAAGAAGCCGGCGGCGCCCGGCTTGGTGTGGGTGCCGAAGACATAGGCCAGCTCGATGGCATGGCAGGCGCCCAGTGCGCCGCCGGCGGCCGGCGATTTCCAGTCGAACAGGTAGCTGTAGAGACGGTGCTCATGCGGCTGCTGCCGCTCCAGCAGCCGCAGTGCAGGGATGCGAAAGACGCGGTCGGTCTGAATCGCCATGAACAGCTCGGGCGGGGTGGGTTCGATGCCGCGTGCAACCAGTGTCTGCCGGTAGCTGTCGACCAGTGCGGGGAGTTGGGCGTGGTCGATGAAGTAGCCCAGGCGTTTGAACAGGTTCGCCTCGCTGAGACCGGTGATGGCCGGTTGCAGCGCCCCGAACAGCCGCCACTCATCGGCGGTGGTGCCGACCATCAGCGGAATGCCGGCCGCGACCCCCGCCTCGATCGCTGCATAGGGTCTGACCGGCAGCACCGTGCCGTCGACCACCGGCCGAAATGGCAGACCGCCGATGCGTGCCAGCGGGTAGCCCTCGACCTGCCCATGCTCGATCGACTGCTGCGCCAGCAGCAGCTCTGCCGTGCTGGCCATGCACAGCCGGTCGGCGTCGAGGCCGGTGGCCTTCAGCAGCGCCTCGCCCAGCAGCGGCGCCGAGGCCAGGGTGGCAAAGCTGTGGCAGGCGCCCGATTGCAGGATCGCCTTGTGGAACAGGCCGCGTGCCGCCGGCGACGTCAGCAGGGCGCCGATCGCCATCGCGCCGGCCGACTCGCCGAACAGCGTGACATTGTGCGGATCGCCGCCAAAGTGTTCGATGTTGTCCTGCACCCACTGCAGCGCCTTGATCTGATCGAGCAGCCCCTCGTTGCCGGTGGCGGGAACTGCGCCGGCGGTCGCCGTGGCCAGATGGCTGAAGCCGAAGACCCCCAGGCGGTAGTTGAGCGTGACGACGACCAGGTCGCCGTGGCGGCTCAGCGCATGACCCTCGAACAACCCCTGCCCACCCGAGCCACGGGCGAAGCTGCCGCCATGAATCCACACCATCACCGGCCGTCGGGTCTGGTCGAGGCCGGGGCTCCAGAGATTCAGCGTCAGACAATCCTCCGACTGCGCCGCCTGCTCTGCGCCCATCACGCCATCGAGGGTGGAGCTGCGCTGCGGTGCCCAGGGGCCGTAGTCGATGGCGTCGCGCACGCCGCTCCAGCGCAGGGGATCGGCCGGCGGCCTCCAGCGCAGTGCACCGACCGGTGGTGCGGCGTAGGGGATGCCCTTGAATGCCGCGATGCCCTGATGCAGGCTGCCACGCAGACGGCCGTGGCGGGTTTCGACGATCGGCATGGTGGGCTCCTGGGCAGTGGCGGGGAGATTCATCCGTGCTGGAACGGCCGGTTCTCGATCGGCGTGCAAGCGGTGCAATGGTAGACCGCAGGGGTGGTCGTGGTGAACCCCGCAGCCGCGGCCCCGGGCGTGCCGGAGCCATGCCGGCCGCGGCCGAGCGGTCTGTTTATTCCATCACCGCAGTTGCGGTACCCTAGGTCGCGATCAAGCAATTGGTCGAAGGGTGCATGGGCGATCTGGCCGGTTTGTCTTTGAATCATCGGGTCAGTGTGGATCGCCATGCGCAGGTGAGCGGAACCCCAACAAGAAAGAGGGAGTAAAGAGTCAATGAACTTTCAATTCGACGAAGACCAGGATGCCCTGCGCAGTGCAGCACGCAAGCTGCTGACCAGCAAGGCCACCCTGGAGGCATTCCACAAGCACATGGACCAGGGCAGCGACTATGACAGGGAGCTGTGGGCGTTGATGGCCGAGAACGGCTATCAGGGCATCGGCATTCCCGAAGCCTATGGCGGTGCCGGCATGGGTTACATCAACCAGGTGGTGGTGGCCGACGAACTGGGCTATGTGCTCGCCCACACCCCCTACACCTCTTCGATCGTCGGTGCGGCCGAGGCGATCATGCTGGCCGGCAGCGAAGCGCAGAAGCAGAAGTACCTCCCCAAACTGGCGTCGGGTGAGTGGATCGGCACCTTCGCCTACTGCGAGCAGAATGGCCGCTACGACGCCGAGGGCGTGACCGCCCAGGCCAGTGGCGGCAAGATTTCCGGCACCAAGATGCCGGTCACCGACGCGGCCTGTGCCAATTTCGCCGTGGTGGCGGCGCGTGGCGCGGCCGGTGTCTCGCTCTATCTGGTCGACCTCAAGCAGTCGGGTGTCACCATCGAACCGCTGCGCAGCATGGAGCTGACCCGCAAGCAGGCGGCCGTCAAGTTCAACGGTGCCACTGCCGAGTTGCTTGGTGGCGAGGGTCAGGGTGCGCAACTGCTCGATGCGCTGTACGACCGGATGGCGATTCTGGTGGCCTTCGAGCAACTGGGCGGCGCCCAGCGCTGCGTCGAAATGGCGCGCGACTACTCGCTGGAGCGCTACATCTTCGGCCGGCCGCTGGCGATGTACCAGGGCATCAAGCACCGCATCTCCGACATGCACGCCAAGATCGAGCTGGCCCGCTCCAACTGCCTCTACGGCGCCTGGGCACTCGACAGCAGCCCGGCCGACATCGCCGAGGCCGCCGCCCTGGCCCGCAGCACCCTCTGCGATGCCTACGAGTTTGCCGCGCAGGAGAACCTGCAGGTGCATGGCGGCATTGGCTTCACCTGGGAGGGCAACTGCCACATGTTCGTCAAGCGGATGCGCCACCTCGAGGCCCTGTTGGGCGGCCGCATCCTGTGGCGGGAAAAACTGCTCAAGGCCCTGGAGCGCAAGGTGGCCTGAGTGGCCCCGGCGACCGGTTGCTGACACCCCGATAATCAAAAGGAACGGAACATGGACTTCAACGATACCCCCCAAGAAGCGGCGTTTCGCGCCGAGGCGCGTGCCTGGCTCGACCAGAATGCCGTACTGAAAGACCCGAAAAAATCCGAGCGCTACGGCATGTTCTCCGAAAACGAGAGCAAGGAGATGGTCAAGCAGGCGCAGGCCTGGCAGGCCAAGAAGTACGATGCCGGCTGGGCCTGCATCACCTGGCCCAAGCAGTATGGTGGCCGTGGCGGCACCGTCATGGAGAACATCATCTTCAGCCAGGAGGAGCGCCGTTACGAGACCCCGCCCAACGTCTTCGGCATCGGCCTCGGCATGGCCGGCCCCACCATCATGTACCACGGCACCGAAGAGCAGAAGAAGCGTCACCTGCCGACCATGGCGCGTGGCGACATCATCTGGTGTCAGCTGTTCAGCGAACCAAGCGCCGGCTCTGACCTCGCGGCCCTGCGCACCCGCTCCGAGCGGCAGGGTGACGAGTGGGTCATCAACGGCCAGAAGGTGTGGACCTCCGGTGCCCACTACTCCAAGTGGGGCATTCTGGTCACCCGCAGCGACTTCAACGCACCGAAGCACAAGGGACTGACCTACTTCGTGGTCGACATGGAGAGCCCGGGCATCGAGATCCGGCCGATCAAGCAGATGACCGGCGGCGCCAATTTCAACGAAGTCTTCTTCACCAACGTGCGCATCCCCGACGCCAACCGGCTCGACCGCGAAGGCAACGGCTGGGCGGTGGCCATCACCACGCTGATGAACGAGCGGATGTCGATCGGCACCGGCATGGGGCTCACCCCCGATGCCGCCTACACGGCGCTCACCGCGCTGGCCAAAAACTGCTACGTCAATGGCAAGCCGGCGATCGAGAATGGACTGGTGCGCAGCAAGATCGGCGAGTTCTACAGCCGGTTGAAGGCGCTGGAGCTGACCGGCTACCGCGTGCTGTCGAAGCTGTCGAGCGGTGCCGCACCCGGCACCGAGAGCGCGGTGCTGAAGCTCTCCGGCGGCATTCTGCTGCAGGAGCTTTCGGCCTTCGCGATGGAGCTGCAAGGTCCGTTCGGAGCCGATCACGGGGCGGGTGCCCAGTTCGGCGGCGGACTGTTTCAGGACATCTACCTCGGCATTCCGGCCATGCGCATCGCCGGTGGTTCGGATGAAGTGCAGCGCAACGTCATCGCCGAGCGTGAGCTGGGTCTGCCGCAGGAGGCGCGCATCGACAAGAATGTGCCCTTCAAGGAGATTCCAACCGGCTCGGCCGGCGTGCGCTGAGCGCCAGGCAAACCGCCGATCGAAGGGCCCGGCCACGCCGGGCCTTTCTTTATGTCGGGGTCAGAGGTTTCCAGGGCGGCCGCAAACCGGCATCATCACTTCAACACACTGATTTTTTGATCAAATCCGGGTTCGATCGATGAACAGATTTGTCTACGATGGCAAGCGCCGGCTTTACTTTCTGCTGGGTCTGGCCCTGCTGCTGGTGGCGGGTTACTTTCTCTACTTTCGTGACCTCAATGCCCTGCAGGAGGCGCTCGACGCCTACCAGCAGGGCGATTTCCCCCGGGCCATGGCGCTCTACAATGAACTTGCGGCCCAGCAGAACCCCACCGCGCTCTTCTCGCTCGGCGTCATGGCCGAGCGTGGCGAGGGTGGCCCGGTCGATCGCAAGCAGGCCCGTATCTGGTATCAGCGCGCCGCCGATGCCGGCAACCAGTTTGCCCAGTACAACCTGGGACAGATGTTCAGCCTCGGTCGCAGTGACGAACGCCAGCCCGAGCAGGCCGTGCGCTACTACCAGATGGCTGCCGAGCAGGGCTACGACCTGGCCCAGCTTCGGCTGGGACAGATCTATGCCCATGGCGACGGCGTCAGCCGCAACCTGAGCGAGGCGCGCCGCTGGCTCGAACGGGCCGCGAAGCAGGACAACCCGCTGGCGCGGCTCGAATTGAGCAAGCTGGAGCGAACAGACGACGCGCCTTGAGCAACTGAGTTTCACCACAGCGATCTGCAGCCATGACAAAAAGACTGACGATGGCCTCCCGGAGTGGGCCGAATGCCCGGAGCAGGGTAGAATCGACCTGACTGCCTCGCAGACCACCAAAGTAATAAAAAAGGAGGAGTGACAATGGGTTGGCATAACAGTCCCAAACGCTATGGCCTGACGGCGCAACTGTTCCACTGGGTCACGCTGCTGTTGGTGGTGGCACTCTTTGCGCTGGCCAGTTACTTCGAGGAGATGCCGGCCGGACCCGAGAAGGGGGTGGTGATCGGCTGGCACAAGTCGATCGGCATCACAGTGATGCTGCTGACGCTGCTGCGGCTGGGATGGCGGCTGCTCGACACAGCGCCGCCGCCAGTGTTCGCCCCGACGCAGTGGCAGCAGAGTCTGACGCTCTGGACCCATCGGGGGCTCTATCTGCTGCTGATCGTGCTGCCGTTCAGCGGCTACCTGATGTCGCTGGCCGCAGGAAGGCCGGTGGTGCTGTTCAACCAGATCGCCTTGCCGGTGCTGCTGGGCGAGAACAAGCCGCTGGCCGAGCAGTTGAAAGAGCTGCACGAAATTCTGGCCACGTTGGTTTTTCTGCTGGTGGCGCTGCACAGTGCCGCGGCACTGTGGCATCAGTTCTTTCTGCGCGACTCGCTGCTGTCACGGATGTGGCCGGGTGGCGACGATCAGGCGTGAGCAGGGTAGGGTCGCTTGTGCAGTGCTGTTTTTGCTTTCCCTTTCATCGACTGGAGATTGAATGATGCTGTGGATTGATCTGGTGACGGTGCTGGCCATTCTGGAGTTCCTCACCTTCGGCATGTTGGTGGGACGGGCGCGCGGTCTGTATGGCGTGGCGGCGCCGGCCACCAGCGGCCACGAGATGTTCGAGCGCTACTACCGGGTACAGATGAACACCCTGGAGCAGCTGGTGGCCTTCATTCCCGCGCTCTGGCTGGCCGCGCGTTATTGGTCGCCGGAGTGGGTTGCGCTGGTTGGCGCGGTCTTTCTGGTGGGACGGGTGATCTATCTGCGCGCCTATGTGCGTGAGCCGGCGTCGCGCAGTCTGGGGTTTGCCCTCAGTTTTCTGCCGACCGTCGGGCTGCTGCTGAGCGTGCTGGTGGGGGTGGCGATGAAGGGCTTCAGCGCCGGTTGAGTCTGTCGATGCAGATCTGGGTCGATGCCGATGCCTGTCCGGGCGCGATCAGGGAGATTCTGTTTCGCGCCGCGCAGAAGCGCGCGGTCACCGTGACGCTGGTGGCCAACCAGGCCATTCGTCTGCCCCCTTCGCCCCACCTCAAGATGGTCTGCGTGCCGGCCGGCTTCGACATGGCCGACCAGCGGATTGCCGAGGCGATGCAGCCGGGTGATCTGGTGGTGACCGCCGACATTCCGCTGGCGGCACAGGTGATCGACCGCGGTGGTGTTGCACTCAATCCGCGTGGCCAGCTCTACACCCCTGAAAACATGCGGCAGCAGCTTTCGCTGCGCAACTTCATGAGCGAGCTGCGTGACAGCGGGGTGCGGACTGGCGGTCCGGCCACGCTGAGCCCGCGGGAGCGACAGCAGTTCGCCAATCAGCTCGATGCCTGGCTGACGCGGCGAGCCGGTAACGGTTGATGGCCTGACGGCGCTTGGGAAAGCACGCCAGAACGGCTACAATCCTCGCCAATGTGTGCGATGAGTACATTGCCATCGCACGCTGTTGACCAGCGATAACAATCAAGACCGTCATGATGCATTCCGCAGTCGAACCGAACGATTACCACCACGGCAACCTCAAGCAGGCGCTGTTCGAAGGCGCGCTGCGCCAACTGCGCCAGCAGGGGGCCGAGCGGCTCAGCCTGCGCGCGCTGGCGCGGGAGATCGGCGTCTCCCAGACCGCACCCTATCGCCACTTCAAGGACAAGACCGAGCTGTTGCAGGCGTTGGCGGTCGAGGGTTACCGGAATCTGCGGGCCTGCAATCTGGCGGCGATACGGCTGGCGGGCGATGACCTGCGGGCTGCGCTGCGGGCTGCCGCATGCTCCTATATCCGGTTTGCCAAGGAGAACAGCGAACTGTTCGACCTGATGTTCGGTGGTCTGGTCCGCTGTCGGGCCAATCCGCAACTCGATGAAGCCGGCGCCGCCGCGCTCGGGGTGATCAGTGAACTGATGGAGCAGGGCATTCGCCAGGGCCTGCTGCAAAACCGCGAGAGCCATGCGATGGCCGAGACCGCCTGGGGACTGGCGCATGGCTTTGCGACCATCTTTCGCAACAAACAGGTCGATTGGGATACCGCAGCGCAGATGCGCCACGTCGAGAGCGCCTTCGATCTGCTGCTGGATGGCCTCTGCGTCGATCCACCGCGCGGCTGATCCGCTTCACGTTGCCATCTGGAAAACGGCGAGCCACACCGTCGGGGTATCGGCGGCGGTCGAATCGACCCGATGCCGACAGTGCGCCGGCAGCAGCAGCCAGTCACCGGGTTGCAGCCGATGTTGCTGTAACGCGCCATCCTCCCGTTCCAGCGTCAGGCTGGCCGTGCCTTGCAGCAGCAGCACGAATTCATGCTCCGGTTGTTGATACCAGAAACCCGGCGGGCTGGCCTGCCCGGTCGAGACGATCCGCTCGATGCGCAGCCCCGGATGCTCGACCAGGATCTCGACCCGTTCTTCCGCCAGTTGGCTGGGTAGATCGGTCAGCAGGTTGAGCGGGCCGATGGGCTTCAACGGATGATTCATAGCGCGCTCCTTTGATTTATGTTTCTGCCGTGCATCTGCGTGGAAGGGTGTTGGCAGCCATCATGATGTGCTATATGCTGCATTCATCAATACAAATGTGCATATATTGCATTCTGGGGGCGGCGCATGGCAACTTCGGTGGCAACGGCAGCAGTGGGGTCGGAGCAGGTGGTGCTGACCAAGGCGCTGCTGAATGCCGGCAAGGCGCTGGGGTTGACCCAGGCGCAACTGGGACAGGTGATTGGCAAGGACCGCACGGCGATCAGCCGCGGCGGTGTCGATCCCGACAGCAAGGCGGGCGAACTGGCGCTGCTGCTGATCCGCTGCTATCGATCGCTCTATGTGCTGGTGGGTGGCGATGTCGCACAGATGCGGCACTGGATGCAGAGCGAAAACCGCCACACCGGCGGCATCCCGGCGCAGCAGATCAGGCAGGTGCAGGGGTTGCTGACCGTGCTCGAATACCTCGATGCGATGCGGGCCAAAGTGTAGCCGTGGAGATCTGGACGGCCTGTCAGGCCGAGGTGACGTTGCGGCCGCTGGACGGCATCCTGCTGCGGATGGTCGAGAGTCAGGAGCAGGTGGCGACCACCGCCCTGGTCGATGACCTGACCGAGCAGGCCCTGCTCGAACGGATGCTCGAGCGTACCAAGCCGGCGCCGCGCCCCGGCACCGGGCGGCTGCACTACCTGCTGGCCACCCCCTGGCGCTATCCGCCACTGAGACATGGCTCGCGGTATGGCCGGCGCAGTGAGCCGAGCCTGTTCTATGGCTCACTGTCGCTGACCACGCTGCTGGCCGAGGTGGCCTACTACCGGCTGCTGTTCCGGGCCGGCATGGTGCAGCCGGCCACGGCGATCTATCGGACGCAGCACACCCAGTTCTCCGCCAGCTACCGCACCGAACAGGGGCTGTCGCTGCAACGGCCGCCCTTCGACCGCTACCGCGATTGGCTGATCAGCCCCGATGATTACAGCGCGACCCAGCCACTGGGCAGCCGGCTGCGCGCCGCCCAGGTCATGGCCTTTGAATACCCCTCGGCGCGCGACCGCGCGGGCGGGATCAACATTGCGCTGTTCGAGCCGGGCGCGCTGGCCGTCGAACGGCCGCTGGAGCAGGAGGAGTGGCTGTGCGAGACCAGCGATCAGCAGGTGCTGTTCCGCAGCCGCAGCCAGCCGCAGCCGATCATCCACCATCGCGATGCCTTCACCGTGGCTGGCGTACTGCCGGCCCCGGCCAGTTGAGTCTCGGTGTGGCACCGATGGCGCGTTGCGCCTGCGGGTGACAGCGCCTAGCATTGGCAATTGATCTGTTGAACAGCGCCCTTTCACCGATTTTACCGAAGGAATTTCGCATGGAGACCACCCGCAAGCCCACCGTGCTGACCATCCTCGATGGCTGGGGCCACCGTGAGGCATGTGAGGCCAATGCCATCGCGCTGGCCGATACACCGGTGTGGGATCGGCTCTGGCGCGAGGCGCCACATGGGCTGATCTCCGGTTCCGGCCACGATGTCGGGCTGCCGGAAGGGCAGATGGGCAACTCCGAGGTGGGCCACATGAATCTCGGTGCCGGTCGGGTGCTCCATCAGGATCTGACCCGCATCGATCTGGCGATCGAGCAGGGAACCTTTGCCGACAATCCGGTGCTTGCTGCGGCCATCGCACAGGCCGTGCAGGGCGACCGCGCGCTGCATGTGCTGGGCCTGCTGTCGCCGGGTGGCGTGCACAGCCATGAGGATCAGATTGCCGCGCTGCTTGAGGCGGCGGCGCAGCGCGGGGTGCAGCGGCTCTACCTGCATGCCTTTCTCGATGGACGCGACACGCCGCCGCGCAGTGCGGCGCCGTCGTTGCGGCGCATGGAGAACCTGCTGGCCGGTTTTCAGGGTGCCGACTGTCGCATCGCCTCGGTGATCGGTCGTTACTATGCGATGGACCGCGATCAGCGCTGGGAGCGGGTCGAACAGGCTTATGCGCTGATCGTCGATGGTCAGGGGCGGCATCAGGCGGCGAGCGCGACTGCTGCGCTGGAGGCGGCCTACGCCCGCGGTGAGGATGATGAATTCGTCACCGCCACCCGGATCAGCGATGCCGACCATCCGCCGGTGACCATGCAGGATGGCGATCTGGTCATCTTCATGAATTTTCGTGCCGACCGCGCCCGACAGATCAGCTACGCCCTGACCCGCGATGACTTCTCCGGTTTCGTTCGCGCGCGCCGGCCGAAGCTGGGCGCCTTCGTCACCCTGACCCGCTATGCCGAGGATCTGGCGGCCCAGGTGGCCTATCTGCCGGACCGTCCGGTCAACGTGCTGGGCGAATATCTGTCCAGCCTTGGCAAGACGCAGTTGCGTATCGCCGAGACCGAGAAGTATGCCCATGTCACCTTCTTCTTCAGCGGCGGACGCGAAGTCCCCTTCGCCGGCGAGGAGCGCATCCTGATTCCGTCACCGAAGGTGGCCACCTATGACCTGCAACCGCAGATGAGTGCCGAGGCGGTGACCGACCAGATGGTGGCGGCCATCGGCAGCGGCCGGTTCGACCTGATCGTCTGCAACTATGCCAATGGCGACATGGTCGGCCACACCGGCAAGCTGGAGGCGGCCATCCTTGCGGTGCAGACGCTCGACCACTGCCTGGGCCGGCTGATCGAGGCGATCGATGCCAGCGGCGGCGAGATGCTGATCACCGCCGACCATGGCAATGTCGAGAAGATGCTCGATGACGAGACCGGTCAGCCGCACACCGCCCACACCAGTGACCTGGTGCCACTGGTCTATGTCGGCCCCCGGACGCTGCAAATCAAGGCGGGCGGCGTGCTGGCCGATGTCGCACCCACCCTGCTGGAGCTGATGCAACTGCCGATTCCGGAGGAGATGACCGGCCACTCGCTGATCGAGCCGGTGCAGCCGCAACGGCATCTCGCCCGCGGTTGATGACGACTCTGGCGCTTCTCCAGCGCTGCCGACCGTGGCTGGTCATCCTCTGGCTGCTGCTGGCCTCGGCCAGCGCCAGCGCCGAGGAGGGCACCACCCGCCAGCGCATCGAGCAGGTCAGGCAGGGCATCGGCGAGGCCACCCGTTGGCTGAAGGATGCCGTCGGCCAGGGCGATGCCATCACCCGGCAACTGCGCAACAGTGAGCTGGCGCTGGCCGAACACAAAGAGGCGCTCGCTGCCAGCGCGACGCAGATCCGCCAGCACGAAGCCGCCATCGCCGAACTCGACGGACGGCGCCAGCAGTTGCAGCAGCAGCTCGATGAGCAGAAGCAGCAGATCGCCGAGCAGTTGCGGCTGGCCCAGCGCAGCGGCCAGGATGAGCCACTCAAGCTGCTGCTCAACCAGCAGGATCCCAGCCAGGTGGCGCGGTTGATGAGTTATTACGGTTACCTCAGCCGGGCGCAGAACAGCCGCATCGAAGCCTATCGGCGCAACCTGGCCGAGCTGGATGCGCTCGAACCGCGCATCCGCCAGCAGCAGGAGGCGCTGCAGGCGGCGCAGCGACAGCAGCAGGCACAGCTCGCCAGCCTCGAGCAGGAGCGAACCCGCCACAGTGCCGCACTGAACCGGCTGCAGAGCAGCATCGTCGACAAGCAGAGCGAGCTGAAGCGGCTCGAAAAAGACCGTGCCGAGTTGCAGCAGGTGCTCGAAGCCATTCTGGCCGCCAACCGTGAAGCCGAACGCAAGCGGGCCGAGGCCGCGCGACGTCAGGCCGAGGCGGAACAAAAACAGGCCCAGCAGGCAAAAGCGCGTGCCGAGCGTGCACAACAGGCAGAAAAATCGGCTTCGGCCAAGGCCGAGGCCCCCAGGCATGACGAAGAGGCACCCGCCAGGGAGGTCGTTGCGTCGCCCAGGGGCGGTTTCGCCCGAGGCCAGTTGCCCTGGCCGGTCCGCGGTAAACTGCTCTACCGCTATGGCAGTGCCGGTGCCGGCGGCATCGCCCGCCAGGGCATTCTGATCGCCGCGCAAGAGGGCAGCCCGGTGACCGCCGTGCAGGGTGGTCGGGTGGTCTTCGCCAACTGGTTGCGTGGAACCGGGCTATTGCTCATCATCGACCACCAGAATGGCTTCATGAGCCTCTATGCCCACAATCAGAGCCTCGGCAAGAGGGTGGGCGACGCGGTCAGGACCGGCGAGCCGATCGGCACGGTCGGATCGAGCGGTGGCCAAAGAAGCAGCGGTCTGCACTTCGAGATTCGCTATCAGGGCCAGCCCCAGGATCCGCTCACCTGGCTGACGCCACCTGGCTGAGCCGGTCCGATCCATTCTCCTGTCTCCTCACCTCCTCACTGGAATGACCCTCAATGGCCTTCAAACCGCACCGTCCGCTGTTGCTTCTGCTGCTCTGCGCCGTCGTCGTCAGACCGATGGCGGCCCCTTCGGAACCGCGCGATCCGCTGCCGCTCGATGATCTGCGCATCTTCGTCGAGGTGTTCGACCGCATCCGCACCGCCTATGTGCATGAGGTGGACGACCGGACCCTGCTGCGCAACGCCATCAAGGGGATGCTGAACGAGCTCGATCCGCACTCCAGCTATCTCGACGCCGAGAGTTTCAAGGAGCTGGAGGTGGGCACCACCGGCGAGTTCGGTGGTCTGGGCATCGAACTGGGTGTCGAGGATGGTTTCATCAAGGTGATCACGCCGATCGATGACACCCCGGCACAGCGTGGCGGCATCGAGGCGGGTGACATCATCCTCAAGATCGACGAGCGGTCGATGAAGGGGGTCGACCTGAGTGAAGGGGTCAAGCTGATGCGCGGCGAGGTCGGTTCCAAGGTGACGCTGACCATCATGCGCGAAGGCGAGCAGCAGCCGCGCCAGTTCACGCTGGCGCGCGACACCATCAAGCTGCCCAGCATCAAGAGCCGGCTGCTCGAGTCGGGCTATGGCTACCTGCGCATCGCCCAGTTTCAGGCCAACACCGGCACCGACCTGCTGAAGGCGCTGGAGAAGCTGCGCAAGGAGGCCAAGCCGCTGCGGGGGCTGGTGCTCGATCTGCGCAACAATCCCGGCGGTCTGCTCGACGCGGCCGTCGCGGTGGCCGATGCCTTCCTGAGCGATGGCCTGATCGTCTACACCCAGGGGCGGCTGTCCGACTCCAGAATGACCTATGAGGCGACACCGCCCAATCCGGCCGGCGAGATGCCGGTGGTGGTGCTGACCAATGGCGGCACCGCCTCGGCGGCCGAGATCGTTGCTGGCGCGCTGCAAGACCAGCACCGTGCCGTGATCATGGGCACCAGCAGCTTCGGCAAGGGGTCGGTGCAGACCATTTTGCCGCTGACCGAGGAGACCGGTGTCAAGCTGACCACCGCCCTCTACTACACCCCGTCCGGCCGGTCGATCCAGGCCGAGGGCATCCAGCCCGACATCGTCGTCGAGCGTGCCCGCATCACCCGGCTCAAGGAGGATGATCGGTCGATCAAGGAGCAGGATCTCGCCGGCCACCTGCTCAATGGCAGCCACAAGAATGAGCCATCCAGCAGCAGGAAAAAGCCGGCGGAGCAGGATGAGCTCGACGGCGACTATCAGTTGCAGGAGGCGCTCAACCTGCTCAAGGGGCTCGCGATTCTGAACCGGCCACTCAAGGGGGGCTGATAGGCCACGGTCGGCTGTCGCGAAGGGTGGTGGTCAGGGCGGCTCCTGCCCCTTGAGCTGGGCAATCTGCCGGGCCGCGCCGGAATGCTTCAGCCACAGCCGCTGCGACAGCAGCGTGCCGATGGCAATCAGCGAGAGCAGGAGCAGCAGGCCAAAGAACCCCAGCAGCAGCCAGAGCCGGGTGCGTGGCTCATCGACGAACAGAAAGAGCGCGGTCACAGTGCCGCCAATCAGTCCGGCGACCAGCATTTGCGCGGCGCATAGCAACAGCAGTGCGCCGGCCATGCCGAGACGCACTGCCTGCAGCAGTTTCAGATAGGCGATCAACCCCTGCCGTTCACAGTGCAGCCAGGTGGCACTCAACAGGCGCTGTTGCAGCAGCAGACGCGCCGCGCGGCCGAAAAAGCCCAGCTTCATTTGCGGCCACTTCTGAGCAGAAGCCCCAGCATCAGGCCGGCCAGTCCGGCCAGGCCGAGTGCCGTCCAGGGGCGCTCGGCGGTGCTCTGCTCGACCTGCTGCTGCAATGTCTGCGCATCGATGCCGAGTTCGGCCTTCAGCTCGGCCA
>ERZ1645192.2180-NODE-2180-length-16288-cov-10.823200_pt1 | contig 16288 bp, 11 predicted proteins | sample MGYA00575354_ERZ1645192 | MGnify/ENA primary metagenome ERZ1645192 (study PRJEB40844, sample SAMN11349763) | freshwater sediment metagenome | isolation source: river sediment | host: Sediment | place: India: Faizupur Khadar , New Delhi | collected 2017-02-21 ... | reverse complement strand
CGAGACGCCATTCGGTCATCCATTCGGGCTCGTTCTTTTTCGCCGAAATGAAGCGAACGATATCTTCGTTCAGCCCCTTGGGGGCCTTCTCCGACTCGATGTCGGTAACGAAGCCATACTTGTACTCGCCAACGTCAATTGACTTGACCTTGTCGACTGTCTCCTGGACGGCCGCCATTCTTTCTTCTCCTCACCCAACGCGGGTTCAAGGCCCGCTGGCTCAGAATGTCTCTCTACATTCCATGCCTTTGGGACGATTTCAAGCCGATGAACCGGTATTGCGATGCCGCTTTCTGGTCACCGCCGCTTCCAGCGCCTCGGCAAAGGCGTCGATGTCGTCCTCCACGCTGCTCCAGCCGAGGCTGACGCGCAGCGCGCACTTCGAAAGTTCCGGCTCGACCGCCATGGCCGCAAGCACATGCGAAGCCCTGACCTTTCCCGACGAACAGGCCGAGCCGGACGACACCGCGACGCCCGCCATGTCGAGCGCCATCAGCAGGAATTCCGCCGTGACGCCGGGAATGGCGAAGGCCGAGACATGCGGCAGCCGTTCGGCCTCAACCCCGAAGAATACGGCTTCAGGTGCGATTCGGATCACCGCCGCCTCGATGGCGTCGCGCAGCCCGGCGAGCCGCGCCGCTTCCTGCGCCCTGCCCGCGCGGGCCGCTTCGGCCGCCGCGCCAAAGCCGGCGATGGCCGGGGCGTTCTCGGTGCCGGCGCGCGCGCCGCGCTCCTGACCGCCGCCGCGCAGCATCGGCCTTGAAATATGGAGATGCGCCCGGCCGAACGCCAGAGCCCCCGCCCCCAAGGGCCCGCCGAGCTTGTGGCCGGAGAGAATAGCGACGTCGACGCCGAGCGCGCCGAGATCGAAAGGCAGCTTGCCGGCGATCTGCACCGCATCGCAGACGACAAGCCCGCCCGAGGCGTGAACCAGCGCCGCCGCCTCGGCCACCGGCTGGATGACGCCCGTCTCGTTGTTGGCCGCCTGCAGCGCCAGCATGACGCGCTGGCCATCGACGACCCGCGCCAGCGCCGCAAGGTCGATCCGCCCGTCGGGCAGCAGCGGCGCGCGCGTTACGCGTTCGGGCGCGAAGCGATGGCCGTCGAGGACGCACGGATGCTCGCCCGCCGAGACGATCAGCCGCTCGAACGGCGCGCCCGCGCCGCCAATTTCGGGCGACAGCGCCAGCGCCGCCGCCTCCGTGCCGCCCGAGGCAAACACGACGCTCGCCGGCCTGACGCCGACCAGCGCCGCGACCTGGCCGCGCGCCGTCTCGATGCGCGCCCGCGCCGCCCGCCCCTCGGCATGCACCGACGAGGCGTTGCCGGCGCTGTCGAGCGCGGCGAGCATCGCCGCCCGCGCCTCGGGGCGCAAAGGCGTCGTCGCGTTATGGTCGAGATAATGGCGTGCGGTCATGCCTCATACATAGACTTCGGCTGCGCGGGTTGAAACCGCCGCCTCAGCGCAAAGTGTCCTTGACGAGATCATAATAGCGGCGAAAGCCGTTGCTGTCGGAATATGCGCTGGGACAGGACGAGACGCCAAAAGCCCCAAGCCCCCATTTCATCCAGCCGCCGTCGAATGTGCCCCGCGCAGCCCGCGCCAGCTCCGCCCCGGTTTCGCGGTCGATGACATGGGTCACCGACAGGCCGACGCCCGACCTTGGCTGTTCGAACGTTTCGCGCACCTCGTAGCGCGCCGTCGGCTTGTCGATGGGCGTGAGCGTCGTCGCGCCATCCGCCTGGCGCGTCGCCCGCGCCCAGCCGTCGCGGCGGTAGATGTCGCGCATCTCGATCCAGTCGAATCCTTCGGATAGATAGCGCATGCCGAAACTGTAGGCCGTGCCCGACGTCAGCAGGAAGCCGTCGGCCATGGCCTTTTCATGGATGACGGCGCGCCCGGCGTCGTCGCAGATCCGCCGAAACGCCGCCCTTTCCAGCCAATAGACGGTCGCCATGGGCGCGAGCATCAGCGCCGCCGCGATCGGCCAGGCGCGCGCAACGCCGCGCCGCCGCAGCGCGAAGGCCAGCGCCGCCATGGCCGCGACGATCAACAAAGGCGCGAGCGCCGCCCAGATCACGCCGATCATCATCATGCTTTAGCCGCCCCAAGCCGGTCGTCAGCACGGGCTTACCCGAAATTCCTTGCTTTTGAGCCCCAAAGCCATGGTAAAAGCCGGGCCAACGCGAAATTGGGGTGCATGAATGCCCGAGGTTATTTTTACCGGCCCGGCCGGTCGTCTGGAAGGCCGTTTTCATCCGTCCAAGCAGCGCGGCGCGCCGATCGCCATCGTGCTGCACCCGCATCCGCAGTTCGGCGGGACGATGAACAACCAGATCGTCTATAATCTCTATTACGCCTTCGCCGAGCGCGGCTTCTCGGTGCTGCGCTTCAACTTCCGCGGCGTCGGCCGCTCGCAGGGCGCTTTCGATCACGGCCAGGGCGAGCTGTCGGACGCCGCCGCCGCGCTCGACTGGGTGCAGTCGATCAACCCCGAGGCGCGCGCCTGCTGGATCGCCGGCGTCTCCTTCGGCTCGTGGATCGGCATGCAATTGCTGATGCGGCGCCCCGAGATCGAGGGCTTCGTCTCCATCGCTCCGCCGGCCAACCGTTTCGACTTCTCCTTCCTTGCGCCCTGCCCGTCGTCGGGCCTGTTCGTGCATGGCGATCAGGACCGCGTCGCGCCGCTGAAGGAAGTCACCGGCCTCATCGAGAAGCTGAAGACGCAGAAGGGCATTCTCATCGAGCATGCCGTCATCCCCGGCGCCAACCATTTCTTCGAAAATTGCGTCGATCCGCTGATCGAGGAAGTCTCGGCCTATCTCGACAAGCGCCTCGGCAACCCGCCGCGCCTGCCGACGCCGACGCGCGCCGAATGAGCGGACGTCATCGTTGAAATCCACAACGCGGGCCCTCAAGCCCGCGTTTTTCATTTGCGCGCCAGCACGCCGCCCGTCAGCGGACGCGGCGCGCCGGTCGTCGTCGGAAAGGTGATCGGCAGCCCTTTCAGCGCACGCACGGCGAGATAGGCGAAGGCCTGCGCCTCCATCGCATCCGCCGACCAGCCGAAGGCCTCCGCCACATCGACGCGGGCTGAGGCGCGCGCCGCCAGCGCGCGCAACAGCGTCGGATTGCGCGCCCCGCCGCCGCAGACGACGACCACGTCGGCCGGACTCGGCAAGGCGCGCACGGCCGCCGCCAAGGTCTCGGCGGTGAAGGCGGTCAGGGTCGCCGCCGCATCCTCGGTCGACAGCGCCGCGACCGGCGCGCGCGAAAAGGCGTTGCGGTCGAGCGATTTCGGCAATGGCCGCGCGAAGAACGGATGGGCGAGCAGCGCCGCCAACGCCGCCGCATTCACATGGCCGCGCGCCGCCGCCGCGCCATCGCGGTCCATCGCCTGCCCTGTGCGCTCCAGCATCAAATCGTCGAGAAGCGCATTGCCCGGCCCTGTGTCGCCCGCCAGCGGATCGCGCCCCGGCGCGAGGCTGGTGATGTTCGACACGCCGCCGATATTGGCGATGACGACATGGCCGGCAAGCCCCGCCGCCCGCGCCAGCGCCTGATGATAGACCGGCACCAGCGGCGCGCCCTGCCCGCCCGCCGCGACATCCGCCGCGCGCAGGTCATGGACGACATCGACGCCGAGCCGCCGCGCCAGCGCCGCGCCGTCGCCGATCTGCACGGTCAACCGCGCCTCTGGCCGGTGCAGCACCGTCTGGCCATGAAAGCCGATGACGTCGATCGACGCCGGCGCGATGCCGCGCTCGGCCAGAAACCGCTCCACCGCCTCGGCATGGCGCAATGTGATCAGCGCCTCGGCCTCGGCCAGCGCGCCCGGCCGCGCCGCGCGATCCGTCAGCGCGACGGCCTCGGCCAAAGCCGCCCGCAGCGCCGCCCGGTCGGCGTCGGAATAGGCGAAGCTCCCCGAAGGCCCGAATGCGACGCTTTCCGCGCCGTCCGTCTCGATCAAAGCCACATCGACCCCGTCCATCGACGTGCCGGACATCAAGCCAAGGGCGCGGGTGAGCATGGGGCGAATCCGAGAGGTGCGATCAGGTCAATATAGACGGCGTTCCGCTTGCCGGGGAGCGTCGCAAAGCCGGCTTCGCCATGGATCAGAGCGCGCGTCCGGGAACACGAGCGGCCAGCCCGCGTTGACTTGATAGCGCGCGCTTCGTCGCGCCCATCAAAACAAGGAGGCGATCATGGCCTCTCAAACTTTCAAGCACGTTCCCGATTTCCCGCAAAACACGCCGCTGGGCAAGCATGTCAACCTGGCCCTGATCGTGTTCCCGATGACGACGGCGGTGTTTTTCGGCGTCGGCATCGTCTCGGCGCTGCTCATTCGCCCGCTCGTCGCTCATCCCTATGTGTCCATTCCGGCCGTGATGATCGCCGCCGGCGTGCTCGGCGCCATTTCGGCCTGGGTGATCGCGCCGCGCATGCGGGCGCGCTTCGGTCCGGCTCGGCTTCCGCCGTCGGGGGATGCGCCGCGCGACTGAACCGGCCAAGGCCGGAACCGGTATCGCGGAAATTGCCTGCGCCATTGCGCCTTGCCTCCCAAGGCAATAAACCTCGCGGAAATTCCGCGAGGACAAAATGGCCGATGATTTCCGCCCGCAATCCGATTTTCTGCGCACGCTGATCGAGCGCGGCTATCTGCATCAATGCTCCGACCTCGCCGGCCTCGACGCCAAGGCCAAGGCGGGCGAGATCGTCGCCTATATCGGCTTCGACTGCACCGCGCCCGCGCTGCACGTCGGCTCGCTGGTGCAGATCATGATGCTGCGCTGGCTGCAGAAGACCGGCAATAAGCCGATCGCGCTGATGGGCGGCGGCACGACGCGCGTTGGCGATCCCTCGGGCCGCGACGAAAGCCGCAAGATGCTGTCGCTCGACGACATCGAGAACAACAAGAACGGCATCAAGCGCGTCTTTTCCAAGTTCCTGACGTTCGGCGAAGGCAAGACCGACGCGCTCATGGTCGACAATGCCGACTGGCTGACCAAGCTCAACTACATCGATTTCCTGCGCGACGTCGGCAAGCACTTCTCGGTCAATCGCATGCTGGCGATGGATTCGGTGAAGCTGCGGCTCGAGCGCGAGCACGAGTTGTCGTTCATCGAATTCAACTACATGTGCCTGCAAGCCTATGATTACGCCGCGCTGTCCAAGCGCCTCGGCGTCAACTTGCAGATGGGCGGCTCCGATCAATGGGGCAATATCGTCACCGGCATCGACCTTGGCCGTCGCATGGGAACGCCGCAGCTCTACGCCCTGACCTCGCCGCTGCTGACCACCGCCTCGGGCGCGAAAATGGGCAAGACGGCGGCGGGCGCGGTCTGGTTAGAGGCCGACATGCTGCCCGTCTACGATTACTGGCAGTTCTGGCGCAACGCCGAGGATGGCGATGTCGGCCGCTTCCTCAAGCTGTTCACCGAGCTGCCGCTCGACGAGATCGCCAGGCTTGAGGCCTTGCAGGGCGCCGAGATCAACGAGGCCAAGAAGGTGCTGGCGCTGGAAGCGACCGCCATGATTCATGGCCGCGCCGCCGCCGAACTCGCGGCCGAGACGGCGCGCAAGACCTTCGAGGAAGGCGTCACCGCCGACACGCTGCCGAGCGTCGCGATTTCGCGCGCCGAACTTGCCGCCGGGCTCGGCGTGCTGACGGCCTTCGCCAAGGCGGGGCTTGTCGCCTCGACCGGCGAGGCGCGCCGTCAGGTCAAGGGCGGCGGCCTCAAGGTCAATGACGCGACTGTCAGCGACGAGCGCGCCGTGCTCGGCGAAGCCGACCTCGTCGACGGCGCCATCAAGCTGTCGCTCGGCAAGAAGAAGCACGTGCTGCTGAAGGCCTGAGGGCGAGAGCCCTCAGCGCTCCGGCGAGAAATTGTCGCGCAACACCGGCGGCGGCGCGATTTTCGGCGCGATCGACAGCGGCGCGTCGCGGCGCGGCTGCGGCTGCGCGCCGATGGCGGGCGGCGCGCCGGCTGGCGCCTGCGGCGGCAGCGTCTGCCCCGCGCCGAAGATCTTGCGGAAAATGCCCGGCGCGATGGCCGACAGCGGATTGACGTTCAGCACCGGCGCGCTGATCGATCCCGTCAGGCGATAATTGACGCCGAAAATGCCCTCGTTCGAGCCGCCGCCGATGATCAGGCCGACGACGGGAATGCGCGCCAACAGGTTGTTGAGCCCATAGGCCGGCACGAACGTGCCGGACATGTCGACCTTGTCGGCGCCGAAATCCACCCAGCCTTCCGCCGTCGTGCCGATGGCCGGGCTGTAGATCGTCGCGTCGCGCAATTCGATGCGGCTGCCGATGCGGGCGAAGACCGTCGAAAAGCGCGAGAACTGCACCAGCGTCGGATTGATCCGCGCCCGGCCGGACGCGTCCTGCGCCGGCGGCGCCTCGTTGACCAGCCGCCGCAACGCCGGCTCGTCGCGCAAGACGAAATCGCGGATCGTCAGCGTGCCGTCGAGGCGGTTGTCGCCTGTGCGCATGGCGAGCGCCATCGCGCCGCCCTCCATGCGCTTGTAGACGTCGAGGAAGCTCAAAAGCGAGCCGGCGTCGGCCGTGCCGACGCGCACCACCGGCGCGCCGTCCTCGCCGGGCGCGGTCGAGATCGTGATGCCGTCGCGGCCGAAACGGCCCGTCACCTGCGCCTGCCGCAGCGCGCCGCCGTGCTTGACGATGCGGATTTCGACGCCGCTGGCGATCTGCCGGTTGAAGCCGGTGACGATCGGCGACTTGATGTCGACGTCGACCTCGCGCACGCCGCCGCCGGCGCCAGACGAGGATGGGCCGCTGCTGTCGCTGAGCAGGCTCTTGAGCACCGGCCGCGCGTCGATATTGGCGCCGCGCACGACGACCTTGAGGGCGTCGCCGGAGCGGGACATGTCGACGCGCATGTCGTCGCTCGGCGACATTTTCACCTGCGGCAGGCGCGCGGTGAGAAGGCCGCCGTCAGCGGCCAACTCCACCGTGCCGCGCGCCATGGCCCCGCCGCCGTCGAAGGCGAGGTTCTCCAGCGTCATCGGCCCTTCGGCGGCGGTCACGGCGAAGGTCAGCTTGCCGGGGCGGCCCGCCGGCTTGCTGAAGCCGGGAATCGCGCCGTCGAGGCTCGCTTTCGTCAGGTCCATCTCGACCTGCGCCTTCGGCTTGTCCTTGCCGCCGAGCGGCATGGCGAAGCGCACGCCGATCGGCCCCGACAGTCCGGGAATCTGGCCAAAGCCGTGCTTGGCGCGCAGGGCGTCGTCGAGCGTCAGCGACATCGCCGCCTCGCCGACGCGATCGGCCGGCTTGCGCATGTCGATCATCGTCGGCGCGCCAAACAGCCTGCCCTGCCCCGTGGCGACGATGCCCGTCGAATCGACGGCGATGGTCAGGTTCGCCGCCTCCAGCCCTTCCTTGCCGACCAGCTTCTGCGCGCTGAAGTTCGACACATTGGCCTGAATGTTCATATGCGTATTGTCGGGGCCCGCCTCCGGCCCAAGCCGCAGGTCGAGGCCGAAGCGCCCCTCGATCTGCCCCTTGATCGTGTTGGCGTCGAGCGGGATCGTCGCATAGGGCTTGAGCGCCGGCGTGTTGAGGAGATCGGCCACGGCGTCGATATTGCCGGCGACGCGCGTGTCGATGGTCGCCGGGGCCGAAGGAATGCCCGTATCCGCGACCTTGAAGCTGGCGCCGCTGAGGTTGAGCCGCGCGCCGGGGCGCGTTTCCAGATAGGCGCTGGACACGTCGAGCGACGTCGTGCGGGCCGTGACGCGGCCAACGGCCTGCACCCCTTGCAACGGCGGCGCGCCGCGCAGGAAATCGAGCTTGCCGTCAACGAGCTTGAAGTCGATGGCGACGGCGGAATCGTCGGGCAGCGGCTTGAAGGCGCGGGCGTATTTGAAGGTCACGGGGTCAAAATTGACGTCGATGCGTCCATGCTCGAACGTGCCGCCCTGCAAATGGCTCATCAGCCAATTGCGCACCGGCGGCGCGACGAAGCCCGGCCACAAGCGCAACACCGTGCGCGCCGGCATCCGTCCCGTGCTGAGGCCGAGCTTGAGGCGCTGCCCGTCGAACCAGGTCAGGGTGGCGTCGAGCTTGAGGTCCGTCTCCGGGCCGCCAACCTCGAAGGAATCGATCATCAGCCTTTTATTGGCGACGTCGATGCGCGCCGCGAGGCGGCCGCGCGTCAGGTCGATCGGAATGTCGCCGGTCTTCTCGGGCCCGTAGACGGCCGGACCGTCCAGCGCGCCCTCGATTGTCCACACGCCGTCGGCTTTCTGCGGCGGCGTCGCCTGACCGCGGAACGCAAAGGTCGTCAGGCCGGCAAAGAACTGCGTCTTGAGAATGTCGAAGCGCCGGTCCTCGTTGTTCCAGACGAAGCCGCCCGTGACTTCATCGACCATCAACGGCTCATGGTCCGGATCGTCGAGACGCACGAAGCCGGCGCCGAGGCCGAAGCGGCCGCTGACCGTCTCGATGGACCCATCCGCCTTGAGGCCCATGTCGAAGCGCGCCGAAACCGGCATGTCGAAATCGAAGCCGAAGGCGCGCATGCCGGAGAAGATAGCAATCTCGTCGCGCGACAAATCGGTGAGTTCGATGCGCAGGCTTTGGCTCTCGCCGCGCGCGCCCTTGGCCAGCGCCGAGGCCGACCAGCGTCCGCTCGGCCCCTGCGCCGACAGCCTGAAATGCGTGCCCTCGGCGTCCTTCTTGAGCTGCAATTCCAGCCCGTCGAACTGCCATGTCTGGCGCGCGGCGCGATCGTCGATGACGAGCTTGGCCCGCGACACGCCGACGAGTTCGATCGCCGCCAGCGGGCTCTCCGGCCCGGTGAGGAAATCGAGCAGCCCGCGCAGGCCGTCCGCCGCCTGTTTCAGAACTGCGCCGCGCCGCGCTTCGGGCGCGGCCGGCGGCGCCGTCCCCGTCTCGGCGACCTGTGCGCCGGAGGGGTCCGCCGGCGCGCCGGCGCCGGCGCTCATGCCCGTGAAGGCGCGCGTCAGGCTGACAGCGTCATTGGGGTCGGCGCCGGCGGCGATGGCCAGTTCGCCGTTCGGCAGGATGATCAGCCGCAATTCGAGATCGAAGATTTCAAGCCGCCGGACGGAAACGCGGCCGACGAGCAAGGCCAGAGGATTGACCGCAAGCCGCGCGTTCGGCGCATCGAACACGAGGCGGCCCGTGGCGGTCCGCAAGGACAATTGCTTGACGTCGAGCGCCGGCCCCGCGCCGCCGTCGATGATCGCAGCCTGCCGCACCCCGAAATCATAGCCGCGGCCGAAACGCTCCTCGAGCGCGGCGTCGATATTGGGCAGCAATTGCTCGACGTCGATCGGGCCGCGCGCCAGACGCGCGTGCAGCATCGCCAGACCGAGGCCGGCGGCAAGCGCAAGCGTCAAAATGACGGCGGCCAGCGTCAAGGCGATGCGGCGGCCAAGCGATCTCGTCCGCGGCCGCCTTTCGCGCAACCGCAACTTCGCCCAGCGCGCCCTGCGCTTGACGGCAGGTTCTTCCCTTGTCTTGTCTTCGTTCAACCGACAACCTAGCCAGCGGTCCTGATCGCGCGAGCGAATCGACGAGAAATAACTTAGCTTTCAATATATGCCGCCGCTCCTGAACACAGGCCCGGTGTGATCAAATTGCGCTGCAAATCAGCCTTTGCGCGCCAATGAGACGAAAGGAAGGCGATCTGATGACAGACGCTCTGCAAGCGGGCGCCAAGGCCCCCTCGTTCACCTTGCCGCGCGACGGCGGCGGCGTCCTGTCGCTGGCGGATTTCGCCGGCCGCAAGCTCGTCCTCTATTTCTACCCCAAGGACGACACCTCCGGCTGCACCGCCGAAGCGATCGAATTCAATGGCCTGGCCAAGGAATTCGCCGAGGCCGGAACGGCGGTGGTCGGCGTCTCGCCCGATCCGGTCAAGGCGCACGACAAGTTCCGCGACAAATACGATCTCGGTTTCCCGCTCGTCTCCGACGAGGCCAAGACCATGCTGGAGGCCTATGGCGTCTGGGTGGAAAAGAGCATGTATGGCCGCAAATACATGGGCGTCGAGCGCTCGACCTATCTCATCGGCGCCGACGGCGTCATTCTCAAGGTCTGGCGCAAGGTCAAGGCCAAGGGCCACGCCGCCGAGGTGCTGGCGGCGGCGCGAACGGCCTGAGTTTTCCGCCAGCCTGCGGGCGCTTTGCGAAGGATTAACCTTAATCGTTTCAACTCGGCGACATTGAATTTTCGACAAGGCGTCATTTCGCCGGAGTCACTCATGTCGTTGCGTTCGAATTCGCCGAAAGCCCGGCTGCCGGATACGCATTTCTTCATTACTTTCGCGCGCGGCGAAAAAGCGCGCTGCCTTGCCGTGCGCGTTCCGGTTCTCTGGTCGCTCGCCATCGTCGCGCCGCTCGCCGCCGCCGCCTATCTCGGCGCGACGCTCTATCTCATCTTCCGCGACGACATGCTGTCCTCGCTGATGAGCCGCCAGGCGGAAATGCAATATGCCTATGAGGACCGCCTCGCCGGCATGCGCGCCCAGCTCGATCGCGTCACGAGCCGGCAATTGCTCGAACAGGATTCCTTCGAGGGCAAGGTCAACGACCTGCTCACCCGTCAGGCCAAACTCGAAACCCGCGCGACCGTCGTCGCGGCGCTGGCCGACCAGATTTCGCTGGGCGACGTCACCGGCTCGACGTCCCGCCCCGCCGCCGCGCCCAAGGCGGCGCGCGCGCCCAATCCGCTGCTCGCCGCGCCGCCCGTCGGCGGCCCCGCCCCCGCCAGCGCGCTGGGCTTTGCCCCGGTTGACGGCGCGGCCCGTCCCGAAAAACCGCGCCCCGAGGCCTTCGAACTGCGCACCTCGCGCGAGCCCGACGAGGCGGCCCCCGCAGCCGTCGCCGCCCTCGACGCGCCCGCGCCGGAAACCCTGCCCGCGCAAATTTTCGCTGTTTCAACGACGCTCGACCGCATCGAGCGCCAGCAGATCGACGCCATGGCGCGTCTGGAAAAACCCGCCGCCAGCGCCGCCGCTCGCCTGCGTCAGGCCTATGCCGAAGCCGGCCTTGCGCCGGATCGGCTGACCGCGCCGAAAAACGCCGCCGCCAACGCCATGGGCGGTCCCTTCGTGCCGCTGAAGGTCGACGCCAATGGCTCGCCGTTCGAACGCGGCGTCGCGCGCCTTCAGGACGCCGTGCAATCCGCCGTCAGGATGCGTGCGCTCCTGCCCTATGTGCCATTGCGCAAGCCCTTGCCGGGCGCGGAAGTCACGTCCAGTTTCGGCACGCGCGTCGACCCGTTTTTCGGCCGCGCCGCGCTGCATGGCGGCATTGATTTTCGCGAGGAGGTCGGCGCGCCGATCCGCGCCGCGGCGGCGGGAACCGTGGTCAGTTCCGGGCCGAACGGCGGCTATGGCGTGATGGTCGAAATCGATCACGGCAACGGCCTGTCGACCCGCTACGCGCACATGTCGTCGGCGAGCGTGTCAGAAGGCCAGACCGTTCAGGCCGGCGCGATCCTCGGCAAGGTCGGCTCCACCGGCCGCTCGACCGGCCCGCATCTGCATTACGAGGTGCGCGTCGATGACGACGCCGTCGACCCCGCCCGCTTTCTGCGCGCCGGGGCCAGGCTCTACGGCAAGGACGGCTGAGGCCGCGGCGCGCCCGGTTGCGCGCGCCGCCGCACATTGATCGTTTAGTCGACGTCGTCGACCACGGCCGGCCCGCCGCCATGAACGCGCTGGGCCAATGAGGCTTCCATGAACGCGTCGAGATCGCCGTCGAGCACATCGCCGGGCGTGCCGGACGTCACGCCCGTGCGCAGATCCTTCACCAACTGGTAGGGCTGCAGCACGTAGGAGCGGATCTGGTGGCCCCAGCCGATTTCCGATTTCGACGCCGCGGTGGCGTTGGCCTCGGCCTCGCGCTTCTCCAGCTCCTGCTCATACAGGCGGGCGCGCAGCATGTTCCACGCCGTGGCGCGGTTCTTGTGCTGTGAGCGTTCGCCCTGACAGGCGACGACGATGCCCGAGGGAATATGCGTGATGCGCACCGCCGAGTCGGTGGTGTTGACGTGCTGGCCGCCCGCGCCTGACGACCGGTAGGTGTCGATGCGGCAGTCGGATTCCTTCACGTCGATCTCGATCTTGTCGTCGATGACCGGATAGACCCACACGGAGGCGAAGCTCGTGTGCCGGCGCGCGTTCGAATCGAACGGCGAGATGCGCACGAGGCGATGCACGCCCGATTCGGTCTTGGCCCAGCCATGGGCGTTGTGGCCCTTGACGAGGATCGTCCCCGACTTGATGCCGGCCTCGTCGCCCGCCGTCTCTTCGATGATCTCGACCTTGTATTTGTGCCGCTCGGCCCAGCGCGCGTACATGCGGAACAGCATGCGCGCCCAGTCCTGGCTCTCGGTGCCGCCGGCGCCCGAATGCACTTCGATATAGGTGTCGTTTCCGTCGGCCTCGCCCGACAGCAGCGCCTCGATCTGGCGGCGTTCGGCCTCGGCCTTCAGCCCCTTGAGCAGGGCGACGCCCTCTTTCTCGGTGTCCTCGTCGCCTTCGGCCTCGCCGAGTTCGACGAGCGTGATCGCATCGTCGAGTTCGGCGACGAGCTTCGAGACGAGACCGAGCTTTTCTTCAAGCTCCGTGCGCTCGCGCATGATCTTCTGCGCGGCGTCGGTGTCGTTCCAGAGATCGGGGTCTTCGGCCCGCGCGTTCAGTTCGGCGAGGCGGCGTGTGGATTGTTCGACGTCAAAGATGCCTCCTCAGCAGTCCCACGGACTGCTTGATGGCTTCGACGAGCGCTTCAGGCTCTGCGCGCATGGCTCTCTCATGCTGGAAAGAAACGAAACGCGCCGAACGGCGCGTCTCGCAGGATATGGCGGCAAACTAGTCGCCGACCGCGATTCAGTAAAGCCCGCCGGTTCCCGAGCCGATGGCCCGGTCGGCGTCCGGCGTGACGGACAACGAGCGCGGGCTGGCGTCGCCGAGCACCGAATAGGAATCGGGCGGCGCGGTGCCGGGCTTAAAGGCTTCGAGGATCGTCCCTGCCCCGCTGCCGCGCATGCCGGACTTGGCGTCGACCGAAATCAGCTTGACGCCGGCCGGCACGCGGAACGGCGTGTCGGGCTTGTCCTTGAGCGCCAGCTTCATGAAGTCGCGGAAGATCGGCGCGGCATATTGGCCGGCGGTGGCCGAATCGCCGAGCGATCGCGGCCGGTCGTAGCCCATGAACACGCCGACGGCGAGATCGGGAGAGAAGCCGACGAACCACACGTCCTTGGCGTCGTTGGTCGTGCCCGTCTTGCCGGCGAGATGCTTGCCGACTTCCTTGAGCACCTGCGCCGTGCCGCGCTGCACCACGCCCTCCATGATCGAGGTGATCTGGTAGGCGGTGAGCGGGTCGAGCACCTGCTCGCGCTTGTCGACCAGCCGCGGCTCGCCCTGATCGGTCCACTTGCCCTGCGAGCAGCCCTGGCAAATACGCTCGTCGTGGCGGTAGATCGTCTTGCCCCAGCGGTCCTGGATGCGGTCGATCAGCGTCGGCTTGATGCGGCGGCCGCCATTGGCCAGCATCGAATAGGCGGTGGTCATGCGCATGACGGTCGTTTCGCCGGCGCCGAGCGACATCGAAAGCACCGGCATCATGTCGTCGTAAATGCCGAAGCGCCGCGCATATTCGGCGATCAGCGGCATGCCGACATCCTTGGCGAGGCGCACCGTCATCAGGTTCTTCGAATGCTCGATGCCGTAGCGCAGCGTGTGCGGGCCGTAATTGGTCGCGCCGCCGTAGTTTTCCGGCCGCCAGACTTCGCCATTGCCCTGATTGATCTCGATCGGGCCGTCCATGATGATCGACGATGGCGTGTAGCCGTTGTCGAGCGCCGTGGCGTAGACGAAGGGCTTGAACGACGAACCCGGCTGGCGCATCGCCTGCGTCGCGCGGTTGAACTCCGACTGGTCGAAGGAGAAGCCGCCGACCATGGCGAAGACGCGGCCCGTATAGGGGTCCATCGCGACGATCGCCCCCGAAATGTCGGGGATTTGCCGCAGGCGATATTGTCCGGGCTTGCTGTCGATCGGCTCGACATAGATGACGTCGCCGGGCTGCAATGCGGCGCGCACGCTCTTGCGCGTCCAGCGAATGCCTTCCTGCGTCAGCAGGCCGGTCTCGCGCTCGCGCGCCACTTCGCCGGATTTTTCGCGCTTGGGCTGCAGGCCGATGCGGGCCGAGGCGTCGCCCGCCTCGAGCACGACGGCCAGACGCCACGGCGACACGTCGCCGAGCGCCGGAATTTCAGCCAAAGGCGCGCCCCAGTCCTGCAACACGCTGATCTGGCGCATCGCGCCGCGGAAGCCATGCGCCTCGTCATAGCGCACGAGGCCGTCGACCAGCGCCTTGCGCGCCCAAAGCTGCATCTTCGGGTCGAGCGTCGTGCGCACCGACAGGCCGCCCTCGTAGAGCTTCTTTTCGCCGTAGCGGTCTCCGAGCTCGCGGCGCACTTCCTCGGCGAAGAAGCCGGCGGCGTAGGAATTCGGCGACAGCACGCGCGGGTTGACGCCGAGCGGCTCGCGCATCGCCTTCTGGGCGTCCTCGGGCTTGATGACGCCGTCCTTGAGCATGCGGTCGATGACGTAATTGCGGCGCTCGATGGCGCGCTCGCGCTTCAGGAACGGGTGGTAATTGTTCGGCGCCTTCGGCAGCGCGGCGAGATAGGCCACTTCGGCGATGGTCAGTTCATGCACCGACTTGCCGAAATAGTTCAGCGCCGCGGCGGCGACGCCGTAATTGCCGAGGCCGAGATAGATCTCGTTGAGATAAAGCTCGAGGATGCGCTCCTTCGAATAGGCCGCCTCGATGCGGAACGACAGCAGCGCTTCGCGGATCTTGCGCTCGAACGAGCGCTCGTTGCCGAGCAGGAAGTTCTTGGCGACCTGCTGCGTGATGGTCGAGGCGCCCTGGACGTGCTTCGAGCCCTGCACCAGAATCATCACGGCGCGGGCGATGCCTTCCGGATCGACGCCGCCATGCGTATAGAAATTCTTGTCTTCGGCCGAGATGAAAGCCTGTTTCACCAGCGGCGGAATGGCTGAGCTCGGCAGGTAGAGCCGGCGCTCGCGGGCGTATTCGGCCAGCAGCGAGCCGTCGCCCGCGTGCACGCGCGTCATCACCGGCGGCTCGTAATTCTTGAGCTGCGTGTAATCCGGCAAATCCTGCTGATATTTCCAGATGATTCCGGCCGCGACCGCCGCGCCGATAATGAACACGATGGCGCCGGTGGCGAACAGGAAACCGAAAAATCGGGCGAAAAGCCGCATTCGTCAAAAGCCTTTGCTGCCGGACCGCCGCGTCGCAGATTCCCGCCCGGCGTCGAACTGGCGCTCTCTTAGCATCGGCGATGGCCTTTGATCCATGCCGATTCCGCGCCTCGGACAGGCTCTCTCCTCATGGAATTTTGTGTCGAATGTAGGACCGCGCCGGCAAAAAACGAGCCGGCGGCTATGGCGAAAACGGCTCGAGCTCGGCCGCAGGCGGCGCAATCGGCTCGACGGACGGCCGCAGCGCGCCTGTCGGCATCGGATCGACGACGGTTTTCGTCTCGACCTTGTCGGGCGCGCGCGCGCTGAAAAAGCCGATGATGGCGTCGGCGACCGTCGTCGTCGTCTTGTTGCGCCATTCGGGCGAAATGAGATCCTCGACGTCCTTGGGGCTCGACAGATAGCCGATTTCGAGCAGAACGGAGGGCACGTCCGGGGCTTTCAGCACGCGGAAGCCGGCGCTGCGCTGCGGATTCTTGTTGATGCGCGCCGATTGCCGCCAGCGCCCGACCAGCGACCGGGCGAAGACATGGCTGTAGGCGCGCGTCTCGCGCCGCGTCAGGTCGAACAGGATGTCGGCGACGTCGCCCATGGTGTCGTCGGCCTCGTGGCCGGCCGCGGCGTCGGCCTGGTTTTCCTGTTCGGCGATTCGCGCCGCCTCGGCGTCGGAGGCGCGGTCGGAGACGGTGTAGACGGTCGCGCCCGTCACCGAGGCGACGTCATGCAGCATATCGGCGTGCACCGACACGAACAGCGCCGCATTGGCGGCGCGCGCAATGCGCACACGCTCGTTGAGCGACACGAAAACATCCGAACGCCGCGTCAGCATGACCTGAAAGCGCCCGCTCGCCTCGAGTTTCTCGGCGAGTTGCCGGGTGAAGTCGAACACCACGGTCTTTTCGACGACGCGCGACGCGCCGATCGCCCCGGTGTCGACGCCGCCATGGCCGGGATCGAGGACGATGACTGGCTTGGCGCCCCGCTCCGC
>ERZ1645192.2178-NODE-2178-length-16297-cov-11.836596_pt1 | contig 16297 bp, 8 predicted proteins | sample MGYA00575354_ERZ1645192 | MGnify/ENA primary metagenome ERZ1645192 (study PRJEB40844, sample SAMN11349763) | freshwater sediment metagenome | isolation source: river sediment | host: Sediment | place: India: Faizupur Khadar , New Delhi | collected 2017-02-21 ... | reverse complement strand
GCATAGCCGTAATTGGCATTGCCGCCTGCTCCACCTTTGCCACCGGAGCCTCCGCTTCCCGCGACACCTATGCCGCTGCAGCCCTCCGCCAGATTATTGCTGATGATAATTCCTTTTAAAGAAGTGAGAGATCCTGGCATTATGTGATCGAGGATAGCCTCACCGGCCAATCCCATTCCGCCATTGCCATCGCCGCCAGCTCCGCCTTTACCGCCTGCTCCTCCAGCCCCGCCGGTGCCGCTGCCGGTTCCAGAAGTGGCCGATATAATGCCACCGGATAAAACTGTAACCGAGGAGTCGCCATAGCCGGCTGAGCCACCAATGCCGCCATCTCCTCCAGATCCGCCGGTCCCGTTTCCTCCTTTGCCCGTGCCGCCGCTGACAATATTTCCGATTATCGCGGTATTATCGAGGCTCATATCGCCGGAACTGAAGATGCCGCCATTCTGGCCGGTACCACCCCTGCCATTTGCACCGGTTGCAGATAAGCCCCTGCCGCCATCTCCGCCTGAGCCTCCGGCACCGCCAATAGCCAGAGCTACTCCACCGCCAAATCCGGTGATGCTTCCAACATCTGAATCTGCTATCCCTGCGCCGCCATTGCCGCCATTTCCGCCGCGCCCGCCGCTGCCTCCGATGCTGTCGCCTCCAATGCCGCTGCCGCCTCTGGCTGCATTGGAATAGACCATGGTGTCCTGGAGGCTCAAATCTCCCACATTGTAGATGGCACCGCCTGTTCCATTTCCACCCAGGCCCTCCGAGCCAATGCCAATACCGCCAGTGCCTCCCGATCCGCCTTTGCCGCCCAGGCCGCCCTGGCCCCTGCCAACTCCCCAGCCCAGGAGGCTGCCGATATTTATGCCGCCTCCTTTATCGTTGTTGGCATAGCCCTCTCCTTTTCCACCAGTGCCGCCGGAGCCTCCTGCACCACCCAGGCCGCCGGTGCTATTGCCTCCCCGGCCTTCTCCACCTATGGCCTGATTGCGTGTGAAATTGGAATTTAATGCCGACAGCCTGCCATCGTTGTAAACTCCTCCGCCAAGTGCGTCTCCGCCTATGCCGCTCTGGCTTTCCGCCTTTCCGCCGCTGCCGCCGCTGCCGCCAGCGCCGCCGGCCCCTCCGAAAGCAATGCCGACATTTACTTTGGCCAGACCGCCCAGAATCTCACCAGTGGCTATAGCATTGCCGCCATCAGTGCCCGATCCGCCAGCACCACCGGTTCCGCCCTGAGAGTCTCCGCCCCGGCCCTTGCCGCCAACAGCCTGGTTGGAAGTCACACTGGAATTGGAGATGTTTATAAGAACCTTATTGAAAATGCCACCGCCCCTAGCATAGCCACCCTGGCCTGCCCCACCCAGGGCATAGCCTCCGGCTCCACCGCCAATTCCTGGCCTATCAGAGCCGCTCAGGCCGTAAGCCTGGATATTACTGGTGCTAAACACAGCCCAACCGTTCACACCATTCAGCGCCCCGGTGCCACCCACGCCGCCGCTTCCGCCATAGGCATTCCCGCCGACTCCGTCTCCACCCACGGCAATATTGCCGGCTACGAGGCTCCGGATCAAATCAAGGCCGGATTCAATATAGATGCCGCCACCGCTGGAATTTCCTCCAATTCCGCTGCCTCCATATGCACTTCCGCCAGCGCCGCCAGCGCCGCCTGCCGCACCAGTGCCACCGCTGCCGGAAGTGAGGGACTCTCCACCTTTTCCGCCCCGACCGCCGGTGCCACCATTGCCACCGGTGCCGCCCCGACCGGCTCCGCCCTTGCCTTCTCCGCCGACAGCCAAATTATTTAACATCTCGCTGCTATCGATTACTGCGCGTCCGACCGCAAAAGCTCCTCCGCCGGAGGCATTGCCGCCCTGACCGCTGCCACCGATTCCTCTTCCGCCGGTGCCTCCTATTCCGCCGGTCTGGCCACTGCCGCCGTTGCCGCCTTCAATGCCTATGGCCAAGCTTCCAGCACCGCCTGCACCGCCGGTTGCGCCATTGCCGGCGCTGCCGCCAATGCCGCCTCCTGCGGCCCCTTTTCCGCCAGTGGCAGCATTTGCGGCAACAGTGCTATTCAACATCAGCAAATTGCCCTGTGAGTAGATGCCTGCACCGGAAGCATTGCCGCCCGCACCATTTCCGCCGGTTCCGATGCCGCCTGCTCCGCCGGCGCCGCCTGCCGCGCCTGAGCCACCGGACCCGCCACTCCAGCCACCATATGAATTGCCGCCAGCGCCACCGGATCCGCCACTGCCGCCCAACCTTCCGTTTCCTCCTCTTCCTTCTCCGCCCTGACCCTCACCGCCGATAGCCTCGTTGTCAATAATCCGGCTATCGGTGATTATCAGATTGCCCAGGCCATAGACGCCACCGCCCGCGGCATCACCTCCAAACCCGGAACCTCCAGTTCCGCTGCCGCCACTGCCGCCTGCTCCGCCAGGGCCACCACTGCCGCCTCTTGCTCCTGAACTGAGGTATCCAGCTCCTCCCCTGCCGCCACTGCCTCCAGCACCGCCCAGGCCACCCGATCCTCCCTGGCCGCTCCCGCCAATGCCAGCGCCCGCCTGGGCCAGGTTGTAGGCCACAGTGCTATCTATAAAAGTCAAATTACCCAGGCCGTAGATGCCGCCACCATAGGCATCTCCGCCAGTGCCAACTCCCCCTCTTCCGCTTCCACCCGTCATTCCAGTTGAGCCGGATCCTCCAGAGCCGCCCGGTTTTGGCCCCCAGAATAAAGCACCCCAATGGCCAGTGGACCCTGAACCACCTGCTCCGCCGTTTCCGCCATCACCAGCGATAGCGTTTCCGCCATATCCGTCTCCTCCTGAAGCCTGATTCCTTTCAATTGCTGAGGATATGGAAAGGAGATCTCCCTCACTATAGATTCCGCCTCCATAGGCATCCCCTCCGGTGCCATTGCCTGCAGCAGCGTTATTTCCGTTGTTTCCATCTGGGGCATTGCCTCCATCGCCTCCTCCGCTGCTTGCTGCGGAGACGCTCAGAACTGTTTCATTCTTGGAGTTGAGAAGTTTTGTGTAATTTATATTCCAATACGATCCAGCGGCATCATTTATGCCTGCATTAAAAGCGCTATTGTTCTTTGCGTCGTACAGCGATTGGGCAGAGCCGCTTACCATATAAACAACCTTATTGGGATCCACTGGACTGCGGTTGTATATCTTGAGCCATTGATAGACCAGACCTGCAAGATAGGAGCCCAGATAGTTGCCATCATAGCTGGAATCCATGGTCAGAGATATCACTTTTGTGCCTTCCGAGGACGAGAACGTCGTAGTGACTGTAATGCTTCCAGAAGGATCATCTCCGGGATTGCCGTTACCACCGGAACCGGCTTTTGCATCCCGTCCCCAGCCGTCGCCGCCCCTGGCAAGGTTTTGGGTGACAGTGCTGTTTATGAGAGTCAGCTTGCCCTTGGCATAAACGCCTCCGCCCCTGGCCTCGCCACCGGTGCCATTCCTGCTCGCGCCCACGGCCTCATTGCCGGTGACATTGACACGTATAAGGGTCAGATTGTTTTCGCTGTAAACGGCTCCACCATAGGCATTTCCTCCCAGGAGGCTCCTATTATCTGCATGTGCCACGCTTCCTGTTATCAGATCATCTATGAGAGCCAAATTAGCATTATTATAGATCGCCCCGCCCCTGGCATTGCCCAGCCAATCGACGGGTGCAGTGCCGTTCCAGATCTTCATCATGGCAATGGTCACATACTTGGAGGAGTCATTCGTCCCCACTGTGAAGACCCGGCCCAAATTCTGGCCGTCCACGATGGTCCTGTCGGAGCCGTTGCCGATGATATAGAGCGACTTGTCCACCCACACATTCTCCCGGTAGTCTCCCTCAAAGACCCTGATGGTATCATAATTGAAGGGATGGTCGAATGCCTCATCCACAGAGGACTGAATGGTCTCATCACCCACGTCATCATCCAGATAGAAGACTGTCCAGCGATCGGAATCGGCCTGGGTGGCATTGGTAGCCGCCCAGAGGTGAGAGTCCACCCCCACGCTGTTGTAATGCAGGTCCGAGCTAGATGTGCTGCTGCCTGAAAGGGACGAGGACCTGACCTCACTGTCGATCCTGCCCCGAGCCTGTATGTACTGGTTGGCCTCGGTCCCCGTGCTGTTGGACTCGCCTGTCTGCAGTCCCTGAAGCGTTGCCGGCACTGCATTATTTATTGAGATGGTGGTGTTGATGCGGCTGTACTCGCCGGGCCGCCTGGCGCTGGAATTGGCCTGGATCTGCTCTGCCCGGGCATAGAGGGCCTGGCGGACGGAGGCATTGCCCATGGCCCTGGCCAGTATTTCGCTGGAGAGCATGCCGTTGGTTATAGCCAGGCTTGTGTCAGCGCTGTGGGAGCCGGCATCCTCGGCATGGCCGCTATCCATTCCCTTAATCACCTTATCGGCCTTTAAGTACTGGTAAATCTGCGCTCCCTCATCCACGTAAAGGTCCAAAATGCCGTCGAACCGGCCACTGTCCATTACCAGAGCAGCAGCAACAGACGACTTATTTCCCGTGCTGTCCCGGACCTGAGCACTCTTGTTTGCAGTTTGAACCTCCGTGGCATTGAATTTGTGGTAATCCCAGAGCCTGCCGTCCTCCACCCGCAGGCTCAGAGTATTGTTGAAGTAGCCCTGGTTCATGGTGGCCGAAACGCTGGTGTTGCCCCTGTCGCCCTCCCGGCTCTGCCCAAGGCTCACAGCCGAGCCGGTCAGGGCTTTTGTGGCATTGGTCTTCTGCCAGACTGAGGCGCTGCCGTCCGCCTCAAGGCCCATGAGGCTGTCGAAGACGCCGCCGCTCATGGTAGAATGGACGGACGCGGAGGCACTGTTGCCCGAACCATCCTCGGCAAAGGCCCCAGATGTGCCGCTTTGCGCTGAAGAGGCATATCCGCTGTGGTAGATGCTAATGTTGGCGTTATGGGCTAATGCGCCGATGGTATTATTGAAATTGCCGTTTTGCATGGCGGCGGTAAAGCTGGTGTTGCCCCGGTCGCCTTCGCGGCTGCGGGCGCGGCCTACAGCCGAGCCGGTCAGGGCATTTGTGGCATTGCTCCTCTGCCAGACGGATGCGTTAGAGCCTGCATAGGCATTTTGGTCTGTACTGTAATTGCCAAAGGCCATTTTCGCCCGGACCTCTGAGAAGGCCAGATTGCCCCGTGAATCAAACGCCATAGTACCAGAGAGGGCAGCCGCCGCCCTTGAGGCATTGGTCAATTGCATGGCCAGTGCGCCCTGGCCATCTGCCCTCCCGTACAGCTCCGAGGCGAAGATGCCCCTATCCATGCTAGCATTGGCATATGTCCTGGACCTGTTGCCACCAAACTCCAGGCCGAGGGCCCTTGATGAGGCTTCAAGCGATTCTGTGGAATTGAATGATTGATCGGAGACTGCTCTGTCCAGGGATTTATTGACGCTCGCCAGCAGGGATGTGCTGAAATTGCCCAGGTCCATGCCGGCATTGGAATTCGTTTCGGCCAGGTATTTGCCCCTGATCAGGGCCATGGCAAAAGAGTCCACTGTCGATGCCCGGCTGCCGTTGGCCTCATGCTGCAGATCCAGAAAACCCTGAGCCAGAGCCGAGTGCTGGGCGTCGAATGTTCCATTGTCCAGGGCGGCATTGACCCGGCTATATACCCGGTCGCCTTCCGCATTGGAGGCATATGTGATGGAGGATGCTCCCAAAGCATCTGTTATGCGAGCAATTCCGGTTGCATATGCCAGCGCATCCGCCCAGGCGGTCTGATCGGCGGCCATTTTGCCGTCGACCAGTATGTCCAGCACACCCGACAGGTTTCCGTTGAAACTTTTCGCCAAGGAATGGGCATAGCCGGATAGAGCTGTCATGTTGGAGCTCTGCCTGGCCAGGGCTTTGATATTTGCCGGATCAGAGAAGACGGCTGCCGACTGATAGGTCTTCAGATCCCCTTTTAAAAATCCTACCTCTGTCTGCGCGACGCTCCCCAGACTGTCCACTGCCTGTGACTTTACAAAACCTTTTTCACCGTCCATGGTGGCATCGATGCCTGCAAAGAGTCCTGTGTCATCGACCTTGAGGGATTGATCCATAGAGAGCGAACCGTAATAAAGCCAGCCGAACTGGCGGACGGACTCATCCCCGCGACAGGCACCCAGACAGAACTTAACCAGTTCAGCCCTGCGAAAGGATGCACTCTGATCCAGGTTCAGGGTGGTAGGAGTGATAAATGCCGATGTGTCTGCATTCAGGCGGGAAGCATTTCTCGAATAAAGGTAGTTGTATGCCTCATATCCGCTGCCGCCAGAACCACCTTTACCGTATCTGCCGCTTCCTTTGAAGACCTGGGCCATGCTTATGCTGCCGTTTCCAGAGACCGTCCTCGTGCTGCTTATGGATGCGGGGGCAAATCCGCCCGAACCGCTCTCATGAACGGCAACATCATCGCTGACCATATAATAATCGGATTGCTGTACAGAACCAGAACTATCAGAAACAGAAAAGCCAAAGCCAATAGCAAAAGCCGTAGGGCCAAAGAGGGCATTTAGAACGAGAAAAATAGGAATTATCCAGACGGATCTCCAATTAGGCAGCATAATCAGATACTCTAATTTTTCCTATTTTAACCTAATTAATTTCTATGGATATTATTAGCGGATTTCATTCGACGAAATTATTTGAATCATATTTGTTGATTATATACAATATAATAAGAAATAAGAAATTGATTAAACATAAAAATCTTCAACAGCAGCATAGAGCAATATGCTGGATTCACCATTTCGATAATAAAGATAAGAGGCAGGCTCCAGCCCGCCTCATCTCTTCATCCCTGGTATTACGTCGCGCTTCAGGCAGACGACTTGGCAGCAATGCCTCTATCGAATGCATCCACTGCTTCTTGATACCTTCCTGCAGCTTTGAGCGTCTGTCCCAGGTTATACCATGCCTCCGCAAACTTGGGATCTATCCTGGTGGCATTATTAAAGGCGTCAATTGCCTCTTCCGATCTGTTGAGTGCCGACAGTATAATGCCCTTGGTATACCAGGTCTGGGCGGAATCCGGACTTATCTCCAGGGCACTGTCATAGGCCTGCAGGGATTCATTGTATTTTCCCAAATTGTAAAAAGCTTCGGCCTTGAGGTTCCATGCCAGCGAAAGGTTGGAATTCAATTTAAGAGCCTGATCCAGTGCCCCTATAGCCTCATTGAATTCACCCATCCGGATATATGCAGACCCCTTGTTCACAAATGCCATCTCATATTTGGGGTCTATCTTGGTGGCATTGTCGAAGGCGAGAACGGCTTTCTTGTATTGGCCGATTCCTCCCAGGGCCAGACCTTTATTATTCCAGGCCCATGTAAAACTGGAATCGATGGCAAGAGCCCTATCGAACGCCTCAATGGACTCATTGGCCCTGCCGAGGCGGAGAAGGCTGATGCCGAGACTGTTCCAGGCATGGATAGAACTTGAATTGATCTTTGTTGCATTTTCATAAGCCTTTGCAGATTCCTGATAATTGCCCATGGCATCCAGAGAGTACCCCTTATTCATCCAGTAGTCTGCCAGGTCATCCTGAGCGAATGAAGAGACGCTTAATAAGAGAATTATCGACAAAAATCCTATAGATTTATTCATGTTGCAGCCTCTCGACTAAGTCCTTTTTTTTCAATAAGAACTTTGCGGCAGAGGGATGATTTGATGCCTCTGAATTTTTAAATACTGGACATTTTCAGCCAATTTTTCCAATCAATTCTTTTTATCTCCCTCTGCCGTGCCCGTCCAGGAGGCTCCCCCGGCAGCATATGCCCGGAAGCTGCCCCAGACGGCGGTTGGCCCTGCGTCTGAGATCTTCTCTTCTGATGCCGGTCTGGCGGAGAGGGACAGCCGGTAGAGGCGCACGTCTCCTGAAGTGGTCACATCCAGGCTCAAATTGCTGCCCTCGATCCAGCCGGATGCCTGGGATTTCAGCGAATCGCCCCCGTCGTTCATGCTTCCCGAACCGAAGAGGACGCCATCGGATTGATAGAGGTTGAGGGCCAGGATGGCTATCTTATCGTCCGTCAGCCGGAATGTCCAGTTTCCAGCAGCATTTTCGGCAGGCGAACCGGATTGACTGGAGACAGCAGTCGATCCGGATGCTGGCTGAGATGAGGCCACAGAGGCTGCCAGCGTTCCCTCCCGCCCGGATTCGTCAGCGCTTGATGATATATCTGCACTGTTCTGCAGCTTTTCGCTGGCGCTCCGGGAGGACTGAGGCGTGCCTGAGCTCTCCGCGATAGTCTCTGTCTTGCTGAAGTTGATGCCACTCTCGCTCTCCCAGATATCCCTGGACTGCTGGGGTGTGGCAGCAATGCCCAAATCCAGGATATAATCGCCCCGGCTGGCGTCGATGAGCTGATCAGCCGACAGCCCCAGACCTCCATCCAGGATGGCGGAGGCATTCTGGCTGGCCAGGACCGAACCGGCTAGGAGGAGAATAATGAGCAGAAAGGGATGCGGCCAATAGCAGCCGCGATCGGCCTGAAACGAATGGAGCAGATGGACTGAAATAGCTGAATGCCGTGAAGATGATTGAACTGAAACCGTTATCATGCCTTCAACGCCAATATATTCCATGTGCAGCGATGCGACTTAAGGCTTATGGTTTATTCCAGCCGAAAGCCACATGTATCGTGCCGGCATGCTACCGGATAATTAGTGCTGCCATGCTGCAGGAGATTTGATTTCAATTGCCCCGAAACAGTCAAGCCCTTTCAGCCCTCATCGGCTCCTGCACGGCGGTTTTCTGGCCGGGTGCCCTCACCTTCGGCTTTCCCGGCGTCATGGCTGCCGTCTGGCAGGAGATGTATCATGTGAGCCGGGCGGCCACGGGCCTGACCATCTTCTTCATGCTCGCTGCTGTGGGGATTTTCATGTTCCTGGTGGGCCGCTGGCAGGAGCACTATGGACCGAGGAAGATGATAGCCCTGGGGATCATCCTCACTGCCTTCGCCTCACTGGTGGCGGCATCTGCCCATTCTATGCTCTGCATTTACGCCTGGGCTGCCGTAAACGGCCTGGCCTCCTGCTTCGTCTACGTTCCGGCCCTCACCCTGGTGCAGTGGTGGTATCCCCATCGGAGGGGGCTGGCCGCCGGCACGGCTAGCATGGTCTTCGGCCTGGCCGCCGGGGTGATGGCTCCGGCATTCAGCCAGGGACTGCAAATCCTGGGATACCGGGATCTGAACCTGGCGGCAGCCTTGCTCACCATGATCTTTGGCCTGGCCGGAGCCTGGGCCTGCCGGCCACCTCCAGAGTGGTCTATTGCCGCGTTTGAGGGGGACGGCAAAGCAGAAAAGAGCAAAGCGATCATCAGCCTGAAGAAGTCGTTTTCCGTGAGTGAGGCCCTGGGGACGAGAAGCTTCTGGCTGCTCTGGATTGTCTGGACACTGGCGGGAGCGGCGGGCGTATCCATGACCGTCCTCTCAACCGGCTTTGGCCTCTCTTTAGGCCTTATGCCACAGTCGGCAGTACTTATCCTCACCGCCTTCAACCTGACCAACGGAGCCGGACGGTTTATAAGCGGCATACTCTCCGATAAGCTGGGCAGAAATGAAGTGATGAGCCTCGCCTTTTTGGCGGCAGGCCTCGCCTACTTCGCCCTGCCCTGGTCGAAAGAGCTTTTCAGCGCCGCCCTGCTGGCTGCCGTAGTGGGCTTTTCCTTCGGAACGCTCTTCTCTGTTTCAGCACCTCTGATTGCAGACTGCTTCGGCCTGGAGCACTTCGGAGCCATCTTCGGGCTGACATTCGCAGCCTACGGCTTTGTAGCCGGTCCCCTGGGGCCTACCCTCTCCGGCTACCTGCTGGACAGAGGCAATGACAACTTCCTGCCCGTATTCCTCTACCTGGGGCTCTTTTACCTGCTGGCCGGTCTGTGCATACGCTGGGTAGTGCCGCCCGAAAGAAACTGAATTTAAAGCGCAGTCTACAAGCCTTCTGGTGTAAGGATGAGCCGAATACATGAGGATCTCATTCGTCTTGCCCATCTCCACAATCCGTCCCCTGTGCATAACTGCCATCCTATCGCTGATCTTTCTGGCTAAAGCTATGTCGTGGGTGACAAAGATCATGGCCAGGCCCATCCTGTCCTGCAGATTCATGAGCAGCTTCAGGATCTTGGCCTGGACGCTGGGGTCCAAGGCCGATGTGGGCTCATCGGCGATCAATAGCTTGGGGCCGAGAGCTAAAGCCCTGGCAATGGCCACTCGCTGCACCTCACCCCCGGAGAGCTGATGAGGGTACCTCCTGAGAAAATCATCATCAACCGGCAGCTCAACCATGCCTAAAACCTCTTTAGCCCTCTGCAGCATCTGCTCACTGCTGCCCTTCTTCTGCACCTTCAGGGGCTCGATGACTGCCTCCAGCACATTCATGCGGTGGCTGACGGATTGCCGGGGATTTTGAAAGATCATCTGCACCCGGCTGAAAAAGGCGGAGTCCCTCCTCGTTACCCTGCAGCCTTCCAGGAGCACAGTGCCCCGGTCAGCTTCATGCAGCCCCATGATAGCCCTGGAAAGAGTCGTCTTTCCCGATCCGCTCTCGCCCACCAGGGCTACCGTCTCGCCTTCGAAGAGAGTGAGGCTCAGGTCGCTGAGGATGGGGCGGGAGGCAAGAGCCACGCTCAGGCCCTCTATCTCCAGAAGAGGGACTATGCCGCCTCTGTGGCAGGCGATTATCCTGCCGCCCTCGGGCTTGAGCTCTGGAATCCGACTGCTGCAAATGTCAATTCTCTGGGTGCAGCGCTGGTGGAACGGGCAGCCCGGCAGGCGGTGCCTCATCTTCCCTAAAATGCCCTGCAGGTCTTTGGTGGCGGTCATTGCCGGATAGGAACGGATCAGGCCGCGGGTGTAGGGGTGGCGGGGATCTCTCAATACCTCTTCCGTCCAGCCCATCTCCATGATGCGGCCGGCGTAAAGCACCGCTATCCTATCGGCAAAGGACGCTGCAAGGGAGAGGTCGTGAGTTATGACCAGGCACATCCTCCCGGACACAGCAGAGCGGAGCAGCTCGATTATATCAGCTTTGGTGAGGGCGTCCAGGGATGCCGTTGGCTCATCGAGTATGAGAAGCTCCGGATCGTTGGCCAGGGCCATTGCAATCAGAACCCTCTGCTTCTCCCCACCGCTGAGCTGATGGGCAAACATCCTCGACTTCTCGCGATCAAGGCCCACGGAGAGCAGGTGCTGCTCCGCCAGGCGGCCAGCGTCTTCGATTCTCATGCTCCTGTGAACCAATATGGCTTCTGCTATCTGATCGCCGATTCGCTGCACCGGGTCCAGGGCATCCTCGACATTCTGAAAGACCATAGCCATCTCCGATCCCCGCAGCTCCCTGAAGTCTTCTCCGGATATCCTGAGCAGATCCCTCCCCGCAAAGAGGATCTGCCCAGATGCAGTCCCTCCGGACAGACCCATGATGGCCAGGCCCAGGGTGGTCTTCCCTGCACCTGACTCGCCCACCAGGGCCAGGCAATCTCCCCTTTCCATATGAAGGTCTATACCTCTCAATATCTGCGTCTCGCCGAAAGATAGCTCCAGGCCTTTGATGGATAGAGTCATGCCAACCTCGCTCTGCCGTGCTTTGTAATACTTCTCAGCCTGGGGTCCATGGCCGCCTCCAGGCTGAAAGAGAGAAGGCTGATGCCGACCAGCGTTGCGGAGAGGGCCAGGCCGGTAGGAACCAGCCACCACTGCCAGACGTCCAGATAGGTAAAAGCGAGGGCCTGATGCATCATCTTGCCCCAACTGATCACCCCCGGATCACAGACCCCCATGAAAGCCAGCCCGGCCTCCATGAAAACGGCACGCCTCGCATCCTGAAGCATCTGAGCAGAGATAATGGGCGACAGCTCCGGGATGATGTGGGACGCGATGATATGTCCCTTGCCGGCGCCGAATGTTCTGGCGGCATTGATGTGCATCATCTCTTTCAAAGATAGGACCTGGGAGCGAATTATCCTGGCTCCGCCCGGCCAGGAGAAGGCGGATATGAGGATGATCAGGAGGGGAAGGGTAGGACGAAGATATGCGGCCACCAGAATCATCACCACTATGGCGGGAAGGCAGATCATGGCATCCACGACTCTCATGACGGCCCGCCCGTACAGGCCGCCGGCAAGGGCAGCCGAGGCTCCGGCAAGGACGGAGAGAGCTGTGGAGAAGAGCGCCACGGCTCCCGCGACCAGCAGGGAGGTCCGGGCTCCGTAGAGCAGTCTGGCCCAGATGTCCTGGCCCATGGAGTCGGTTCCCAGTGGATGGTCCTGGCCCGGAGGCAGGAAGACTTTGCCGGTGAAGTCATGCGGCGAAAATGAAGAGAGCTGGGGAGCGAAGACAGCCATGCAGATGACAATGCCCATGATGAGAGCCCCCACCCGGGCCATCAGATCGTGAGTTATTATTCCCATAGAATCAATGTGCATACCTCACCCTCGGGTCAAGCCTGGTGTAAAGGAGGTCAACGAGAAAATTGGCAGTCAGAACAGTCAGGGTGACGATGAGAAGGATCCCCTGAATGAGGGGATAGTCGCGAGCGCTTATGGCGGTGTTGAGGAGGGATCCCACTCCTGGATAGGAGAAGACGATTTCAATGAATATTGCCCCTGTGAGCAGATTAGGGATGCGCAGGCCAGTGGCAGTGGTGACGGGGAGAAGAGAATTTCTGCCGGCATGGCTATACTTTATGATGCCCTCTGGACAGCCTTTGGCCCTGGCAGTCAGTATGAAGGACTCGGCCAGGAGAGTGACCATGGTGTTTCTGGTGAGAAGAAAGATGCCGCAAAGCTGCACCAGTATCATGGAGGCCAGGGGCAGTGCCAGGTGCCTGAGGACGTCCAGAACATAGGCCAGGCCATGATACCCGGCATAGGGAGATACAGCTCCAGATATGGGGAGGACCGGCAGGCTCACGGCAAATATGAGGAGCAGCAGTATGCCTATGAAGAAATCGGGAAATCCTCCCAGGAACATGAGGCCGGCGACCAGACCGCGGTCGAAGAGAGAGCCGCGCTTAAATCCTGCCTCTATTCCCAGAGCCACGCCTATGAGTGTGGCAATTGCCAGAGCCAGGCCGGTGAGCAGCAGCGTCCAGGGAAGAGCGCCCATTATGACAGTAGAGACCTGATCCCGGTAGTAGTAGGAAAAGCCCATATCGCCTTGCAGTAGCCCCAAAATGTAGGACTGCAGTTGATCCCACCAGGATCTGTCCAGAGAGAACTGACGGATGAGGTCTGCCTTCAGCTCAGGAGTCATGGCCACCAGGGCTTCGTCTCCGTAGATCGCATTCATCGGGTCGCCTGGCATGAGCCTTGGCAGGATGAAGTTGAGCGAGAATATAGCGGCCAGGGCAATCAGATAGTTGATGAGGCTTGCCTTCAATTCTTCCGCCCTCCTGCAATTCTCATCATCTTTTATGGCTCGCCGTCCTTCTGCCAGGCAACCCTCGCCTGAGGGATGGAGTCGATTCCAGCCGAATAGGGCTTGATGTCCAGCAGAATGGACCCGTCCAGAGCATCCATACCTGAAACCTTCAGCCGGTTACCCTGGACGGACAGCAGCTCCACCACATCCAGAGCCAGGGGATTGGGGCGGTTTGGGGAGCGGGTAGCAAAGACCCCGTGCTCCCTTCCGTCGTGAGGGGGCGTGGCGGAGAGACGGTCCCGGTCTGCCAGGTGCAGCCAGAAGATGACGAAGAGGTGGGTGCACTGCTCAATGTCCTTGAGGGCTGCCGAAAACTGAGGGAAGACCTCGATTTCGCATATCTCTGAGGAGAGCCTGCCCTGGCGGGGGATGTCCTCCCGGCGGGCGTAGGAGGTATGAATCAGGCCGAGGGGACAGAGGACCATTGGGCCTATTTGGCTTGTTTCGTCAGATGTCATCGCAGGCACTATGCAACTTCGTATTAATATCCTTTTTCCAATAGGATAAGTTATTACTAATATGAAAATTTGGCTTACCTATTAAGATTACCAATTGATTCCTCTGTGGCTAAAGCCAGTTCAGGCCATTGAACTGGCACTGGGATAAGCGCATTCACCACAAAGTCACAAAGCCACAAAGACCAAGAACGAAAGGCTCATTTTCATGCGCATAGGTGACAAAAGGTGGTTCTTCGCTATTTCATATGGGTGGCCTGAGTGACTCTACCTTTGGTAGTTCCATCCGTCTCTGTGCGTACTCTGTGTCCTCTGTGGTGAAAACGTCGTTAGCCATTGGTTACACCCAATAGTCACAAACGGCCACCACAGAGGCACAGAGCGGTTAAAGCTCAGACGAATGCCATTTTATTCAACGCGATGGGAACTCCGCTTCCCACACCCCCATAGGTATAGTAGAAGCTGATCCTGTCATTTGAGGCCCAGTAGGTGTCAGTGTAGTAGAGGGGCAGGGCAGGCAGGTCCTCTGCTATGGCCTCCTGGGCGGAGTCGACCATCTCCTTTCTCTTGTCAGTGTCCATCTCCTCCACCTGGCTTTCCAGCAGGCTGTTCAACTCTGAATCGTTTTGATACCGGGCGCTGTTGAAGCTGTCCATATTTGTGACAACCCTATTGAGCATAGCCGGATCTGCGCCCAGCCCTCCGTGGCCGCTAAAAGCCAGGTCGAACTTCCAGGCACCCACCAGGCTGTCCAGAGTCTTTGAGTCCACGCTGCGCAGATTGACATCGATTCCGGCTGATGCAAGCTGCTTGGCGACCAGCTCTCCCTGCCGCTCATTGGTGGATGTCACCAGCAATTCTATGGACTGCTGCTCGCCATCCCTGGTATAGTACTGGCGGCCTTCCTCTTTCTTGTATCCCAGCTCTTCTAGCAGCACACCGGCCCTGGCCGGATCATAAGGATATTGCTCCTGATCTGGATTATACCACTCGTTATCAGAGGCATAAAGGCCAGGGCTGCCTTCCAGTCCGTAGCCCCTCAGCCCCGTCTCCACCAGATCCTGGCGGTCGATGGCATAGTAGAGGGCCTGCCGGAATTTGACATCAGAGAATGGAGACTTCTTGTGGTTGACCATGATCTTGGCCAGCCAGTCGTGGGTGCCCTCTACAACTGTAAAGCCCTTGCTCTCCAGGCCGTCCACAGTCTCACCCGGCACAGTTGCAGCATCCACGTCCCCGTTCTCCAGTGAAGCGGCGGACAACTCAAGGCTCACTTTTACGAATTTGATCTGCTTGACGCGAGGGGCGCCCTGATAGTAGTTCTCATTGGCCTCATAGAGGTAGGTTCCCTGGGCCTGGTTGTAGTCGACCAGCTTGAATGGGCCGGTACCGGTAAGAGCTGCTGCCTCTTTGAAGCCTGCCGGGTCGCTGACGTCTTTGTAGACATGCTCCGGCAGAATGGGCAGGGTGCCTGCCACCTGGTCCAGGAAGGGTGCGCAGTCCTTCTCCAGTGTGACCTTGACGGTCTTATCGTCTAAGGCTACCGCATCCTTAACGGCGCTGCAATCAACCCAGGTGTAGGGGTGGTCCTCGAGGTACTGGAATGTGAAAGCCACATCCTCTGCAGTGAAGGGCTGGCCGTCATTCCAGGTGACACCATCGCGAAGGTGGAAGAGGTATGCCTTCTCATCAGCGATGTACTCCCAGCTCTCCGCCAGGGCGGGCACAAATCCGCTCTCATCCTTCCAGACCAGGGTATCGAATATGAGGCTCATTCTGATGTAGCCCGGCCCGCGCGAGTAATGGGCATAGGGCGAGGGATAGCCCCAGTCGCCGGTGCTGTCGGCGATGGTGAGAACGTCAACATCTGCAGTTTCATCTGCCGCCTGGCTGCTACACACGAGGAGCAGCAGCAGGCCGGCAAAGGCGAATACTGGCAAGAGGAGGCGGCTCATGAGAGGTGCCTCCTTACAGAGCATGCATTTGATCTAGATAACACCATAATTTCTCCTATTAGATTATAGATTTAACTCTTAATTTAAGAACTTTTCTCATAATAGTATGATAAAAGGTCAGAAAGCTATTTCGTTGAACATCTTTTATTGCTTTCCGTGGGTGCAACGATGGGTGGCGACGTTTTCACCCTTTGCTCTTTGTGCGTCCTTTGTGATCTTTGTGCCCTTTGTGGTGAAGTCGTTTGGGCCAGGGCCAGCCCAGTGGTCTCCCGGACTTTCACCACAAAGACACAAAGGCACAAAGATCTATCTTTGGTATTTTCATCCGTCTCTGTGCGTACTCTGTGTCCTCTGTGCCTCTGTGGTGAAAACGTCGTTAGCCGTTGGTTACACCCAATAGCCACGAACGGCCACCACAGAGACACTAGAAGCGCA
>ERZ1645192.2176-NODE-2176-length-16303-cov-40.538959_pt1 | contig 16303 bp, 18 predicted proteins | sample MGYA00575354_ERZ1645192 | MGnify/ENA primary metagenome ERZ1645192 (study PRJEB40844, sample SAMN11349763) | freshwater sediment metagenome | isolation source: river sediment | host: Sediment | place: India: Faizupur Khadar , New Delhi | collected 2017-02-21 ... | reverse complement strand
TCGTCTGAAACGGTCCGTGGGCGTCTTCACTGCGGGTGCTCCAGATCCCTCGCGCTGGGGGAACAGGGTTCCCCGAGACCCGCACCTCCTGGAAGACCCTCCGGATCCCTCGTGCGGGGGATCCGGAACGGGTTCGAACCCCCGGTACCTCGATGAGGATAAGGGAGATTCCCGAAGTTGTCAACAAAAGGGGAAATCCCGCCCTTGGCGTTGGCGCCCCCGTTTGCCCGCCTGGGGCCGCCGCTGCCGGGCGCCCTTCCTACCCCTTCCTCCTGCCCGAAAAGCTCCGGAAGCGCGCGTATTCGACCATTCTGCCGAAGGCGAAGAGGGCGCGCTCGGGAGTCGGGTAGGTGGGGACCCCCAGGGGGAGGAACCCCTCCCGGACATGGGCCATCTCCCTGCGCGTGCCGCCGTAATAGCTTGCCAGGACAGGCTTGTGCGGGTGCGAGGCGATGACCTCTCCGAAGGCCTCGCCGATGTCGAAGATCGTCTCGGGCATGAGCACGAAGATGATGAGCACTGCGTCGACATCCTTCTGCTCGATGAGGCTGCGGGCGATGCGGCTCATGGTCTTCGAGGCCCCGTGCTGCTCCACCCCCGACCAGAGATCGACGGGGTTGCGCACCGGCGCCCAGGGGGGCATGACCTCCCGGATCTTTTTCAGCGTGGCCGGGGCGAGCTTCGGGATGACCAGGCCGTGCTCCTCGGCGGCATCCGTGGTGACCACGCAGCCCATGCCCGTTACCGAGAGCACGCCCAAGCGGTTGCCCCGGGGCAGGGGAAGGGCCTCGAAGGCCGACAGCGTGTCGAAGAAAGCCTCGGAGTCGGGGACGCGGACCATGCCGGTTTTTCTGCACACGGCATCGAAGACCGCGTCCGAGCCTGCCATCGAGCCCGTGTGCGACGCAATGGCCGCGGCGCCCGCCTCGCTCCTGCCGGATTTCACCACCACCACGGGCTTGCATGCCGAGGCGCGCCGGGCAGCCTTCACGAAGCGCCTGCCGTCCACGATGCCTTCCAGGTACATGCCCACGGTAGTCGTGTCCGGGTCGTCGGTGAGGTACTCCAGGAGATCGCTCTCGTTCACGTCGCCCTTGTTGCCGATGCAGGCGACCTTGGCTATGCCGAAGGGCTTGAAGTCGGCGATCCAGCGCCCCCACCCCGAGGAGAACACCCCCGACTGCCCGATGAGGGAAACGCCGCCGGGGCGGATCTGCTCCAGGCCCACGATGGACGTGGCAAGACCCGCCTGGGGGTTCATGACGCCGATGCTGTTGGGCCCCATGAGCCGAATCTTCGAGGCCCGGGCCAGCTCCACGAGCTCCCGCTGCTCCCGGGCGCCCGCTTCGCCGATGTCCGAGTAGCCCCCCGTGGAGAGGATGACGTTTCCGATCCCCTTTGCCGCGCAGTCCGCGAGGGCCGAGGCGACCGAGTCCTTGGGGATCACGATCATGGCGAGGTCCACCGGTCCGGGCACGTCGACCACCCGGGGATAGGACTTCATGCCGAGGATTTCCTGGGAGGTGGGGTTGATGGGGTGGATCGATCCCGTGAAGCCCGCCTTGAGGACATTCCTGAGGATGATGTTTCCGCCCTTGCCCGGAGACTTGGATGCACCGATGAGGGCCAGGGACGACGGCGTGAAGAAAGGTCCGATGGAGCCGGCTGCATGGGTGGAGGGCCTGCCGTCCGGTTCCCGGGGCGCAAGCCGCACCAGCGCATCGACTGCCAGCGCACCGTCGGGGTATGCGATGAAGGGGTTGACGTCCAGCTCCAGGATGTCTCTCCTCCGGGAAATGAGCTTCGAGAGCCTCACGATGGCGTCCGCCACCGTGTCCAGGAGCACCGGGGGCTGAGATCGGTAGCCGCTCAGGAGGGGAAAACCCTTGAGCTTCCTCAGCATGGCCAGGGCCTCTTTCCTGGTGAGGGGGGCGAGCTCCATTGCCGTGTCCCGGAAGATTTCGGTGAAGATCCCCCCCAGGCCGGCAAGGACCACGGGGCCGAACACCGGGTCGCGCCTGGCGCCCAGGATGAGCTCGACGCCGGACGGCGCCATCTTCTGAACCAGGAGGGCATGGGGGACGGCGCCGAAGCGCTCCGAGATGCCCCGCGCAGCGAGGGAAAGGGCTTTCCTGTCCCGTATGCCCAGCACCACGCCGCCCGCTTCGGTCTTGTGGAGGACCTGGTCGGAACAGACCTTGAGCACGACCGGATAGCCGAGCTTCGACGCCGCGTCCAAGGCTTCTTTCACATCCGCGGCGAGCATGCCTTCCACCACCGGGAGGCCCCACTCCCTCAGGAGGAGCGAGCCTTCGTATTCACTCATCGCATGAGCAGCATTTTCCTTCATCAGCACCTTCCCCGGGAACGACCGTCTCGATATTGATTGAAATTATATAGCAGAGACAATGTGTTACGTCCAGACTTTTGATTGAAGCATCAATGCCGGATGAAGCGGTGGAGGCCCGGGGACAGCCCGCCGGGTTGTGCGCTTTCACGCCGGGATTTCGGGTGGAAGCCTAGCCGGCGGACGCCTTGAGGATCGCACTGGAGATCATGTTCCAGTTGCCCTTCATGACCATGTACCGGGGAAGCTCGAGGACGTCCCGGTTCCGGGCGAGCGGGGAGACGGTTGCGCCCCAGTTGATGGTGAAGGCGCATGCATAGCCCTCCTCCCTGAGGACCTTCTTCGTGATGTCGGCCCGCACGCCGTTCGGGTAGACGAAGGCCGATACCTTGAGCCCCGGGAGCTTTTCTTCGAGGGTCTCCTTCGACCGGGCGATCTCGCGGACGAATTGCCTGGGGTCGCGTTCGTAGAACTCCCGGTTCATGAGCTCGTGGTAGTAGCCGTGGGCGGCGATGTCGCAGCCCCCTTTCCTGAGCCCGTCCAGCTGCTCCCAGGTGAGCGCGTAGGATTTCCTGCCGATGACGTTGGGGTACACCGCGAGGAGGGGCCTGATGCCCATGGGTTTCATCACCTCGCGGTAAGCCCTCAGCACGCTGTGGTTCCCGTCGTCGATGACCACGAGGATGTTCCGCGTTCCCGACACCGTGCCGTTCACGAGGTCGGCGTACGAAACGAACCCGAATCCCCTTGATTTCAGGAAAGCCATCTGGGAGCGGAACTCCTCCAGGGGAATGTCGCTCGGGAACTTGTTGCCCAGGAAGGAGTGGTAGCACAGCGCGAACACCTTGTGGTCGGCCGCAGAGAGACTGGCGGGGGTGAATGCCAGGAGTGCGGCGAGCACGAGCAGGGCTGACGAAAAGGAACGTCCTGGAGCTGTCGGGAATTTCACATGGCGCATGGCGCGTCCTTTCTCTCCTTCTCAGGTGACCGGAATGGTCCTGCTCTTCCTATAATCCATCCAGCCGGGCTTTTCCAGGGGGATGTGGGGGCGGGGCCACGTGTCCAGGCATGCAAAAGTAGGTGAGACCCCCGTGCGGAAAGGACCCTCATAATCCTGAGCACCTGGGAGAAGGGCCGTGAACACCTCGGAGCAGGCCCGCGGGGGGTATTATTCCTTCAACAAATTGGGCATCCGTGGTATAAGGGGAACCCATGATCGAGAAGATACCTTTTCTCCACCGGGAGAAACTCTACTATATCATCATCCGCGAAGACATCGCCTTCACGGCCCTCCACGGGATCCTGGACACCCTCGTCGACCAGGGGGCCTTCCTCGGGGAGCCCGAGGACCCGGTGCTCTACACCGTGGTGTGCGAGGACGTGAAGTACACCGTGGGCGTGGACGGCATCGATGTCATGATCGCCTGCGCCTGAGCCCCCGGCCATGGTGGGAATCCATCTCTGCCAGCCCGACGCCTGCGTGTCGTGCGCCGCGTGCTGCGGCATCTACAACCTCGTGGAAAACACCAGGCCTGCCCTCGTGAAGCGGTTCGAGTACCGAGGCGCCCTCATGGAGAAGGTCCGTGCGGGGGGGCTCTCCCTGGAGGACTACCGCGAGGTGGTGAGGCGCAGGGAAGACGGCAGGAGGATCTTCAAGACGATTTACGCGTGCGAGTTCGTGGGTTTCCTGAACCCGGACGGCACGAGGGTGGGGTGCCTGCTCCACCCCATGGTCACCGGCGGCGAGGATCTGCGCGTCCACAGCTTCTACGGCCGGGAGATCTGCGACGGCCACTTCTGCCCGAGCTATCAGAAGCTCAACCCCAACGAGGCCCAGATCGTCCTCGCCACCGTGGACGACTGGTACCTCTACGGGGCGGTCATCACGGACATCGACTTCGTGAAGACCTTCTTCTCCCTGGTCCAGAACGCCCTGGGAGAGGAGATACGGGTCGCGAGGGTCAGGGGAAACGGCCTCCTCGTCCGGATCCTGAAGGAGTACTTTTCCCTGAAGACCTCCTGGCCGTTTCGCGACACCTCGAAGCCCAGGTTCGGCAAATATTATTTCGTCGGCGAGGAGTACGACATCGACCGCATCGACTATGCCCGCCTGGGGGTGGAGGTCCCGGCCTTCGACCCCATCTTCCTGAGCCTTGCCTCCTCGTTCGCCGCAAAAGATGACCTTGACCGCGCCGTGACAACAATAGATACTCTCATCAAAGGTTTCTGCCATGAATACAGAAGATCTGATCACGAGGATCATTGACCTGGCCCTCGAGGAAGACGGCGAGGACATCACCTCGAAGGCCATCTTCGGCCCGGCCGAGCGCATGAAGGCGACGTTCAGGGCCAAGGCTCAAGGCGTGCTCGCAGGCACGGAGGTCGTGCGCAGGGTGTTCGCTCGCCTCGACCCTTCGGCGGTCTGCTCGTTTTTCGTCAATGACGGGCAGAGCGTCAGGCCGGGCGACACCATCGGCATTGTCGAAGGACCGGCCGTGGCCGTGCTCAAGGGCGAGCGCGTGGCGCTGAACTTTCTCCAGCGCATGTCGGGCATCGCAACCCGGACCGCCCGGTACGTGAGCCTCACGGAGGGGACCCGGGCGAAGGTCCTCGACACGAGGAAGACCGCACCGGGCCAGCGGGTGCTCGACAAGTACGCCGTGAAGGCGGGCGGCGGCACGAACCACCGCATGGGCCTGTGGGACATGGCCCTCGTCAAGGACAACCACATCGACCGGGAAGGCTCCATCGAAGGCGCGGTGAGCAAGGTGAGGAAGGCCTTTCCCGGCGTGCCGGTCGAGGTCGAGGCCAGGACCCTCGACGACGTGAGGACGCTCCTGGAATTAGGCGTCGACAGGATCATGCTGGACAATTTCTCCCCCGGCGACATGAAGAAGGCCGTGGAGCTGGCCGGGGGCCGGATTCCCCTCGAGGCTTCGGGGGGGATCGGCCTGGCGAACGCCCGGGACGTGGCGCTCACCGGCGTGGACTTCATCTCGGTGGGGGACATCACCCACTCGACGGATGCCCTCGACATCTCGCTCGTCATCGAAGGGGCCCCATGAATCATCGCGAATGCGGTCGGATCATCCGGGAGGCAAAGGCCGAGCTCGGGGAGAGGCTCATCATCCTGGGGCACCACTACCAGAGCGACGACGTGATAGAGCACGCCGACTTCGTGGGGGACTCCCTGGAGCTCGCCCGGAAGGCCTCGCAGATCGTCGACGCCGAGTACGTGGTGTTCTGCGGCGTCTATTTCATGGCCGAGAGCGCCTGCATCCTGGCCCCCGGCAAGAAGGTGTACCTGCCCGACCGGCAGGCGGGGTGCCCCCTCGCGGACATGGCCTCCCCGGAGGGCGTGCAGGCGGCCTGGGAAGCCATCCGGCAGGACGGCCGCCGGGTAGTGCCGGTGACGTACGTGAACTCCTCGGCCCGGGTGAAGGCTTTCTGCGGACGGGAAAACGGGATCGTCTGCACCTCCGGGAACGCGCTTCTGGCCCTCCGGTGGGCCTTTGCGCAGGGGGACAGGGTCCTGTTCGTGCCGGACATGAACCTCGGCAGGAACACCGCCCGAAAGATGGGGGTGAGGGAAGAGGAGATTGCCCTGTGGGACCCTGCGCTGGAACGGGGCGGCCTCGGAAGCGAAGAGCTCGCCCGGTCGAAGGTCGTCCTCTGGAAGGGCTGGTGCCCGGTCCACTGGCCCCAGTTCACGGAGGAGGACGTGAGGCGGGCGAGGGAGAACTCCCCGGGGGTTACGGTCATCGTGCACCCCGAGTCCGACCCCCGGACGGTGGAGGCCGCGGACGCCGCCGGCTCCACCGCACAGATCCTCGCCCGGGTGAGGGAGATGCAGCCCGGCGGAACCCTTGCCATCGGCACGGAGGCCAACATGGTCAGGCGGGCCGCACGGGCCAGGAACGATGTGACGGTCGTGCCGCTGCGCGAGGTGTTCTGCGGGGACATGGCCAGGATCACCCCCGAGAAGCTCGCGTACACGCTCACGCACCTGGACAGCGGGGAGTGCCGGGTTTCTGTGCCCGGCGACGTCGCCCGGGACGCATCAACCGCCCTGATGAACATGCTGAGGATATGACCATGCCCGACTTGTACAGGGAAACGGAGTGTCTCATCATCGGGACCGGCATCGCCGGGGCCACCTGCGCCTACATAGCCGCCAAGTCCGGCCTCAGGGTGTGCCTCCTCACCAAGCGGTCCGACCCGTCGATCACCAACACCAACAGCGCCCAGGGGGGCATCGTGTACACCGGGCAGAACGACAGCCCCGAGCTCCTCAGGCGCGACATCCTGGCGGCGGGCAGGCACGTCAACAGCGTCGAGGCGGTGGAGTTCCTCTCCCAGAACGGCCCCCGGATCGTGAAAGAGGTCCTCATCGACGATCTCAAGGTGAACTTCACCCACCTCAAGGGGGCAGAGGACGAAAACTACGATCTCACCCGCGAGGGGGCTCACTCCATCAACCGCATCCTTTACTCGGCCGACCACACGGGCCAGGAGATCGAGAAATCCCTCATCGAGGCGCTGAGAAAGATGAGCAACGTGGAGATCGTCACCCACGCCACGGTCACCGACCTCATCACCCTGCATCACCACTCCACGGACATCCAGGCGCGCTACCTGCTGGAGGACCGGTGCGCCGGGGCCTACGTGTTCATGGAAAGGTCCAAGGAGGTGGTGGCGATCCTCGCCCAGTACACGGTCCTCGCCACCGGCGGCCTCGGCGACATCTTTCTCCACTCCACCAACCAGAAGGGCACGGTGGGGGACGGCATCGTCATGGCCATGAGGGCCGGCGCCAACGTCATCAACATGGAGTACATGCAGTTCCACCCTACGACGCTCTACGTGCCGGGCACCCGGAGGTTCCTGCTGTCCGAAGCCCTGCGGGGCGAGGGCGCCCGGCTCATGAACCTCAGGGGCGAGTACTTCATGGACAAGTACAATCCGACGCTCAGGGACCTGGCCCCCCGGGACGAGGTGGCCGTGGCCATCTGGGACGAGATGATCGAGAACTCCGAGCGCCACGTTCTGCTCGACATCGCGAACTTCGTGAAGGAGGACATCCCCACGAGGTTCCCCAGCATCTATGCGACCTGCATGCAGGCGGGCATTGACATCACGAAGGAGCCCGCACCGGTGGTCCCGGGCGCGCACTACTTCTGCGGGGGCGTCCACGTGAACTCCCTCGGCAGGACGACCCTGAACGGCCTTTACGCCGTGGGCGAGGTGAGCTGCACCGGCCTTCATGGGGCAAACCGTCTCGCCTCGACCTCGCTTCTGGAGGGGCTCGTGTGGGGCTACTACGCGGCCAGGGACATCGCGGTCAAGGTGCACACGGGGGAGACCATCGGCCTTTCGATGCTCAAGTCCGTGCGGGACTGGATCCCCACGGGCAAGGTGGAGAACGAGGACCCCGCCCTCATCGCCCAGGACTGGATGTCCATCAAGAGCACCATGTGGAACTACGTGGGCATCGTGCGCACGAGGCAGAGGCTCAAGATCGCCATCGAGGACCTGCGGCACATGTACCTGAGGATCGAGGAGTTCTACCGCGAAACGCCGGTCTCCAAGGACATCATCAGCCTCTTCCACGGAACCCAGGCGGCGATCCTGGTGGCGGATGCGGCCTTCCGGAACAGGAACTCCATCGGCTGCCATTTCCTGCGCGACTACAAGGACGCGCCGCAGTCCTACCCGGCCATGCGGCACAACGACATCAACTGACGCGTGCCGGCATATTTTTATGGCAGGACAGCCATACTATGGTCTGCGAACCCCTGCGGTTAGGGTGCGCCGCTCCCCGGCGGCACCCCGGAAGAGCCTCTAACTCTGCGATATCAAGACACGAACACCCTTCCTGCTTTGTGGCACGTATTTCGCTTTCCCTTTGCTTTTGAGAATCCCGAAGCGGGAGAAGAAGCATGGGTCCACGGGAAAAGGCAGAGTCACGCTGCGCCGTCTGCCAGGCGGCAGAACCGGTGTCACGGTGCGAAGGCTGCGGGAAGGCCCTGTGCCGGAAGTGCCGGGGCATGGAGATATACGGCTCGAAGGACGGGGAAATCACGGTGAAGCACTTCTGCCCGGACTGCCTCAAAGACCCGAAGATCAACCCGTCCACGGACGCGAAGAAGGTATTCGGGCTGCCTGACGTCACCGACATGGTGAACAGCGACAGCACCAAGGCAAACAAGTTCAAGATCAAGCTGAAGATCTGAGCACTACAGGCACACACGCACCACGGGTTCACGGGGGCGATGGAAAGGAAACCAGCTTCCTTTTCATCTTCGCGATCATGCACCGCCTGCTTTCCATCGCCCGCTTCTCCCCGCAGCAAACCTGCCGCCCACAGACGCCAGAAGCAATTTATGGCGGATACACCAGAAAGAGTTATGGTGCGGAAACCAGATCGGGCGAAACAACCAGGGTCTAAAGATCATAGGCCATGTAGATACGGCAAGAATAACCAATAATATCAATATCGAGAACAATCTGTTCGCACGAGGCTGCGCTGGCACGCATTTCGCTAATATAGGGGACATAAAGTGATTGGCGCTCTTTCACAACTGGATGGAACACGCTCGTCGCACAGGGCGACCACCATATGTTTTCACGGCATGCGCATTGGCGTCCAGGCCTTTGTTGGCAGTGCGGATATTCTCCGGGATACCCACTGGGGATCAGGATTCCCCTTTTATGCCTGGATAAGGCCGGATGCCCTGTAAGCCGCATGCCGGGCAACTCAATACTCTCAACGACGAAGAACACAAAGTAACTGAAACCTCCTTTTTGATGCCAGAAGATGGGACAGATAAACTCCGCTACTGTCCCCCACACCTAATCTTCTGGCTTTTTTTTTGTCCTGACGGGTATGCTTCCCCGACCTGCGGGGCGGGCCGGGGAAAATACCTTGACAACAGGCCCAAGTTCTATTAATAGCCCTTCATCTTTAGGCATGAATAGAGAATCAGGAGCGCAACCATGTATGCAGTGATAAAGACCGGCGGGAAACAGTACAAGGTCGAGGAAGGCGACAGGATCCAGGTCGAGAAACTCGAGGCTGAGACCGGCCAGACCGTTACGTTCGACGACGTCCTCTTCATCGGGGGGGATGAATATAAGCTCGGTGAGCCCGCGCTTTCCGGCGTCACCGTGACCGCCACCATCGTACGGCAGCTCAGGGCCAAGAAGATCATCGTCTTCAAGATGAAGAGAAGGAAGGGCTACCACAAGAAGCAGGGTCACCGGCAGAACCTCACCGAACTCTCCATCACGAAGATCGACACGGGCAAGGAGGCGTAAGTTACCATGGCTCACAAGAAATCAGGCGGTACCTCCCGCAACGGCAGGGACACGTCAGGGAAAAGGCTCGGCGTGAAGCGTTTTGACGGCCAGGAGGTCAGGGCCGGCAGCATCATCGTCCGCCAGAGGGGCACGAAGATCCACCCCGGGTCGAACGTCGGCTGCGGCAGGGACTACACCCTGTTCGCCCTCACCGACGGGGTCGTGAAGTTCGAAACCCTGTACAACAAGAAGAAGCGGGTGAGCATCGTAGCAAGCGCAGCATAAAATGGACTTTATCGATGAGTCCAAGATTTACGTAAAGGCCGGAGACGGCGGTAACGGTTGTTGTTCGTTTCGCAGAGAAAAGTTCGTCCCCCGGGGCGGCCCTGACGGAGGGGACGGCGGCAAGGGCGGGGATGTGATCATCGAGGCGTCCCCCCGCATTCACACCCTCCTGGACCAGCGCTACCACCCGCACTACAAATCGGAAAGAGGCCAGCACGGCAAGGGCAAGAACTGCACGGGCAGGTCCGGCCGCGACGCGGTGATCCAGGTCCCCGTGGGCACCGTGGTGAGGGACGCTTCCACGGGCGAGGCCGTTGCGGACCTCGTGGAGCCCGGGCAGTCCGTCATCCTCGCCAGGGGCGGGAAAGGCGGAAGGGGCAACGCCCAGTTCGCCACGCCCACGCTCCAGGCACCCCGGTACACCGAGCACGGCAAGCCCGGGGAGGAGCGCGACTTCCTCCTGGAGCTCAAGCTTCTGGCCGACGTCGGCCTCGTGGGCTTCCCCAACGCGGGCAAATCCACGCTCATCTCGCGCGTTTCCAGCGCGCGGCCCAAGATCGCGGACTACCCCTTCACCACGCTTGCGCCGAACCTGGGCATGGTCAGGTGGAAGGGCAGGGATTTCGTCGTAGCCGACATCCCGGGCATCATCGAGGGGGCGCACGAAGGGGTCGGGCTCGGCCTGAAGTTCCTGCGCCACATCGAGCGCACGAGGATCATCCTCTACCTCGTGGACCTTTCCCCCTTTTCCGGCCGCGAGCCCGCGGAGGAGTTCCGGATCCTGGAGCGGGAGCTTCAGGCGTACTCGCCCGAGCTTCTGAATCGCAGGAGCATCGCCGTCCTGAACAAAAGCGACGTCCCCGGGGCCTCCGAGCGCGCCAAAGATACGGTTGCCTTTATAAAAGACAAAGGGTATCCTTGCCTTATAGCTTCAGCCCTCACGGGGGAAGGGGTGGACGGCATACTGGACGAGATAATAAGGGACCTCGATGGATAAGTTTTCCCGCGCACAGCTTTCTTCCTGTCGGCGCGTGCTCATCAAGATCGGCTCACAGGCGCTGAGCACCGGCCTCGGCCTCAACAACCGCATGATCGAGCGGCTCTGCGACGAGCTCTCGCTCCTGAGGGACCAGGGCAGGGAGTTCGCCCTGGTGTCGTCGGGCGCCATCGCCCAGGGCAAGTGCATCATGAAGATCGCTGACCCGGCCATCGCGCTCTCGAAAAAGCAGGCGCTGGCAGCCATCGGCCAGGGCAGCCTCATCCGTGCCTACACCGACGCCTTCCGGCGCTACGGCTACACCGCAGCCCAGATCCTCATCACCCGGGACGACCTCGACGACCGCCACCGCTATCTCAACATCCGCAACACCTTCACCGCGCTTTTCGAGCTGGGCGCCATCCCCATCGTCAACGAGAACGACACCGTGTCCGTGGACGAAATCCAGTTCACGGACAACGACATGCTCTCGGCCATGATCATCCCCCTGGTCGAGCCCCACGCCCTCATCATCCTCACGGACACCGAGGGCGTGTACCTCGACGACCCCAGGGCAAACCCCGAGGCGCAGTTCCTCTCGGAGATCAGGGACTTCAAGGCGAAGGAGATCAGGACCTCCGGGGGGGCGGGCGCGCTGGGGAGGGGGGGCATGGAGTCGAAGATCAAGGCCGCCTCCCATGCTTCGATGCTGGGGATTCCCACGGTCATCGCCTCCGCGTACACCCCGAACGTGATCTCCCGGGTGCTTCGGGGCGAGGTGGTGGGCACCCTCGTGCACCCCCGCAAGCGGAGCAGCCGGCTCAAACAGAAAGACCACTGGATTTCCTTCGTCACCAGGCCCAAGGGCAGGGTGGTCGTGGACAGGGGGGCCGCAAAGGCCATTCTCGACAACGGCAGGAGCCTGCTTCCCGTGGGCGTCGTGGGCGTGGAGGGCATGTTCCGGGCGGGCGACCCCATCGAGATCGCGGACAGGCCGGGAGAGGTCATCGCCGTGGGCCTGAGCAACTTCAGCAATGAAGAGATCCTGAAGGTGAAAGGGGCCAACTCCTCCCAGGTGTGCTCCATCCTGGAAAAGGAATGCGACGAAGAGGTCGTTCACCGGAACAACATGATACTGAGAAAGGAAACGGGGCAGTGAGCTCAACCATGATTACCGATATCGCCGCCCGGGCGAAAAAGGCATCGCGGGCCCTCGTGGGACTCCCGGAAGGGGCCAAGGCGCAGGCCTTGAGGGCGGCTGCGCAGGGTCTGAGGGAGAAGCGGGCCGACCTCGAGCGGGAGAACGCCAGGGACGTCGCGGGGGCCCGGGAGAGGGGCCTGAGCACGGCCATGATCGACCGGCTCACCCTGACCGAAGGCGTCATCGAGTCCATGGCCCGGGCCCTCGAGGAAATCGCGGACCTGCCCGACCCGGTGGGCAGGATCACGGGCATGACCCGGAGGCCCAACGGCCTCGTGGTGGGCAAGATGAAGATCCCCATCGGCGTGGTGGCCATCATCTACGAGTCGCGCCCCAACGTCACGGCCGACGCCGCCGGCCTCTGCCTCAAGGCGGGCAACGCCGTCATCCTCCGGGGCGGGTCCGAGGCCATCCACTCGAACAGCGCCATCGCGGAGGTCCTCAAGGGGGCGCTCGCCCGTTCGGGCATCGACCCCGACGTCATCGGGTTCATCCCCGTCACCGACCGGCAGGCCATAAGCGAGCTGCTCTCCCTCGAGGAGTACATCGACCTCGTCATCCCCCGGGGCGGCGAAGGCCTGATCCGCACCGTGGTGGAGAACTCCCGCATCCCCGTCCTGAAGCACTACAAGGGCGTGTGCCACATCTTCGTGGACCGGGACGCAGACTTCGGCAAGGCCTACTCCATCTGCATCAACGCGAAGGTGCAGAGGCCGGGCGTGTGCAACGCCATGGAGACCCTGCTCGTCGACGAAGCCGTTGCGCGGGATTTCCTGCCGGGCATGATCGGCCTCTTCCGGGAGCACGGCGTGGAGATCAGGGGCTGCGAAAAGACCCGCGCCATCGTGGACGGCGTGCTGCCCGCCACGGAGGACGACTGGTACGCGGAGTTTCTCGACCTGGTCCTGGCCGTGAAGGTCACGGCCGGCATGCAGGAAGCCATCGACCACATCGAGCAGTACGGCTCCGACCATACCGAGGCCATCATCACGGAAAACTACACCAGGGCCATGGAGTTCCTGAGGATGGTGGACTCTTCCACGGTGCTCGTGAACGCGAGCACGAGGTTTGCCGACGGCGGGGAATTCGGCCTCGGGGCGGAGGTGGGGATCAGCACCTCGAAGATCCACTCCTATGGGCCCATGGGCATCGAGGACCTCACCATCGGCAAGTTCATCGTGTTCGGGGACGGCCAGATCAGGACATGAGGCTCGGCATATTCGGCGGCACGTTCAACCCCATCCACTTCGGCCACTTAAGGGCTGCCGAAGAGGTGAGGCTGGCCGTCGGGCTGGACGAGGTGCTTTTCGTCCCCTCCCACATCCCCCCCCACAAGGAGCTCGCGGGGGGATCGACCGCCAGGCAGCGCCTGGAGACCGTGAAGCTCGCCATCGGGGGCAACCCCCATTTCCGGCTTTCCTCCTTCGAGGTGGAGCAGGGGGGCAGCTCCTACTCCATCAGGACCATCGAGCACGTGCGCGCCAGCTACGGGATCACCCCGTACTTCATCCTGGGCAGGGACGCCTTCAACGAGATCTCCACCTGGCACCGGGCGGGGGAGCTCTTCGGGCTGGCGAACTTCGTGGCCACCTCGAGGCCCGGGTCGCCCGCTTTTGTGCTCGGGGACGTGCTGGGGGGGCTTGCGGCGGACTTCCGGGCAGACGGTGCGGGCTATGTGCACACGAGCGGCAACCGGATACTCTTCACGGAGGTCACCGCGCTCGACATCTCGTCGTCCCTGGTACGCGGGCTGTGCAGGTCGGGCAAATCCATCACGTACCTTGTCCCGCGCGAGGTGGAGGAGTACATAAAAGAGGAGGGGATGTACGCATAGATGAAAGAGCTGTGGCAGAGGGCCGTGGAGGCCCTCGAGGAACGGAAGGCAATCGACCTCGTGGTCCTCGACGTGAGGAAGGTCTGCTCCTTTGCGGACTACCTCATCGTGTGCACGGGCATGTCCGACCGGCAGGTGAGGGCCATGGCCGGGCACGTCACGGAGTCCCTCGGCAAACCCTTCGGCACCGAGGGCATGGACAGCGGGCGGTGGGTGCTCCTGGACTACGTGGAGGTGATCGTCCACATCCAGCTCGAAGAGCTCAGGAAGTACTACGACATCGAGGGCATGTGGTTCGATGCCAAAAGGCTCGTGGGGTGAAGATCGTCTTCTGCCTGTCCGGGAAGACCGACCGCGGCCCGGTGAGCGGGCTCGTGGAGGAATACCGGAAGCGGATCTCGCGGTACGCCCCCGTGGAGCTCATCGAGGCGAAGACGCTCAGGCTTCAGGGCAGGGAGGGGGTGCACGTCCTCCTGAGCCCCGACGGCCAGGGCATGGACTCCGAAGGATTCGCGCGCTTCATCGGGGAGACGCTCATGGCCTCGACCAGGCACCTCTTCTTTTACACCGGCGGCCCGGAAGGGTTCGACGAAGCTTTTGCCGGCAGCGTCGGGAAGAAGATCTCGTTCTCGCCCATGACCTTCAGCCACCAGATCATCAGGATCATGCTCCTCGAGCAGGTATACCGGGCGTTCACCATATTGAACAACGAGCCCTACCACAAGTGACGGGCGCCATCGGGCGCACCTTCCGTTCGCTGTGAAGAAAGGGGGTATTGTGGTTCGTGCCCCGGTCGAAACGCCGGCAAACGCCCTTTGGACCGGGTGTTCCGGGCCATATTCATGTTGTGGGCAGGGTGTTTCTTGTATATACTATTTCCTGTGGGATGGACTGCAGTTCAGAAACAACCTTCAGGTGTTGCAGGAGAAAAACAGTACGGGGAGGCAGGATGATCTATTCCAAGCTGGTCAAGCTGATAGAAGACAACCAGGAAGAGCTCGTGAGGCGCTCCCTCAAGGAGCTGCTCAGCCGCGATGAAACGAGGTGCTACCGGGACGTCAAGCCGGAGATCCTCAGGGAGCGCGTGTCCGACGTGTACGTCAGGCTGATCTCGTGGCTCAACAGGGAGCGGAGTGCCGCGGACATCCAGAAATATTACATCGACCTGGGGAAGAGGCGGTTCACCGAGTGCATCCCCATCAGCGAGGTGGCGATCGCCTTCATGCTCCTGAAGAGGCACCTCTGGCTCTTCGTCACCGAGAAGCAGTTTTTCGATTCCACCTACGAGTGCTACCAGGCTCTGGAGCTCAACAACAAGGTCGTGCTCTTTTTCGACCGCATCATCTACTTCGCCATCACCGGGTACGAAGAAGAGATGTTCAAGGCGGGCCAGGACAAGGAAGGCATTTTCTCGAGGCTGCTGAAAAAGAAATGACCCCTGTGCCCTGAAACAAGAGGGGGCATTCCCGGGAAACCGCGACCGTGAGCGCCGATGGACGGTGGGCGCACAGGCGGGCGGAGGGGCACATGACATCCGAGAAGCTGGTCCTGCTCATACAGAACAACGCGCACGAGCTCACCAAGAGGCTCTGCCGGGACCTCCTGGCCAGGGAGGAGACGAAGTCGTACGGGGGCATCCGGGAAGAAGTTGTCTACGAGCGGGCCTACGAGGTCTACAGCCGGCTCGACACCTGGCTCCAGGGGAACCGGTCGAAGGGGTCCGGGGTCGGGAAATACTTCGAGAAGCGTGGCGGGGAGCTTGTCAGCGAAGGTATCGGGCTGCGCGAAGAGGTCATGGCCCTCATGCTCATCAAGCGGCATCTCTGGCTGTTCGTGCTGGAAACCAGCTTCTTCGACTCGACCTACGAGCTCCAGCAGGCCCTCCAGTTCAACAACCGGGTGGTCCTGTTCTTCGACCGGGCGATCTATCATCTCGTCGCCGGCTACCAGCGGGAGATGCCCCGGGCCTGAGAGCTCTCCTTCCGTTCAGATCCGGTGCCTGACGTCGGCCGGCCGGTGAGAGCCTTCGGGAAGGCCCCCCGCCCGCCGGAAACCTGTGGGGGCAGTCCCTTTAAAGGTCGAAGGAGACCTTTATCTTGAAGGTTCTGCTCGCGGGAAGGTCGAGCACCGCCGTCCCGAGCTTTTCCCCGATCTCCCGGATGATCTCCCGGGCCCGGTCCTCGTCCGGTGCGATGAGGGTGAACCAGCAGTTGGGCTCGCCCGTGCGCACGTAGTTGTGCGTGACTTCCGGGTAGGCGTTCACCAGGGAGGCATACTCGTCGATGCGTTCCCGGGGTACCTGCACACCGCAGAGCGTGGAGTGCCACCCCAGGGCGCGGGGGTTGATCACGGCCCCGATGC
>ERZ1645192.2175-NODE-2175-length-16305-cov-36.370338_pt1 | contig 16305 bp, 12 predicted proteins | sample MGYA00575354_ERZ1645192 | MGnify/ENA primary metagenome ERZ1645192 (study PRJEB40844, sample SAMN11349763) | freshwater sediment metagenome | isolation source: river sediment | host: Sediment | place: India: Faizupur Khadar , New Delhi | collected 2017-02-21 ... | reverse complement strand
AAAGGCCTGATCTCGGATTGGTCCGGGGCGCTTGCAGTGAAGATAGAATAGAAAAATATGATTATGATGGCCGAGGGCATCTATTGACCACAGAGCCGGCCAAAAAGGGAACGCGGCGGAGTGCGACGACCTGCCCCAATCCCGCCGGGATGTTTACGATTAAATTTTTTGAGACATATCGATTTCCACATTATTCTCCGCCTGGCTGTTGGGCAAGGCCACAGCGCGCTGATCTCCTATATTTGTCAGATCTCGGTTCTCACCCTCCGGGCAGCAAACGCATCCTATCGGGCAGAAGGTCTCGACCTCAGCAGTGGCATTATCACTTATTTCTATTTTGCATGGGTCCATAGCCCTGGCAATGGCATAATTCACTATGCTGCAACATTGATCGTCCTGATCTACGAGATAAGATCCCTCATAAATCCAGACCTCGCCGGGATTCAGCAGATCATCGCCGTTGTCATTGCCGGAAATGTAGCTTACATATCTGACCATATCGTCTTCAATAGAGACATTGGATAAATTCACATCTCCTGTGTTGGCCACAAAGAAGGTATATGTTATAGTATCGCCCACATCAACTTCTTCTCCGCTTTTATCAGAGATCTTCTCCAGATCGATTCCGGGTTCATAGATGATCTTGACTAGAACACCGCCGGAGGAATTCGATACATTGGAGCAGGGACCGGATGCTTTTGCTGTAGCATTGTTGACGATACAGGAACATATATCGCTCTCTTCCACCCTATAGTTAGCCTGGTAGGTCCATGAATCGCCTGGAGCCAGCTGCTCCTGGCAGATCGAGAGAGATGCTAATAAGTTCAACGTCAAAAAAAATATTGATACCCTCATGAACCTCACACCCGCTCATCAATCATTCCAAGCCTGTCGTCCTCTATCTTCAGACCGCTCAGGTTAACATCGCCTGTATTTTTAACCGTATAGGTGTAATTTATGACATCACCTATCCTGGCTGAAGAGACATCTGCTCTCTTATCTATCTCTATAGCGGCGGTGTAGCTTGTGGGAACACTCCATCTGGCGTTAAGGTGGAAGGTCTTGTTGCACGGATCAGTGGCGTTAGCCCAGACGATGTTGGTGATGTTGCCGCATAGATCTATCTCAGCAACAACGTATCTTGCATTGAAAATCTTGAATTCTCCAGGCAGTAGAGATGCGATCTGTTCTCTCAGGCCGAGCTTGTCATCAGTGACATTGACCTGGTAGAGAGTCTCATTTCCGGTGTTCTCTACGATTATGGTATAATTTATAGCCTGGTTTATGCCGGCGGGATTGACGGGAGAAGGCCCGAAATCAGCGGTTTTGTTGATCTTCAGACTCGATCCACAGCACTCAGAGTTCACAAAGTCCATGCCGCTTATATTGGAGCAGTTCAATGTGACCTGCTCTGGTGCGGAGACGGGACTCCAGCCCTCTTTTGACTCTTCGCTCAGATTATAGATTCCAGGAGGCAGGCTGCAGAACTGGTAGTAGCCGGTCTCATTGGTCAGGGCGCTAATTGCCCCACCCAGGCTGTTGGTAAGGACGATGGTCCAGTTTGAGAGGTTGAATCCGCCGCAGGTATTCTTTTTATGGCCGCTTATGCAGAGCGATGCCTGGTTGGTGAAGTTGAGGTTGGTTATGTTTTCTCCAGCCAGATCCCTGGTGTAGCAACCGTCGGGATAGGTCTGAGTCCATCCATCCTGAGAGAGCTCGCAGACGGAGTAGGTATCATTCTCTAGGTTGCAGACCTGCCAGAAGCCGCTGGCATCTGTGGTGGCATTCCACTGAGAGGTTGCATTGCTGATGGTGATGTTCCAGCCGGACAGCAGCAGGCCGGTGCAGCCATCTTTTTTATAGCCTGACAGGCAGTGAGTATTGTCATAGGTATAGGTGATGCAGGCATAAGACCAGCCTCTGGTCTCTATATGCGATGCGAATGTCCCGCAGCCGCGGACTGTTGAAACTGCTTTGTTCACCGCAGTGAGGTTGAATGTCCCCTGACCGACGTAAGCACTTACATTGCTCGTGGTTCTGCTGTCTGTAATGTTACCCACAGCAGTGTCATTAAAGGATGAATTACCTTGGAAATCAAGAATTCCGTCAGATGGGGGGACATTATGTTTGCTGCCATTGACGATCAAATCTAGATGAAGTGGACTGCCTTCGATCATCTCCATATCCAGATCTGCATCGACATATGCATAAGACCCATTGCACCATGACGGGCCCCAATTCTCGACTCTGGCAAATACAGAGCAATTCAGGGAAGTATTAAGCTCTACCGAGAGCAATTTGCCCTTGGAAGGATCGAATTTGTTAAACTGGTAATCAGCTGTCCAGCCCGTTATGTCTCCTTGGGGCGTTTGATCTGCGAAGAGATTTGAACACTGCATCTCTTGCACAATAGCGGCCAAGGATGAAGTAGTCAGAATGGCTATGAATAAAATAGATATTAATAATAATCTCCAATGTCTCATATCAGTTCATCTCCTTTTAGATAAATATCCATCTATGCACTGTACCCAGAGTTATTATTGAATTGTTCACCATCATCGACGTCCACCTTCTCCTGTTCTTGCAATCATAGACATAAGATAGGCAAAGTTTTGCATAAGCTCTCGAAATAAATTCGGAATTTTATGCTCCAAAGGTCTTGAGTGGGTTGGAGCATCGAAGATGATCGGAAGCGCCTCGTCTCCCCACATCCGCCAGATTTCCATAAATATATATCTATAAGCACAGTAAATGATAAGCGATATACTAGATATCCTCATATCGGCGCCATTAACCATATCCATTCACTCTTGACCTCGAGCTTTTCCGTTAAATTTTGCCTAAATTTCCGTAGTATGTTATGCCTATATACTATATAAAGATATCTACTAACTTATATCGAATATATTTTAAGCTCAAGAATATGCTCTGGAGAAGGTCCAGTTTAATCTATATTTTTCATTCTGATTTAGAGAGAGTATCTATTTTTAATTAAAATAATTCCCTCATTCAAGAGCCTCAATCTTATTATTAGAATATTTAATGTAAAAGTATATATATTAATAAAGTTACATTTACTTTAAGAGAGGCTCAAATATGAAAAGGACTTGGATCGCATCTAGATCTGCCGAGCATGTGACATATTCGGATAATATACACCACAGGCCAGGTGGAAATGTCTTCATATCACATCCTTTAGGAAATTTGGTTAGTTGGATATCTATACTGATCGGTCTCACAGCTGCCATCGGCTCAGTCAGCGCAGAGGAATCAGAGTCAAGAACGGTATCTGAAGGGGATTTGATAACATACTACTATAACGTGAGCAATATCGGCAACGTCAACCTCACTGGGATCAAGGTCATCGACGATAAAGTCAATCCCATCTACATTTCTGGCGACATCAATAACGATAGCTGGCTCAACCTCAGCGAGATCTGGCTTTATAAAGCAATTTATAGGGTCACCAAATCCGATCTCAATAAAGATATCGTCAATATCGCAAATGTCACCGCCACAGATCCTTGTGGAAACCCGGTTGAGGATGGAGATATAGAAATCCTAAAGACCGCAATATGGGAAGGCAATCCCATTCAGTACGGCCAATTCTGCGAGGCGCAGAAGATCTATGGTACGGGTTTTGTGGATATTGATACCAGCATTAGGGATAAAAAGATCGCCCTGGAGTATTCCAAAAACATGAATGGTGAGGGAGATATTGAGATTGAGCAGGAGCAGGCCTATTCCGAGATTGCGGACAAACTGAAGAGGAAGATAGATTCAGTTAACGGAGGCAATGAGAGCACATTAAATCTCTACGATAGCTCCAAGATGCTTTATTCCGGGGAGACACCAATGCAGGGCGAAAAGCGCCTGCGCTCCAAGGCCCTTTATGGTGGTATGGGATCAGAGCTTCGCGAAGAGTTTTCTGTCCGAGCGATGGAGTCAGATGAGGTATCATTCTTTGTGCAGACCATGCCCTATCAGCCTTACAATGGATGGAAAGAATTCCAAAAAGGCCTTGAAGATGCCGGAAGGGATACAGAGAGAATTGACAGATTAATGAGGAGCAAAGAAAACATCAGTAATTGCGCCTACTTGATGGGTCTGGAAAAAAGCAATTCCTTTAACGGCACCTGGGGAACTGATGCCATCTGGCATAAAATATTCTATAAAGATATAAATGCCAGAGAGATGTTCACCGGAAATTTTGAGGTTAAAAAGCAGATCAAGTTCCACAAGTATCCGGCGATGGATAAAGAAGAGAAAGGATGCACAGGAATAGATTGCTGAGGCCAGGCTGATTGATACAGGGCATGAAGTTCTGGCGATCTTCAATTCATCCTGGTATTGCACAAGTGGAGGCAAATTATCGAACTGGATCCAAATATATCAAGCAGAGCGAATTTCTGCCGCACTGAAAAGCCATGTCCATTCCGATTTGATGACGGAGCCTAATAGGAATCACCTTCCGCCAGACTGTCGGCGAATTTGAGATAATTGCAGGAGGGGCGGCCCAGGGGGATGATGCTGCCCTGGACCTCACCTTCCTCAATCTCAAGGACGGCAAGGGAAGGGGCAGACATCCTGGGCAGAGTGGTGCTCCCCGGGCAGATGAGAAGGCTCTTGCCCTTTTCAATGAGAGGGCGGTGTATATGCCCGAAAACCAGAACCTGTACATCCATCTCCCGGGCCATCATCTCTGCCCCCACCAGGTCGGAGCCGTGCGAGGCCATATGGACCAGGCCGATCCGGATCCCCTCCACCTCCAGCACAGCTCTCTCCGGCAGAAGCCTCTTGAGTTCAATAGAGTCCGAATTGCCATGGACCGCCTTCATTGACCCTAAATCTGATAGTGCGGCATAGGCGCTGGCGGAAACGAAGTCGCCGGCGTGAAGGATCATATCTGCCTCCTTCAGCAGACCGGCCAGTGGAAGAGGAATGGTGTCGGATTCAAGATGAGTATCTGATAGGGCTATTATTCTCATTTTCTTATCAGAAGAGGGTATTCCAGATCATAGGCTATTAGTATGCCGGTCCAAGGATGGGTCCATGCATCTGCCTTGTGGCAGCGGCCAATATCAGAGAAGCTCGCGTTAACTTGATTACCGCCTGAATCGAAAGGTATCAGGTATTAAGTGATTAGAGCATAAAGGCAGAATCAGACCATAAGATCGGACCAAGAATTGCAGAGGAAAAGAGCGATATGATTGCCAGGAGAGCAGAAGAGCTGGCCCCCTTCATGGTCATGGAGGTTTTAGAGCGGGCGCGGGAGATGGAGCGGCAGGGCGAAGACATCATTCATCTTGAGGTGGGCGAGCCGGATTTCGATGTTCCCTCCCCAGTAAAAAAGGCCACCTGCTGGGCCCTGGAAGAGGGAGCCACCCATTACACCCACAGCCTGGGAGATATACAGTTGCGAGAAGCCATCTGCGAGCACTATCTGGATGACTATGGCGCAGAGATCAGGCCGGAGCAGGTGGTGGTGACATCCGGGACATCTCCGGCAATGATGCTTGCCTTTGCCTCGCTTCTGGAGAGGGGCGAGGAGGTGATAGTCTCCGATCCGGGATACGCTTGCTATCCCAATTTCATCAAATTCCTGGGTGGAGTCCCAACCAGGGTGCCGGTATATGAGCAGGATGGATTTCGTTTGAGGGTGGAGGCCATCCGGGAGAGGATAAGTTACAATACCAAGGCCATACTGATCAATTCGCCCTCCAATCCCACCGGATGCCTGATCTCTGAAGAGGATATGAAGGCCATAGCCGGCCTCTCTCCCTATATCATATCCGACGAGATCTATCATGGTCTGGTTTATGAGGGACAGGAGCACTCCATCCTGGAGTTCACAGACAGGGCCTTTGTCTTGAACGGCTTTTCCAAGCTCTATGCCATGACCGGCTACCGCCTGGGATATCTCATCGCCCCACCCCGGTTCATCCGGCCTATTCAGAAGATGCAGCAGAACTTTTTCATCTGCGCCGGCTCATTAGCCCAGAGAGCAGGCATTGCTGCTTTGCAGGAGAGCGAAGCAGAGGTGGGGGAGATGAGGAGCATATATGATCGCAGGCGCAAGTTCATGATCAAACGCCTCAAAGAGCTGGGCTTCTCCATAGCCGTGGAGCCGACAGGAGCTTTTTATGTATTTGCCAATGCCAGAAGCTTCTCCGGTGACTCCTACCGCCTGGCCTTCGATATACTGGAAAAGGCTCATGTGGGAGTGACGCCTGGGGTGGACTTCGGGAAAAACGGGGAAGGCTATCTTCGTTTCTCTTATGCCAATTCCTTAGAGAATATTGAGGAGGGACTGAACCGGCTGGAGCTATATCTAAGGAAAGCAAGCTGGCTATAGTCCGGATGCAAATTCATTTTTCGGCTCAGTCCTTTGTCAGGATATCCAGCAGCTTCCTGGCATTCTCCCTGAACTCTTCCAGGCTGCCGTTATTTCTCAGCTTGAGGCTGGCGGCCTCCATAGCCTGGCACATGCCCCATCCCATCTCCCGGCACTCCCTCTGCTCCAGCGCCGCAGCAGCCTGACCATCCGGCTCGCCGCAGGAGGAGATGATCTTCTCATCCTGATCCAGCTCGTCAGCCCCGCACAGGCCACTTCCTGGATCGTCCGGCCGGCCCCGCGCCCGAAGCCACCTCAGGCGCTCTTCCGCCGGAGCGCATATCTCCACCAGATGAAACTCCTCGGCCTGGGAGGCGAAATAGTCAGCTTCCTCTCGAGAGCGCAGGCCGTCCACCACTACCGTCTTCTCTCCACTGGCCCTGGCCTTCTGCAATATTCGCCTGGCCACGGCCTCGGGCCCCTCCACCTCTCGCAAGGCGCAACCGACCCGACCCAAATTCACGTCTGTAGCCTCCAGCCCCCGCCTGGCCGCCTCCTGGCGGATGACATCTCCCATGACCAGCACCGCCAGGCCCTGCTGCCTTGCCACCCGGGAGGCCTCTCCCTTGCCCGAGCCGGGCAGCCCTACAAAGCCGATGATCTTCATCGCAAGTTCTCCTTAATGCTTCAGCTCATTCCGTTATCTAGCTTTCCCATATCATCTTGGGCAGAGCATGAACCCGGATCTCCACCTCACCATGGCTGGCGGCGCGGCAGGCTTCTGCCATCTGCTCCATCTCCTCAATGGAAACCGGCGGAAATGGACTCTCGTCCTCACCGGGATGGCCCTGCTGAAGGATCAGGCCCTCCAGGCGGCTGCGGGGATATAACCCCTTTAGTCGGCAAAGTGCCCCGGCGATCTTCTCCGCCTGGGAAGTGGAGGGATCATGGGGGAAGACTGTAGTCCTGGCCTCAAATACACCTCCCGATTTAAAGCAGATCTCCAGGCTCTTTCTCACTGCAGAGGCGCTGTGGCCTCTTCCCGTGGCTGCCTCATAATCCGGCTCCTCCAGGGCAGACTTGAGGTCCAGAAAGACCCTATCCACCAGGCCTTCTTCCAGAAGCATCTCCAGGTGATCGGGAAATATGCCCGAGGTCTCCAGGCCAGTAGCCAGGTCAAGGCTTTTCGCCAGGCGGAAGAGATGCCTGCATGCCTCCAGCTGGAGCAGAGGCTCTCCCCCGGAGAGAACCAGGCCGTCCACAAAGGGCTTGCTGATCGCCCTTTGCGCCGCTTCGTCCAGTTTGATCTGCAGGGGAGAGTGGCAGGAAGTTGAGCCACATTCCAGCCCTTCTGAAAACAGGGCGGAACGGCTGGGTCCGGGCAGGCCTTTGACCTCGGATACAATGCGAGAGACGATATAATGGAGGGGGACATATCTCTCTCCTCTCTGGAGCCGGCGATTCTGGCAATGAGGACAGCGCAGGGGGCAGCCCTGAAGGAAGACGACCATGGCCGCCCTCCCCGGCCAGTCCACTGTGGAGAGGGGCACAATTCCTCCCAGGTTTACCCTCATTCATCCTTCCCGGCGAGGGTCCAGCTGCACCGGGCCGCCTGAAATATTGGACAGCCGCTCCTCAAGCTCTTTTTCATGCGCTTTTGCCTGCTCCCGGCTGCTGATCAGATCCTTTGTCTGCTGCTCCAGGCTGCTCTCCAGGCTCTTGATGCTTTTTTTAGCCTGGGCAGAATCTTGCCGGATCCTAACTTCCTCAAGGCTGGATTCCGCTATTGCCTCTCTGGTTTTCACTATCTCCTCTTCCAGAGCAGCCCAATTTGACCTGGCCTTCTCCAGAGACCTGTTTTTGATCAGCATCTCGATATGCTCCAGGGTCTTCTCCTTCTTTTTGTCCTTGAGGCCGAGGCGTGAGAGATGGCTTTGCAGCTCCACTAAAGATCCGGAGATCTCCTCATCCCTAACCTCGGCAGGAGACTTGAGGAGCCTCTGGAAGAGGCCATCATGCTGCAGGCTGATTCTGGAGCTCGAGCCCTGCTTGGCCATTCTGGAGAGGGCCTTGGATAGAGGTGAGACGAGCTCAGCCAGCTCCTCCTCTGCCTGGCTCTTCATTGTCAATGCCCTTTCCAGCTCTCTTTTCAGCTCTTCGGCCCTCCTTCCCTCATCGCTCCTCGAGTGCCTGCCAGCCTCATCCTCCAGGTTAGAGAGGCGGGATTTCAGATCCGCCAGACCGGCCTCATTTTGCCGGATCGACTCCTGGAGCTGCTCCAGGCGAGGCAGCTCCTTCTGCAACTCCTCGGAAAGCTGCCGGGCATAAAAGATCTCCTCAGATAGCTTTCTCTTCTTTTTCATCTCCTGCTCCAGATCCACTAGGAGGCGGCTTATCTCAGCCAGATTGGAGTTGATGCGCTCAATATTCTTGGGAAAGAGAGCAGCCACATATCTCTGGGCCCGGCCAAAGGTGGTGACGGTCCTCTCCAGGCCCTTGAGGGCGGTCCAATGATGCTGAAACGCATTATCCGGATCCCTTTTGTGAGGCGGCTGTAATTTTTCGCACAGAGAATCAAGCTGCTTGGACAGCTCGCCTCTTGCCGCCAGGCCGGCGCGAAGCAGCTTGGGTGGGGTGCCGGGATCCGGCTGAGCAGAATTGAGATCGGAGATGTCCCGGGAGAGAGATACAGCTGCCTTCTCCATACGGCTGTATATGCGGTCAAGCCTTTCGGCAAATCCGGATGGATCTTCATGCTGCTGCAGCCAGGAGTCGACCTCCTTCAGACTCAGGGAGGAGCGCTCCCCATGAGTCCTGCCTCCTTTGAAAATATTGTTCAGCCACTTCAAGGCAAATTCTCCTCTTTCTTGAGCTGATGAAATATCCTCTCTGCGATCCTGGGACCGAGAAGGCGGGAGATATCCGCCTGATCGGCGGCCTTCAACTTCTCCAGGCTGGTAATGCCGGATAGATAGAGCTTCCTGGCCCGGACCCGGCCTATGCCCTTCAGGTTCAGAAGCCCCAACAGATCCTGGCTGGCTCCATAGTGGATCCTTTCCGCCAGCTGCTCCGCCTTGAAGGTTATGCCCAGATCGAGTTGCTTGGACAGCTCCCCCAGGGAGTGCATAAGCCACTGGGCCGTCTCGGCGGTGCGGCGGATGTCTCCCGGACCGATGCGATATCTGCTGGCGATCTGATTTTCATTGACCTCGCCGATCCAGTCCATGAGCATGGCCGCAGTCTTGGCCTCGCGTAAAAGGTAGTCATAGTTGTCCTCATCATACAGCTCGCTCTGATGCTGATCTATGAACTCCTCCACCCAGCCGTCCGCAGATTGGACATAGAGCAGATCCATATTGGGAGTCATGGTGATGAGGTGGATCAGCCCCAGTTCAGTGGGGGCTTTGCTTGCCGCCCGGCTCAGATCCAGGGCGGGGGTGAACTTAGATGATTTCATGCTAGCATGGACCATGTTTTTATCAGCCCTCTTTCTCTCCAGGGCCTCCAGCATGATCACTGCGCTGAGGGGATCGATATAGAGCTTGGAGACCAGAGAGCCGAGCTTGCTTGGCAGCAGCGCCTCCTCGGCGTCCGAGATCATGCTGTTTTCTTTGAGAAACTGCACTACCTTCTCCACAGTCACATCAAGCTGCCAGGAGTCCTGCTGCTGGGCATAGAAGGTGGTAGCCATGAAGGCCTTCAACTCGGAGTCGCTTCTTGCAAAGCCTGCCGCAATAGTGGAGAGGATATGGGTTCGCAGAGCGCTCTGGCTGGCCAGCTTGGACCAGATCTCCTCCGGGCTGCCGTTTATGTAATGCTCAAAAAGCTCCTTCATCTCGGCGTCGTTTTTAGCCAGGAGAAAAGACTCGCCGTAGGGGTCCAGCCCGGGCCGACCGGCCCGTCCGGCCATCTGGCGATACTCAATGACCGGTATGGGGGCCATTCCCCGGCCGTATTCGTATCTCTTATAGCTCCTGATCAGTACTCTCCGCGCCGGCAGGTTCAGGCCTGCGGCCAGGGTGGGGGTGCTGGCTATGACCTTGATGCGGCTTTCCCGGAAACCCTGCTCCACCAGCCTTCTTTGCTCCGGCAAGAGGCCGGCATGGTGGAAAGCGACCCCATGAGAGACGCAAGACGCCAGGCGGACCGCCGTCTCGCTCTCCCCGCTGGCCAGAATGCGGGAGGACAGCTCCCTGGTGGCCTCATCGGGGACCAGCAGTGCGGAGAGCCGCGAGGCTGCTGCCTCGGCATTCTTTCTGGAGTTCTCGAAGATGAGGATCTGAGCTGACTGGGCCAGGGTATCCCGGACCAGGGCGGCAGACTCATCCTTCCCCCCCGCCAGGGGGGCTTCGCCGTCGGAGAATACCAGCCTCTCATTGCAGATGATCCCCTCCCGGAGCTGGATGGGCCGCCAGTCGCTACAGACCATATCCGCCCCCAGCCAGGAGGCGATCTCCCCGGAATTGGCCACGGTGGCCGAGAGAGCTATGATCTGCAGTCCGGGGTTGCAGCGCCGCAGCTTGGTGATGGTCATCTCCAGGGTGGGGCCGCGGCCCGGATCATTGAGCAGGTGGATCTCATCCACCACCAAGACGGAGAGGTCTCTCACCCAGGAGGCCCCATTTCTCATCAGTGAGTCCGCCTTCTCCGATGTGGCGATGATGATCTGATTTCGTCCCAGACGCTCGTCCTTCTTGTCCAGGTCTCCCGTGCTGATGCCCACGGCCACCCCCAGCTCCTTGAACTTCTGGAAGGAATCGTACTTCTCCGAGGCCAGGGCCCGCAGGGGAACGATGTAGAGAGACCGGCGCCCGGATAAGGCGGCGCGGAGCATGGCCAGCTCGGCCAGAAGGGTCTTGCCCGAGGCAGTGGGCATGGCTAAAAGCATGCTCTTTCCATCCAATAGGCCCCTTTCCACCGCCTCGGCCTGGGGAGGATATAGCTCCCTGTAGCCGCGAGAGGCATAGAGTTCGATCGCTTCTGGAGGCAGCCACGGCTCGAGGTCCTTTATCTCCAGCATCCGGCCACCTCCGGCATCTTTTTCTGCATCGACATCTCAGATCCTGATTCTTATTGCTGCCGCCAAGAATGCATCTCCTCTAATCTTAAATACTACGTGAAAGTACTAACTGCGGGATTGCAGTCGCAATCCCCAAAAGAGATCATCATATAAATGCATCTTCCATGGAGGGAAACTAATGTATGCCGATCGGATAAAGAACATCCCGCCCTACCTCTTTGCCGCTATTGACAAGGCCAAGCAGGAGGCCAGAAGCAGGGGCGTGGATGTCATTGACCTCAGCGTTGGCGATCCCGATCTGCCCACGCCGGAGCACATTGTAAGAGCCCTGAATCAGGCGGCCAGCGATCCATCCAACCACCAGTATCCCTCCTATGAGGGCAAGCTCTCCTTCCGCAAGGCAGTGGCCGACTGGTATCAGAGGACCTTCGGGGTGGATCTCGATCCCCAGAAAGAGGTATTGACACTGATCGGCTCCAAGGAGGGCATAGCTCACGCCCCTCTTGCTTTTATCAATCCGGGAGACGCGGCATTGGTTCCCGATCCGGCCTACCCGGTTTACAGGACGGCAACCGCCTTTGCCGGGGGCGAGGCGGTGATAATGCCTCTCCTGCGGGAGAACCGGTTCCTTCCGGATCTGGATGGCATAGCCCCGGAGGACGCCCGCCGGGCCAAGATCATGTTTCTCAACTACCCCAACAATCCCATCGGCGCTTCTGCGGACAGGGCTTTCTTCAAGAAGCTGGTCGACTTCGCCCATGATTATGATATCATAATCATGCACGACAATCCTTACTCAGAGACCTACTATGATGGAGAGAGGTCTCTCTCCCTGCTGGAGACGGAGGGAGCAAAGGATGTGGCGGTGGAGTTTCATTCGCTTTCCAAAACATACAACATGACCGGCTGGAGGATTGGATCGGTGGTGGGCAATGCCGATGTGGTGGCGGGAATAGGCAAGATCAAGAGCAATATCGACTCGGGGACCTTCGGAGCGGTCCAGGATGCGGGGGTGGTGGCTCTTAGCAGCCCCAGGTCTGTGGTGGACGGGATAAGGAAGATCTATCAGTATCGCATTGAAATTCTCTACAAAGCCCTCAAGGATCTGGGGCTGGAGCTGGAAAAGCCCCGCGCAACGCTCTATCTCTGGGCCTGGGCGGGAGGAAGCTCCATAGAGTACGCCGGAAGGCTTCTGGAGAAGACGGGAATTGTGGCCACGCCGGGTGTGGGCTTCGGAAAGTATGGAGAAGGGTACATCAGGTTCTCCATCACCCAGCCCACGGCCAGGATCGAGGAGGCGGCAGCCCGGCTGGAGAAGATGGGAAATTGAGAAGAGCAATGATCCAGGTTGGAGGGAAATCAAATCATCAAATCATCAATATTTTTATAATTTACAATTATGGAGGAGATTAAATTTGATAGAAAATTATTCTGCTAAGGAGATCGAGGCCCGATGGCAGAAGACCTGGGAGGATGAGGCGGTCTTCCAGCCCGAGCCGGACTCCCGAGAGAAGTTCTTCTTAACCATACCCTACCCCTATCTCAATGGAAATCTGCATGCCGGGCATACGCGAACTTTCACCATAGGCGATGCCGTGGCCCGCTTTCAGAGGATGAGAGGAAAGAATGTCCTCTTTCCCATGGCCTTTCATGCCACGGGAACGCCCATAGTGGGGCTATCTGAATTGATAGCCAACCGGGACCCATTGATCTGGGATGTCTATACCAAGCTGCACGGCATTGCCGAGGAAGAGCTGGCCACCTTAAACACCCCGGAGAAGATTGTGCTCTACTTCCGGCGGGAGGCCAAGCGGGCCATGCAGTCCATAGGCTACTCCATAGACTGGAGGAGGGAGTTTACAACCACCGATCCGGCCTACAGCAAGTTCATCGAGTGGCAGTACGGCATACTGCGGCGACTGGATTATGTGGTCAAGGGCAGCCATCCGGTGCGCTGGTGTCCGCACGACAAGAATCCGGTTGAGGATCACGACATCCTCAAGGGCGAGGATGCCACCATCATGGACTTTGCCTTGATCAAATTCCGCATGGGCGATAAGGTTCTGCCCTGCGCCACCCTGCGTCCGGAAACGGTCTTCGGGGTGACCAACCTCTGGCTCAATCCGGATGTGGATTATGTGCTCTGCACAGTCAACGGCGAGAGCTGGGTGGTATCCAGAGAGGCCTACGAGAAGCTGATCTTCACCGACAGAAGCGTTGCCTTCGGCTCGGAGATCTCGGGAAAGAACTTGATCGGAAAGAAGGTCACCAATCCCCTCACGGGAGCTGAGGTTCCCATACTGCCTGCCGCATTCGTGGACCCGGATAACGGCTCGGGGATTGTCATGTCCGTGCCGGCTCATGCCCCTTATGATTATCTGGCGCTCAAAGACTTATACGACAAGGACCTCACGGAGTACGGCATAACCGAGGACCTCAGGCAGATCAAGTTCATTTCTCTGATCCAGTCTCCCGGATATGGGGAGCTTCCCGCGGTAGAAGCAGTCAACGAGCTGAATGTGGCAGATCAGAACGATCCCAAGGCAGAGGAGGCCACCAAGATGGTCTACCGGCGGGAGTTTCATAACGGCGTTCTCAAGGCCAATACCGGAAAATATGCCGGCATTGCCGTCTCCAAGATCAAGGACGTGCTCCTGGCCGATCTGATAGAGCAGGGCATGGCGGAGATATTCTACGAGTTCTCCGAGACGCCGGTGATCTGCCGCTGCGGCACCCGCTGTGTGATCATGATGGTGCGGGACCAGTGGTTTTTGGAGTACTCCGACCCGGAGTGGAAGAGCAATGTCTTGCGCTGCCTGGCGGGGATGAAGATCATACCGGAGGAGTTCCGGACTGAGTTCATCAACAAGGTGGACTGGCTGAAGGACAAGGCCTGCGCCAGGAGAAAGGGGCTGGGAACCCATCTGCCCTGGGACAAGGAGTGGCTGATTGAGTCTTTGGGGGACTCGACCATCTACATGGCCTACTACATCCTGGCCAAGTATGTCAACGCGGGAATGAAGATAGACAGCTTGCCGCCGGAGTTCTTTGAGTACATCTTCATGGACACGGGCGACGCAGCGAGCGCGGCGGGCATAACCGGAATACCGGAAACGACGGTCCGGCAGATACACGACGACTTTGCCTACTGGTATCCTGTTGACATCCGCACCTCGGGCAAGGATCTGGTGGCCAATCACCTCCTGTTCTTCCTCTACCACCATGTGGCGGTCTTCCCGGAGAGGCTCTGGCCCAAAGCCATTGCTGTCAACGGCTTTGTCTCCCTGGAGGGGCAGAAGATGTCCAAGTCCAAGGGGCCGCTTCTCACCCTCCGCCAGGCCGTCGCCGATAACGGGGCGGATGTGACCCGGCTGTACATCCTCGGGAATGCGGAAGGGACGGCGGATGTGGACTGGAGAAACGACGGGGTGGAGTCCACCCGGGCCCACCTGGAGAGGTTCTACAACTTCGCCCGGGAGGTGCTGGCGGATGGGAGCATAGACGAGTCGGCGGAGAAGACGCTCATCGACCGCTGGATGCTATCCCGCCTGCAGAGGAGGATCGCCGAGGCCACGGAGGCCATGGAGAACATCCAGACCAGGAGGGCTTTACAGAGCGCCTTTTATCTGCTCTTCAATGACCTCCGCTGGTACCAAAGGCGGGGGGGCAGGAGCCAGCACCGGGCTGTGCTCAGCGCCTGGGTCCGGATGATGTCGCCCTTCACCCCGCATGTCTGCGAGGAGATCTGGGCCGACTTAGGTGAGGGCTATGCCTCTCTGGCAGAGTGGCCGGCGGCGGATGCCGCCCTCGTAGACGAGAGGGCGGAGAAGGCGGAGGATCTGCTGGAACGCACTCTAAAAGACGTGCAGGAGATTCTGACCATCACCAAGTCCACACCGGCGAAGATCACCCTCTACACCGCTCCAGCCTGGAAGAAGGAGATGCTGAGGCTGGCCCTTGACAGCGCCCAGGCCAATCTTGGCAAGCTGGACATGGGGGCGCTGATGAAGCAGGCCATGGCCACGCCGGCAATAGCAGCGCATAAGAAGGATGCTCCCAAGTATGCCCAGAAGCTGGCCAAGGCGGCCCATTCCCTGTCGGCGGAGGCCCTGGGGCTGGATGAGTTCGAGACTCTCACCAGGGAGAAGGCCTACCTGGCGGATGCCTTCGGCGTGCCGGTGGATATCTTCTCGGCGGATGAGGCGGGGGAGGACCCCAAGGGCAAGAGCAAGCAAGCGGAGCCGGGGAGGCCGGCGATATATATAGAATAAGATTCTAAAAAATTTTGCTGATTTGCAGGGATATTCCGGCAGGTCAGCTGTCTAATAATTTGTATCACTTCTTTTGATTCCAAGTGTGCTTCTTTTCTTGGGCGGGAGGCAGCATATCATCGCCTTATACTGCGGTCCCTTGGACCATGCTAAGAGCATCGCGATAAAGGAATGGTACCCAATATTTTGGAGCATCTTTTGATCCTTTAGGTTCGAAGAAACCTATCTCTACTAACTGCTTAGCTATTTTTAAGGCTTCCTCCTCAGATACTTTCCAAATTTTAGATAAGGTTTTAGGAGTTTGAGAAGTTTTTTCTCCATCTAACATTCCAATTTTGTCTTTTAGCCTAGGATATTCTGCATAAAGTGTTTGCTCCAACTTAGTTTTAGAAACATCTGGAAGAGCCATTTTAATCGAGAGACTCGTGAAAAGTTCTTTAGGCTCATCACTTATCTCTCCTTGTTCGATTCGATGAATCTCAATTTCTTTAATTGAATTTAATAAATGTATGAGTTCTCTGGGGGCCGTCTCTTTAGTTCCATCTCTGGTTCGCCCAATCATCCAATCCAGTGTCTTTGGTTTATTCGGACCCACTTCGACTTGTTTAGGAAAAATTGTATAAAAGAATTTATCTTGATTAGAGAGCGTTTTTAGAATTTCATTAGAATCTAATTTATAA
>ERZ1645192.2174-NODE-2174-length-16311-cov-12.481422_pt1 | contig 16311 bp, 10 predicted proteins | sample MGYA00575354_ERZ1645192 | MGnify/ENA primary metagenome ERZ1645192 (study PRJEB40844, sample SAMN11349763) | freshwater sediment metagenome | isolation source: river sediment | host: Sediment | place: India: Faizupur Khadar , New Delhi | collected 2017-02-21 ... | reverse complement strand
ACAGGCACAACCACACTAACCTGACCAATGAAGAAGACGAACAAACCGAAAGACCAGATCCTTGCCCGTACCGGGGTTATTTACGGTATCGTGGCAGTGATGGCTGTCGCCGTCTTCATCCGCATTATCATCCTGCAGTTTGTGCAGTCGGACAAGTGGGCCGCCATGGCTGACAAGGTTGTGTTTCGCAGGCAGGTCGACATGGCTGCCAGGGGCGATATCCTCTCTGACGACGGCCGCATCCTGGCAAGCTCGGTCCCGTACTACACCGTCTACATGGACACCCGCAGCTCGGGCATGGCTGACACCACCTGGGCCAACGGCATCAACGGCCTCTGCCGCGGTCTCTCGAAATATGTAGGAGGCAACACACCCGAGGGATGGAAGAACGCCCTCACCAATGCGCGCAGGCGCGGAGACAGGTATTACCTCATCAAGAGACATGTGAGCTACGAGACGCTCAAGCATCTGAAGGAACTCCCGATCTTCCGTCACGGCAAATTCCGCGGCGGTCTGCTCTACCAGCCTGAGAACAGGCGCATTATGCCCAACGGACTTCTCGCAAAGCGAACAATAGGATACATCACGGAGGACACACTCGCGAACATCGTCGGCATTGAGGGATCATTCAATAACTACCTCGCCGGGAAGGACGGGCTGAAGGTGCAGCAGCGCCTGACAGGAGGAGCATGGATCGATGTCGATAACCTCGAGACGGTACACGCCCGCCCCGGAGACGATATTGTCACCACCATCGATCTTGACCTGCAGGATGCGACAGAGAACGCTTTGTACAAGCAGCTCTCGAAACACAAAGCCCATCACGGTTGCGCTGTGGTGATGGAGGTGAAGACCGGCGACATCAAGGCCATCGCAAACCTCGAGATAGGATCTGACGGACTGTACCATGAGACCTACAACTACGCAGTAGGCGAAAGCACGGAGCCCGGCTCCACCTTCAAGCTGATGTCGATGATCGTTGCACTGGAAGATGGCGTCATCGGTCTTCATGATACAATCAACACCGGCGACGGCACCGTAAAGTACTATGACAAGGTGATCCGCGACCATGAGGATGAGGGGCTGGGCAAAATCACTGCCCGCGAGGTATTTGAGCACTCCTCCAACGTAGGAACCGCCAAAATCATCTACGAAAACTACAAGGACAATCCCCGCCGCTACGTCGACCGCCTCTATTCGATGAAGATCAACAAGCCTCTCGACCTTCAGATCAAGGGCGAGGGCAAGCCCGTCATCCGTGCCCCCGGCGACAAGCTCTGGTCAGGCATCTCGCTGCCAATGATGTCACACGGTTACGAGGTGCAGATGACTCCGCTGCAGATACTTACCTTCTACAATGCGGTGGCCAACGGTGGCAAGATGGTAAAACCCAGGTTCGTCACCGAGGTCAGAGACGGCAACCGGGTAGTGAAATCGTTTGACACCGAGGTGATCACTAACGCCATCTGCTCCCGCTCCACCATCCGCAAGGCGCAGTCGCTGCTCGAGGGTGTTGTTGAGGAAGGCACCGCAAAGAACCTGAAGAACAGCAATTACAGGATCGCAGGTAAGACCGGTACGGCGCAGATAGCAAATGCCCGGCACGGTTACCGCTCCGGTGCCAGGATTTCATACCAGGCATCGTTCGTGGGGTATTTCCCTGCTGATGATCCGCTCTACTCTTGTATTGTGGTTGTCAACGCCCCTTCCAACTGGGTTTATTACGGGAACGTGGTCTCGGGCCCTGTCTTTAAGGAGATTGCAGACAAGGTATATGCAAGCAGTTTTTACCGTGATCTCCATGCACTTAACCCGGAGGGTGATGAAAAGGTCACCCTGCGCGAAGCTTCGAGTGAAGTGGGAAAGAATGATCTCACGGTTGCCGGAGGGGTTATGCCGAATGTGGTGGGAATGGGTTTGCGTGATGCGATTTACATGCTTGAGAACAGCGGGCTGAGGGTGCATTACACCGGTCGCGGAAGGGTGGTGAAGCAGTCGCCCCAGCCAGGCGTCAGGGTATCCAGGGGCGCCACGGTGGCAGTCGAGCTGAGGTTGAGATGAGTGTCGGGCCGGCAGACAGGTGCAGATGAACTGAAAAGAAGTGATGAAAGAGTTAAAACATATACTGAAGGAGCTGAGTGTTACCTACATCTACGGAGATGAGGCAAAGCTTATCACCGGTGTTACGGCTGACTCGCACGAAGTTAAGGCGGGCAGCCTTTTCATAGCTGTCAGGGGCACAAAGAGCGATGGCCACGCATTCATTGGCAAAGCCGTGGAAGCAGGGGCTGCCGCTGTTATCTGTGAGCAGCTTCCCGATGCCCTTCATGAGGGTGTGACCATGATCATTGTTGATGACACTGCCGCCGCAACCGGCATGGCAGCCTCGGCATTCTATGACTATCCCTCGCGCAAGCTGAGACTGACGGGCGTCACCGGCACCAACGGCAAGACCACCATCGCCACACTCCTTTATAATATGTTCGATGCGCTCGGTTACAAGTGCGGTCTTCTCTCCACGGTCTGCAACTATGTCTTCCGCACTCGGCGCGATGCCTCCCACACCACCCCGGATCCGGTCAGGCTCAATGCCCTCCTTGCCGAAATGGTTGACCAGGGGTGCGAGTATGCCTTCATGGAGGTGAGCTCGCATGCCGTTGAGCAGAAGCGTATTGCCGGGCTCCATTTTGCCGGCGGCATTTTTACCAACCTGACGCATGACCACCTCGACTATCACAAGACATTTGACAATTACCTGGCAGCCAAGAAGAAGTTCTTTGACGGGCTCACGCCCGAAGCTTTTTCACTTGTCAACAACGATGACCGCAACGGGAGCGTCATGGTGCAGAACTGCAGGGCCTCGAAGCATACCTTCAGCATGCGCGGCATGGCTGACTTCCGGTGCAACATCATCGAGCAGGGATTCGAGGGAATGCTCCTGAAGGTCAACGGCACCGAGGTATGGACCCATTTCATCGGCGACTACAACGCATCAAACCTGCTGGCAGTTTATGGCGGCGCCATACTGCTGGGCGCAAATAAAGAGGAGGTGCTGTCGGTACTCAGCAACCTTCGTCCCGTTGACGGCCGCATGGAGGTTATCCGCTCTGACAACGGAATTACCGGTATCGTTGACTATGCACACACCCCTGACGCGGTAGAGAACGTGATAGAAGCCATTAACAGGCTGCGGCAGGGTGCAGGCAAGCTGATTGTGGTGGTTGGAGCGGGAGGCGACCGTGACCGGACGAAGCGGCCGGTGATGGCACGTATTGCCGCTGCGGGTGCCGACAGGCTGATACTGACTTCGGACAATCCCCGCAGCGAGGACCCTGACAGCATTATTGATGATATGCAGGCTGGCCTTACACCAGACGTTGTTCCGAAGATGATCCGCATCACCGGCCGCGCAGATGCCATAAGGGCTGCAGTGATGCTGGCCACGCCGGGAGACATCGTGCTGGTTGCAGGCAAGGGGCATGAAACCTACCAGGAGGTCAAGGGTGTGAGACACCACTTCGACGACAGGGAAGAACTACGCAAAGCATTTAAAATGAGTTGATATGCTGTACTATCTCTTCAGATATCTTGACACTTTGGGTGTCCCCGGCGCAGGGGTTTTCAACTACCTCTCATTCAGGTCTGCCGCTGCGGTCATTACCTCCCTGCTGATTGCCATGCTGATCGGCAAGAAGATCATTTATTTCCTGCAGCGCAAACAGATAGGGGAGACAATCCGCAACCTCGATCTCGAGGGGCAGTACCGCAAGCAGGGCACCCCATCGATGGGCGGCCTCATCATAATTGCATCCATCCTCGTGCCGGTGCTTCTCTTCGCCAGGCTCGACAACGTCTATATCATCCTGATGATCATAACCACAATCTGGGTGGGATTCATCGGGTTCATGGATGATTACATCAAGATATTCAAAAAGAACAAAGAAGGGCTGGCCGGCAGGTTCAAGATCCTCGGACAGATCGGGCTTGGCCTGATAGTAGCCCTGACCCTCTATTTAAGTGACGATGTTGTTGTGCGTGTCAATGTCGCTCCGCCGGCAGGAGTCACCGTGGCTTCGGCGGATGCTGCGTATGATGATCCGGCCGTGACTGCAGAAAACAGAACCGTTGTACTCCAGCAACAGTCCACAGCCGTCAACGTTAAGTCGACCAAGACCACCATCCCTTTCGTAAAGAACAATGAGTTCGACTATGCGTGGCTTGTCCCCTTCGCCAGGGGCGAAACTAAGCAACTGCTGGGGTGGCTGGTCTTTATGGCCATGGTGGTATTCGTGGTTGTTGCTGTCTCGAACGGGGTTAACCTGACCGATGGCCTTGACGGGCTGGCGACGGGTACAAGTGCCGTGGCGGGAGTGACGCTCGGGATTCTGGCATATGTATCAGGTAACATCATCTATGCCAACTACCTTAAAATAATGTACCTGCCGAACATCGGCGAGCTGGTGATCTTTGCCGCAGCCTTCGCGGGAGCCCTTGTGGGATTCTTATGGTACAACTCGTACCCGGCACAGGTATTCATGGGCGACACCGGCAGCCTGACCCTCGGGGGGATCATTGCCGTGTTCGCCATTGTGATCAGAAAAGAGCTTCTGATACCCATCCTGTGCGGCATCTTCTTCGTGGAGAGCCTCTCGGTGATGCTGCAGGTAAGCTGGTTTAAAAGAACCAAACGGAAATATGGCGAGGGGAGGCGCATATTCCTGATGGCGCCGCTGCACCATCACTATCAGAAGAAGGGATATGCTGAACCAAAGATAGTTACACGTTTCTGGATAGTCGCAATCATACTGGCGGTGATCAGCGTGGTGACACTGAAAACAAGATAAAAAACGAACCAGGCCGGGGGGCATTGAAGATACGGCTGAGAATGAACCAGGCGTGGTAAGACTGAAGATAAGACAGAATGAACAAAAGAATTGTAATACTGGGTGCGGGAGAGAGCGGTGCGGGATCGGCTGTGCTGGCTCAACAGAAGGGATTTGACGTTTTCGTGAGCGACAGCGGCTCGGTAAAGGACAAGTACCGTGAGATACTGGTCTCCCACAACATCGCTTTTGAAGAGGGGAAGCACACCCCTGAGCTGATTATGAACGCCGGCGAGGTGATCAAGAGTCCCGGCCTGCACGAGGATAATCCACTTGTTGTGGCCATACGTGAAAAGGGCATCCCGGTGATTTCCGAGATCGAGTTTGCCGGCCGTTACACAGATGCCGTCAAGATATGCGTGACGGGAAGCAACGGCAAGACCACCACCACGAACCTGATCTATCACATGATGAAGAAGGCCGGGCTCAACGTAGCCATGACCGGCAATGTGGGGAACAGTTTCGCAATGGCAGTGGCACAGGGCGGATATGATTACTATGTGATTGAACTCAGCAGCTTCCAGCTCGACGGAATGTATGACTTCAGGGCTGAGATAGCAATACTTATGAATATCACCCCCGACCATCTCGACAGGTATGACCACGAGATGCAAAACTACGTCGACTCCAAGATGAGGGTGATCCGGAACCAGACCGGAGCCGACCATTTCATCTGGTGTGCCGACGATCCCATTACTGCCAGGGAAGTGGCCGCGCGTATCATTGACGCTCATTCCCTTCCATTCTCCATTGACAGGCGGGAGGGGATGGCTGCATCCATTGAAAACGAAAACCTGATTCTAAACATAACCGAAAAAACCAGCCTTATGACCATTCACGACCTGGCGCTGAAAGGACGCCACAATACCTACAACTCGATGGCCGCGGCCATCGCCGGAAAGGTTCTCAACATCCGCAAGGAGACGATACGCGAGAGTCTGGCAGACTTCCAGGGAGTGGAGCACCGGCTCGAGTCCGTCATCATGGTGGCGGGTATCAACTTCATCAATGACTCGAAGGCGACCAACGTCAACTCCACCTGGTATGCCCTCGAGTGCATGAAGACCGATGTGGTGTGGATCGCCGGCGGCATTGACAAGGGGAATGACTACAGCGAGCTTAACACCGTGGTGAAGGAGAAGGTGAAGGCTATCGTTTGCCTGGGCAAGGATAACTCGAAGATCATCAGCGCCTTTGGCGATATGGTCCCCACCATCGTCGAGACAGGCTCGATGGAGGAGGCAGTCAAATCGGCTTATTATCTCGCCCACAAGGGCGATACGGTGCTGCTTTCACCGGCGTGCGCCAGCTTCGACCTGTTCCGGAATTACGAGGACCGCGGGCGGCAGTTTAAAATGTGTGTCAGAAATCTGTAGGGGAGTATGGCAGATGTTACGATAAAAAGGTTTTTCAGGGGCGACAGGTACCTGTGGGGACTCATCGCCTTCTTCATGCTGCTGTCGCTGCTGTCGGTCTACAGCTCGTCGGTCAGCGTGGCCTATTCGTCGCATCACGGAAACACTTTCTATTTTCTCCGCACCCAGTTCATCATGCTGATGCTGGGTCTGCTGATCATTGTTGTCACCCACTGGATACCTTATATTAAATATATGCAGTTTGCCACCATCGGGCTGGTTGTGGCGGTACTGCTTCTTTTGGTTACGCTTTTCGCAGGGGTGAGCATCAACTCGGCCACCCGCTGGCTCGAGATACCTGTGATCGGGTTGAGGCTGCAGACATCTGACCTGGCCAAGGTGGCGCTTGTGATTTACCTGGCGCGGGGGCTGACGGTGTACCAGCATGAGTTGAACAACTTCAGCGTGGTGACCATGAAGCTGGTGGTGCCTATCGGAATTGTCTGCGTGCTGATCATGTCGGAGAATCTCTCCACTGCTGTCATGATATTCATGATCAGCATGATCATACTGTTTATCGGCCGTGTGCCGATTAAGTTCCTGCTGACCTATGCAGGGCTGGGACTGGCAGGGGTGATTTTGTTTGCCTCGCTGCTGCTTATCTTCAAGAAGGATGACAACCGTGTGCAGGTGTGGAAAAACCGTATTGAGGCATACTTCAGCGGTGAGAGCTCACCGGATGCCGATTACCAGGCAAACCAGGCCAAAATAGCCATTTCCACGGGCAAGATCTTCGGCAAGCTTCCGGGGAAGAGCACCCAGCGCAACCTCCTGCCGCAGTCGAACTCCGACTTCATTTTTGCTATTATCGTTGAGGAGTACGGGTTGTTTGGAGCGGTGATAGTGATTATGGCCTATCTGGCGCTGATGTACCGGGGGGTGCAGATAGCGCGGAAATGTGATTATGCGTTCCCGGCCCTGATGGTGCTGGGGCTGACGGTTATGATAGTATTCCAGGCGTTCCTGAACATGCTGGTGGCGGTGGGGCTCTTCCCGGTGACGGGACAGACGCTGCCGATGATAAGCTGGGGGCGTACCTCGGTGATGGTCATCAGCTTCGCACTGGGTGCGATACTCAGCGTATCGAGGGTGATGAATGCGCGGGAGCGGCAGGAGAGACTCTCCGAGGTTGAACAGACAGACAAAGTGCCGGTGTGAGAGGCAATGGAAGAAATGTTGAAGCAGATAAAAAAGAGAATGAAGATTTAGCAATAACCGACGACTAAAGAGACTGATAAGGAAGACAAGAAAAGCAGGGATAAAGGGAAGAGTGACAGGGAGATCATGGTAACGGAATGAGTGAAGAGAGCAGAAATATAAGGATCATCATCAGCGGGGGCGGCACCGGCGGCCACCTGTTCCCGGCTGTTGCCATTGCCAATGCGCTGCGGAGGATTGAACCCGACATGAAGATACTGTTTGTGGGTGCCGAGGGGAAGATGGAGATGCAGAAGGTGCCCGAGGCCGGTTATGAGATTGTGGGTCTGCCGGTGGCCGGGCTGATCAGGGGTGGCAGCATCAGGAATATCAGCGTCGCCTACAGGCTTTTCCGCAGCATGCTAAGGGCAGGGCAGATAATCAAAAAGTTCGCTCCTGATGTCGTTGTAGGGGTGGGCGGATATGCCTCCGGACCTGTCCTGAAACAGGCACAACAGCGTCATATACCTACTCTGATACAGGAGCAGAACAGCTATGCAGGTGTAACAAACAAGCTGCTGGCGAAGAAAGCCGTCCGTATCTGCGTGGCATATGAGGGGATGGAGAAGTATTTCCCGGAGGAAAAGATAATGCTGACTGGTAATCCGGTCAGGCAGGCATATGACAACCTGGCCTCGCTGCGCGGGGAGGCTCTGAAGCATTTTAAGCTGGAGCCGGGGATGCCGGTGACACTGGTTCTTGGCGGGTCGCTCGGCGCCGGCACGGTGAATGACAGTGTGGGCGGCAGCATAGGCCTTATAGAGACTTCGGGGGTGCAGATGATCTGGCAGACCGGCAGCCATTATTATGACCGCATGCGCGACTTGGCTGAGGCTCAGGGTGTAGGCCGCATCAGGGTCACCGGCTTCATCAATCGCATGGACCTGGCCTATGCCGCCGCCGATGTAATCATCTCGCGTGCCGGCGCCGGAACAATCTCCGAGCTTGCACTGGTGGGCAAGCCGGTAATACTGGTCCCCTCGCCGAACGTGGCAGAAGACCACCAGACGCACAACGCGATGGCGCTGGTGAACCGGGGGGCGGCACTGCTGGTGCGCGATGCGGATGCACAGGATGCACTTGTTAAAACAGCCATTGACCTGGTAAATGACACCGCAAAACGAAACTCACTGTCTGAGAACATCAGGAAGATGGCAATCCGGGATGCGGATGAGGTGATTGCCAGGGAAGTATTGAAAATGGTGAAAAGATAATACGATGCTTCCCGGAGAGTAAGAAATGATAGTCGGACCGAAAAATGGGAAAAGCGATAAAAGGGGATAATAAAACAGGGAACAACCAGAGAGAAAACGAGACAAAAGAAAACTGACGGATAGGTAACATTACAGAATAGCTGATGAGGGGACTGACGAACATAGAAGGGATTTATTTCCTGGGAATAGGAGGGATCGGGATGAGTGCGCTGGCACGCTATTTCCTGTCGCAGGATTACATCGTCTGCGGATATGACCGCACCGAGAGCCCGCTGACAGATACCCTCGCAGAGGAGGGGTGTTCAATTACCTATGAAGACAGCATCGACTCATTACCGGTGCTATTCTCGGAACCTTCCGAGAATGACCGGGTGCTGATAGTCTACACCCCGGCCATCCCGAAGGAGAGCATTCTCCTTAACTTCTTCAGGGACAACGGATATACTATTTATAAGCGCGCTGAGATCCTTGGTGTCATCTCACGTGACACCGATGCCATCGCCGTTGCCGGGACACATGGCAAGACTACTGTGAGCACCATGACCGCCCATATTCTCAGCTCATCACCCATTGACTGCTCAGCATTCCTCGGAGGCATCTCGAAGAATTACGACACCAATCTGCTTCTCTCGGAAAGCCGCTTTACGGTGATGGAGGCAGATGAGTTCGACAGGTCTTTCCTGCATCTTTCACCGCTCATCTCGGTGGTCACCGCAATTGATCCCGATCACCTTGATATCTACGGCACGGCCGAATCGATGGTTGAAGCTTACGGTGAGTTCTGTCACCGGGTTCGTCCCGGAGGGACACTCATCCTCAATGAGAACATTGCATCGTCGCTCTCCCTTCCGGGTGACGCTACAATCTATACTTACGGAACCGGAGAGAAAGCCTCATTCAGGGCTGCATCCATCAAAAAGGAGGAGGGGAGCTACACATTTGACATAATGACCCCGGGTGAACCGGTCAGGAATATCCGGATTCATCTTCCAGGTATGGTGAATATACTTAATGCCACCGCAGCCGCATCGGCAGCATGGTGCGCCGGTGTATCGCCTGAGATCATCCGGAGCGCTGTCGGCTCTTACCAGGGAGTACGCCGCCGGTTTGACGTCAGGTACTCCGGCAGGGAGATCATCTATGTTGATGATTACGCCCACCACCCCCAGGAGATCAATGCGCTCGTCAGCGCCGTGCGTGATTTCTGGCCAGGGAAGCATGTCACCGGCATCTTCCAGCCGCACCTCTACACCCGCACGCGCGATTTCGCCGGAGGCTTCGCGGATGCGCTTGACAAACTCGATGAAATACTGCTGCTGACACTGTATCCCGCGAGGGAAAAACCAATCGCCGGCGTCTCCTCGGATATGATCGCAGGAATGATGAAAAACCGCAATGTGAAGGTTTTGACGAAGGAAGAATTGCTGCCGGCTTTGAATAATGTGAAAAAGGGTCTGTTGCTGACTATCGGTGCAGGCGATATAGACAGATTTATTGAACCGATAACGGAAATGCTTAAGAACAGAAACGCCTGAGGATGAGGAAGAAAGGATGAGTATTTTAATGAAAATAGTGACCATTATTATGGGAGCAGCGCTGTTCCTTACCCCTGTGTTCATCAGCACCATGACGGCTGATGCAACATGCGAGGGGGTGGTCATTAACGTTGCTGACTCGTCAAAGCACCAGTTCGTTACCAATAATGACATCATGAATGCACTGAGAGCCACGGGCATTCGTGTTACTGGCCAGAAGATCAGTGAGATACCATTGTCGGAGCTTGAAGAGAGGGTGAAGGCATTCAAGGAGCTGAAGGTGGCGGAGGTCTATATCTCCGAAGACAGGAAGCTTCATGTTTACGGTAACCAGCGCGAGCCGGTGATGAGGGTGGTGGCATCGTATGGAGGAGATTTCTTCATTGACCGCGAGGGCGTCATCATGCGGAGGCACAATTTGTACACGCCCAACCTGCACATCCTGGAGATTGACATGGTCTTTAATTCCGAGCAGATGACCGGCACTAGCATATTTGAGTCGGAGAAAACGGAAAACCTTGCGAAAGCCTTTGAGCTGGTGAATTATATCCGGGGCGACAGCTTCTGGAATGAGACGATTGACCAGCTCAGCATGACCCGTGACGGCCGGGTGACGTTGGTGCCCCATGTGGGCAACCACACCGTGAAACTGGGGCGGGTTGAAAATTATGAAGAGAAACTGCATAACCTCCTTGTTTTTTACCGCCAGGCGATGCCCGTCGCAGGGTGGGACAGGTACAGGGTGGTAAATGTAGAATACAGGGGGCAGGTTGTCTGCCAGAGAAGATAAATAATGGGAAATCCGGCGCAGAGAAAAAGACCAGGAGAGACGAAGGCGGATGAACAGTTGGAGATGAAGAATGAATATAAAGAGAAGCAGAACCGGCAGAAGAGGCTATTTGCTGATAATGAGCCGGATGCAAAAAAGAAATGATAATTGTTGAACAACCATATAAGTGAACTATGAACAGTAAAGATCAGTTAGTAGCAGCCATTGACATCGGCACGACGAAGATCGTCGCCATTGTCGGGCGCAGCGACGGCAACGGGGGCATTGAGATCCTCGGACTCAGCAACACACCCTCTACAGGGGTCAAGCGCGGTGTGGTGCTTAACATTGAAGAGACGGTGAAGGCCATCCGAACCACCGTCGATGACCTCGAAGAAAGAACAGGCCTCGTCCTTACCGACGTGTTTGTCGGTATCGCCGGCAGGCACATCAAGAGCAAGATGGCGCGCGGTTACATCACGCGCGACTCCCATGAGACAGAGATAGACGCCGGCGACATCCGCCGTCTTACGGCCGACATGTTCAAGCTTCCTATTGATGTGGGTGAGGAGATTATTCATGTCATACCGCAGACCTATATCGTTGACAACGAGTCGGGTATCACAAATCCCGTCGGCATCTGCGGCAAGAGGCTTGAGGCCAACTTCCACATCGTGATAGGGCAGATCTCCTCGGCAAAAAACACCGAGAGGTGCATCAACAAGGCCGGGATGAACCTGATGAGCCTGGTGCTTGAGCCCCTGGCATCATCAGAAGCCGTGCTTACCGATGAGGAGAAGGAAGCCGGTGTGGTACTGGTTGACATCGGCGGCGGAACCACCGATGTGGCCATCTACTATGACAACGTCATCAGGCACACGGCCGTTATACCATTTGGCGGCAATATGGTTACTGCTGACATCCGCGAGGGTTGCTCCATCCTGCAGAAACAGGCTGAGGACCTGAAGGTCAAGTTCGGCTATGCCATCGGCGACATCGCCCCTGAGAACAAGGTAGTTTCAATTCCCGGCATCGCCGGACGTGAGCCCAAGGAAATTTCCTTCAAGAACCTTGCATACATCATCCAGAGCCGCATGGAGGAGATCCTCGATGCGGTCAACTTTGAGATACAGAATTCCGGCTTCGCCGAAAAGCTTACCGCAGGAGTGGTTATCACCGGCGGCGGTGCGATGCTGAAGAACCTTCCGCAGCTGGTCAAATACAAAACCGCGATGGATGTGCGCATCGGTCATCCCAACGTGCATCTCACCGGCAAGGGCAAGGATGAGATCAACCAGCCGATGTACGCTACCAGCGTGGGTCTGATACTCAAGGGACTTGAATACCTGGAGGAGAACAAAACCTTCGCACGCTTCGGAGAGAAGAAACAGGAGCCGGTGGCACAGCAACCGCAGCACCAGCAGGCGCCGTATGCACAGCACCAGCAGCAGCCTATGCACACACCTCCGCCTGTGAAGGAGGAACCTGTTGAGGTGGAGCAGGATGACCCGTTCTACGAAGGGCGTCCGCCGGCCAGCAGGTCATTCGGTGACAAGCTGCGGGGTATCTGGGATAAGATCATTGAGGCTACTGACGAGAAACTTGATGATACACCTTCAAAATAAGATTAAGCCATGTCAGATGATCTGATGAATTTTGACCTGCCGGTTGACAGGTCGTCAATAATAAAGGTCCTGGGCATAGGCGGCGGCGGAGGCAATGCCGTCAACCACATGTACCGGAAGGGCATCAAGGATGTCAACTTCATCGTTTGCAACACTGACCTTCAGGCTCTTATGAAGAGCCCGGTACCGGTCAGGGTGCAGATAGGAGAGACCACAACAGAGGGTCTCGGTGCGGGAAGTCAGCCTGAGAGAGGTCGTGCTTCCGCTATAGAGAACATTGAGGATGTCATGAAAGCGCTTTCAGGCAACACCAAGATGGTCTTCATCACAGCAGGCATGGGAGGAGGCACCGGCACCGGTGCAACTCCCGTGATAGCACAGGCCTGCAAGGATGCAGGATTCCTCACCGTTGCCGTGGTCACCATCCCGTTCCGCTCGGAGCTGAACCAACGTATCAAGCTGGCAGTAAGCGGCATAGGCGAACTCAGGGATAAAGTCGATTCGCTCATTGTAATAAATAATGAACGGTTGAGGCAGATATATGGCGATGAGGGTGTCTCGGCCGCGTTTGCGCGGGCTGATGATGTGCTTGCAAACGCCGTGAAGGGAATCGCCGAGATAATTACCTGCACAGGTTATATAAACGTCGATTTTGCCGATGTTGACACGGTGATGCGTGATTCAGGGGTGGCGCTAATGGGTATAGGTAATGCCTCCGGCGAGGACCGTGCCACCAGGGCCATCGAGGCTGCGCTTACCTCTCCGCTGCTGAGCTCCAATGACATCACCGGGGCACGAAGCATACTTCTGAACATCAAGTCGGGCACCGGCGCAAACGAGATCACCATGGATGAGCTTGGTGAGCTGACTGATTACGTATATGAAACAGTCTCTGATGACGCGCTTATAATCAGGGGATTGTCAACTGATGAGGAGTTGGGTGATGCCATCAGTGTCACTGTTGTTGCAACCGGTTTCGAGGCGAGCGCTGACCTGGAGGGGTTCAAGTCCAAAGGCAGGAAGGAAGTTGTCAGCCTGAATACCGCGCAGCAACAGCCGGGCCATGCTGACGGCGCCTCCGAGAATGACGGTCAGTATATAGTGCGGGCCACCCGTGCCTCTGACAGGGCCATTCCCCCTCACGGCGCCCCTGTCAACCAGGGAGTGATTGATTTCGAGCTTGACGGTGACATTAACATTTCGCCCGCTCCTGCCCGCCCCGCCACCCCGCCTCCTGACAGGAACGAGGGGACGCTGCGCAAGCTGAAACACATGCAGAATGTAATCAAGAACGAAGGGCTCTCCACACAGTCGATGAGTGACAATATCGAGGATTTCGAGGAGGTGCCAGCCTATGTGAGGAAGAAGATTGCCATCCACAATGCCAGCAAGGCGGCAGGGAGCAAGGTGTCGAAGTTCACCCTCACCCTCGACGAGGATAACCAGCCTGTCATCAGGGAAAACAATGCATACCTGAATGACAATGTAGACTGATTTTGTTTTTTGCCATTATATGGTTGTTGTTCACCGGGCCGGGCAGATCTTTTCTGTCCGGCCCACTTTATTTGGGTGGGTCACGGCCCTGCTGCAAAGCTTCAAGCGCTGCACGTTAAAAATTTTCAGTTCCCGAATAGAGTTTTTTTTTTACACTATTGCCAATTGCCTAATGCCTCTTGCCTCTGTTATCTTGCCTTCTCCACTTTTTGAGTAAATTTGCCGGTGATGCGCAAAGTGCCGCTGTATATCGCTTTTTTCCTTTTGTTCCTCCCGCTTACGCTGGCAGGACAGGAGCCTGACACCCTCAGGGCTGTCAGGAGCGACACCGCTGCAGTAATCCGGCGCGATACAACCAGGTCCTACAAAGAGCGCGCACTGGCCAGGGTACGCCCCGCAGTCACCGGTGCCCTGTCTGCCGGCCCGGACACGGAGACTGACACCACATTCACCACCGCTTCCCGCCAGTGGACCCTGTCATCCGATTTCACCACCGAGATCCCGGTGACGCTTGACACCGCCTTCTCGCTCTTTCACCGATACAGGGTGGCAGACAGGTACTCTGCTTTCAACGCTTACACCGGCAACTACGGTCTCCCGCTGTACCAGATCAATTTCTTTGACCGTGAATGGAAGCCTGACAGGTTTCTCTATGCCCATTACCTGCCCTTCATGTTCACCCCCTCAAACACTCTCTTCATAAATACCCGCGTTCCTTTCACCGAGCTGAAGTGGTCAAACGGCGGGGCGAGGAGCGTGGCCGAGCAGACCTTCAGGATCAGGCACTCGCAGAATGTCAACAGGAGGCTCAACTTCGGCCTTATCTATGACATAGTATACAATATCGGCCAGTATAACCTGCAAAAGGCCATAGACAAGAACTTCCTGCTGCATGGCTCCTACAATGCAAATGCTTATAATGCATATGTTTCCGCAGGCCTCAACAACCACGAGTCCGAGGAGAGCGGCGGCATCATTTCAAAGGATGACCTGAGCCTGTATGATCCTGAGGGTGTTCCATTCAATCTCAGTGATCTCAACAGCGCAAAGAGCACCCTTAATAACCGCTACCTGATGCTGGTACAGCGGTATGCCCCCGGCGGCAAGCGTGACACAGTCACCGGTGAGGTCCTGAAAAGCGGTCCCATCACCTTCTCACACATCGGCATACTTGAGTGGAACAAAAGACGTTACATCGACAAATTTCCAGCCTCTGACTTCTATGACACCATAATGATAAGCAAGAGTGTCACTGCCGATTCTCTTCAGGAGCGTATTCTCTCCAATACCCTGCGTGTTGATTTCGCCGCAGGGCGAACCGACCGTTTCAGGATAGGAGCCGGTGCCGGGATAAGGAGTGAACTCCGCTCATTCGGCCAGATCATGCCCGGAGATACCCTTACGAGACCCGATACTGTCAGGAGGAAGATGAGCTCCCTCGTCCTGACAGGGAAAGTTTTCAACAACATCGGCAGCAGGTTTGGCTGGTCGGCCTCCGGTGATCTCTGGTTCCAGGGCTACCGGGCAGGTGATTTCATTGTTGACGGCCGCATATACAAGGAGTTTGAGACACGCCGGCGAGGTATGATCACCTGGGATGCCACAGGCACAATTGCCAGTTATACCCCATCATTCTGGTATTATTCATGGGGCTCGAACAACTTTGCCTGGCAGCTTGACCATAAACGTGAGTTCAGGCTCATGGCAGGCTCATCTCTGCTGTGGCCGGAGCTGAAACTCAGCCTGAAATTCAACTATGCCATTGTTGATAACTTTACGGGTATGGGAACAGGCGCTGTCCCTTACCAGCATGAGGGAGGCCTCTCTGTTCTTGCGCTCACCGCGAAGAAGGAATTTGTATTATGGAAGCTGCACCTTGACAACACCCTGTTGCTGCAGCAGAGCACCAATACTGATGTTCTTGATCTTCCGCTTGTTACTGCGCGCAGCGCCTTCTTCTTCGACCATGTTTTCAGGTTTAAATCCACCGGAGGGGAGCTAAGCTTCCAGCTGGGGGCCGAGGCAATGATCCATACTCTCTATAATGCAATGAGTTACATGCCCGCGACGGGCAGATATTTTAGCCAGAATGACGGGCAAACAGGCAATTATCCTTTTGTGAACGCCTTTATCAATCTGAAGATAAAAAGGACCAGGATTTTCGTTATGGCTGATCACG